>Ga0153977_1000030_pt1 | contig 88112 bp, 78 predicted proteins | sample TSGA061MetaG_FD_104710 | JGI IMG/M metagenome (GOLD analysis project Ga0153977, IMG submission 104710) | Attine ant fungus gardens microbial communities from Georgia, USA - TSGA061 MetaG | ecosystem: Host-associated > Fungi > Mycelium > Unclassified | place: USA: Georgia, Yuchi Wildlife... | reverse complement strand
GCTTATGTTGAGGCGCGTTATTCCCCGCATTATAAAATCACCGCTTTGCAGCTGCAATGGCTATTTGCCCGCATTGAAGATTTGCAGGAACGGGTTCGACATATTTGTGAAGCGCATTTGCAATAAATAGCAGGTTTTGGGCAAGAGTTTCTATTGCCGCGCTTTGCGCTATATTTTCTCTGCCTGCTTTGCTTACCCGGCGGGTTTTGTCGCAGCGCTTCATGCCAGGGCTGCAAGCCATAGAGACATTTTTCATGCCGCGCCTGTTTGCCCGCCTGCTCATTGCCGCTCTTATCGCCGGAATTGGCGGCGGCCTGAGTGTGCATTATGCCTTGTGGCATTTTAACGGTTTTCACAAAGTGCAAATCGGCCTGTGGACAGCCTGGCCGCAGGCAGAAACAGAAGAGGCCGATGCTTATGTGCAGGCAAAAACCTTGCTGCGCGGCGATATTGCCCTTGGCCGCGCTGAAGGTTTAAGCTTTTATCTGAGCCGTGATGATGAAGGGCAGGCCCTTAACGGCCGCTGCCGCTATATTATACATGGGCAAGTGCCTGAGGCGCGGTTTTTCACCCTTTATGCCATAGATAAAGAGCGCATGCCGATAAAGGCAAAACAAAACCGGCCTGATAAATTATTTTCTCAGGATATTATCCGCGATGAAAGCGGCGCTGTCACCATTATGCTGTCGCCGCGCGTGCAGGACGGTAATTGGCTGTCTGTGCCTCGCGGCTCTTACGCCTTGCAACTCAACCTTTATGATACGCCAATAACCGCCATGATCGGCCTGACCAAACCCTCTATGCCCTCTGTGGTAAAAATCAAGGAGAGGCATTGTGGCTAAATTGCTTTATGCCGTATTATTGGGGCTTATTGGCGCAGTGCTTGTTCATCTTACCGTTTTGCTGCTTATCCTGCCTTATAGCGGCTCGGCATTATGGACACGGCTCAGCCGGGAAACAACAGCCTATCGCTTTGTCACCCTGCCGGCAGATAATCCTGTCAGTAAAACGGCCGATCCATTTTTCCGGCTGAAATTATGCCGCTTTAATCTGGAGGAAAGCCCCGCTCATCTCGCCGCTGCCGGTGATGTGCCTTTTTGGTCGCTTTCCATTTACACTCAAAAGGGGGAAAATATTTACAGTATTAACAGCAATACGGCGCCCGATAATGTGCTGAATATGATTGCCGTTAACCCGCTGGAAATAATGGATTTCAAACATAATATGCCGGAAGCCTATATTGGCGCGGCGGTTGCCGCGCTCAATAGCAGCAATAATTTTGCCATATTGCGCGCCCTCCTGCCCTCTGCCGACTGGCAAAAACAGGTGGAGGATTTTTTTGCCGGCGCCAAATGTGAGCGCATTGATTATTAAAGCCGCCCGGGCAGCGGCCGCCGCTTTCCTGCTTCCCCGGCTTTATTGCTGCTCCCCCTTTATTGCTGCCAGCTGCAGCAGCCCGGTTTCCGCCAAATCAGCAAAATTCTCAATTTCTACCAGCCAAATATCAGGGTCAAAATCCAGCTCCTGCTGTAATCTTGCGTCTATAATCTCTTCTTCCCCCTGCAATAGCAGCATAAACAGCCGGTCGCCCCGCATTATTGCAGCATCATAAAAAATTTGCGGCGCCGGGCCATAAAGCATGCTCAGGCCGCCGGCCCGGTTTTGGCGGATAAAAATTGCCCCTGCCTCTTCTGCTCCGCGGCGCGCCAAATAGGCAAAGCCGCCCTGACGGCGCACATCGCGCATTAAGGCTGCCACCCAGAAATCTGAAGTCAAACGCATCAATACTCTCTGCCTGTTACAAAACAGCCGTTACGCCTGATAAAGCGCTACAGCACTTTTCTGCCCTCCCGGCAATCTGGGCAGACAATACCGTCTGGGCGCGGCAACAAAGCGGCAGCGCTCCTTACCAATGCATTTTTCGCCCCGCTTGGCCGGGGGCTGAGTTTTTTTCCTGCGCGGTAATAAAATCGGCAATAATATCGCGCGGCTTTTTTTGCCGCCCGGGCGCAGGGGCGGCAGGAGCAGTCTTATCTCCATTGGTCAGCGCCTCAGTGCTGATAGCTTTTGCAACAAAGGGGCGGTTTTGCTCGCCCTCCGGCCCCGATGCGACAAATTTATCCTCACGGGTAGAAAATAAAATCGGGCGGGAAATACTGCTTTGCCGGAAAAAAGCATTATAGGTAACTATGGCAAATATTATGGCAAACAGGGCCAGCCCCAGGGCCAAAGGCACATTTTTGCGGGAAAGGCGCCAAATATATTTGCTCAAAAGCTGTATTAAAGCCCCAATGCCCAAAAACAGGCGCAAAATCCACGGCATTTTTGCCTTTTTACCAAAATGGCTATTCTGTTTGTTCTGCATTGCGCTCTCTTGCATAATTTGCCTGATACTGCTTTCTCTCTATGCTGCAAAAGCACCCTGTTTTTCATAAAGCTGATGATTCGCCCTGTCTTCACATCTATTTTAGATTTTTAAGGTAAATTTAATGATAAAGGCCTCTATAGGCGTCATATGTTTAATTCTGCAGTGTCAATACCGGTAAAGCCGGGGTGAAAGACTGGGCAAGTGATAAAGTTGCTGTTTAAATTCGGGGTGTTTTTATGCCTGATATTTATTATTTTATCCTTTTTCCTGCCGGCGGGGAATAAACAGCCGGCTGATAGACAAGGCGAAACTGTCGGTATGTTTGCCACAGCGGCAGCCGTCGGCAGTTTGCTGCAGGATATGGACGGCTTTTGCAGCCGCAATCCGCAAGCTTGCGCAACGGGTAAAAGTTTTTTTGGCCTGATGGCGGAAAAAGCGCAGCAAGGTGCTGCCTTTGCCTATCAATGGCTGGGCAGCGGGTTCCATAAAGGGGCGGAAAATACTGAGCAATATTTGGTCAAACAGGGGGGAACGCCGCGAGAACCGGAGAGCAGCGCAACTTTGCCCTCTGCAATAGCGGCGAATAAGGCTGCGCCGCCCACAGCCACAGCCGAAATAAAGCCGGCGAAGCCTGGCGCCGTCAGCAGCCGGGCCGCATCGGATAAACATATAATAAAGCGCAAACAGCAAAGCAAAAAACCGGCGGGCAAACAGGCGGCAAAAATGCCGGTGCCGGGTGAAAAACGGCATTAGACGCAGCTTTATGCCGGAAAAGCCGGTTTTTCCTTGTATTACGCTTGGGCTTTGCTTACAAGCAGCCGGGGGCGAATGCTCCGCTAATGGGCATATAAATTGGGCAGCGCCGCTGCAGGTTACAGAAAATGCAGATGAAAATAGAAGATATAGAAGCAGATTTTGCCTTGCTGGAAAATTGGGAAGATCGCTACCGCTATATTATTGAGCTTGGCGGCATGCTTGCCCCTTATCCTGAGGCCGCGCGAGACGCAGCGCATAAAGTACGCGGCTGTGTCAGCCAGGTATGGCTGCTCTGCACAGCAAGCGGGGATAAAGACGACCCGGTTTTGCACTTTAAGGGGGATTCCGATGCCCATATTGTCAAAGGCTTGATCGCCATTGTGCTGGCGCTTTATTCTGGCCAAAAAGCCTCCGCCATGCGACAGATTGACGCTTTTGCCAGATTAAAGCGCTTGGGGCTGGAAGAGCATTTGACACCGCAGCGCTCTAATGGGCTGCGTGCCATGATAGGCTGTATTCGCGAAGAAGCTGAACAGAAATACCTGATAAAAGGCAAAAATAGCGGCTGAGCGCGGCAACAAAAACCCGGCCTTTTGGCCGGGCTTGAAAAGGCGCTCATTATCGGCAAGCTTTGCCAGCGCCGCTTTCAGACATTACCGCCTTTGCCCTTGCGCCCCAGCCCCATTTCCTTGGCCAGATTAGAGCGCGCCTGGGCATAATCGGGCGCCACCATCGGATAATCAGCGCCCAAATCCCATTTTTCACGATATTGATCCGGCGTCATGCCGTAATGAGTCATTAAATGGCGCTTCAAAGATTTAAATTTTTTGCCGTCTTCAAGGCAGATAATATATTCATCTGTGACAGAGCGCTTTGGGTTAACGGCGGGTTTCAGTTTTTCCACCACAATTTCATCACCTCTATTGGCGCCCACACGCGTCAGCGCTGCATGAACATTGGCGATAATTTCAGGCAAATTACCGGATCCGCACTCATTTTTACTGACATAAGCAGAAACAATACCGGCGGTCAAAGCGATAAGATTGCCGCTATCATCTTCTTTTTTTACGTCCTGTCCATTCTCCCGCATATCCATAATATCTCCTGAACCTGATTTCGCCAGTCTCTGTTTCACCCCCGCGCACCCTGCTCTGATTATGAGCAGGCGCCCCTGTCACTGTTATAAAGCGGTATCCCCCATTCCGAGCAAGAATGATAAACTCAATGACAAGGGGATTTAATCTTTGCCCACTTAATATCCTCTGTCTTTTTGTTTGTCAATAACACAAATAACAGTGCCAATTTACTGTAAAGAGCAGGAAAAGAAAAAAACTTGCGCCGCAACTGTCGTAAAATGACACAAAAATGCCAAGGCCAAGCAGCAGGCTGTGGGTATTTTGCCCGGCACAAGCAAGAATAAAAAGCCTCAAACAAATAAAAGCGGCACTCAGGCGCGCCGCTTGCTATTTTTCTATCCGGCAGGCAGTTTGAAACATGCCGCCACCCGCCCGGCACAAACCGGCAATCGCCGTTTATCTGACCGCCTTTTCATAAAGCTCCAGCACATAATCCCAGTTGACCAAATGGTCAATAAAGCTTTCCAGATATTTCGGCCGGGCATTGCGATAATCAATATAATAAGAATGCTCCCACACATCGACACCCAAAAGCGGCAGGGCGCCGTGTAGCAGCGGATTTTCGCCATTGATCGTTTTCATCAGCTCCAACCTGCCTTTATGCCAGACCAGCCAGCCCCAGCCCGAACCAAATTGCGCTGCCGCATTATTGATAAAATCGGTGCGGAATTTATCATAGCCGCCCAAATCGGCCTGTATCGCTTTTTCAAGAGCCGCCGGCAGTTTTTTACCGCCGCCGCCTTTTTTCAACCATTTCCAGAAATGCAAATGGTTATAATGTTGGGCGGCATTATTAAACAGCCCCTGATTCGTGCCGAAACTTTTTTTCACAATTTCTTCAAGGCTTTTTCCCTTCAGGTCGGATTCAGCCAGCAGCTTGTTGCCGTTGGTCACATAAGCCTGGTGATGTTTATCATGGTGATATTCCAGAGTTTCGCGCGACATATAAGGCGCCAGCGCATCATAATCATAAGGCAAAGGGGGCAATTCAAAGGCCATTGCAATTCTCCTGTCTGTTATGCTTTCCCTATTTATTGTCGAACGGGCAGCAGAAACGGGCGCCAATATGCCGCAATCCGGCAGCGTCAGAGCCTGCAAGCCGCCGCCCGGCCGGGCATAAACGCTCAAGGCCCGCCGACAGTCTTTCTTACAGAGATAACAGGGCAAAATAAAGACAAATTCTGCTCAAGGCACAACCGGGCCGGCAGCGAGGGGCCTTGACTTTTCTGCCGGCAGCATAATTTCCTATTGACAAGCGGGGAAAGCGGCTCCGCCGTTTAAATTTGCTCTTATCCGGTAGGTTGCGTGTTATGTGTAAAAAATGCAAAAATTTCTTTCTGCCTGTTATGGTTTTGCCGCTTGCTTTAACGGCCTGTATGCAGCCGCTTAATTCACGCGAGCCTTTCCTTATGCCGCAGGGACAGGCCGCCTATTTATGGGATTCTCCCCGCCCGCGGCATAATAATCCGCGCGATGCTATGGCTATTGGCGGCCAGCCTGTTGCCTGGCGGCGCGATATGATGTTTTTTTATCCGCAAATTTATGCTGCCCGCCAGGATAATGGCTATATTTTGCCGCAAATCCCTTATGCGCGGGTAAATCCGCAATATTTGCGGCAAATAGTGGATAATACAACCGGCGAACAACCCGGCACAATAGTGGTGGATCGCAAGCGCCATTATCTTTATCTGGCGCTGAAAGATAATCTGGCCATTCGTTACGGCATTGGCATTGGCCGTGAAGGTTTTTCATGGCAAGGCAATGCCATTATCAACCGCAAGGCAGCCTGGCCGCAATGGAATGCGACTGCCAGCATGGTGCAAAGAGCCAGGAAAAACGGCACTATATTACGCCGCCATTTTGACGGCCAGCTTGATAATCCCATGGCTGCGCGCGCTCTTTATATTGCCCGTTCAGGGCGCGATACATTATATCGTATTCACGGCACGCCGGAATGGTGGACTATTGGCAAAAATGTCGGCTCAGGCTGTTTTCGTATGTTTAATCAGGATATTATTGACCTTTATGACCGTGTGCCGGCAGGTGCCAGAATTGTCGTGCGTTAAATTTGGCGTCAAGAATACAAACAGCCGGCCTCTCCTGACACAGGCATATTACTCCGGAAACGGCAAATTCCGGGCCGAAATTCAGGCGAAAAAATCAAAAACGACAAGGCCGGAGCCTATTGCCCTGACAAGGCGGTATAGCCTATAATAATGGCAGCGCTGCCTGTCTTAATAAACAGCGACAGGGGCGCGGCACAAGTTTGTGCCTCAAAATATGTTTTGCATAATTTCAGCGGCAAAAGGAAGGATTATCCGGCAATGATAATGGCGCTCGGCAAAGGCAAAACGCAACGCAATGAGCAAAAAACGGCTCGGCCCTTTGCTGTTATGCAACGCGCCGATGACCCGGATATTGCGCGCGCAAGACAGCAAATAGAGGAAGATTTGCGCGGCGGCGCCACAGGCATTGCCGTTATTTTTGCCGGAGCGCCTAATGCCTGGCGCTTCGGCCTGCCCGCCCGGGCAGATATAATGGAAAAACTGTTTGACGGGGTAGAGCTGGCCAATTTGCATATTCGCATTGACAATCACCCTCACGGCCAGGCGCTGACAGAAAAATGCGTTGAATTTTTGCAAAAAAGGCGACTTGAGCTGAAATCGACTCAAATCACTTTCAGCATTGATCCGATTGCCATTTTAGCCAGCACCGGCCGGCTGAAAATGTCGCTGGCTGCGTTAAAAGCTTCGTTGCCGCAATCCATGTCAGCTTTTTTCTCTTCTGGCCTGCCGGGTATAGTGCTGGAGGCTGACGGCCGCCCGTTCCACAATGCCGGGGCAAGCCGGGCACAGGAAATCGGCGCCATGCTGGCTGTCGCCCACAGTCATTTGCAAATGGTGGAAGAAGGCCGCCATCATATTGCCTATGCCCTGCCGCATATTGGTTTTGCCACAGCCATGGATCAAGATCCTGCGCGCAATATTGCCAAATTGCAAGTGCTGCAAATGCTCTGGCATAAATTGCAAAAAGACCATGGCATTGCCTTATCGGTTGAAGCGCCGATTCATATTGAAACTTCCATGCGCATGATGACTGAGCGTGATTGCCTGACCAATATAAGCCGCGCCGCCGCCGCCGCTTTTGCCGCCATTGCCGGCGGCGCTGTTTCCTTAAGCGTTCTGCCTTATAGCCTGCCGCTTGGTCTGCCCAACGCCCAGGCGCGGCGCGTGGCGCGCAACTGCCCGCTGGTTTTCACCCGTGAAACTGTCCCGGCAGCGCCGATTTCAGGGTGCGCCCTTGCCCCTAAGGCGGAGTTGGTAGAAAAGCTGGCTGCGGCTGCATGGGAAGAATTCCGGTTTTTTGAACAACAGGGCGGCATTTTGCAAAGCCTGGTAAATGGCAGCCTGATACGCCGTATCAATAAAGCGCAGGAATTGCGGCTCTCTTCTTATTTACGCAATGAACAGGCTCCTATTGACATTGCGGATTTTGCTGACACAGCAGATAAAGGCGCCGCAATTTATGAACAAAAGCCGGTTTCTTTCCGGGCAGAAGGTATAGAGCAATGCACGCCTTTGACCTTCCGCCGCACGGAGAGTCTGCTGGCAGCAGCCGCCAGAGCGCCCGGAGAAACAGCCTGAACCGATTGCGCCCCCTCTTTTATGATTGTAATCTTCCTTGGGGGAATTATCTGCCGGCTGGCGGCCCGTTATATTTCCTGTGCCGCTTCTGCGGTCAAATGTCTCATAAATTGTAAAAGATAGGGTGAGGGCTTGACTTCCTCTGGAATAACAGAAAAATAAAAGCCCGAAACCGGGGAAATTCCATGCCTGCTATTTCAGATTCCACCTTGGCTGCCGCAGCGGTTGAAGGGGCTTTGATTCGCCTGAAGGCCGCGCCGCGCAATCGTGAAGAGGCTATTCGCGCTGTCGGGCAAATATTGGTTGAGGCCGGCGCAGTGGAACCTCCTTATATAGAGAGCATGCTCCGGCGCGAGGTGCAGGCAGATACCTGGCTGGGCAATGGTATTGCCATTCCCCATGGCATGATAGAAGATAAACATTATGTGCGGGCCGATAAAGTGGCAATTTTGCAGGTGCCGCAGGGGGTAGAATGGTCACAGGGCGAAACCGCTTATCTTATTTTCGGCATTGCCGCCCGCGGTGGCGGCCATTTGGCGGTTTTGCGCCGTTTGACCAGATTGTTGCAACAGCCGCAAAAATTGTCTGAATTGTTTACCACGCATAACCCGGCCGCTATCGGCGCGGCTTTGTCTGACCCGGCAGAGAAAACGGCAGCAGCGCAGTCGCCGGCGCATGATTTGGAAGAAGTTGCCCTATGGCGGCTGGATTACCCCAATGGCTTGCATGCCCGCCCTGCTTCCCTGTGGATTGAGGCAGCAAAACAGGCGGGTGCGCCGCTGCAAGTGCGGCTCGGCAATCAGGTTTCCGATATAAAAAGCCTGATCTCTTTATTGCAGCTTGGGGCAAAATGCGGCGATGAATTATCTTTTTCCGCCGGCGGTAACCAGGCAGCGCAAAAACTGGGCCTTTTTCTGCAAGCGGTAAAGGCCTTGAGCGCCGGCGAAAAACAACAGGCGCGTCAGGCGGCAGAACAACAGGCGAAGAGCCTGGCCAAAAGCTGGCAGCCGCCCTCAGGGCAGGTGCCGATAATCGGTGTGCCCGCCGCGCCCGGCCTGTCGGTCGGCATAATTTATCATAGTGCCGGGGCAGAGCCGGAGATAGAGGATAGACCGCTGCCACCGGCACAAAGCGGCTTGTTACTGCAGCAGGCGCTGGAAAAAACCAGACAGCAAATGCAGGCTGTGATTGATGATGTGACTCGCCGCCTTGGCAGCCAGGAGGCCGGCATATTTAAGGCGCAGGCGGATTTGCTTAATGATGACGGGCTGATTACCGCCGCCTGCCGCCTGATATTGGCCGGGCGCGGCGCAGCCAAAGCCTGGGCCATGACAGTGCAGGAGACAGCTGACCGGCTGGCCGGCATGGATAATCCCATATTGGCCGGGCGAGCAGCAGATTTGCGCGATATTGGCAAGCGGGTGCTGGAAAATATGGCGCCGGCCTCTGCGGCAAACCCTATGGCCATTCTGCCCAAAGGAGAAAAGCTGATTATTGTGGCCGAGGATTTATCACCTTCCGACACAGCCGCTCTGGATACGACCTATATTTGCGGCCTGGCGACTATTGCCGGCGGGCCAAGCTCACATAGTGCCATTCTGGCGCGCAGTCAGGGGCTGCCGGCAATAGCGGCGGCCGGCAAAAATCTGGCCGGAGTGAAAAACGGCACTAAAGCCATTCTTAACGGCGATAGCGGCGCTTTATGGCTCGACCCAATAGAGGAAGATATTGCCGCCGCCCGGGCGGAAATGGCCGGCATAAAGGCTGAACAACAGCGCCAGGCAGAGCAGCGCCGCCTGCCCGCCACCACGCCGGACGGGCATAATATTATTATTGCCGCCAATATTAACCGGCCGGATCAAGCGGCTTTTGCGCTGGATCAAGGGGCGGAAGCTGTCGGGCTGATGCGGACGGAATTTTTGTTTCTGGGGCGAAATTCTGCCCCAAATGAAGAGGAACAATATCATATTTATCGCGCTATGCTGAGCGCGCTTGGCAACCGGCCGCTCATTATCCGCGCGCTGGATATTGGCGGTGACAAACAGGTAGCCTATCTCAATCTGCCGCGAGAGGATAATCCGTTTCTCGGCCGGCGCGGTGTCAGGCTGCTCCTGCACCGGCCTGATTTGCTTTACCCGCAATTAAAGGCGATTTATCGCGCCGCTGCGGCCGGCGGCGCTGTTTCTATCATGTTTCCAATGATTACGACGGCAGAAGAAATTATCCGGCTGAAAGATATAAGTGAGACTATTCGTCAAAGCCTGAATGCGCCGCCCGTGCCGCTGGGTATTATGGTGGAAGTGCCGGCCGCTGCCATCGAGGCCGATAAACTGGCTGCTTATGCTGATTTTTTCTCTATCGGCACGAATGATTTGACCCAATATACATTAGCGATAGACCGGCAAAACCCCAATCTTGCCGCCCAGGCAGACAGCCTGCACCCCGCTATTTTGCGGCTGATCGGGCGCATTGTTGCCGGTGCCCGGCGGCATCACCGCTTTGTCGGTGTTTGCGGCGGCCTGGCGGCCGATCCGTTTGGCGCGGTTTTGCTGGCCGGATTGGGGGCAGATGAACTTTCTATGACCCCGCGTGATATTGCTGCCGTCAAAGCGCGGATAAGACGCACACCGTTTGGCCTGATGCGGGATTTGGCGCAACAGGCCTGCACGTTGGCAAGCGCGGCGGAAGTGCGCGCTTTGGATAAAGGCCTGCCCGCCGATAAGGTCGCAGTGGCGGATACTGCCGCGCGGGCGATACAGCCGGGCGATCCGAGCGGAAAAGAGGCCTGAATGACAGAAGAAATTGCGATAAAATCGCCGATTTGCGCCCCCGTCACCTGCCTGGCGCTTAACCCCGCACTTGATATGACCATTAGTCTGGATAGGCTGGCAATGGGTGCGGTCAATCGCGCCCAAAGCTGCACTATAATAGCGGGCGGCAAAGGCGTTAATGTCGCCGCCACTTTGGCGGCAGGCGGCGTCAAAACAGCAGTCACCGGTATTTTAGGCGCTGATAATGCCGATTTTTTTAACAGTTTTTTGGCCGTGCGCGGCATGGAAAATCACTTTCTCTATCATGAAGGAGCGACGCGCCAAAATATCAAGCTGGTTTCCGCCCGCGATACAACCGATATTAACCTGCCCGGCCTGGCGGTCAACCCGGTTTTGCTGGAAAAATTGCGCTCTATCCTGGCAGCGGCCAAAAGTCGCTTTCTGGTTTTGGCAGGCAGTGTGCCGCCGCATTGCCCGGATAATTTTTATGCTGATTTTTTGCAATTTTATGCCCGGCAGGGCGGTACACAAAAAGCCAGATGCGTGGCCGATTGCAGCGGCGCGGCGTTAAAAGCACTGTTAAGCGGCTCGGCGCGCCCCTTTTGCATTAAACCCAATAGAGAAGAGCTGGCCGAATGGTCGGGCAAAACACTGATTAATCAGGCAGAAATTTTGCAGGAAGCACGCCGCCTCGCAGCAAGCGGCATTGCTTTGGTTACTATTTCCATGGGCGCTGAGGGGGCGCTGTTTGTAACCGGGGCAGCAGCCTATCACGCCCAAATTACTCTGGACAGAGTGGCCAGCACAGTCGGCGCCGGCGATGCTATGGTAGCCGGCCTTATCAATGCCCTGTTGGAACAGGCAGAAGACGACATAATAGCAGCGGCCGGGCTGGAAAATATCGCCAGAGGCGCAACCCTATGGGCAGCCGGCAAGCTGGAATGTGCCGGCCCGGCTTTACCGCCGCCCACCCGCCTGCGCGCCTTGGCGCAAAATTTGCGCTGCCAAAGGCTCTATTGAAAAACGGGGATTATATTATGAAATTATTTGCCGTTATTGATGAAGCCGATGCACCTGTTCTGGCGATTCTGGCACGGGAAATGCTGCTGCATGCAGCCGGGGAAAAAGGCTTTGAAATAGAGGCATATATGCGCAATGGCAGCGCTGTGCCCAGTATCCCCCCCGGGTATCAAAGCGGTGATATTGTGCTGCTTTTGGGCGATCGGCAAGAAGCGGGAAACAATCCGGCCTCTGCGGCCGGATTTTCCGGCCCGATTATAGTGGCAGCCCGTGAGGATATATTCAACCAATCCGCAACTTTATGGCAGCAAATAGAACAGGCGGCGGCAGGCGGATTTGCCGCCGCGCCGGGTGAAAGCGCGATAATGGGCGCAGGCGAGCAAGCGGCGATTGATGGTTCCGCGGCAATTGGCGATAATCTCTCCGCGTCACATAAGGCCGAAACCGCCGCCCGCAAAGTGCAAAAACTTGTTGCGGTTACCTCTTGCCCTACCGGCATTGCTCATACTTTTATGGCAGCGGAAGCTTTGATGGCAAGCGCCAAGGCTCTGGGGCTGACCATCAGGGTAGAAACACAAGGCTCTGTCGGCGCCGGCACTCCGCTAAGCGGAGAGGAAATCAGCGAGGCCGATCTGGTGATTATTGCTGCCGATCGCGAGGTGGAACGCAGCCGCTTTAACGGCAAATATGTTTATATAAGCGGCACCAAAGCCGCTATTGCCAATGGCAAAGCCTATATTCAAACCGCTATTAACCGGGCAGAGCGGCAAAGTGCCGGCTTTAATCCCGGCGCAGCAGAAACACCGGCAGCAAGCGGACAAAAAGGTAAAAACGGCTTTTATGCGCCGCTGATGACCGGTGTTTCCTTTATGCTGCCTTTTGTGGTGGCGGGCGGCCTGCTTATTGCCCTTGGGCTGGCGCTGGGCGGCGTTAATGTTGAAGAACAAAAAGGCGGTTTTGCCCATATATTATGGCAAATCGGCGCGCGCGGTGTTTTCCCGCTTATTGTGCCGGTTCTTGCCGGCTATATTGCCTTCGCCATTGGCGACAGGCCGGCTCTGGCGCCCGGCATGGTTGGCGGCTTTATCTCCGACCAGATTGGCGCCGGTTTTATCGGCGGCATTATTGCCGGCTTTCTGGCAGGCTATATTAGCAGAGCCGCCGCACGCATTATTCGCCTGCCGCAAACAATAGAAGGGTTAAAACCCGTTCTGATTTTGCCGCTTTTATGCACGGCGGCCACCGGGCTTATTCTGTTTTATGTTATTCAGGCGCCGACAACAGCGCTGCTGCATGCGCTGACCGATTGGGTGCGCGGGCTGGAGGCGCAAAGCAATGGCGCGATAATCAATGCCTTGCTGCTGGGAGCGCTGATTGGCGGCATGATGGCGGTAGATATGGGCGGCCCGGTGAACAAAGCCGCTTATACAGTGGCTATCGGCCTGTTATCGGTAAAAATTTACACTCCTATGGCCGCGGCCATGCTTGGCGGCATGACACCGCCTATGGCGCTGGCGCTGGCCTGTTATATGCGGCCGCGCTGCTTCACCGCAAAAGAGCGGGAATCAAAAGAAGCGACTTTTATTATGGGGCTGGCTTTTATCAGTGAAGGCGCCATTCCCTTTGCCACGCGTGATCCGCTGCGGGTTATCCCCTGCCTGATTATCGGCGCGGCCGTTGCCGGTGCGGTCGCTTTATTGGCCGGCACCGGTATTATTGTGCCGCATGGCGGCATTTTTCTGTTGCCCATTAAAGGCGCCATTATCAATTATGGCGGTTATTTTATTGCGCTTGTCAGCGGCACTATAGTCAGCGCCTTCTGCCTTTGCCTTATTTGCCGCCCGCTGCCAAAAGAGCAAAACTAGCCGGGAACAGCAAAAAAGCGAACTCTCTCTCAAACGGCAAGGCAAAAGCGGCCTGAATATTTTTGTCTTTGCCTGCCGGGCAAAAATGGTGGTTGTGCCATTTGAAAACCACAAATATTTTTCACAAGCATAATCGGGGCGAGTCGTCGGCGCTTTGGTAAAAGCAAGAAAGCCGTAGGCGGGTTTTTGGCAGGCATAATTATTGTGCCTGCCTGTCTATATAAAAAGCCGGCCGGGGCATTATACGCACCGCCGGGCAATAGCATAAAGGCACGGCCTGAAAGCGGCGCAGCACGCCGGAAGAGTTCCGGTAGTTTTTTGTTTATTGCATGAATTCTTATAAAACCGCCTAACCTCCGCGAGGAAACTATAATGCAAAAATTTTCACCGGCAGAACTCGCCGTTTTATTCAACCATATTGAAGCCGATGATGAAATAGACCCGGCAGCTCTCCTCCCCGGCCGGGTAGATTTCTCCTGTTCTGATGCAGAAAGGCAAGCCTGTTACCACATGGCTTTGCAATTGTTAAACAGCTATGCAGACAAACAGGCCCTGCTCCGTTTGGTTCTGACAATCACTTGGCAGCGCGCTGCTGATGCGGCGCAAATCGCTGCTTTTAGAAAAGCGCGCACCTGTTTTAAACATATGCGTTTTTGTTGTGCCAATTTTGACGCTCGTCACCGTTACCCGCGGCATTTGAACCAGGTGACCGCCCTTATGGGAAAACTTCAGGACGCTATTATAAACCGGCAAAAGACCAAAATAACACTGTTTGGCACCTGGCTCCGGTTTATGCTGTCGCCTGTTTCCTGTTATTTTCTGCAACAAAGGCTGGCGGCCTATCGCCCAGACAGCGATAAACACTATTATCGCCAGCTTAACAGGGAAAATGAGCGCCTGGCGCAATTTATGGCGCGCGAACCGCTGCGAGGTACTGGTCAAGAACTGCACCGTCTGCGTAAAATAATCAGCCGCCGCGTTGCCCTTAATGATGCGCTGCGATCTTTGCGGCCCAGTGCCGAGCTTAACGCTGTCTCCCTCTATCTTGCCACTTTAAACGGCATGTTGGGCGATGTTCACGACAGGCTGATAAAATGGGACGCAACCGGCATATATGATTACAAGCGCCATGTGTTTACATTGTCCCCGGCTATTACCGACCGCCTCAAGGCTTTTCTCAATAGCCAAATTCGGTATAGCCCGCCGCACCGCCTGGAAAAACCGGCAATATAGAAAATGGCTGGGGTACCTGGATTCGAACCAGGGAATGTCGGTACCAAAAACCGATGCCTTGCCACTTGGCTATACCCCAAACGAGCTGCCGCGATTTATAACTGCTCCCTGCGGCAAAGGCAATATGCCTTATAATAAAAGCGGCCTTTTCAGCGCTGTTTTTTGCCCATAGGCAATTTGGCGGAATATTGCCTTTATCTTCACAGCAAAAGCCGCGGCTAAACAGCCTTTAATCTCGTGTTTCATCAACAGGGAGAGACAGGATTTCCGCATCAAGCCTGCTCATAAAATCGGCAATAAAACGGGCATTTATGCCGTAATCGCGCGGCAAATAGCGCGAGGCAGAGCGCATATCGACAAAGCTTGTATCGCCTTCATCACTCAACCGGATAATAATATCGGACACAAAGCCCAGCACAAAAGTTTTTGCTACAACTTCAACCAGCAGCAGGCTGTCTTCTCCCACTTTGCCCTGCTCGCCGCTTATCGGCCAGTTTTTTGCTTTCAGCACGGCATAAACCGCTTTTAGCACTGTATCGGGCGAACCGTCATAACGCCGCCCGCTTAATTGCGGCCAGGCGGCCCATTGCTCTTCTGCTGCGGCAGGCGTAAAATCGGCCTTGACCTCCAAGGCATCAGCCGGGCGGCTGCCTGCCAGAAAAGCCGGCGGCTTGTCAAAATCAGTAGTAATATCGTAAAGCGGCGGAAAGGCAAACCAGGCCGCTCCGATAAAGAGCAGCGGCGCCAAAGCCATAAAAGCCAGCAAGCCGCCTTTCACACAAGACAGACCGCCTTTATAGCCTTCCTGCCACAAAGCCCGCAGCCCCAAAAAGGCAAAAACCAGGCCACACCCGGCAGAAATACCGGCCAGCGCCGTGATATAGGGCAAATTTACCGTTTGGATAAAACCAAAACGGTGTAAAACAAGCGCAGTCAATAGCAGAGCCACGGCAAACAGGCCGAAACGCGGCGACCAAAGCGCGGCTTTTGATTGCGGGCGTATATATTTGCGTCTCATAATCCCTCTTGGGCCTGATAGCCGGGCGACCTATCCGGTTGGGCAACCGCCGGCTTTGCCAGGCAGGCCTTAACCAGGCAGACTTTCCCCCGGCAGCAAAGCATAATTTGGCTAAAATTCCCTAAACCGGCAAACCTGTTTGTCGCCGGTTAAAGGTTCGGGAATCTTGACACGCAGTTCCGTAAGGCCATTTCTGCCGCTTGCAATGCATTTTACCGGGCTTTCAAAGCCTTTTCAAAGAAGATGAAGCGATTGCAAAGCTCTTTTGAAAATTTGCGCCTCACCTGCCCCTTTTTGAGCTTCCAATATTACCTGTCTCATCTAAAACCGCCTGACTTCGCCTAATTCCGCCATTTCCAATATTTCTTGTCAAACAATATCTGCCTTGCCCGCTGCCCACCGGCACTGGCGGCTTTCATATTTCTGTCAGCTCTACTGCCCGCTGCAAATCAACCGAAACCAGGGTAGAAAGCCCTTTTTCAATCATTGTTACGCCAAATAGCCTGTCCATATGCGCCATAGTAATCGGATTATGGGTAATAACCAGAAAACGCGTTTTTGTTTGCGCTGTCATATCCCGCAATAAGCGGCAATAGCGCTCAACATTATAATCATCAAGCGGGGCATCTGCCTCGTCCAGCACACATATTGGCGCCGGATTGGTTAAAAACACGGCAAAAATCAGAGATAAAGCGGTCAAACATTGCTCACCGCCGGAAAGCAGGCTGATATTTTCCAGCTTTTTTCCCGGCGGGCAAACCAGAATTTCCAACCCTATATTAAGCGGATCATCAGAATCCACCCATTGCAATTCTGCCCGGCCGCCGCCAAACAGGCGCTGGAATAATTGCCCAAACCGGTTATTGATCTGTTCAAAAGCCGCGCGCAAGCGCGCCCGCCCCTCACGATTCAAATCGCCGATAGCCTGGCGCAATTTTGCCTGCGCTGCGGCAATATCATCGCGTTCACCCGCCAGAGTGTCATAATGCGCTTGCCCGGCAGTGCTTTCCTCTTCTGCCTGCAAATTGACAGCGCCCAGTTTTTCGCGCCGGGCGCGGTTTGTCGCCAGTTCTTTTTCCAATTCCTCTATTGTGCCGCGCTCTGCTTCTGCCGAAAAATCTTCCGCCTGGCCGGCTTTTATCGCGGTGGGTCTGCGGCCTTCTTCCTCCGGCATAAAAATTTTGCCAAGGCGCGTTGCATTATCTTCCTCTATATCTTTTTTACGCCGAATGGCGGCATGTAACCGCTCATCGGCGCGCGAGCGCGCCTCACGCGCCGTGCCAAGCGCCTGCTCGGCCAGATGCGCCGCCTTTGCCGCCTGTTTTTGGCCGGCTTCCGCCTTGGCCAAGGCCTCATTTACATTTTTCTCTTGCTTTTCTGCTTTATCCAAAGCGGCAAATACTTTCTTTTTGTTCTGCTGACAGGTGGCGACTGCCTGTTGCAGCTTTTGCTGCTCGTTTTCCGCCGCCTGGGCGCGCGCCGCCAATTCCGCTAAATGCCGTTCTGCCGCGGCACGGTGCTTTTGCCAGTTTTGCCGGGCCTGTATGACGGCTTCAATGCGGGCGGCGGCAGCTTCTTCCTGTTTTTGCTGCGCCTGCCAATTTGCCTGTTGGCGGATAAACTCCGCCTGTAACAGCGTATAGTCAGCCTGCAGCTCTGCACACACAGATTCTGCCTCAGCCAAAGGCGGCAAATTTTCATGAATCCGGGCAGCTTGCTGCTGATTTTTCTGATTTTCTTCTATCAAGGCGCCGATTTCGGCATAATTTTCCTGCAAACAGGCCAAGCGGCTTGCTGTTTCGCCCTGCTTTTGTGCCGCTGCTGCTGCCTCGGCTGTTGCGGCCTGCTGTTGCTGCTGCAAAATCTGCTGCTTGTTTTGCTGTTTTTCAAGCGCCGCGGCAAGCTTTGCCCGCTCCGCTTCAGCAGCAGATAAAAGCGCCATATTTTCAGCATGCGCCGCTGTCGCAGCGGCAACGGCCTGTTGCAACGCGTCTTCCCGGCTTCGATTGTGCCGATAAACAGCAAAATTATCGGGCGCCTGCGCGGTTTTAGTAAAGCCGTCCCAGCGCCACAAGGCGCCTTCTTTGCTTACCAAAATCTGCCCCGGCCGCAAATCCTGCTGCAATTTTTCCCCTATTTGTGGGGAAACAAGGCCGATTTGCGCCAAAGCCCGTTGCATAAATTGCGGCGCGCGGACAAAATTTGTCAATGCTGTCGCTACTGCCGGCAAAGGAGAATCAATCTCTGCCGATGCAGGCACAATATCACGCCAGCAAAGCGCCGCTTCTGAATCGGTTGAAGCTGTCAAAGCCTCGCCCAAAGCAGCGCTCAGGGCCAAATCATAACCCTGCTCCACCTTTATCTGGTCACATACGGGATTTGCCGCTTGCTGCCCAAGCTCTCTCTCGGCGCTTAGCCGTATTTCTTGCAAAGCGTGCAATTGAGCCTGGCTTTGCACAAGAGCAGTGCCACTTGTCTCGGCCTGTTTTTGCCAAGCCTCCTGCTTTTTTGCCTGCAGGGCAAGCTCTGCTGCCGCCCGGCGCGTTTTCTCTTGGCTCTGCGCCCATAAAGCCTGGCAGTTTTGCCTGATTTGGGCGGTCTCTGCCACTGCCGTTATGTCACGCTCTTGCTGTTGCGCCAATTCTGCTATGGTTTTTTTCAGAGCTGCGGCCTTATCTTCCAGCCCGCTTTTTGCCTGTGCGTAAAAACGCTCTCTATTCTGTTTTTCTGCCCATGCCGCTTTGGCGGCTGCGGCCGCTTGGCGAGCCTGTGACAGACGCAGCTCTGCCTGCTCCCGCCTGGCGGCCAGAGCAGAGACAGAGGCTGCCAGGCTGTTTATATCGCCGCTCGTTTCATTTTTGGCGGCGGCGCTATCGGCTTCCTCTTCATCAATTTTTTGTAAAATAGCGCTATTTTCAGCCAGTAATTCTTCTTCACGCTGCCGGTCGCCGGCAATTTGTTGCCTTTGCGCGGCAAGCTCCATCATGCGCGCCGCAGCATGTTTTTGTTCTGCCTCCAGTCGCTCGTGCTCCAGCCACAAATGCTGTCGCGCCGCACCGGCTGCGGCTGCATCTATCTGCAAAGGCGGCAAAGCTGCCAGCATAAATTCAGCTTTTTGCTCTGCCTGCAAATATTGTGCATGTTTTTCAGCCAGAATTTGCGTATTTAGCGTCAGCTCACGCTCTGCCTGTTGCACCGCCGCCTCAATCTCACGCCGGCGAATATGGAAAAGCCGCGCTTCCAGCCTGCGGATTTCGGCCGAAAAATGCTTGAACCGGGCGGCGGCGGCAGCCTGCGCGCGCAAGGCAGCCAAACGACTGCTTAAATCTGCCAGAATTTCTTCTGCCCGGGCAAGATTGGCGTCAGTCGCGCGCAGCCGCTGCTCTGCTGCCTCCCGCCGCGCTTGCAAACCGCCAATACCGGCTGCCTCTTCCAGCAAAGCGCGGCGGGCTTGCGGCCGGGCTTCCAGCAAAGCACTAATGCGCCCCTGCCCCACTTGTGCCGGTGAATGCGCCCCGCTTGCCTGATCGGCAAATAAAAACTGCACATTACGGGCGCGTATTTCACGGCCATTAAGGCGATAAAGAGACAATCCGTCACGGCCGATACGGCGAGAAATCTGCAATTCAGCCTCGCTGTTAAAAGCAGAGGAAGCAGAAAAATCACTATTATCCAGATAAAGCGTAACTTCGGCAAAATTGGCGGCAATCCGGCTGGCACTGCCGGCAAAAATCACATCTTCACCGCGGCCGGCACGCATGGTTTTATAGGAATTTTCTCCCATAACCCAGCGTAAAGCCTCTGCCAGGTTGGATTTGCCGCAGCCATTAGGGCCGACAAGACCTGTCAGCCCTTGCTCTATAACCAGCTCTGCCGGGTCAATAAATGATTTAAACCCCGCAAGGCGCAGTTTGACAAACTGCATAAACACCCCTTTATCCGGCAAAATAGCAGGAGTTTTGGCCGCAACACAGGCAATAGCCCGGCTGGGCAATAAGACTCTGACGATAAATAGGGCAATTAAAAAAACAAGGCAAAATAAAAGAGACGCATAAATAAAAAGCGGGCATCTCCGCCGCCCGCTTTTAACTGTTTACTGGCAAGAAAACCGGGCTTTATTTTTTATTTTCCAGCGCTTTATCAATAATAAGAGAAATTTCATTCGCCGTTAAAGCGCCTTCATATTTCTGCCCGTTAATAAATATAGTCGGCGTTACGCGAATATCAAAATCTTTCATCGCCAGATCCGCCGTTTTGCGGAACTGATCCAATAATTTCTGATTAGTCAGGCAGGCGTTAAATTCTTTCTCGTCCAGCCCGGCCATTTTGGCAAGGCGCATCATTGGCGTTTTGCCGTCCGGGGCAAAAGCCCATTCTTCCAGCTTTTCAAATAAAAGCTGAACAAAGGGAAAAAACCTGTCTTCCGGCACGCAACGCGTTAACATGGCAGCGGCCGTGCCCCGCGGCTCAACCGCCAATTCGCGCAAAATATAATGCACTTTACCGGTTTTTATATATTTCTCCCGCAATTGCGGCATGGTATTTAAATAAAAATCAGCACAATGACCGCAAGACAAAGCCGCATATTCAATAATAGTGACCGGTGCCTTAGCATCACCCTCGGCCATATCCTTTAATTCACCCGGGCGCAAAAGAGCCGCCTCGCTCACTGTGGCCACCGGCTTTGGCACTTGCAGCGGGGCAGAATGCTGCGCCTGCGCCGTCACTATTTGCCCCAGCCCGACAACTGCCGCAACAAGCATGACCGACACAAAAGAAAAAATGCGCTTTCCTCTGGTTAAATTTATCATAATCCGCTTTCTCCCATGCCTGTTTCAAATAATTGTGATCATTATCGGCACCAGCAAAACCCATTTTGGCAGGGCTTTGTTACAAATAATTAACTCCAGGGCTTTGTGCAATATATTTCTGCCACTCTTTTAGCGCAATGCCGCCGCCAACCGGCCTCAACCGCGATAAAGGGCTTGCCCCAGGCGCAATAAAGAGGCACGCAAAGCCTCATCAGTAATTTCGGCAATATCTGCCTGCACTTTATCGGGCATGACTGCCGGCGCTTTAACTGCAGCAAAGCCAAAAGCTGTTTTAGCCCAAGGCAGAGCGGAGGCCGGTGAATTGCGCCGGGGCGCCGCCTGCTGCGCCTGAAACGGTATTTTCTGCTCTATCCGTATTTTATCAATAGCCTGATAGCCGAAAAACCGGTTAATACGCGCTATTATTTCACCTGTCTCATGCTGCAATTTTACTGCCCTATAGCCAAAACAGGCAAGGATCAATGTAGCCGCCGCCAAACTGCTTCTTGTCGCCTTATTTGCTTGCTGCGGCCAAATAATTTTAACCGGCACTGCTGCCTCGGCCACAATTTGACCGACAATTTCTGCCCAATTCTGGATAAGGCGCCGGTTCAACCCCGCCTTTTTTTGCAAAACCGGCTCCATAATGCCGGCAGTTGCGGCCGATAGAGGCAAAAAACCGTTTTTACTTTTTTGCTTTGTCACTTTATTGAGCCTGTTTCCGGTTTAAGCAGCGTAAATATGTTATAATATAAGAAAAGCAAATTTAGGGCAAATAGTGCGTAAGGCAAAATTTGCTCATCTTTCCACAGTCTCATGGGCAAAATGCCTATACAAAGGACGCAGTCTGCCTTAAAAACCGTTTTTTCCTCTTTTGCCGGGTCATTGCCATGCCCGGCTGCGGCACAATTATGCAAACTCTCCCCCCGCCGGCGCTTTATGCCGAAAAGCTGCTCCCCTGGTATGATAAAAATTTGCGGCTGCTGCCATGGCGCATTACACCGCAGCAACAGGCGCAAGGCATAAAAGCGGCAGCCTATCGCGTCTGGCTGGCAGAAGTCATGCTGCAACAAACGACAGTAGAGGCGGTCAAACCTTATTTTGCCAAATTTATCGCCGCCTGGCCCAATCTTGCGGCTTTAAGCGCCGCGTCATTAGACACTATTCTGGCAGGCTGGGCCGGGCTTGGCTATTATTCACGCGCGCGCAATTTAAAAGCCTGTGCCGATAAAATCATGACCGATCATAGTGGCGAGTTTCCCCGCACGGCAGCAGAATTGCGCCGCTTGCCGGGCATTGGCGATTATACTTCTGCCGCTATTGCCGCCATTGCCTTTGATGAGCCTTGCGCAGTGATTGACGCCAATGTCGAGCGCGTCATCGCCCGGCTATTCTGCATTACCACTCCGCTGCCGGCAGCGCGCAAGGCAATCCGCGCCGCCTGCCAAAGCCTGGTGCCGCAAAATCGTGCTTGGGACAGGCTAGCCTGTGGCGGGCGGCAAGCGCAACAAAACCGCGCTTGGGTTGGTGGGCGGCAAGCGCAACAAAAAAGCCGCGCCGGCGATTTTGCCCAGGCAATGATGGATTTGGGCGCTACAATTTGCACAATCAAAAAACCGGCCTGCCGGCAATGCCCGTTAACCGGGCTTTGTCTGGCGCGGCAAAACGACATGGCGGCCAGCCTGCCGCGCAAGGCGCCCAAACCGGCGCGGGAAGAACGCCGCGGCGCCGCTTTTATCGCTCTTTCCGATACAGGCAAAATTTATTTACAAAAACGGCCGGCCCACGGGCTGTTAGGCGGCATGAGCGAAGTACCGAATTATTTTGCAAAAGGCGCACAAATGGCACCGGCAAAAGCAGATTTGCAAAGCGCGCCTTTTGCCGGCAATTGGCGCTATCAGGGCAAGATTACCCATATTTTCACTCATTTTCATTTGACTCTGGCGGTTTATAAGGCTGAAAATATTGCCGAAAATGCCGCTCCCCTGCCCGCTGCACAACAGCCGGCGCCGGGCTTTTGGGTCAAAACGGAAGAGCTGGCGGCAGAGGCCCTGCCAACTGTGATGAAAAAGGCAATAGCCGCCGCCCTGCCTGCCGCTTTCAGGAAAAAATAATAGACATTACACAGTCAAAAATATAGGCGGCGCTTTGCGCTGTGTTTAAGGAGCAGGGGAGTCTCATGTCTGCTTATGATGAAATTTGTGTAGAAGCGGCTAAAAGGCTGAAAAGCTTTAGAGGAAAAACTCAAAGCTGATATACTCTATTTTAACGCACCTATCTACGAGGATATATTCCCACCTTTCCGGGAAGTGATTGAGAAACTTGCGGCGTGCAGCGACAAAAATCCGACCATAGCCGTTCTTTTGACTACGGGTGGCGGCGCGGCTGAAATTGCCGAAAAAATTGTTGAGTTCACGCGCACGCATTATCGGGAAGTTTATTTTATTATTCCGGAGGAGGCGATGTCTGCCGGCACTATTATGTGCATGGCGGGTGACATGATTTATATGGATTGCTCTTCTTTTCTCGGGCCGATAGACCCGCAAGTGCCGGATAAAGAAGGGCGGCAATTTATTCCCGCTTTGGGCTATTTAGATAAAATGAACGAATTTATCGCAAAATCAAAAGAGGGCACGCTGAGCCCTATAGAATATGATCGGGCAATCCGGGAAGATATAGGAAGGCTGCGCCGTTATGAGCAAGCGCGGGGCTTGTCTATCACTTTGCTCAAAAAATGGCTTGTCAAATACAAATTTAAAGACTGGAAGCAACATAGAACGCATAAAGCCGGAGAGCCTGTCACGGAAGAGCAAAAACAAGCGCGGGCTGAAGAAATTGGCAATACACTTTCCGGCAATAAAATCTGGCATTCTCATGGGAGGAGAATTGGCCTTTAAACTTTAGAAAGAGAATGCCGCCTGGAAATTGACAATTTTAGCGAAGATAAGGAGCTGCAAGGACAAATCTGCCTTTATAGCGATATGATGATACGCAATGGCACTCTGGGCACAGCAAGGATTTTTTATTCGCAGCTATAAAGCGTGGTAAAAAGAAAAAGGAGAGGAATTATGGATATTGGCAATAAAACGGCGGATATGCGCAAAAACCCTAATTTGGAAGGCGTCCGTAAAGAAGCTGAAAGATTGCGCTGTCTTTCAGAGCAGCAAAGTGGCAGCAAAATCCCCAAACCTGAGCATACAAGCTATGATTTATCACGGAAATTTACCCCTGCCTCGAGCATGTCTGTGTTCCAGCCAAAATTGAAATGATTCCGGCAGTCTGTGAGGCTGTGTATAATATTGGCGCTTCGCCCAAAAGCTGCCTCCTTTGGGCGGCTTTTGTTTTCCGAATCGGGCAAAATAGCCCCGGCACAATAAAAGCAAAGGGGAGAGAAGCATAAAACGGACATGAAATGCCCCTTCCCCTTTGCTAGCTCATAAAGGCCGCAGACCCTACAGCCGATTAGCCGTCTTTCAGCCGCCGGCAGCCGCCATCTGGCGGCGAATTTTGCTGCGCAATATATCAATCGGCTGCAGCCGCCCCTGTTCTTCATAATGCCAGAAAGTCCAGCCATTGCAGGTTTCCAGTCCTTGTGCCCACGAGCCGACTTTATGAATAGAGCCGGCCCGGTTTTTATAAACAAGTGTGCCGTCTGCCCGCACTAAAGCGGCGCGCTCACGTTTTTTATCATAAACCGCCTGTCCTGCCTGCAACAGGCCGGCCTCAATTACGCTTAAAAAAGCCACGCGCAGCTCAGCCTTTTTACCGCGCAGCACCTCCAGCTCCGCCTTGCCCAGCGGAGAAACAGCGGCAATGCGCGCCTGAGCCGCGGCAATATAGCTCTCCTCCCGCTCTATGCCGACAAAATTGCGCCCCAATTTTTTAGCCACTGCCCCGGTTGTACCGGAGCCGAAAAACGGATCAAGCACTATATCGCCCGGACGGGTGGAAGCCAGCATTATCCGCGCCAGCAGCGCCTCCGGCTTTTGCGTAGGGTGCAGTTTTTTGCCATTAGCTTTTTTCAGCCTTTCACCGCCAGTGCATAGCGGAAACAGCCAGTCGGAACGCATTTGCACATCTTCATTGGCGGCTTTCAGCGCTTCATAATTGAAAGTGTAATTTTTACCCTTTTGATCGCGCGAGGCCCAGATAAGCGTTTCATGCGCATTTTGAAAACGGCGGCCGCGAAAATTGGGCATAGGATTGCTTTTACGCCAAATAATATCATTAAGCAGCCAAAAGCCCAGATCCTGCATAATGCTGCCGACACGGAAAATATTGTGATAAGAGCCGATAACCCAAAGCGTGCCGCCCGGTTTCAGCACCCGGCGGCAGGCCAGGAGCCAGGCTTTGGTAAAAGCATCATAGGCAGCAAAATCGGCAAATTTGTCCCAATCATCATTTACCGCATCAACCAGGGAATGATCAGGGCGTGAAAGCACACCGCCAAGCTGCAGATTATAAGGCGGGTCGGCAAAAACAATATCAACACTTTGCGCGGGCAAATGCGCCAGCGCCGTTATGCAATCACCCCTGATAATACTGTTTTGCCATTGCGCGGCCGGGCTCGCTTCAGCAGGAGCAATTTTCAACGAAGATTTTACCGACATGCCTATAACTCTTTACCTTGAATCCGGCCTCAGACTTTCTGCCATTATGCGCAAGGCAGGTAAAAATGCCGTTAAATATCGGTAAACAAGCCGTTAAGGCGGCATATTTCTGCCTGCCCCTTTGCTTATTGGGCGAAAACTGCCTATAGTTTCGCTGCCCTCCAATTTATAAGGCGATTACGGCTCGCCGGGCGGGCAGCGGGGTTAAGGTTAAAGGTTTGGCCATGGCAAAAATTAAACTGGTTATTTTTGATTGTGACGGCGTGCTGGTCGATTCTGAATATTTGGCGGCACAAATCCATGCCGAGCTGCTGACACAAGCGGGCTTTCCCACGACCGAACAGGATATAATAGAGCATTATACCGGCCTGTCTTTTGCCGATATTTTAAAGATAAAGGAAAAAACCGGCGACCGGGCTGTTTCTGCCGTTCTGCTTGATAAAGCCGACCAAATATTCAGGAAACGCATGAAAAGAGACCTGACGGCAATTGCCGGAGTGCGCGATTGTGTGGCGACAATCCGCGAGCAGCTGCATTTGCCTTATTGCATTTGTTCCAATTCCAGCTCGGCCAATATTAAAGCCATGCTGGAGCAGGTAAAGCTTTATGATTTATTTCACGGGCGGATATTTTCTGCCCCGGAAGTAGGCAGTAAAAAACCCAAACCGGCGCCTGATATTTATCTGTTTGCCGCAGAAAAAGCGGAGCTTGACCCCAAACAATGCGTGGTGCTGGAAGATTCTGTGCATGGCGCCAAGGCGGCCGTCAAGGCCGGCATGCGCGTTGTCGGCTTTACCGGCGGCCGGCATGCGCGGCTGCGGCTCAGCGGTGATTTAATGGAAACAGGGGTAGAAACAACCATTGCCCGCCAGCGCGATTTCCCCGCCACAATCCGCGCTTTAGACAATTTTCGGGAATAAACACCCCGGATTTTAAAAAGATTCGGGGATTATAATATTTCCTGCTTTAGGTGACAGCCGGTCGCGGCGGGGCGTGCGCGCACCAGGCTTTCTGTCCGGCTCTGCCTTTGGCCGGTCGGGCGGGCGCTCCGGCACGGCAAAGCCGATGGTAATTTTGGTGCCTTTTATCGTTTCGGCGATTTTCACCGCCGCTTTTTCGGAAAATAAAAATTGTGTCGCCGCATTAGCCTGTGCCGGCGTAACATGCTGCTGATAAAGCCGGGCAAACAGCACATGATCACCGCGGGCGATTTTTATCGTAATTGGCAGGTTTAACGAGGCCCTGCCCGCACCGGCAGCGGCTACTACGCGCCCGGCTGCCGCAATATGCATGAGAATCAGGCCCTTATCGCGATCATAGCGGCAATCACGCGTAATATCGGCAATCGCGGCCTGATAGGCTATCGCTCTCCCGGCATAAATATTATAGGCATAACCGCCGTCAGAAAATTCCACCGGCGGGCAAAAAGCGCGCAAATCCGCAGCGCGGATTGCTTCTTCACCCTGTTTTTTAAGCTCTGCCTGCCGCACCGCCTGTGTCTGGCAGGCCGGCAGACAAAAAAGCAGCAGCGGCAGCAAGGCGGCAGAAAAAATTTTCCAATATATAATGCGAGCTTTGATATTATTCATGCGCGCGCCTGTTAACAAAATTTTGGCCGGATTACATATATTATGATATTATGCCGTCACGCCCATGCCCGTTTGCCGAAATTATGCAGCCTCGCTCTTGCTTTCAGCAGCGAGAGCAGCTTAAAAACAGAAATAACGAATAGTCTAGGCTGAAATTGAGCAAAATCAAGAGAAATTATACGCTATAAGGCTATGGTTGCGCTCTGGCCGAAAAAGCCTATAGACCCGCATGAAGAAATATAAGGAAAAAGCAATAAATGACTCTGGCAATTTCAAAACTGGCCAATGGCCTGACCATTGCTACCGAAACCCGCCCATTTATGAAAAGCATCGCCCTTGGCCTGTGGGTTAAGGCCGGCTCACGCAATGAGCAGAAAACCGAAGGGGCACCGTCAAGCGGGCAAAACCGGCACGGTATTGCCCATTTGCTGGAACATATGGCCTTTAAAGGCACGAAAAACCGTACGGCACAACAAATTGCCGCGGCGATTGAAGATGTCGGCGGTGATATTAACGCCGCCACAGGCATAGAGACAACGGGCTATTTTATTCGCATTTTGCCGAAAGATCTGGCGCTGGCAGCAGATATTCTCGGCGATATTATCACCGCGCCGCTCTTTGACAAGGCAGAATTAGAGCGGGAAAAACAGGTAATTTTGCAGGAAATCGGCGCTGCCAATGATACACCTGATGATGTGGTTTTTGACCAGTTTACCGAAATCGCCTGGCCCGGACAGGCAATTGGCCGCCCCATTTTGGGCACGCCGGCAACAGTCGCAGGCTTCGAGCCGGAAGATTTGCGCGCTTTCATGCGCGAACATTATTATGGCGGCAATATGGTGGCCGTTGCCTGCGGCGCAGTTGAACATGAGGATTTTGCTGCCAAAATCGGTGAAAAACTGGGCAGCCTGCCGACAGGGCCGGCTTTAATATCGGCGGCATTGCCGGCACATTATCAGGGCGGCGACAATCGGCAAAGCCGCAATTTAATGGACACACAGCTTATTATCGGCTTTGAAGGCTACTCCAATATGCATGCCGATTATTATGCCGCGCATATTCTGGCGATGATTTTAGGCGGCGGCATGTCGTCTCGCCTGTTTCAGGAAATACGGGAAAAACGCGGTCTGTGCTATTCCATCTCAGCTTTTCACTGGGCTTTTGCCGATACCGGGCTTTTCGGCATTCACACAGCTACAGATAAAACCGGCCTGGCAAAACTCATGCCGGTGCTATTATCGGAGCTGACCAAAACCGCGCATAATATTGGCAAGCGCGAGCTGGAACGCGCCCGGGCGCAATATGGAGCCTCGCTGATTATAGGGCAGGAAAATGCCGCCAGCCGGGCGGCCAGCATAGCGCGGCAAATTTTGTTTTACGGCAAAGTGAAGACAGAAGAGGAAATTTTGCAAAAGCTGGCGGCAGTTTCTATCGACCAGGTGCAGAATGTGGCACAGCGCCTGTTTTTCAGCAGACAGCCAAGCTTTGCCGCTCTTGGCCGCATTGACACTCTTCTTCCCTATCAGGCAATTTGCGAGGAAATGACGGCACAAGCGCCGACAGCGGCGTCATAGGCGCATGCTCCGCCTGGCAGGTGAAGACTATCTGCCAGGCAGCCTGTCGCAAAACGGCCTTTATGCGGTTTTATTAAGGAGAGCTTAAACAAAGCCGTTTATAAAAAACCGGCGGGAATGTGGAAGCAGAGTGTCATAATACAGGCGGCATTTATGCTGTTTGCCTGTATTCTCTCTTGTGCCTTTATGCGCAGAGGCTTAATTTGTGCATAAATCAGAGCGATTTTCTGCCTCAGCCAGTTCGCCGGCGGAAATATGCTATTATCACTCTTGTCCCTCTTGTGTGCCGCCGGGGGCGGCAGAGTTGGGCTGCATGTTTTGGAATAAACAGAATAGGGGTTTAACCGCCTGCCGGATATTATTGTAAACATTGCCGATTTGTCATGTTTCTTGTCTCAAAACCCTTTTTCGGAGCAAAGCCCCTGCTACAGCGTTTTGTTTTGCCGGTTTTTGTTTTGCTGCTCCTGCTTGTCGGCAGTGTTTGGGCGCAACCGGCAAGCGACAGCCCGGATATTCCGGCACGCCCGGTCGAGCCGATTAAAATTTCCCCTGACGATGTTGCCCTGAACCTGTCGCGCGCCGTGCAGATTTACCTAAATCAGGGCAAGAGTTTTCGTGTTTCTACCGCTCCGGGGCCTGACGGCATTATTCGCCGGATAGAAGTGCAGGCCAATGATGCGCATGGCAGCGGCAATTGGGCGGTTTTTGCCATTGCCAATCCGACAGATGAACAAATAGACCGGCTGATTGTCGCCCCGCATTATCGCCTGGCCGGTTCCGGCATATTAAAGCCGGATCTCGGCTCTGTCCGCATTCATTCCATTACTCCGAGCGAAGGCTTTGCCCTGGATCGGCAGGCCAGCCCGGATTCCGATATATTCCAGCTTACCATCAATCCCGGCGCAGTTATTACTTTTGTCGCTGAGCTTGGCACGGCCGCCCTGCCGCAGCTTTATTTGTGGGAGCCGGAAGCTTATAAAGACACAGTCAATTCCTACACTTTATATCACGGCATTTTATTGGGCATTAGCGGCTTGCTGGCTTTACTGCTAACCGTGCTGGTGGTGGTCAAAGGCACTTCGCTTTTCCCCAGTACTGCTTTTTTCGCCTGGGCTGTCCTTGCCTATATTTGTGCCGATTTCAATTTCTTCAACAAAATTTTCGCTGCCACACCTGAGCATGAGCTGATCTGGCGTGCTGCTACCGAAGTGGCGCTGGCAGCCGGGCTTTCTGCTTTTTTATTCGCTTATCTGCATTTACACCGCTGGCATAATCATTTCCGCTTTGGCGGTTTTGTCTGGATATGCGCGCTTGTCGGCGTGGTAGCGCTTATCTTTTTTGACCCGGTGCGCGCTGCCGGGCTGGCGCGGCTGCTGCTCGGCCTTATTGCCATTATCGGCGCCGCTCTTATCGGCTACCTTACTTTTCGCGGTTATGACCGCGCCATTATGCTTATCCCTGCCTGGCTGCTGTTTATTATCTGGCTGGTCGGTGCTTATGCCGCCGTTTCCGGCCGGCTGGATAATGATATTATTCAACCGGCTCTGGCCGGCGGCCTGGTATTGATTGTGCTGCTTATCAGCTTTACCGTCATGCAACATGCTTTTGCCGGCGGCGGTGTCAATCAAGGCCTGTTTTCTGACCTGGAGCGGCAGGCGCTGGCAGTTATGGGCACAGATAATATTGTCTGGGACTGGGACGTCGCCCGCGATAAAGTGGTAACCAGCCCCGATCTTTCCATTTTCCTTGGCTCTGCCGCCAAAAATCTGGCCGGGCCAATGCGCAACTGGCTGCCCAATATGCATAATGAAGACCGCGATCGCTTTCGCATGGCGCTGGATTATATTCTGGACAAGCGCGGCGGCCGGCTTGACCAGAGTTTCCGCCTGCGTTCGGGAGACGGCCAATATCACTGGTTTGCGCTCCATGCCCGCCCGGTTATCGGCAATGACGGTGAAATTATCCGTTGTGTCGGTATGATGGAAGATATGACCAAAACCCGCAAAGTGGAAGAAAGGCTGCTTAAAAACGCAATTTATGACAGTTTGACCGGCCTGCCAAACCGCCAATTATTGCTGGACAGGCTGCAAAATTACTGCAATCTCGCCCGGATAGATGAAAAAATCCGCCCGACTCTGCTGGTGATAGATTTTGACAATTTCCATTCTGTCAATCGGCGTTACGGCCTGTCAGTGGGCGATACTTTTCTGCTGGCTGTCGCCCGGCGCTTAAGCCGTCATTTAAAACCGCTGGACAGTCTATGCCGCCTTTCCGGCGATCGTTTTGTGCTGCTGCTCGCCTCGCAAAATAATTTATCCAATGTTGCCGCCTTTGCGCTAAATTTGAAAAAAGCCGTTTCCACGCCGATAAATTTTGCCAGTCATACCATAAAGCTGACAGCCTCTATCGGCCTGCTGCCCTGGATAAATGATACTATGTCGGCAGAAGAGCGGTTAAATGATGCTGTTCTCGCTATGTATCAGGCAAAATATAATGGCGGTGACAGAATTGAGCCTTTCCAGCCTGCTTTGCGCGCCGGTAATCTGGCTGACGGCACTATGGAAAAAGAGCTGCAGGAAGCCTTGCAAAAACAGCAGCTAAACCTTGTCTATCTCCCTGTATTTAATATTAAACAGGGCAATATTGTCGGCTTTGAGGCCGGCCTGCAATGGGATCATCACGCCCGCGGCATTCTGAATATTCAGGATTTTATGACCGGGGTAGAAAATAGCGGCCTGATTATGGAAGTGGCGCGCTTTATGCTGGCCCAGGCAGCGCGCGATATTAACCGCATAGAAGAGCATTTTCCCGGACGCAAAATTTTTACCTCGGTCACTATTCCGTCACCGCAGCTTGTCAGTTCGGAATTGCTGCCTTGTGTGCAATCAGTCCTCGTGCATAATCCGCTCAAAAAAGGGCAAATGCAAATAGGCTTTTCTGAAAATATGATTGAGCAAAATCCTGAGCTGGCCTTTTCATTGGCAGAGCGGCTGAAAGCGCTGGGTATTGGGCTGGTGCTGAATAATTTTGGTGCAGAACATGCCTCGCTTTATTATCTCACCCGCTTTCCCTTTGATATGATTCAGCTTGACAGCGTTTTGTTTAATGATGATTCAGACAAAAGCCGCCTATTGCTCAAGCCGCTTATTGATATGGCACGCGATATTGGGGCGGTAATTATAGCCGACGGCGTGGAAAATGAAAATACGGCGCTGCTGCTGCAAAAACTGGGCTGCAATTTTATTAAAAGCTATACATTTTGTGATAATCTGGAAATCGGCGAAGCTATTGCCCTGCTGGAAAAACATTCCGCCGCCTGAAGATTTTGCTGCTGTTTATCTTTTTCGCTTATTTATATCTGCCTTTGCCCGATAAAGGCTGCCGGCCCGCCGGCCGGGGTGTGAGCCGCAAAAAACGGCGCCGCATTTTTATCCCGCAAAGGCGGTCGCAAAAATGCGGCATAGGGAATAAAGCGGCAAAAGGCAAATAGCCGGTCAAGCATGGCCTATCTGGCGGACAAGCCGGTGCGGATCAACGCCGATTTGCGCCAGACAGCGCTCATATTGGCTGTCGGCCTCACCTTCAAACAGCAGAGAGCGGGTTGCCACACCAGTCAGCCAGTCATTGGCGTTAATTTCCGCTTCCAGCTGCCCGGGGCCCCAGCCGGCATAACCCAGCGCCACCAAAGCATGGGCCGGCCCCATGCCTTTGCTCAAAGCGTGCAAAACATCGACTGTTGCCGTTAAACACACGCCTTCTGCCACTCGCACGGTAGAATCGCAAATATAATCATCAGAATGCAGGACAAAACCGCGCCCTTGCTCAACCGGGCCGCCATTGCGGATTTTCAGCATACGCAAAGCGCGAGGCAGATGAACAGCCTCCATATTGCCAATAACGCCAAGCTGCCGCAACAAATCGGGCAGCACTGCCGTTTGCAACTGATTAAGCACAATTCCCATCGCCCCTTCTTTGGAATGGGCGCAAATATAAACAACTGTGCGGGTGAAATTGCCTTCACTCATGCCCGGCATTGCAATAAGGAGCTGCCCGCTTAAAAAACCGTCTCTGTGCATCATTGTCTTACACTGTTCCATAAAAATCTTACACTTTCGTCCCTGTGACAGCTTTCAGCATAAGAATAAAATCTTTTAAAAAAGTAAAATATCAAACTCTTTGCCAATTAAATTCTCTTTATTCTGCCATATTATTTTAGATAAAATTCAATATAGTTAAATATAGATAAATATAACACCTCATTAACCATGATATATTTTGCATAGCACAGCATTATCTTGAAAAGAAATATGAGGGAAATATTTGGTAAAGGCGGGTGATTCTGCTATATAGGTCGGTAAAGCGCGCCGGAAAGGACAAATGTGATCAAAGCCGGAAAATTCCGTTTTCATTTAAGGCGTTTATATTTGCTGCCGGTGAGCGCAGCGGCTGCGAGCTGGCTGATTTTTGCAGGCACGGGCAGTGACGGGGCAGCCGAGGCGCAAAATCCCGGCCCGGCGCCTTTTCCCGTTTCCGCCAATTTTGCCGATGAAGAGCAAAAAAATGTGTTTTCTTATGCGCTGGAAAGCGGTTTTATGCGCATTTCCTTTGCCAATATGGCAGCCGGCCGCGCGCATGCTGCTGCACAAAAAAGCAGCAAGGCACAAGCAGCGGCCGGGGCAGACAAGCAGATTTACGGCTTGATAGCCATGGAGTTGAAACCGGGCTGGAAGACTTATTGGCGCAATCCCGGCACATCGGGCTTTGCGCCGAAAATAGAGCTTGATGGCGGCGCCAGGGCCGAAATCCTGTTTCCTGTTCCGCAGCTCTTCCGTGAGCCGGGAGAGGAATGGAGTTACGGTTATAAAACCCACATAATGCTGCCTTTCCGCCTTATTCTGCCGTGGCAGCAGCAGAATTTTTATAGCGGCACGTTGACAATCGGCATATGCGAAACTTTATGTATGCCGCAAAAAATTCCCTTCCGCTTTAGCACTTCTATAGTCGATAATGACAAGGAAAAGGCCGGGATTGCCGCTGCGCTTGCAACTGTGCCCAAAGCGGCAAACAAGAATTTTCAGCTCCTGAGCGCCAGAACTATAACAGGCGGCCTGCGGCTGGTTTTACGCTACCCGCAAAACCGGGGCGAGGAGGCGCCGCATTTGTTTCTGGACGGCGGCGATATGCAAATAGGGCTTGCCGTGCCGGTTGCCAGCCCAGGCAAAAACAGGCAAAGCGCGCTGAATCGGGTAAAAAAGCCGCTGCAAATATATCAAGCACCGCTACTGCTTGATGAGGCAGAAATTGGTGCCCCCATTGCCTATATAGCGGTTTTAAAAAATGGCGAAGCTGTTTCCGGCACAGTGCGTGTTGAGGCTCCAAGAGCGGACAAGCCTTAGCCGAAAACCGCCTTCAGGCCGGGCAAAAAGGCAGACCGTGTATAAGACATCGCCATAGACAAAGCAGGCCGCAGATTTCTGCCAGTATAGCCGGTCACAAGATTTCGGAATTTTTGGCACATGGTTCTAGAATTTCAGGCGGCTGGAAAATAGCCTTTACAAGACGCTCCCCGGCGCAAAGCCGACAGACCACAAACCGCACGCCTGTCGGCGCTGCAATCAGCCTCATGCGCGACCTGAAATGCTCTGATTTCACCTTCACGCCGCGCGCAGTAATGAAGCGCCAGCTTTATTATAAAGTGCATGGCATTCCACACGGCACCTTTCCTTATGCGGCACTGGTGGCCAGATTAAAGCTTTCCGATTGGAACCCCAATTCTGGCAATTTGGCCGATGAAGGTGATATTATTGATGAGCGTGTGTTTGCCGTAATGTCAGGCAAGGAGCTTGATACCTATCTTAGCAACTATCCGGGACCGGGGGATACTTGTGAGTAGAGAATATGTTGTCTTCAGAGTGATTCGCTCTTACTCGGATACTTATGTAACCGAATATGTCAAATGGGAGATTTTTGATTACGATACCACTCACAAACTGGTGGACTTGGAAACGGGCGAATTTGTCGCTATCGCCGAGTCCGAATGGATTGCGCATGGGAAGTTTGAGCGGTGGCAGGTGCCACTAAAGGGCTCCGATATGCAGTGGATATTAAGCAGTTTCGACCTTGAGTGGGTAAATGATGGCCTCCGATTACCTAAAATATACAGATGAGCAGCTTGCCTTTATTAGCGCGCCAGCGGGTATGAGTATTGTTCTGACCGCTGCTGCCGGGTCGGGCAAGACTGCCACTGTCGCAGGCAGGGCAGAGTATTTGTTCAAACAGCTTGGGGGCCGTAAAGCGGCCACCATAGCCTATACAAAAGCGGCTGCTGAAGAATTGCGTATGCGCGGCTGTCCGGGCTATGTGGGCACTATCCATAGTCTGGCGCGGGAGATATTGCATGAGGCAGGCTTTGGGCCTGACAGGCGCGGCATTAAGGCCTATACTGCATGGTTTAAATTGCGCAATCCTAGTCGGAAACTTCCCCCTGATGAGGTAATACTCAAAGAGGCTGCTATATTAGTCAATTCAAGCGGGATAGGCCTTCATGATATATTTATCCGCCGGCTGGGTGATGCATGGCGCCGAAACCCGGGCGATAAAATGCCTCAGTTAAGTCTGCTGGAATATACTTTACTGGCGGACGATATGCTCAATAACAAATACTACCTCGAGCATATGGAGCTGGCTGTTTGCTTGCTGACACGGCAGGCAGGCATATTAAAGCCCAGTAAGTATACGGCGATGCTAATAGATGAAGCGCAGGATATAAGCCCGCTGGTAATGGCGGCCGCCCTGTCTATGATTGACTGGAGCGACCCTGCTGCTACCTTAAGCCTGATTGGCGACAAGCGACAGGCTATATTCGGTTTCGCCGGCGGGGCGGCCGACCTTATGGAAATATGGGCGAAAACCCCGCGCGTAAAAAGCATGGAGCTGACAAAATCCTTCCGTGTGCCGCAGCAAGTAGCGAAATTCATACAACGCTTGGGGCATGATGTGCAAACAGAGCTGCCCGGCGGCAATGCCCTGTATAATGACCATGCCGGGTTCCTGCTGCTCTGGCTTGACCCATTTTCCGGCCAGCCATATTGTGGAGGATAATCGCCTTATTTGATGTTGTGTTGCGGCGCGTCTGCCGTATTTTGCCGGTTTTGGTCTGCCGCTGCCTCGACCCCCTTGCGCGCCAATTTGTCAACCCGCTCATTTTCCGCATGGCCGCTATGGCCTTTTACCCAGTGCCAGGCAATATGATGACGCGCCTGCGCTTCGTCCAGTTTTTGCCACAATTCCCGGTTTTTTACCGGCTTATTGCTGGAATTTTTCCAGCCCTGCTGTTTCCAGCTTTCTATCCAGCGGGTAATGCCATTGCGCACATAGGCGCTGTCCGTATAAAGCTCAATATGGCATGGCCGGGTTAAAGCTTCCAGCGCCTTAATCGCCGCTGTCAGCTCCATACGATTATTGGTTGTCTCCGCTTCGCCGCCGTAAATTTCCTTTTCATGGCCATTATAAACAAGCAGGCAAGCCCAGCCGCCCGGGCCGGGATTGCCGGAACAAGCGCCGTCCGTATAAATAATAATTTTTTTCATAATATTCCTGCCCTCTATAATCTATATGAGCGGCTATCCCCCGGCTTTTTTTGCAACCGGTTTTGCCGGAAAATATGCTATCCTCTCCTATGCTGCGCCTATGAGTATTGCAGCCGGTTAATCTTCCCCCCGGCACAGCTGTCAGGCCACAATCTCGCGCCTTGGGCCATAGTCAGCCGGCCTGTTATTTGACCTTATTTTCACTGCGCTGCGATTCAGGCCCGGCGGCGCTATCTGCTTCTGCTGCGTCACCATTGACAAAAGCCATATCGGCAGCATTCAAGGGGACATCACGCAAAACCCGATTAAGCGGAAAAATTTCCGTTTCCTGTCGCGTTTCTGCCAAGTCAATCACTACCCTGTAATAATGTGAAAAAACCCGGATAATTTCCTCTACCACGGCTTCCGGCGCCGAAGCCCCGGCCGACAGGCCAATAAGACGCAAATTTTTTGCCGAAACATTATTGCCCCTTTGTTGCTGCCCAATAGTGCTTTCGCCTGCTTCCGCCGTATCTACCCAAACCAGTTCATGCGCCCGCTGCACCAAAAGCGCGCGCTTTGCTCCCGAATTTTCTGCCACTTCCACTAATCGGCGAGAATTGGAAGAATTCGGCGCGCCGACAATCAAAAACAAATCCACGCCGTCAGCCGCCTGTTTTACCGCTTCCTGCCGGTTGGTTGTAGCATAGCAAATAGAATCAGCTGCCGGCGCTTCTATCAGCGGAAAACGGCGCTGCAAAACGGCAATAACAGCCTGCGTATCCTCTACTGAAAGCGTGGTCTGGCTGACAAAACCAAGCAATGCCGCATTTTTGGGGCAATAAATTTCTGCATCACGCACAGTTTCAATAAGCGATACCGCCCCTTCCGGCAATTGCCCCATTGTGCCGATAACTTCCGGGTGGCCGGCATGACCGATAAGCACAATATGCCGCCCGCGGCGAAAATGACGAATAGCCTGCTTATGCACTTTGGAAACCAGCGGGCAAGTCGCGTCCAGATAAAACAAATTCCGCCGCTCTGCCTCAGCCGGGACAGATTTCGGCACCCCATGAGCAGAAAAAACAACCGGCCGGTCGCAATATTCCGGTGGAATTTCATCAATTTCCTCAATAAAGACAGCGCCGCGCGCCCTTAACCCTTCTACCACTGTGCGATTATGGACAATTTCATGCCGCACATAAACCGGCGCGCCATATTTTTTGAGCGCAGCAACAACAATCTGGATAGCTCTTTCTACCCCGGCGCAAAAACCGCGTGGGGCGCATAAACGAATTGTCAAAGGCGGCTTTTCCATTATTTTCCTTTATATCCGCCCCCGCTTTGTCTTTCAAAAAGCAAATAGCACTATCAGGGCTTTTTACCGCTTTCTCACGCCAGCCGGTCATAAAATTCCAGCGCGCGGGTGATAATTGTCTCTGTCAGCAATATGGCAAATATCAGCGATAAATAAATGAGCGAAAAGAAAAACAGTTTTCTGGCATAATATATCACGGCAGCAGGCGTCTCAGCCAATAAAAGCCGCCTTGCATATTCGACAAAAATCAGCCCTAAAGCAGCAGCGCAAATGCCATAAATTTTGCCGCCAAAGCCCAGAAAACTCGGCATTACGCCAATAAATGCCATTAGGACGGAATAGACAAAAATCTGCCTTTTGGTAGAGCGCTCCCCGCGTACATTGGGCATCATGGGAATTTGCGCCGTCTTGTAATCATCACTGCTAAACAGCGATAAAGCCCAAAAATGCGGCGGAGTCCACAGGAAAATAATCAAAAACAGCACAATGGAAGAAAGGCTGATTTCACCGGTAGCGGCAGCCCAACCAATCATTGGCGGGAAAGCGCCGGCGGCCCCGCCAATAACAATATTTTGCGGGGTAGAGCGTTTCAGCCAGATTGTATAAATTACCGCATAAAAGAAAATGGTAAAAGCCAGCAAAAAAGCCGATAACCCATTAACAAAAAAGCCGAGAGCCGCCACAGACAGCGCTGAGAGCACAAGGCCGTAAAGCAAAGCCTGGCGCGGAGTTACCGCGCCTTTGGGGATAGGGCGGCCACGCGTGCGCTTCATTACAGCATCAATATCGGCATCATACCACATATTAAGCGCGCCGGAAGCCCCGGCCCCAACAGCAATGCAGATAATCGCCAAAAGCGCCTGCGACAGGGCAATACGCCCAGGCGGCGCGGCCATCAAGCCGACCAGAGCGGTAAATACTACCAGCGACATGACACGCGGCTTGAGCAGCACCATATAATTGCCGGCTTTGCTGCCGTCAGGCCGCAAAATTGCTACCGGCTGAGCTTCACCCTGCAAAGGCCCTTTTTTCGCCGTTTTATCGGCGGGCGTCGACTCTTTTGTAACAATTGCCATGGATAATGCGCATTCCCATTACGACTCAAATTTCCGCCTGCCTCCCGGCTCAAGGCGCGCAGCCGTAAAACCGCAACAGTCGGAGCCCCTTCCTCCTTTAAAGCATTTTACCCGTTGAGGGAACTGCCTTCTTGCCTTACCATACCTGATTTATGTCCTTTTCCCGCTCTTTATGCGGCTCAAACTTTCTCGCAGCCCGATATTGGCCCCAAGCCGGCAATAAATGCCCGTTTTACCGCAATAGTTTTTTCATCAATCATGTCTGCGATAAATTTTATTGCTGCCACTATTGCCGGCAGCTTCCTGATTATAATGCCGATAAGCCGGTGCAAACCAGTGCCTTATTATTGTCTTTTGCTTTTATTTTGCCTAAACAGCTTATATATAAAAACAGAATTATCTGCTTGGAGAAAATTATGTTTTGTGCAAAACAATGCCGCATAGTGCCGCGCTTGCTGATAGCAGTCTTGTTTCTCTGCCTTTGCGGCGTCCTTACGGCCGGCGGCGAGGCAGCAGCGCAGGGGACGGCACGCAATCCGGCGCCGGTTCGCTATGGCGCCTGGCAAAAAAACTGCACAACACCGCCCGGCACCCCTAATATGATATGCGAATTAACACAAACAGCGCGCGTTGAAAACCGGCCTGATATATCTTTTCGCATTTCCTTTATCAAATTGCCGCAAAAAAAGGGGGTATTATTGCGCGTTATTGTTCCCATTCGGGTAGAACTGCCAATGGGCGTAGGGGTGAATATTGACGGAGCCAAGGATATGGGCAATATGCTTTATCGCCGCTGTTTCGGCGATAGCTGTCTGGCTGAGGCTGTGCTGACAGAAAAAGATATGCAAAATTTCTTTGCGGCACGGGCAGTCTCCTTTTTTATTTTTCCCACACCGGAAGAGGGCGTGGGCGGCACTGTCAGCCTGAACGGGGTAAAAGCAGGCTATGAATCTCTGCCTTAAGGCACGGTGCCTGATAACGCGCAATAGCTGCTTTTTGCCGAAAATAGCCCGGAGCCGGAGCAAAAGAGGATTATGATGAAAAATCTGCTGCAATCTTTTGATATTCCGGCAGAAAAAGTGCACAGGCAGATCAAAGATGCGCTGGTTGCAGCCGATGATGGTGAACTTTATCTGGAATATCGGGAAAATGAGGCGCTGATTTTTGATAATGGACAATTAAAAACAGGAATTTTCAACCGCAATCAGGGCTTTGGCCTGCGCGCTATGGCCGGTGAAGCCATAGCCTATGCCTATGCCGATAATTTAAGCCAGGCAGCTTTGGCGCGCGCCGCTGCTGCTGTTTCGGCAGTGGCACGCGGTTATAAAACCCGTTATGCCGCAGCACCGCAAAGCACAAATCAGCATATTTACGGTGATGAAAACCCATTAGATAAGCCCGATTTTGCTGCCAAGGCAGTGCTTTTGCAAAAAATTGACGCCTATTTGCGCAATAAGGACGAAAAAATTCGGCAAGTGAGCCTGTCGCTGAATGCTGCGCTCCAGCATGTGGAAATTATGCGCGCGGACGGTGCGCAAATGCGCGATACAAGGCCAATGGTACAGCTTGGCATTAGTGTGGTGGCCGGTCACGGCAAGCGGCTGGAACAGGGTTTTTACGGTTGTGGCGGGCGCAAGAGTTTTGCTGATTTTTTGACTGAGGAAAACTGGCGGCAAATAGCCGATGAAGCTCTGCGTCAGGCGCTGGTGAATTTGCAGGCGGAAGCCGCGCCTGCCGGACGGTTTGATGTCGTTCTGGCCAATGGCTGGCCGGGCATAATGCTGCATGAGGCTGTCGGCCACGGGCTGGAGGGTGATTTTAACCGCAAAAAAACCTCGGCCTTTACCGGCCTGATGGGCACTCAGGTAGCAGCCAAAGGGGTGACTGTGGTTGATGACGGCACAATCCCCGAAAGACGCGGCTCACTAAAAATTGATGATGAAGGCACGCCAGGCGCCCGCAATGTGCTGATAGAAGACGGCAAATTGGTGGGGCTGATGCAGGATCGGCTGAATGCGCGGCTGATGAAAATGCGGCCGACCGGCAATGGCAGGCGGGAATCTTATGCCGGCGCTCCCATGCCGCGTATGACCAATACGATGATGCTAAGCGGCGACAAAGAGCCGGAAGAAATTATCGCCTCGGTTAAAAACGGCATTTATTGCGTTTCCTTTGGCGGCGGCCAGGTAGATATTACTTCCGGCAAATTTGTCTTTGAATGCACAGAGGCCTATCGCATTGAAAACGGCAAAGTAAAGGCGCCGGTAAAAGGCGCCACACTTATCGGCAACGGGCCAGAGGCAATGAAGCGTATCACTATGATTGGCAATGATTCTCGGCTGGATAATGGTATCGGCACTTGCGGCAAAGCCGGGCAGAGCGTGCCTGTTGGTGTCGGCCAGCCGCATTTGCGCCTGAATGACATGATTATTGGCGGCACCAAAGCAGAGTGAACCGGAAAGGATAATTACGATGATACAGCGTTCTTATTACCGTGTTGCCACAGGCAAGAAAAACTCTCAGGCTGAAGACTTTTTTACCAATAATTATATAGGCTGCGGTTTTGATATTCATGAGGATCTGACTGCCAAGCTCCCTGAAAACTGGCGCGATTTCAATAAAGAATTTATCCCCGTTTGGCTGGCTGCCAATCCCGGCAAGTCTCGCATTGCCGCCGGTCTTGCCTGCGGCATGCTGCATACGCTTTGTAAAGGGATACATTGCGGTGATATTATCCTGTCTCCTGCCGGTAAAGCCACATATAAAGCCGGAAAAGTGGTGAGTGATTATTATTACAATCCGGACAGAGCATTACCGCATTGCCGCAAAGTAGAATGGTTTTCACACTGTTTCAGCCGCAATGATATGAGCCCTGGCCTGTATAATAGTGTCAATGCGCGCGGGACAATATGCCAAATCAGCAAACATGCCCGAGAAATTACCCTTTTACTGGGAGAAAACCCCATAAATGAAACGGCTTCTTTTACAGAAGAATTTGTAGAAGACACGGAAGCTTTCGGCTTGGAAAAGCATTTGGAAGATTTTCTGATACATAATTGGGATAAAACGGAACTTGGCAGAAAATATAAAATATATAAAGATGAAAATGGTGATGGGCAGCAATATCGGACAGATACAGGGCCTATTGATATTTTAGCTATCAGCCATGACGAAAAGGAAATTTTGGTAGTTGAACTGAAAAAAGGACGCGCCGCCGATGTCGTTGTCGGGCAGATACAGCGCTATATGGGCTATATATCAGATGAACTGGCAAAGCCCGAGCAAAAAGTGCGCGGACTTATTATCGCTCTGGAAGACAGTGTCAAAGTACGGCGTGCTTTACGGGTAGCGCCTGATATTGATTTTTACCGCTATAAAGTGAATTTTAAACTGTTTAAAAGCGGTATTTAACCCGTTTCATAGCTGCCAGCTTTTCTTTGGCGAGCGTTTGGTGAGAAGGGCGACAGCCTCAATATGCGGCGACCAGAGGAACTGGTCGATCGGCGTGATGCTTTGCAATTGATAGCCGCCGCCCAGCAAAATGCCAATATCGCGCGCCAGAGTGGCCGGATTGCAGGAAATAGCGGCTACGATTTTTACCGATGATTTGGCGATTTCGCGCGCCTGTGCCTCAGCTCCGGCGCGCGGCGGGTCAAAAACCAGCCCGTCATAGGCCGCCAATTCCCGCGCGGTCAGCGGCCGGCGGAATAAATCGCGTTGCTCGCAGCTTATGCGCTTCAAAGCCGGCAGAGGCCCGCCGCCCGCTGCTACCCAGCCTGCCGCCGCATTATCGGCGGCCGTGCTGCCTTTTGCCACATTGCACACTGCCAAGCTGTCTGCTGCCCCGCGGCCTTTGAGCATTCTGTCTTTTGCTTCACGGCCTTTTACCCCCGCCTTGCCTGCTGCAGCGCTCGCCGCTATTTCCCTGCTTTTTTGTGCAGCGGCCGCAGCCGGCAAAGCAGCGGCACTACTGGCGGCCACCTGAACAGAAGCCGCCCGGGTGGCAGCCTGGGCCAAAGCATTTAAGGCTGCTTTATCCTGCTCTACCGCATGAATATTACTATTTTCTGCCAGCCGAAAGGTAAAACTGCCGCAACCGGCAAAGAGATCCGCCACATTTTTGCAGCGGCGCAAAGCCTGCCCGGCCAAGGCGCCCATATAATCTTCTGCTCCGCGCACTGCCTGCAAAAAACCGCCGGGCGGCAAATCTACCGGCACAGTGCCAAAAAGCACAAACGGCCGGGCCAGCTCGACAAGAATTTCAGCGTCACTGCTCAGCCGCACAATATTGGCCGCCTTAGCTGTTTTTATTACATAATCAGCGCCGCGCAATTTTTCTCCTTCCGTCAAAGGCGCAATCAGGCCTTGCAGCGCTATATCCAGGCCATTATCTGCCTGTGTCAGCACAATATGGAAGTTTTCGCGCCGCGGCCGCAGCAAAAGCAATAAGTGGCGGATAAAAGGCAGTGCCTCTACTAAAGCCGGCTCAGCCACCGGGCACTGCTCCAGTGCAATAATCTCGTGGCTGTGCAGACGATTAAAGCCCAGCCTTGACTGCCCGCCGGCGAGAGAAGCGCTTAATATTAGCCGCCGTCTTGTTGCTGCTTTAACGCTGACAAGTGGGGCGATACGACCCCCCAACTCTGCCGATGTCAGGCCGGCCTGAATCAAGGCCTGCACCAGCAGGCCGCGTTTCCAGGCCTGATACGACCTATCCTGCCAATGTTGCAAAACACAGCCGCCGCAGGCGCCAAAATGGCGGCAGAGCGGCACCTGCCGCTCAAGTGAGATGCGCAGCACTTGTTGCAATATTGCCGCCTTGCCTGCACCCGCTGCTATTTCCGCTCTCTCTCCCGGCAGGGTAAAGGGCACAGAAACCGGACGCCCGCCCAATATGGCAATGCCCTCGCCTTCTGCGCCTATATGGGTAATCTCCGCCTCAGTCATTATCGGCGTCTTTATTATTTGTCCTCCGCCTGCCGGCCGGGCCAGGTTCTGACTCAATCAAATAAGGCCCAGATTCAGCCAAGCGAGGCTCCGGCTCTGCAAGGCTTTGCTTTTCGCCATAAAGCAAAAATTCCTGCGCTCCTTCTCCGCCGCTAATCGGGCTTTCGCACAGGCCGCAAGCGCGCCATTGCGGTAGCGTGTCCAACCAATGATAAAGCTCTTGCGCTATCACCTCTGCCTGCGTCTTATCCAATAATTGCCCGTTTTTGCCGATAAAGCCGCGCCCGGCCTCAAATTGCGGCTTGACCAATAAAACCGCCTTTGCCCCGGCAGCTGCCAGTTGCAGCACTGGCGGCAAAGCCAATTTAAGCGAAATAAAACTGACATCAGAGACAATAAAATCGGGCCGGTGCAAACCGTCTTTATCGGTAAAATGCGCCGCGGTCACCGCACGGGCATTCAGCCCTTCATAAATTGTCAGGCGCTTATTGGCGCGCAGGCTTGCCGCCATTTGCCCATGGCCGACATCAATGGCTGTTACATGACTCGCCTCGCGCTCCAGCAGCACCTGGCTAAACCCGCCGATCGAGGCGCCAATATCCGCCGCCCTTGCCCCGCGCGGCGACAGGCCGAAACTCTCCAGCGCCGCCAGCAATTTTAACGCCGCGCGCGAAACATAAGGCCGCGCCGGATCAGCTACCTCCAGCGCCGCCGCCGCGGCGACCAACAGCCCCGGTCTATGCACTATCTCTCCCGCCAGCCGCACTGTGCCGCGCAAAACCGCATCACGCGCCCGGGCGCGCGAGCTAAAAAAACCGCGCGTCACCAGCACATTATCCAGCCGCATTTTGCTTATATCTGCGCCCATAATTGCCCGCCGCTATTTTGCTTCATTTTGGCCGGCCTGTCAGATTTCGCCCTTCAACACAGCTTTTGCTGTGGCGACAATGCCCGCCGCCGACAGGCCGATTTGCGCCATTACCTGTTTCTGCTCTCCATGCTGCAAATAAGAATCCGGCAAAGTCAAAGTGCGGATTTTCAGCCCCATGCGCCCGGGCGCTGCGTCCAGCAGGCCTTTACGGCTTAAAAATTGCAGCACTTGCGCGCCAAAACCGTTGCTCGCGCCTTCCTCCAAACTTATCAATGCCTCGTGCTCACGCGCCAGCCGCGCTATCAGCTCTTCGTCCAGCGGCTTGGCAAAACGCGCATCAGCGACAGTGGTAGAAATCCCCTCTGCTGTCAATGCCTCAGCCGCAGCCAGAGCTTCATGCAATAAAGTGCCGAAGGAAAGCAGCGCCAGCCGGCTACCCTCCCGCATGAGGCGCCCTTTGCCTATTGGCAAAATTTCACCGCGCCGCGGCAGGTCGAGCATTTCTCCTTCACCACGCGGATAGCGGAAGGAAATCGGCCCGTCATTATAAGCGGCGGCCGTGCGCACAATATGCATCAGCTCCAGATTATCGGCGGGGGCAGCTACGACAAAACCCGGCAGAGCCGTCAAAAACCCCGTATCAAAACTGCCGGCATGGGTGGCGCCATCAGCGCCGACAAAACCGGCGCGGTCAATAGCAAAACGCACCGGCAAACCCTGCAGAGAGACATCATGCACAATCTGATCATAGCCGCGCTGCAAAAAAGTGGAATAAATAGCGACAAACGGCTTGAAACCCTCGGCCGCCAGTCCGGCGGCAAAAGTCACCGCATGGCCCTCGGCAATGCCGACATCAAACATGCGCCGGGGAAAATATTCGGCAAAATGGTCAAGCCCGGTGCCGCCCGGCATGGCCGCGGTAATGGCGACAATTTTTTCGTCCCGGCGCGCTTCTTCCACCAGGCTGTCGGCAAAAACACGCGTATAAGAGGGCGCATTGGCCGCAGCTTTCACCTGCTCGCCGGTTTTGACATCAAAACGGCTGACACCGTGATATTTATCGCGCGCTTCCTCGGCCGGCGGATAGCCTTTGCCCTTTTTGGTCACGACATGAATCAATACCGGCATTTGCCCGCCGCTGCCGGCGCTATGATCGCGCACATTTTTCAAAACCGGCAATAAATGGCTTAAATTATGCCCGTCTATCGGGCCGATATAATAAAAACCCAATTCCTCAAACAAAGTGCCGCCAGTCAAAAAGCCGCGTGCATATTCTTCTGTCTTGCGCGCCGTGTCAGAAAAGAATTTCGGCAATTTGCGGCTCAAAGCGCGGGCATGCCCGCGCAAAGCCAGATAGGCGGGAGCCGAAGCCAGCCGCGCCAGATAAGCGCTCATTGCCCCTGTCGGCGGCGCAATGGACATATCATTATCGTTTAAAACAACAATCAGATTAGCGTCCAAAGCGCCGGCATTATTCATAGCCTCAAAGGCCATGCCGGAAGACATGGCGCCATCGCCAATAACTGCAATAATATTACGTTTTTTGTGGGTGCGGCCGGCCTCCCTATCTTGCTCGGCCTGCAATTTTTCCGCCATAGCCATGCCCAGCCCGGCCGAAATAGAAGTGGAAGAATGGCCGGCGCCAAATGGATCATATTCACTCTCGCTGCGTTTGGTAAAGCCGGAAAGACCGCCTGCCTGCCGCAGGCTGCGCATTTTGCCGCGCCGCCCGGTGATAATTTTATGCGGGTAAGACTGATGTCCTACGTCCCATATCAGCCGGTCATAAGGTGTATCAAATACATAATGCAGCGCCACAGTCAGCTCAACCACGCCCAGCCCGGCGCCCAAATGGCCGCCGGTTTGCGCAACATTATCAATTGTCTCGCAGCGCAATTCTTCTGCCAGCAGCGGCAAATCTTTTGCCGCCATTTTGCGCAAATCGGCAGGGCCGGCAATATTATCCAGCAAAACTGTTTCCGGTCGCGGCACATATACCTCCCTGGCCAAACCCGTTATCGGCACTCTGCAGTGCAGCCCCGGCCATAATAATTTAAAACAGTATTTGTTTAACGCCCCGGTTTTAAGCATACCGGCGCAATAAAACAAGTTTTGCCAGGCAATTTAGCAAAAATAAACGCAAATCCTGTCAAAATATGTCTATAAATGTCTTTTGGCGGGCTTGATTGAGCGCCGGCCTGAAGTTACAGGATAATTCATGACTATAATCCAGCATATTACCGATTGGATTGCCCATTATGGCGGTCTGAGCTTTTTCCCGCTTATGTATGTCAATGCCCTTGGTTTACCGCTTATCCCGGCCGGAGGCCTGTTATTTGCCGGCTCTGTTCTGGCAGATAAAGGTAAAATTGATTTTGACACCATGCTGCTCGCCGCTTTTGCCGGCACATTTCTGGGCAGCCAGACCGCTTGGTATATCGGCCATTGGGGCGGGCAGAAGCTTGTCGTCCGTCTGGCACATTTTTTTCATCTTGACCGGCAGAAATTCGCCAAATTTGCTGCCATGATAGCCACAAAAGGCGTGTATTTCGTTATTATCGCCCGCTTTATCCCCCTTGCGCGGGAGCTCAACGGCCTGATTTGCGGCAGCCTCGGCATGAGTTTCGGCCGCTATCTGGCGGGCAATTTTATCGGCGCTTTATTGTGGGTTTTATGCTGGGGTGCCCTGCCTGATATTTTCGGCCATATTTTATAAAAGCAGCATCCGGCGGCGGCAGGCACAGCCATGCAGCCATAAAGCCGGCGCTAATCCAGCTTTTCCACTCCTTGCGGCACGCCCTCATTATCCAGGCGGATTTTTTCCACTTTATCTTCCGCCGCCTGCAACAGGTTTTCGCAATGTTTTTTCAAAGCTTCTCCCCGTTCATAAATGGCGATAGATTGCTCCAAAGGCACATCACCGCGTTCCAGACGGCCGACAATCGTCTCCAATTCTGCCAAAGCTTCTTCGAAACGCATTTTTCCAACCGCGCCCGCGCCTGCTGCCTTTTCTGCCGCTTTGCTCATGCCGCCCTATCTTTCATCGCTTATGCCGCCCTGCCGTGAATCGCAGCAAGCGCCAATCATACAATATCTGTTTCACTAATACGAATACCAAAACCCGTAAGCCCAACATAATGCCGCTCTTTCGAGGCCAGCAAAATAATGGAGCGCAACCCCAAATCGCGCAAAATCTGGGCGCCAAGGCCGATCTGCCGCCATTCTTCCTCGCGCAATTGCGCCTCTTTATGCGTTTCTTCCCCTGCTGCGGCATTATCGCGATAATGCCTATCATTAACGCTGCTATTCACACCGGCTGAGCCTTCACGCAAATAAACAAACACGCCGCGGCCATATTTTTCCCGCATGCGCTGCAGCATAAAATCCACTTCCCGCCGGCGGCCAAAAACATCGCTGAGCACAGCCTCACGGTGAATGCGCACAGGCACATTATCACCATCGCCAATATCGCCCAGCACCAGCGCCAAATGCTGCAAATTTTCAAAGGGTAACTGGTAACTATGCGCCTGCGCCCGGCCGGCGACAGTCTCTATCGGCGTAGCGCCAATATGCTCCACCAGCCTTTCCTTATGGCGGCGCCAGCTAATCAAATCCGCCACTGAAACACAATGCAAACCGTGTTTTTCAGCAAAAGCAGCTATTTGCGGGCCGCGCATGACTGTGCCGTCATCATTCACCAGCTCACACAAAGCGCCAATGGGCGGCAAACCGGCCAAAAGGCATAAATCCACCGTGGCTTCCGTATGGCCGGAGCGGGTCAACACCCCGCCCTCACGCGCAATAAGCGGGAAAACATGGCCCGGGCGGACAAAATCCTCTGCCCCGGCATTGGGATTGGCCAGATTACGCACGGTCAGAGTGCGGTCGGCCGCCGAAATGCCCGTTGTTGTGCCGTGCTTATAATCCACCGTCACCGTAAAGGCCGTGCTGTGCGGCGAATCATTATCAGCCACCATTGGCGCCAGATTAAGGCGGCGCGCCTCAGTCTTGGGCATAGCGGCACAAACAATGCCGGAAGTGTGGCGGACAATAAAAGCCATTTTCTCAGGCGTGCAATGCACAGCGGCAATAATCAGATCGCCTTCATTTTCACGGCCGCCATCATCTGTCACTACCACAATCTCACCGCCCGCAAGGGCCTTGAGCGCCGCGCCAATAGCATTTTCGTTTTTTTGTTCACTCATAATTTCCGGCTTTTCCGCCTTTACCCGATTTTTAAAATCATACTGACAAACCTTGCCTTGCAGCCGGCTTTGCCCCATTTTATTCCCAGCTGTTTCCCGCCATTTTATCGGTATAAGGAGCTGCGGTCAAATTATGTAACAGGTTTTGGCATAAATTTGACGGAAAATCTGCCGTGCACCGATAAAATACCATAATTGGGGAAGATAAGGCAGCCTGGCGGCCTTTACTGCTGCCTGTTTTACCGCCGCCAAAGCGCGCAACCGAAAATTACAGCCCAGCCTGAGGAGCTGCCAATGCCTTTCACATTTTTCCCGCTCAGCTTTGCTCGCCGGCTTGCCCGCTTTGCCGGGTGCAGTCTGACGGCAGCAGTTTTGAGCGCCGGTTTTGCCGCCACCGCTTTGGCCGATAGCGCAGACGGCACAATTACCCGGATCGATGAGAACAATAATAGTTTGACATTGAATAATGGCAAGCTTTACAAATTGCCGGGAGAATTTGATTATTCAAATTTTCGTGTCGGGCAAAAAGTCTCGGTATTTTATGATACTGACCCTTCCGGCTCTTATATAACCGATATTGAAGTGCAAGGATCGCAGGCAGCGGATACTGACCCGGCCGAAAATGACGAAACCGTCAATAATAATGGCGAAGCAGATAATAGCGAACGCTGAGGCAGGGCTGTCTCTTGCCCGGGGGGAATGTTCCGCCCTTAAAAACCTGACGGCGGCCGTTTTGCCGCAGCACGCGCCAGCCTGTCATTTATCGCTTCGCCAAGACCGGCCTGCGGTATTGGCTCTACGGCAATAATGCCGCCGGTTTTGCTCACTATTTTATCCAGCTGCGCCAGATAGGCAAATAAATGCAAGGCCGCCTCCCTGACATCACCTTTTTCGCTTAAATTCAGCATAGCAACGGCTTTTTCATAGCCTTTTGCCCGGTTTGCGCCAAAGGCCAGCAAAGCCTCGCCCGGCTTGATTACCCGCGCCTTGAGCCGTAGCATAGCCTCAGGCGCATAATGTGACGGCAGCATACCCGGCGCGGCGATTGCCGCGCCCGAATTCTGCTTTATAATTGCCTGCCCGACCGCCGCTTCTATTTCTTCCCGCGTCAGCCCGCCGGCGCGCAACAGGCTGATTTCCCCCTCCTTTATAGCAAGAATTGTTGATTCCACCCCTATTGCGCAAGCGCCGCCATCGAGAATAAGCGGTATTTTATTGCCCAGAGCGCGCTCTACTGCCTGCGCCTTGGTCGGGCTGATACGGCCGGAAATATTGGCGCTCGGCGCTGCCAAAGGGCGGCCAACCCTGGCAATAATATCGGCAAAAACACCTTGCGGGCAACGCACGGCCATAGTCGGCAGGCCGGCTGTCACCAAAGGGTGAATAAAACTGCCCGCCCGCAAGGGCAGGACAAAACTCACCGGCCCGGGCCAGAAATGCCGCATTAATTTTCGCGATAATGCGTCAATCTCAACATATTTATCCGCCATATCCGCGCTGCTGACATGGGCAATAAGCGGGTTAAATTGCGGCCGGCCTTTAACCGCAAATATCGCCGCCACCGCCTGCCCATTCATCGCATCAGCCGCCAGGCCGTAAACAGTCTCGGTCGGCAGGGCGACAAGCTGCCCGGTCGCTAATAAAGCAGCAGCACGCGCAATATTTTTTTCATTAACGGGCACAATCATGGCAGCCTGTATGCAATAGCAAAATTCCCCATTTTGCCGGGAATCTAGCGCAAAAACCGTGTTTTTACAATCTGCTTTATCAATAGACGCCCTTTAAGGCGAAGCCTTGCCGTCACTTTTTGGCCAAAATCTTTAGCGGCGCAAAGGAAAAGCGGTGCAAACCGGGCACAGCGCCCACTTGCGCCAGAGCGGCCTTATGCAGCGCTGTGCCATAGCCCACATGCCTGCAAAAGCCGTAATCGGGATAGCTGCTATCCGCCCGCTGCATCATTTTATCACGCATATTTTTGGCAATAATGGAGGCAGCGGCAATAGAAAGCGATCTTGCATCACCCTTTATCAGGGCAAAAGCGCGGCAGCCCAATTTGGGCGGAATGTCGCGCCCGTCTATTAGCGCATAATCAGAGCAGAGTGCCAGACCGTTCACAGCCATGCGCATAGCCGCCAGAGCAGCAGCCCGAATATTGCCGGCATCAATCACTTTGGCCGGCAGCGAGGCTATCGACACCGCCAAAGCCTTGGCCAGAATTTCCTCAGATAAAGCAGCGCGCTGCACCGCGCTCAGTTTTTTGGAATCGGTTACCCCTTGCGGCAAATTATCAGGATCCAGAATAACAGCTGCGGTTACTACCGGCCCGGCTAACGGGCCGCGCCCCACTTCGTCAACCCCGCAAACAATGCGCGCGCCTTGCTCCAGCAGCAGCGCTTCGGCGGCAAAATCCGGCTGAGCCGGGATAAAGGCGGCTTTCAGCGCCAAAGCGGCAGAGTCTGAAGCGGGAATCGGCATTATACTACCCTTTATTTTCAATTTCGCCTCGCAGCCTGTATTAGCGAGCGGCGATAATACGCCCTATTGTCGGCAATAAGCAATGCGCACGCCTTTCACAGCAGCAATAATTGCTCCTTTTTTTGCTGAGATGCCGGCGCCTTGGCCGCAATAGTGCCCGGCTTTTTTATACAGCCGGCATTATCCGGCCTGTCTTCCGCTTGCCGCCAGGCGGCCGGTACATGTAATAAATGGCGCGCAAGGTGAATTTTTTGCCGGTTAAGCCCATATTTTTCTGCCGCCAGCTGAAACCGGCGCGCCAGCAAAACCGCCATAACGCCCTGCCCGCGCCTGTGGCCAGGCGCCCCGGCACTATTTCCCCCGCCGCTGCACCAGAGCCGTAGCTGGCCGATAACACGCCGATATTTATCGGGATATTCTCGCAGCAGCCAATCTTTAAACAAGGGCGCCACCTCATAGGGCAAGCGCAAAAGCGTGTAATGAGCCGTTTTGGCACCGGCACCGGCGGCTGCCCGCATAATATTTTCCATTTCGTGATCATTCAGGGCGGGGATAATCGGCGCCAGCATGAGCGAAACCGGCACATTAAGCTCGGCCAGCCGCTGCATGGCCTGCAGGCGCCGCGCCGGAGCGGCGGCGCGCGGCTCCAGCCGCCGCGCCAGCCTGTTATCCAGGCTGGTGATAGAAAAAGCCACATGCACCAGTTGCTTTTCCGCCTGAGCTGCCAAAATATCGCTATCGCGCAAAACCAAGGCTGATTTGGTGATAATACACACTGGGTGGCGCGCTTCATACAGCACTTCCAGCAGTGAGCGGGTAATACGATAGTGTTTTTCTATCGGCTGATATGGGTCAGTATTGCTGCCCAGCATGATAATGCGCGGTTGATATGCGGGGTGCGCCAGCTCGCGGCGCAACAGCGCTGCCGCCTCCGGCTTGGCAAACAGGCGCGACTCAAAATCCAGCCCGGCAGAAAGCCCCATATAAGCATGGCTCGGCCGGGCATAGCAATAAATACAGCCATGCTCGCAGCCGCGATAGGGGTTGATGGAATAATCATAAGGAATATCCGGCAAATCATTGCGGTTGATAATAGAGCGCGGTTTTTCCACCTGCACCTGGGTTTGCAAGCGGGCAGATGGCCAATTTTCTTCCTCTTCTTCTGTCTGGTCGGCGGCAACAGCCTCTATTGCCAATTTTTCAAAGCGGCCTTTGGGGTTCAGCGCTGCTCCGCGGCCGCGGCGATAAGGTGTCGCCACCCGGCCGGCAGCCATTATCTGATTGGCTGCTTCAAGGCAGTTTTCCCTGCCCTTTTGCGCATAAACAGCGCTTTGTCCTGCTTCTGCTTCCTGCCCATAATTTTCCGGCATTTTATCGGCTTTACCGGCAACAGGCCGGCCGCCAAAGGCTGTCCTGTCGGCAGCCTCGGCCCGGTTTTGCAAATCCGGCGCAATAGATGTAAATTTTATCATAATATCCCTCATATATTCCCTGTCTGTTTACCGGCAAGTTCAGAACAAATCAAGAACATTTAGCAGGCACAGGTAAAATAATGAAAAGGACAAGAGATAGAGGCGGCCGACAGAAGCGACCTTAGCAGCAAAAATCCAGCCGGCCTATGCCGTGCCGGCCATTATAGCACAGAGCACCGGCAAGGCGGCTTGACCCAAATAAGCGGCTTTTATTGCGGTTATTGCGGCAAAGGCGCGCCATCTGTTTTTGTTGCCAGCACAAAAAAGCCCGGCTGCTGCCGGCGGATAAAAGCAGCAGCAGCCTCTGCCGCCGCCATTGTGGCATAAAGGCCAAAGCAACTGGCACCCGAGCCGGACATAGAGCACCAGGCAGCGCCGCTGGCCTGCAATAAAGCCAGATTATCGGCCAGAGCCGGAATACCGGCCAAAGCCGGCGGATATAAATCATTGCGCATCAGGCGTAAAAAGGCCACATAATCGGCAAAATTCATATCCGGCTTAATATCCGGCTTTTGCAGCACAGGCGCATTATTTGCCCTTTCCAGCCGGGCAAAGACAGAGGCCGTAGTCAACGCCGTACCATTATTGACAATGACCACCGGCAAAGCGGGGAAACAGGGCAAAGGCGTGAGCATATCTCCCCTTCCACAGGCCAGATAAGCGGATTTGCGATAAAACCAGGCCAGACACATGGGCACATCAGCCCCTAAATGCGCCGCTAATTGCATAATTTGGCGCTGCATTAGCGGCTCTTCAGCCTTTATCGCCTTCAGCGCACACAGCCCGATAAGGCAGGCAGCCGCATCGGCTGAGCCGCCGCCCAGCCCCGCTGCGGCCGGCAGGGTTTTGCTCAGACTGATTGCCACCGGCGGCACAGATTTTGCTCCTAACAGCGCCCGCAAATTATCACGCGCGCGCAAAACCAGATTATCCTCTGCTCTGCCTGTATTGGCGGCAAAAGCGCCGGTAATGGTAAAACTGTCTTGTGCCGCCGGGCGGAAATGCAGCCTGTCGCCGGCAGCACTAAAAGCGACCAGAGTTTCCAGTTCATGATAGCCGTCTGCCCGTTTGCTTAAGACATGCAGGGCCAGATTCAGCTTTAGCGGCGCCTGCAGGGCAAAACCGGCCCCCCTTTGTGCCAAAGCAGTGTGACGCAAAACAGCAAAAGAAGGCATAATAAAACTGCTTTTCTACAATCAATCTTCTTTAAGGCGATATTCGCCGGTTTTTTCATCACGCACCAGATCAACCGGCTCTTGCCTGCCTCCGGCTTTGTTTTCAGACCGTCCGGGTGCCGGCGATTTTCCCTGCGGCATTTTTTTCAGCCAAAAACTGCGCCCGCTCCAAAATACAAAGGCAACAAAGGCCAGAAGCAATAAATTACGCATCATTTCCTTATCCTTTGGGCGCCGGCCCGGCAGCAAAACCTGTGTCGCCGGGCCTGAACGAATATTCTCTTAATTCTCTGCCTATAATCCGTAACGCGCATAAAGGCTGCGTTCCTCAGCTAGCTGGGCGGCAGTTTCCACCGCTCCTTCCGCCGCCTGCACCGCCCAGGCTCGCACTTGCACCGCGCCCGCCTGCTTGACCTGCCCCAAAAAATTGCGCGGCGCGGCAATCAGCTCCATTTTGGTTTTAGGGCCAAAACGCGCCTTTAAAATTGAGCTTATATCGCCCAAATCATCAATCAGCCCCAATTCCTTACCTTTCAGCCCGGTCCAGAACATGCCGGTAAATATTGTGCCGTCATCGCGCAGCCGATTGCCGCGGCTTGCTTTTACCAAATCAATAAAAATTTCATGAATCTGCCGCTGCAAATCTTGCAAATGGGCAATATCGGCCGGCTTTTCCTCGGCAAAAGGATCAAGCGTAACCTTGCTTGCCCCCGCTGTGTAAACGCGCCGCTCCACACCGATTTTTTTCAGCAGCTCAGGAAAGCCGAAAGAGGCGGAAACCACGCCGATAGAGCCGACAATAGAAGACGGATCAGCATAAATTTCATCACCGGCGCAGGCAATCATATAGCCGCCGGAGGCCGCCACATCTTCAACAAAAACCAGCACTTTTTTCTTGTGCTCAGTCGCCAGATCGCGAATGCGGCGAAATATCAGGCGCGATTGCACCGGCGAACCGCCGGGAGAATTAACAATCAGAGCCACGGCCGGAGCACTTTTGGTTTCAAAAGCTTTTTCCAGCAAAGCAGCGCAATTTTCCAGTGATAAAACGCTTTGCAGGCGGCCGGTTTTGGCAGCAATCTGACCTGTCAGCCGAACAACAGGAATAACAGGCGCAGCGGCAAAAAAACGCCGCGGCAGCAAAAATTTAAGCGGATTTTTCAAAACAGACCTCCTATATTGCCGGTTTCTCCGGCCTGTCATCACCAAATTTGCCTCCCGCCCCGGTTCTTCAAGGCTTTTAGCATAAAACGGCCAAGGGAATACAAAATTTTTGCCGGCAGGTGCTGATTACCGCCGGCGCGCCATTTTCCGCCGTTTTTCTTTGATTAAATGCTCAATAGAAGCTTTAATCAAACAGACCTTGCCGGCCATTATTGACAGCATCGGCGCGCGGCAAAAAACCATGGCCGTCTGCGCCGTGCAAAACCAGCGGCGGCATAAATTGCAAGGCGCTGCGGCTGCCCCTTATGCCGCGCAGGATAAAGCGAATAGCGGCATGCCCCTCACGCGGGTAAACCGGCACAATCTGCAAAGCGCCAAACCGCCCGCGGCAGGCGGCCAGGACATCATCAAGCGATTGCGGCCGCGCAATCAGCGCCAGGCCGCCTTGCGGCCGCAGGGTCACCGCCGCCGTGCGCAGCCAGTCTTCCAGCAGCCCTTCACGCAAAATATGCGCCCGCGCTTTTTCATCATCAGGCGTAGGGCGGTCACGCCGGTCATTAAAAGGCGGATTCATCAGCACAAAGTCGAACATATTATCCGCCAGCCCGGCAAAAGCCCGCGCCTGCCCCTTCAGGCCGATATCGGCGGCAATTAGCCGCACCCGCCCGGCAAAGGCGGCATTAAGCGGCTCATTCAGGGTTTTTTGCGTATAATCCAGCATAAAGGCAGAATTTTCGACCAGCGCCAGCCGCGCCTGCTTGCAGCGGGAAAGCGCCGCCAGGCCGACAGCACCGCTGCCGGCGCCAAAATCTGCCGCCAAACCGGCAAAATCCCGCGGCAGACAGGCGGCCAGAATCATGGCATCAATGCCTGAACGATGCCCGCAGCGGCGCGGCTGTATCAGGCAAAAGCGACCGCGGTGAAATATATCCCTGCTGTAATCTTCTGCTTTATCTTTTGCCATTGCACCTGAAATTTTGCCTGCTTTCTCTTTATATCGGCCCATATATATGCCTGTTGCCGTTTTCCTGCCTTGCGCGCAGAAAACGCCTTGCTTAAACTTCAGGATAAATTATAAGAAAGGCATTTGTGCAAAACCTGCCTGTTCAGCCTCTTCCCTGTTGCGGTTGTGCACAAATTTGCCCCAAGCGCGGATACAGAATCCGGCGCTCTTAATAAAAGCGGATAAAATCAGATTATGCAAGCCTCCATTGAACCTTTGACGAAATTGACATTGCCCGATATGCAGGCTGTCAACAAGCTTATTCTTGCCAGCGCCGGCTCCAATGTTGACATGATTCCGCAAGTGGCAAACCACCTTATTTCTTCTGGCGGCAAGCGGCTGCGCCCAATGCTGACCCTGGCCGCGGCCAAAATGTTCGGTTATAAGGGCGTCCACCATGTCACGCTGGCCACAGCGGTGGAATTTATGCATACTGCTACATTGCTGCATGATGATGTGGTTGATGAAAGCGGTCTGCGCCGCGGCAAATCCACCGCCCGCATAATTTGGGGCAATCAGGCCAGTGTGCTGGTGGGTGATTTTTTGCTGGGGCAGGCTTTTAAAATGATGGTGGAAACCGGCTCCCTGCCCTGCCTGGAAGTTTTATCCCATGCTGCCGCCGTCATTGCCGAAGGTGAGGTTATGCAGCTTGCCTCTGCCGGGCATATGACAACGGAAGAAGACACTTATCTCACTATTATCAAGGCCAAAACTGCGGTTTTATTTGCCGCGGCGGCAGAAGTGGGCGCCATTATTGCCGGAAAAAATGAGGAAACACGCCGGAATATGGCCGCTTATGGCAAAAATCTCGGTCTTGCCTTCCAGCTGGTCGATGATGCGCTGGATTATGGCGGGCAAACTGTCGAGCTGGGCAAAAATATTGGCGATGATTTTCGCGAGGGAAAAATTACCCTGCCGGTTATTTTGAGCTATATACGCGGCAATGAGGCAGAAAGAGCCTTTTGGCGAGATGCCATGGAACAGGGCAGAAATAATGAGGCCGCGCTTAAACGGGCGCTGGCCCTTATCACCAGCCATAAAGCGCTGGAAGACACAATAAAGGCAGCGCAGAATTTTGGCAATAAAGCACGGGCGGCACTGGCGGGTTTTGCCGATACGCATTATAAACAGGCGCTGATGCAGGTGGTTGACTTCTGCGTCAATCGTGTCACGTAACAAAGCCGGCGGCAATTCTGCCACATATATAAGCCGCCTCTATAATATGGGAATAGCTGCAATTTCCGACCGCAAGGGCGTTGCTGCCGGGCACATGAAAGACAGATTATGCCGGTTAAAAAATCTTCCTGCTTTTATAAAGCCTTGCTTGTTGCCGGCATAATGTCGGGCTTTGCGCCTTTATGGCCTGATATGCCTGGCAAAGATTTTTTTGCCGGCGCGGCCGCTTTTGCCGCGGTAAAGGGTGACACAATTTCGGCACAAAGCTTTTCCGGCGCTTATCTGGCCGGCTCTTATGCCGCCAATCAGGGCAGCTCTTATGCCGGCGCCTATTTCCGCCTTGCCTTGTCTTTCCGCCCGCATGATAAAATGGCGCAGCGCGAATTGCTGCTAAGCCTGATTGATGACGGCAATTACACGCAAGCCGTGCAGACAGCAGCAGCCATGCGCGCTGATTCCGACCCAAGCATCAGGCCGATTATACAGCTGGTTCTGGCGGCTGAGGCGTTTAAAAAACAGCATTATGCCCAGGTCAATGCGGCTATTGGCACAACCAAAGGCGATAATGAATCGCTATTATGGGTTTTCTTTACCTCATGGGCGGATTACGGCAGCGGACGAAAGGTCAGGGCCTTACACAATTTGCAGCGGGCGCATTTTTCAGAATGGTATAGTTTTTTAAGCTATTACAATACGGCCCTGATACAGGATTTAAGCCGTAATACTGCCGAGGCCGCCGCGGCTTATGAAAAAGCGCTGAAATATAAACAATTGGCTGAAATGGCGCCGGAAGCCTATGAGCATTTGCTGATAGCCTATATAGGTTTTATCCAGCGATCCAATGGCAAACAGGCAGCAATAAGGCGGCTTGACCGGGCGCAGGCCGGGCTCAGCGCCCCCGCCCCAATAGTGCAGACCTTGCGCCGCCAGCTGGAACAAGGCCGGATTATTCCCCCTATTGTCACTAATCCGGCGCAGGGAGCAGCAGAATTTGCTTATGATATAGGCAGCACATTTTTGCGTGCCGGGGAAGATCTTTATGCCGATATTTATCTACAAACCGCCTTGTTCTTATACCCTGAAAATGAGGCGGCTCTTTTCCGGCTCGGCATTCTGGCGGCCAAAAGCGGCCGGCGGGAAAAGGCGCAGGCCTTTTTTGCCCGTATTGCGCCAAACTCGCCTTATTTTGACGATGCTGAATTATTGCTGGCCCTCGGTCTGAATCGGAAACTGGCCGATAGCAGTAAAGCCGATAAAAAAGATACACAGGCAGCGGCTGAGCTGGAAAAAATGATTGCCCGCTCGCCCGATAAAGCACCGCTGCAAAATGTGCTGGCCAATATTTACCTGCAAAACGGCAATTATTCTGCCGCCATTAACCTGCTCAATAATATGATAAGCAGGCTGGCCAAGCCTGAGGGAAAAGATTGGAGCCTGTATTTCCAACGCGGCATTGCTTATGAAAGAAGCAAAAACTGGCAAAAGGCGGAAGAAAATTTTCGTGAAGCGCTGCGTCTGGCGCCGCAAAATGCCGATGTGCTGAATTATTACGGCTATTCGCTGACTGATCGCGGCATCAGACTGGAAGAAGGGCTTGATATGGTGCGCAAGGCGGCAGATCTGCGCCAGCAGGACGGCGCGGTAATTGATTCGCTCGGCTGGGCCTATTACAAGCTTGGCCGCTATGATGAGGCTGTTACCACTTTGGAAAAAGCCGTGCGGCTGGAGCCGGGAGAATCTTCCATTAATGATCATTTGGGTGATGCTTATTGGAAAATCGGCAGAAAGCTGGACGCAGTTTTTCAGTGGAATCACGCTTTGGCTTTTAATCCTGATCCGGGGGAAGAAGCGGCGATCAAGGCCAAGCTGCAATTCGGCCTGCCGGAGCAGACTGGCAATGCTGCTCCGTAAAATTTCGGGATAAAGTCTCCGGCATGATTTTCCGCATAAATCGGCCAATATTTGGCCTTTGTCGGGCCCTGGTCACATAATTTGCCGCCCTGTTCCGGCTTTAGGGCTTGGCTTTGGCGGAAATTTGCCTATAAAAGCTGGAATGCTGTTTCTGCTTTAAGCCACATTTTGGCGGCAGTGACCCGTTAAAGGGATTGGATTTGTGAGCCTGCCTGTTTATCTTGACCCGCGCCGCTCCTTTCAGGGGCTGATTTTAACGCTGCAAACTTATTGGGCAGATTATGGCTGCGCCATTCTCCAGCCTTATGATATGGAAGTGGGCGCCGGCACATTTCACCCTGCCACTACTTTACGCGCTTTGGGGCCAAAACCATGGCGGGCCGCTTATGTCCAGCCTTGCCGCCGCCCGGCAGATGGCCGCTATGGCGAAAATCCCAATCGTTTGCAGCATTATTACCAGTTTCAGGTTATTTTAAAACCTTCGCCGGAAAATTTGCAGGAGCTTTATCTCGGCTCGCTCAAGGCAGTCGGCCTTGATACGGACAAGCATGATATTCGCTTTGTTGAAGATGATTGGGAAAGCCCGACTTTAGGAGCCTGGGGGCTGGGCTGGGAATGCTGGTGTGACGGCATGGAAGTGTCGCAATTTACCTATTTTCAGCAGGTTTGCGGCATTGAATGCGCCCCTGTATCCGGCGAACTGACCTATGGGCTGGAGCGTCTGGCCATGTATTTGCAAAATGTTGATAATATTTATGAGCTGAATTTTAACGGCCGCAATGGGGAGACAAAAATAAGCTATGGCGATATTTTCCTGCAGGCAGAGCAGGAATATTCGCGTTATAATTTTGAATATGCCGATGCGGCTTTGCTGCATCGTCATTTTATCGAGGCGGAAAAAGAATGTGGCGCTCTTCTGGCCGTCGGCAAGCCGGTAGAAAAAGGCGGCTCCTATCGCTGTGTCCTGCCCGCTTATGATCAATGTATCAAAGCCAGCCATATTTTTAACCTGTTGCAGGCGCGCGGCACTATTTCAGTTACCGAGCGGCAAAGCTATATTTTGCGTCTGCGCAATTTGGCGCGTGCTTGCGGTGAGGCTTTTCTGCAGACGCAAGGCGGCAGCTTTACCACGGCAGTGCCGCCGGCAAAAAAAGCCGGGAAACAGACCAATAGCAGCGAAAAAAGCCATAAGACAAAAAATAAAAAGTAAAGATTACGCCCATGCCTGACCTTCTTCTGGAAATTTATAGCGAGGAAATACCGGCTTTTATGCAGCGCCCGGCCGCTGAAAGCTTGAAAAAACAGGTTGAGGAAGCGCTGGCGGAGCAAAAGCTGACCTATGCGCATGCTCATATATATTGGACACCGCGCCGTTTGGTTTTGCATATAAGCAATCTGAGTGAAAAATCACCTGATAGGCAGGAAACGCGCAAAGGCCCCGCAATTACAGCGCCGCAAGCAGCGCTGGAAGGTTTTTTGCGCGCGAGCGGGCTGACATCACTTGATCAGGCAACAATCCTCACTGATCCCAAAAAAGGCACCTATTACAGCGCCGCAATCACCCATAAAGGCCAGGCAGCGCGAGATATTCTGGCAGAAATTCTGCCGGAAATTATTCATAATTTTTCCTGGCCGAAATCCATGCGCTGGGGGGCAGCCTCTGCCCGCGAGGGCGCCTTGCGCTGGGTGCGCCCGCTGCATTCCGTTTTATGTGTGCTGGCCACGGATACGCAATCCGATATTGTGGAATTTAATGTCGGCTCCATTAAATCAGGCCGCGCCACTTTCGGCCACCCTTTTATGTATGGGCGCAAACCGATAAATGTGCGAAATTTTGATGATTATGCCGCCAAATTGACTAAGGCAAAAGTGGTTCTGGACGCTGAGCGGCGCAAGGAGATTATCTTGGCTGATGCTCGTAATCTCTGCTTTGCCCACGGGCTGGAACTGGTGGAAGATGAGCGTCTGGCGGAAGAAGTAGCCGGGCTGGTGGAATGGCCGATAGTGCTGCCCGGAACATTTGCCGAGAGCTTTTTGGCTATCCCGCCGGAAATTATCCGCCTGACGATTAAAACCAACCAAAAATGTTTTGTCACCCGCCCCATGCCGGTAGCCAAAACGGCAGCCGGGCAAATAGAAAAAATGGCCGGCCCGCATGGGCATAATAACGGGGCGCTGGCAAATTGTTTTATCCTGACAGCCAATATTGAGCCGAAAGATAAAGGCGAAGAAATTATTAAAGGCAATGGCAAAGTGGTGCAAGCGCGCCTGGCTGATGCCCTTTATTTCTGGCAGACAGACCAAAAATCTCTGCCTGATCTGCCGTTATTGCGCCAATCGGCAGAAAAATTTGCCCTTAATATGCATAAGCCGCTGGATCAACGCATGGCGCAGCTGGATTATCTTAATGTCACTTTCCATGCCAAATTAGGCACGCAAGGCGCGCGCGTGGCGCGGATTATGGCGCTGGCAGCCAAAATTGCCTCGTTGATAGGGGCAGACAGTAAGGCTGCCCGCCGGGCAGCCGCCTTGGCCAAGGCCGATTTGCAAACAGAGATTGTCGGCGAATTTCCTGAAATGCAGGGTCTGGCAGGGCATAAATATGCTCTGCTGCAAGGTGAAAATACTGCTATTGCCGCCGCAATAGAAGAACATTACAAACCGCAAGGCCCCAAAGATAATGTGCCGCGTGATCCTGTGGCCGTAGCAGTGGCACTGGCTGATAAAATTGATATTCTGGTCGGCTTTTGGCTGATAAATGAAAAACCGACCGGCTCTAAAGATCCTTATGCCTTGCGCCGTGCCGCTTTGGGGGTGATTCGCCTGGTTTTAGCGCAAGACCGGCCGCTTCATTTACTGCCTTTATTTCGTGAAGCAGCGCATTTATTGCATATATCTATTGTGGAGCAGCACATGCAAAATTTTGCCGGCAGCAAAATTTCCGCTGCAACCGGCCAAAATGGCGCTGCCCCGCGGACGGCAGAAGAAGAAAAACATTTTGAAGAGCGGCTAATTGCCGGAGCAGATGCTGCTTTGCGCGATTTGCTGGGCTTTTTTCATGAGCGTTTTAAAGTCTGGCTGCGGGAGGAAGGCGCGCATCATGACGCCATAGAGGCAGTATTAACCGCGCAGACCGATGATTTACTGCAAACAGCGCGCAAAATAGAGGCTGTAATTGCTTTTATCGGCAGCACTAATGGTGCTGCTTTGTTAAATGGGGCAAAGCGCGCCCTTAATATTCTGGCAGCGGAGACAGGCAAAAAAACACAAATTGCCGCGCAGGTCGACCCGGTAGAATTTACCGCCAAAGAAGAGACAGCGCTTTATGATGCTGTTTTTCAGACTGAGAAAAAACTGCAACCGCTGCTGGTAGAGAATAATTTCAATGATGCCCTGGCGACATTGGCAGAATTGCGCGCGCCGATTGATGCTTTTTTTGAAAAAGTGCTGGTAAATGACGAAAATACCACCCGGCGCGCCAATCGCCTGGCTATTCTGACGCGTATTCGCAACTTGCTCGCCCCGATCGCTGATTTTTCCAAATTAAGCGGCTGAAACCGCTTTTGCGGATAGCCGGCTTTGATGCAAATTTTCATATGCCAATAATTAAGAAAAGAGCAATTAATCCTTTCTGCCTCATTTACACCTCAAAACCTTCTGACTTAGGCTGGATTAGCGCTGTTTTGCCTTATTTTCCCCATTTTGCCATAATTCGCCTTATGGCAGATTTATTGCCTTTTTCTCCAAGCCCGGAGGAGATATGAGCTTTAAAGGCAAGCGCACCTCGATTATGAATCTTCCCGCGCAAAAAGGCGATTGGCCAAAGCTCTCTACTCCCCTCTACATCGCCAATACCCCGCTTTTCGGTAATATATTGCTTTTAGCAGGATTTGGCTCATAAAGCATATTCAAGGAATATGCTTTATGAGCCAGGCGGCGATATACCTCAAGCGCATTGCGTTTAACCCAATTATGCTGCAATAACCCATTTTCGCGCACATGGATTACCGCTGTGCCTGTCATATTAATCGGAGCACCCTTTACCGGAAAACCCATAAAACCGTTATTTTTGCCTGTCACCCGCCAGCGTGTAACGACCCTGTCTCCCGTTTTATTTTGAAAAATTTCCACTATCTTGAACTGGCAATCATCAATAGAAGCAAGACAAGCGGCAACCCAGCACTTGAATTCTTCCTTCGAACAAATCGACCCCTCCTGTCGTGACGCCGAAATCATCTGTCACCAGCCTGTCAATAATATCGGGATTTTTTGACTGCCACACGGAATGCCAGAAATTTTCTACAATTGCGACTGCCTTACGCATTATATATCTCCTTGATTTAACAAATTTCTCCGCCTGAATAATAAGAGACAAACATATTGGCGCCCCTCCCGACAGGCAGATCACATCATAATTTTGCTCTCCTATGATGTATGATGTAAAAATGCCGGTTTATGCACACATAAACCGGCATAAGAGACACTGGCGAAAATAATTTTCTACTTAACCAAGCCGGCTAGGCGCATTTTCTCTGCCATGGCATATTCAGCAATTTTGGTCAGTTTTGCCGCCTCATTCATGCCGGCCATTTGCGCCAGTTTCAGCTTTTCCATGCGGTCAAGCTCAGCCAAACGGAGTTTTTTCATTTTTTCAATTTCCGCCAGCTTCACTTCCTGTGCTTCCTTGATTTCAGCAGCAATGGTCAAAGCATGAATTTCGGCCAAAGCAGTATTCTTTTTAATTTCGGCCAGGCGCACAGCCTCAACCTTTTCAATCTCGGCTTCCATCATGACAGCTTCAATTTCTTTCAGCTTTTTGGCCTTCTCTGCCCGGGCAATACGCACAGCTTCGGCTTTGGCCAATTCTGCCGCTTCTTCCAGATTGGCAAGGCGCTTTATTTCGGCAAGTCTTTTTGTTTCTGCCAGTTTGCGTATTTCCATATGCTCCAACTCGGCCATTTTCATGGCTTCCATATGCTCCAGCGCAGCCATTTTCACAGCTTCCATACCGGCAATTTTGTCATAAGCCAGCTCACTGAACCCGGCTACATCAGCCAAATGCAGCTTGCCTGCATTTTCAATTATTTCGGCAGCCTGTCCTTTACCATTACCATTACTCATATCAGCCATAATAATCACCTTATCATATTTTATAGACACGATTATCTATGGCTCGTTTATAGCATAAAATTACAAATATGATATTATGTGAATCACAAATATAATTTATCTTTTAAAGTTTTCCACAAGCTTCCTGTTTTTTGACAATAGGGGGAATGTGGCGCCTGAAAACCAGCAAAGCTGCGGTGACCACGACCATACACAGGCCAAGCATGACAAAATATTCTGTCACACTGACAATGCCGCCAATATAAGCGGCAAAAATTGTCCCTGTTTTGCCGATGGAAGAGGCAATGGAAGAACCGGTAGCACGAATATAAGTAGGGTAAAGATGAGCAAAAATCGCATAAAGCGGCACTTGAATACCATTATTAAACAAGCCGTATAACCCCAAAAAGGCCGACATTGGCAATAAATGCTCTTTCACATTAAATGTCAGCAAGGCAAAAACAGAGACCGCGCCGCCAATGGCAAAAATAACCATTACCTTGCGTGAGCCAAAACGCGCACAGGCCCAGGCACAGAGCAAGGCACCGATAAAACCGCCAGTGCTGAACCAGTAAGACATGGCGGTTCGCGCCGCCGCTTCACTGACGCCTTCTGCCCCAAGCATGGCCGGCAACCACATATAAACAGCATAAAGCCCGGCAATACCGAAAAAGGACACAATCCATATAGCGATTGTGTCACGCGCCAAACCGTTTTGAAACAGCGCCTTAATGCCGCCTTTTTGCGTTTTTGCCGCAGCTTCATCGGCCGCATCGGCAAAAACAGCCGCCTCTCCCGTTTCATGCCCCAAACGGTGCAGCAATAATCGCAAAGCCGGCCATTTTTTCCTGGCCTGTGCCATAAAACGCGGGCTTTCAGGTAAAGCAAAAAATAAAATCAAACATAAAACAAACGGCAACAGGCCGCCAATATAAAAAGCATAGCGCCAGCTGCCCAAAGGCAAAGCAAGATTAAACAGGAAGCCAGCCAAAATCGTGCCCAGAGCAATACAGACAATCGGCACGGTTACCGCCATTGTCCGATAACGCACCGGGGCAAATTCTGCCGCTGTGCTGGAGGCCACGGGCAACAGGCCGCCAAAGCTGAAGCCGACAAAAAAGCGCAGTATAATCAGCGCAGTCATCGTCTGGCAGGCGCCGGTCAATATAGTAGCCAGGCCGCATATTGGCAAAGTGAGCAAAATAACCGCGCGGCGGCCGATTTTATCGGCAATAAAGCCGCTGACAAAAGCCCCTGAAGCCATGCCGATCATGGAAAAGGTCACCGCATATTTAAAAGCCTCACGCGGCAAATGCCAGTCATCAACCAGTTTGGGAACAGCCAGCCCCAATAAATTATTATTTACCGCTTCCAGCACAACAGCCAAAGCAATAGCAATAATAATAGTGACAGTCAGCAATGAAAGGGGCGCATTATCCAGCGCTTCATCAATATCAAATTTGTCTGCTTGGGTTGAAACAGGCGCATTTCCCGGGTCAAATACCATTATTACCCCCTCTTTCAAAAGTAACTGGCGCAATCTATACCATATTGCGCCAGTTAATACCCGGCGGCAAATTGCCGCTTATTATTTTTCAACCTTTATATCACTCATATGGGTAATAAGACGCGCCACCAGGCCGTAATCAACCGCCTCTTTTGCCGACATCCACAAATCACGATCAATATCAGCCAGCACTTTGGTTACAGATTGCCCGGTTTCACGGGCAATAATAGCGGCCAGCCTCTCCCGCATTTTAATAATTTCAGTAGCCTGAATTTCAATATCGCTGACACTGCCGCCAATCCCGCCCGAAGGCTCATGCAAGAGAAAACGGGTATTTTCCAGACACAGGCGCCGCGCTTTCGGCACAGCCAGGAAAATAATGGCACCGGCGCTTGCTACCCAGCCTGAGCCAATCATATAAACAGGCGCCGGGATAAATTTTATCATATCATGAATTAAATCACCCGATTCTACGTGACCGCCGGGAGAGGAAACAACAACATAAATAGGCTCATGCGATTCCTGTGCCAGGGCAACAAGTTGCGCTACCACGGTTTTTGCCATTTTATCTTCAATCTGGCCGACAATAAAAACAAAACGCGAGCGGAACAAATTTTCTTCCATACGCGCCGAACCAGGCTGTGCGGCTTCACTATTTTCCGATTTTTTGTCGCTCTGCATTTATATGTTCCATTTTTGTTTACTCTGCTTTTGCGGTAGCACAGCCGGGCCGAAACTGCAAGCAACCTGCTTATACAGCACAGCAGCGCCGCCGGCCGGGCAGGCTCTATATCGGCACACTCCCCATGTCACAGCAGAAATTGTTAAAAAGCGATAAACATGCCACCTCTTAACCATTTGCTATACATAATAGAGCAATGACAATAAAATCAAATATTAGGGCAAACAAACTGCATGACGAATCACTATAACAGCAAATTTCAGGAAAGTTTTTTTAAACCTGTTTCAGCAGCAAGCAGAGATTGATGAAACAGGCGCTTACCTTCAGCCTTGTCGGTTTTAATTTTGGCTTCCATAATTTTACCGGCAGCGGCAACGGCTATATCTACAGCCGCAGAGCGAATCAAGGCGACCGCTTCTGTTTCCGCCCGCGCAATTCTCTGCTCGGCCATTTTATTGCGGCGCGCAATATATTCCTCTGTTTTCTGCTTCATATCGGCGATAATAATTTCTGCCTGCCGCTGGGCTGAAGCAATAATTTCAGCGGCCTCCTGCTCGGAAACAAAGCGCTTTTTCTGATATTCGGCCAAAAGCTGCTGTGCCTCTTCACGCAAATGGCGCGCTTCTTCCAGCTCCTGCGCAATGCGTTCTGCCCTTTTATTCAAAGCCCCCTTCACCTTTGCCGGCACATGATAATAAGCCAGAATGAGAAAAAAGAGAATAAGAGCAATCAAAGCCCAAAAACTATTCGTCATCATAAAGCGGCGCCCTTTGCACTGCCCGCCGCAGCTATTGCCTGGGCAAGGGCCGTTTTATCGGCTTTTTTACCGCTTATTTTCTGCACAATATCAGCGGCAACCTCGCCGGCAATAGTATTCACTTCGGTCAAAGCCTTATTACGACAGGCTGCAACATGCTCTTCCGCTTCAGCCAGTTTCTCCTCCAGCCCGGTTTCAAAAGCCTTACGCTCGGCTTCCGCTTTGGTTTTAGTGTTTTCCGCCGTCATATGGGCAATAATCTTTGCCTGATTACGCGCTTCGCTCAAATTTTTCTGATAGGCTTCAGCTGCCGCATCGGCCTCAGTTTTCATACGGGCGGCCTGATCCAGATCAGCGGCAATCCGGTCGCGCCGCGTTTCAATTATTCCGCCAATACGCGGCAAAACCACACGCGCCATGAAAAAATAAAAAAAGCTGAAGCAGACAGCCAGCCACAAAATATGTGAGGCAAAATAAGTCGTATCAAAAGGCGGGAAAATCCCTTTTTGCGGCGCGCTATGCGCCGTATTTGCCTGTAAGGCCGACACTGGCCGCGATGCAAGGGCAGGAGAAGATACAGTTTCTTTCCCCTTTGATAGCGGCATTCCCGGTGCTGTCTGCTCCTTTGCGCCGGTTTCCTTTTGCGTATCCCGCCCGGCGGAATTATTTTGCGCCGTGGCCCCCGCTGATTGCGTTTCTGAGGATTTCATCTGCACCGGGCTATTAGCAATGGTCAAATTCACGCTGCTGCTCTGCCCCGCGCTCACCGGCACGCCTGCCGCCAATAAAGCAGAAGAAGCTGAAGGAGACCCCCCGGCATGATTTTCCGCATAAATTTGCGCTTCAGTAACCGACATAGCTATTTTTCAAACCCCGAATTCAGAAGAGCTCACCACAAAACCCGCTATCAAAACAGACCCTATGAGGCACAATACCCAACCCAAAAAGGATTCAGAGACAACGCCCAATATTTACCCCTAGCTGCCTTTAGCCGGCAAAGAGCCTTTAATGCCGTTTTTTAAACAGCAAAGAGCAAGAGCAAAGCAATAAGCAGAGAAAAAATGCCCAAAGCCTCTGTTACGGCAAAGCCGAAAATCAGGCGGCCAAACTGCCCGTCTGCTGCTGAAGGATTGCGCAAGGCACCCGATAAATAGCTGCCGAAAATATTGCCCAAACCAATAGCAGCCAGCCCCATGCCGAAACAGGACAAACCGGCAGCTATATATTTCGCGGCTTCAACTTCCATAATATTCTCCTTTAAACCAGAACAGGCCGGCTGACAAAACCTATCCGGTTTTCACCGCCTGACTCACCTCAATCTGCCACAATCTCTTTATAAAGATGGCGAACCCAAAAGACAATGCGCTTTTATTTTCTGCCGCGCTTTGCCCTCATTATATCTAACGCGCCGCTCTCAATATAAAACGGCGCTACCCGCCTTAATGCGCCGGGTGAACGGCATCGCTCAAATAAATGCAAGTCAAAACAGCAAAAACATAGGCCTGCAAAAACGCAACCAGAACCTCCAGCGCTGTCAGGGCGACTGTCATAATCAAGGGCAATACGGCACCGCCAATCCCCAAAGGCCCTAATGCCGCCAATGAAACAATAAAGCCGGCAAACACTTTCAGAGTAATGTGGCCGGCCAGCATATTGGCAAAAAGACGAACAGAAAGGCTGATAGGACGCGACAGAAAAGAGATAAATTCAATGAGGGAAACCAAGGGCAAAAGCGCAACCGGAACGCCGCCGGGCACAAAAATCCGCAAAAAGCGAAAACCGTTTTTGATAATGCCGTAAATCACAACGGTCATAATAACCAGCATGGATAAGGCAAAAGTGACAATAATCTGCGCGGTAACCGTATAAAAATACGGGAAAAGGCCAAGACAATTCGCCATAAGGATAAAAATAAACAGAGAAAAAACCAGAGGGAAAAAGCGCATGGCTTGCGCACCGGCCGATTCGCGCAAAGTGCGCGCCACAAATTCATAACAAATTTCCGATACAGACTGCATAGGCGTCGGCACAAGCCGCCGCCCCGATGAAGTCATAAGCAAAAAAAGCGAGGAAATAATAACTGTAGCCGCCATAAACAGCGAAACATTGGTGAAGGAAATATCGACACCGCCAACAGATACCGGCACCAGGCGCAAGACACCGAATTGGTGAATAGGATCAACAGAATCTGACACTTGCAACCTCATAATAATGAAGGCATATCGACCCGACAGGCCACGGCGTCATAGCACCCGGCCCAAAGGCAGCCAAAAATAGCGCGGGCAAAAAGCGCATAGAGCAAATTCGGCCTATCTTGGCCTCGACTTTGCTTTAAACTGTGCTCTATTTTCATAAAAGCAATAAAGTATTAATGCAATCCTTTTTTTGCTGTGCCGGCAGATTTCACCCTTTTAAGCAGATTTCGCGCAAGATTTTAGGCTATTTTCTTTTTTCAAAAGGCGCAGGGCGCCCCAGTGAGCGCAAAATATTCCTCACTCCGGCGGCAAAACCAAGCAGCAGCAAAACCAGCAGCCCCCATGGTGAAATACCTGCCAATTTGTCCACTATCAGCCCCAAAACACCGCCTACCAGAATGGCAGATAAAAAATCTGCCGAAAGGCGGAACCCCATGGCCAAAGCAGATTGACCGCTATCACCGCGGCTCTGTTTTCCCATAAAAGGCGCCGCCGGCTCGGCCTGCGCCGTTTTTTGCGATAATTTTTCGGCCAAAGCTTTGCGGCGCGCATTTAAACCCACCTCACTTTCCGTGCTTTTATTTTTCGCTTTATCAGCCATATTCAAACGCCTTTCACCCTTTTGCTCCAGGCAGATGGCAAATTTATGCCGTCCTTTATTTCAACTCCAGCCGCCGCCTCTGGTGCGGTAAAATATATGGCTGCCTATTTTTTGCGTTTTATCCATAAAACCGGCCCAATAAGGGTGCACATAGACTGCGTGATAATGGGTAGCAGAACCAATATCGGACAGCCATATTTGCCCGGCTGAGACTGCCTTGGCCACAGCTTCGGCAATATGCCAGGGGCGCAGCTCGGTTACGCGGTGCTTTTTGCCGTCACAGGCAAAGGAAAACTGGCAGCGATTATACCAGTTGACATTTTGATAAACCACACCGCAAACAGTATCGGGATAAGCAGGATTACGCACACGATTCAACACTATTTGGGCAATGGCGGCCTGCCCTTTGAAGGATTCGCTGCGCGCTTCAAAATAAACCGCCTCAGCAAGGCATTTCTGCTGTTTGGGTTCAAAAACTGAAGCCGGTAAAGGCTGAGCTGCCCAGGAATGGTCTTTTTTACCAATAGGCGGGATAAAACGGCCCGTATCTTTTTTATTATTATCCGTCAAAATACTGTCAAAAGGCGATTCCCGCAGTGGATTGGCAGGAATGGCGGCATAACCCAGCGCCAGAATATCCGGCTTGTCATTATTAACCAGCGAGGCCAGCATTTGCGGCACCGGCAAAACCGGCGGCGCTTTTTGCTGCGGCGCGGGGATAAAACCCATCGCTGTTTGCATAGCCGTTTTATTGGCGCGCGCCGGCATAAAACGCACAGCATAGGCCTGGCCGGCGCCGCTCTTCAACGCATTTGCAAAACCGGCGGCAGCGGAATCCTGCGCCAAAGCAGCATAATGCCGGTCATAATTAACAAGCTGCGGGCGGCGATTTGAGCGCTGCGCCAGAACGGAATGACCCTTGGCACCGCTATTCAGCCTGTCTTCCCGCTGTGCCCGGCCCGGCAAAAAAGCCGGCTCGGCCGCATTTTTGGCAGGAGTAATATCCAGCACCGGCACATCGGCCGCCATTTCGGCTATATTATTGTAGCGCAGAGTAGATAAAGCTGGCAGACTCGCCAATATTGTGACATTGGCGGGAGCAGATAAAGGCATGTTTTGCTGCACGGCAGAGAGAGAAAAAACAGAAAAGCCGAGGCTCAAAACAAGCGGCAGCCCGATTTTTTTTTGGCGGCGGCGCTTGTAACAGATCGGCACCGCATAATAACGCCCCTCCGGCAAATAATAAGTATCGGCAATTGCACCGGGAAAAACAGGAGAAAAATCTGCAGAAAAGCGCTGCAACAGTTTTTTGAAAACCGACTTACGCAAAACATACTCCACCGGAAAGGCAGGCGAAACCGGTATGCAGACAAAGCCGGCGCCAAAAGCTTGCAATATTTCTCTCACTGCCACCATAGGACGGTAAAATTTATTTAAAGTTAATGATGTGCCGCAACCGGCAGTTGCACGCCGAATATTGGCAAAAATTTCGCAAGACAGGTAAAAAGCAGCCGGAAAAAATAAAGAGCAAAAAGGAGTGAAATATATAATATCAGGCGAGGGGCAAAAGCATCGCCTGAAAAATAATAAACAATAGACCAGAGAAATGAGAAAAGGCAGCGGCGGCGGCGCATTACTGCCAGGAGAAAGGCCTCAGCGTTTTTTGGCGCGACCGGCAAAAGGATTTTCTGCCTTTTTCAGCGCCAGCCGCACCGGAATGCCCGGCATGTCAAAATCCTTGCGCAGCCTGTTGATAATATAACGCAAATAAGAATGCGGCATGGCATCAGGGCGCGAGCAGGAAAGCATAAAACCGGGCGGGCGCATTTTCACTTGCGTGATATATTTTACTTTCAGCCGGCGGCCGGCCACAGCCGGCGGCGGGTGATTGGCGGTCAAGCCGGCAAGCCAGCGATTAAGACGCCCGGTAGGCAGGCGGCGATTCCAGATTTTATGGGTAAATTCCACATTTTCCATCAATTTATCAAGCCCCTGCCCATAAACGCCGGAAACAGGCACAGCCCGCACCCCGCTTATTTGCGGCAAAAGCCGCGCGCATTGCTCATAAAGCCCGGCCAGTATTTGCTGGCGATTTTCTATTTTATCCCATTTGTTAAAGGCGATAACCGGCGCCCGTCCTTCCCGCACCACCAAATCGGCAATTTGCAAATCCTGCTTTTCAAACGGTGCGGTCGCATCTATGACTATAATAACCACTTCAGCAAAACGAATAGCGCGCAAAGTCTCTGCCACAGAAAGCTTTTCCAGCTTTTCACTAATGCGCGCCTTACGGCGCAGACCGGCCGTATCAAATAATTTTACCTTGCGCCCGCGCCACTGCCAGTCAACACTGATAGAATCGCGCGTCAAGCCGGCTTCCGGCCCGGTTAACAGCCGCTCTTCTCCCAATAATGTATTGATAAGAGTAGATTTCCCCGCATTGGGGCGGCCGATAATAGCAATACGCAAAGGCTTGCCGGCATCATAAGCGGGTTCTTCTTCCCCGCTTTCTTCAAATTCATCTTTATCGGCGCCCATAATATCTTCACCGATAAGCGCCGTTTCCTGCCCGGCACGGCGTTCCTCTTCTTCCTCAGCCTGCCAATGCGCGCGCAGGCGCTCTTCCCCCACCGCCTGCGCCACAGCATCGCGCAAATCGGCAAGGCCCAGGCCATGCTCGGCAGAAATGGCGCAAGGCTCACCAAAACCTAATTGCCACGCTTCATGAAAACCGGTCGGCAAAGCGCGCGCTTCAGCCTTATTGGCCACCAGCACCACCGGCTTGCCTGATTTGCGGATTAAAGAGGCAAATTCCATATCGGCGGGCGTCATACCGATTTTGGCATCAAACAAAAACAGCAAAATATCAGCGCTTTCAATCGCCTGCCGCGTTTGCGCCCGCATACGCCCGGCCAGACTATCGGCAGCGCCTTTTTCCAACCCCGCCGTATCAACCACATTAAAACGCAAATCCTGCAGGCGGGCCGCATGCACCCGCCGGTCACGCGTAACCCCCGGCCTGTCATCAACCAGTGCCAGTTTTTGCCCGACCAAACGGTTAAACAAAGTAGATTTGCCGACATTAGGGCGCCCAATCAGCGCGACAGTAAAAGCCATGGCCGCTCACCCTATTTTGCCGGATTTGAAACCGCCGGCGCAGATAATTGCGGCTTTCCAGCACTGGCAGCAGGCACCACCGCACCGGCGCTGCCCGCCGGCGGCACAGTATCATCGCTTTCGCTGCCGATAAGGGCTATCATCATTGCCGCCCGCTCGGCAAAGGCAGAGCCGACACTCTCTTTATCGCTGTAATTGCGGTTAAAATAATAGGCGGCCTGTTGCAAATTGCCTGCTTTCCATGCGGCCAGCCCCAAAGCCTCACGCGCCGCCAGCCGCATAGGGTTAACATCATTGGCCAGAATTTTCACCCGCTGTTCCACTTCAGCAAAACTGCCGCTATCCACCAGCAGCCAGGCAGCGCGCACCAGCGCCGCCTCTCGCCATGGCTGCGGCAAACGGGCCTCAGCCGCCAGCGCGTCAAAGGCTTTAACCGCGCCCTGGCTGTCACCCTTTTGCGCCAGCAAAGCAGCCGCGCGGAAACGCGCCAATAGAGGATAACCGCCAAAGCCGCTTTTTTCAACTGCCGCCAAGGCGTCAAAGGCCGCGGCTTGCGGGCCGGCTTCTGCCAGTTTGAGCGCCTTATTATAGGCATCGCCCATATTTTCCGCCTCACGCAGAGTATAATAAGAATAGATCTGCACCCCGGCAGTAATAAGAATAATCGCCGCCGCACCGGCGAGGATAAACGGCTTGAGCAGGCGCCAGAGACGCCCCAGATTTTCCTGCCTTATATCTTCGTTCACTTCACGGATAAAGCTGTCATCACCAAGTGCCATAATAATCCTGCACAAGCCCTATGGGCGGTAAATTGCTGTTTACGGCCAAACTTGTAAAGCAAATCGCCGCCGCTGCCAAGCCCATTACCCCGCAGCGGCGGTTTTTATCAGTAAAATTACGCAATTTCCGGGCTGATATTGCCTTTACCGGCCGGCAGCCGCCAACAGGGTTTTATGATAGAGAAAGCCATAGCCAAGCCCCAATATGGCAGAAAAAGCAGAACCGCATAACACCCCTAAAACAGCAATGGATAAAGCGCTTTTATCGGCAAAAGCCAGCATAGCGACAAAAATCGCCATGGTGAAGCCGATACCGGCCAATAGCCCCACCAGCACCATGCCGCTCCAGCCGACAGCGGGCGGCAAACGACACAGGCCGCTTTTAACTGCCAGAAAACTTGCCAATAAAACGCCGAGCGGCTTGCCCAGCACCAGACCGCCGGCCACACCAAGGAAAATAAAGGCTGAGCCGGCGGCAGAAAAATTCACATCTCCCAGACTTATGCCGGCATTGACAAAAGCAAAAAACGGCATAATGCCGAAAATGACCCAGACATGCAGTGCTTTTTGCAGCCGCCTGACCGGTGATTCACTATTAACGGCCGGCTTTTGCCTTATAGCCGGCGCCGGCGCGGTTTTTTCTGCCTTTATTTTGCCGGCTTTTGTCACTTTGCCGCTTTTCTCTTTGCGCGTCACCGGGGTGCCGCCACAAGTGAGCGGCGCAACAGGAGTCAATAAACCGAGAATAATGCCGGCCAATGAAGGGTGAATACCTGTTTGCCACAGGCCGAACCATAAAATTACAGCGGCAAAAGCGTAAGGCAAGAGGGAAGAAAAACACAGAAATTGCAGCAGCATAATAGCCATAATAGCGGCAGCGGCCAGAGCGGCGCCGGTCGCATTCAAGCCGCCGGAATAGAAAAAGGCGATAATCAGCACGGCAATAATATCGTCAATAACGGCAAGCGCCAGCAAAATAATGCGTAATTCGGCCGGGATAATTTTGCCAAGCAGCGCCAGAATACCGACAGCAAAAGCAATATCTGTGGCGGTCGGCACGGCCCAGCCATGTGCAAAAACCGTTTGCGCATTAAAAGCCGCATAAAGCAGCGCCGGCAGACAAACGCCGCCGACAGCGGCAATAATCGGCAAAACCGCCTGTTTTAGCTCAGATAAAACGCCATTATGAATTTCCTGACGAATTTCCGCCCCGACAGCGAGGAAAAATATTGTCATCAGCCCGTCATTAACCAGAAAAGACAGATCAAACCGCCACTGCCAGGAGCCGGCTCCAAGCAGCAAAGGCATATGCAAAAAACTTTCATATAAGGCGCGCAAGGGAGAATTGGCCAGTAACAGCGCCGCCCCGGCAGCGATGAGCAAAAACACTCCGCCCGTTGCTTCCCTGTGCAGCCAATAGCGCCATTTTGCCCTTATCACGCCAACAGCTCGCCGGGCAGCACAGAGCCAATGCAGTGCGGTAAAAAAAGCCATAAATCCGGCCTCTCAGGTTTCAACACCGGGCTTCTGCAATTGGCGACAGCTATTGCGGCCGCAATAGCCCCCGGCGGGCAGCAGGCGCTATTCTATCAGCGGCGCCGAATCTGTTCTGTCTGCCGTTAATTTCAGCCTGGTCAGCAAAGCCGGCAAATCATTTTGCGCCGACAAAATATCGCTTAATTTCAGGCCCGCCGGCTGCGGCGCGCTCATGCTAACGCGAATAGTGCCGGAATCGGCAATAAAAGCGCCAAAAACATCAGAGAAATTTTGCGCTTCCCGGCTGTTTTTTAACAAAAGCGGTGGGCTTTTAACGGCAATATCATGCAAATCTTTCTGCAATTCTTCGGCAGAAATATTTATCTGCTGTGTCCCCCATTGCACCAGACTATGGATAAAACCGCTATCCTGCAAGCGGATTTCCATATTGGCTATAGCAGCTTCATTCAAAATTGCGTCTACCGATTCTGCTTTGCCGGCAAAAAAACTTTCAGGAATATCCAAAAATTTGCCCTGCAGCTCAAAGCCGCCAATACCGCGCCCGCTAAAAGCCAGACGCCGAATATTTAATGAAGAATCGGCAGCCTCCCAGGCCATATCGCCCAGCAATGAAAATTGCAAATCCTTACGCCCTATTTCCTGCAAAGCGCTGAGCAAGGCACTATCTGTCGGCCCCGGCCTATAAACAAGGTCTTTTACCTTGACATAAAAATTATACGGAATAACCCGCTCCCAATGATCGGCCGTCAAGGCAAAAGCCGCAAGGCTAAGCTTGAAATCTGCCGGAAAATGCAGCGCCGGCCGGCCGGCCGGCTGCTCTTCAACCTGTTCTTCATCAAGAATTTCGCGGACAGTTTTTTGTTTGTCATCGCTTGCTGCCGGCGGCGGCGCCTGCGCCGCTGCTGCGGCAACGGTTCCGGTCAAGGCGTTCTTGCCCGGGGTCACTTCTGCCGACACATTTTGCATCTCAATATTAATAGAGGCAATATCGGCCAAAATCCGCCGCAGATTATACAGCAATAGCTGTTTTTTTGCCGCTGCTGCCGCAGCCCCGGCGGGGGGAGAAATCCGGGTGATAAAATCTGCCGGCACCATAGGCTTTTTCAGAGCAAAGCCGTCACTGCCAAGCTCTCCCACAGTCACATGAACCGAACCGAATTTTTCATCTTCTGCCCGCATAGTAACATTATGCAACCGAATTTTGCCGATAAGCCGGCGTGCATCAACAGGGAGCGGCAGCGCGGCGACATTTTTTGCCGCCGGCTGCGGCAGCAGGTTTTTTGCCAAAGCATAAAGCGCCGCAATATCCAGATTTTCGGCCAGAAAAGCGCCGCTCTGCACAGTAGATTGCCTGTTATCCTGCCCATTAGCGGCATGAGCAGGCCCATTTTTCCCGGCTACCGCCTTGTCGCCCGTTGCCTGCTTTTGTTCATTGGCCGGCAAAACCGCGCCGGATTTCATGGAATCATAAGCAAGCCCGGCGATTTTCCCCTGTGCCAAACCGCTTAAAACAAAATTGCTTATCACTGTTTCCAGTTTCACCCTTTCAGGCGCAGCTGCATGGTTTTGCCCTGCTTCCGGCGCCACAGCGAGCTGGATTTTATCGGCATATAAGCGGCGTGCTGCCAAACGCTTCAGCATTTGCAACCTATGCGACATAATAGCCGGATCTTTATCTTCAACTGCAACCCCGCTAAACCGCAATTCAGGCACAGTCAGGCGCATACCGTCTTTTTCCAGTCGCAAATTATAGAGCGCACCATTGCTGCCCAGCCATGTCTGCCCCAAAAAATGCAAAGGCGGGCGGGCAGAAACCGCATCAATGCGCACCATAGCGCCGGCCGACAGCGGCATGGCAATATTGCGCATATGCACAATGCCGAACAGGCTCATATCCATATTTTGTGCTTCCACACCATATTTGCGCATTTCCGCCTGCGCCAGCAGCATTAATTTCGGCTTGATCAGCGAAAAAATTATCGCCAAGGCAAGCGCCAGAATAATAACAAGCCCCAGAGCGTAACACAGTGCTCGCACAACAAATTTTTTGAGCTGCAAGCCGAAAGCCGATTCCATTTATGTCTATTCCTTACTCGTAAAATGTGGAACCTTCTCCCCCAATGGTCACAGCCGAAGGGGTAAGGCTTTGCTCCCGGCCAATTATTATTGTCTCAATAGCCGTAACCCTGCCGCCCGCTGTTTTGCCCTTAAAATGGAACAAAAACAAGTGAAAAACAAGCAAGCCGGCCAGGCTCTTCTATAATTTTCAACATAAATGCCGCCCTGAAACAGCAAGAGCCGCAAACTGCCGGAACACATTGCCAATGCATTCCACCTGCTGGTTGAGGGCTGTTCCTTTGATTTTTCATGCAATTTTATAATGACGCAGTTCCTTGTCCAAAAAGTCTGCAACTTTTTGGGAAACAGCTTTATATATAACACTATTATAGTGACGCAATTCCTGTCCAAAAGCGGCTGGCTGCCGTCTGCAACGGCCACTAGTGGCTTTTGGGGAACAGCTTTAATAATAGAGCCGGACAAAGGCATAAGAGAGTAAAAAGCCGCTCTATGCATAAATGAGGGAATATTTATGACACAGCCGCAAATTTTGTCACTGGCCATTCTCGGCCTGTTAATGCTTTTTCTGATATGGGGCAAATTTCGCTATGATATTGTGGCAGCTTTGGCTTTGCTGGCTTCAGTGGCGGTTGGCACAGTCTCCCCGGCAGAGGCTTTCTCAGGCTTTGGCGATGATATTGTCATTATTGTTGCCTCGGCTTTATTGGCCAGCGCCGGGGTGGCGCGCTCCGGCCTGATGGAAAATATTGTCAACCGCATTTTCCCTAATACCGGCTCAACCTCTCTGCAACTTGCTTTTCTGGTGATAATGGTCACTATTTTATCTGCTTTTGTCAAAAATATTGGCGCGCTGGCAATGATGCTGCCCATTGCCTTTCAATTTGCCCGCCGCTCCAATACTTCGCCCTCCCTGTTTTTAATGCCTATGTCTTTTGGCGCGCTAATGGGCGGCATGTGCACACAAATCGGCACCTCACCCAATATTATAATATCGCAAATCCGCGAAAAAATGACCGGCCAGCCCTTCACTATGTTTGACTATGCCCCGGTCGGGCTGGCAGTGGCGGCAATTGGCGTTGTCTATCTTATTTTCTTCTATCGTCTCTTGCCGCAAAGGCGCAAAAGCGCCGTGCCGAATAATGAGCATCTGGCCCTTCACGCTTATGTGGCAGAGGCGCAAATCCCCGCCGCCTCACCCATTATCGGCAAAAGGGTGACCGATTTGACAGCCAGCGCCAATGGCGAAGTGCGCGTGGTCAAAATTATCCGCAACACCAATAATAAGATCTCGCCTTTGCCGGATACAATCCTGGCTGAGGGCGATATTATTCTGCTGGAAGGCTCACCAAAAGCGCTGGATAATGTCACCAATTCTGCTCGCCTATTATTGACGACCGAGCGCCATTTGCTCGCCGCTGATGAAAAAACCGGCGAAACAGATACAATAGAGGCAGTTATTACCGAATCTTCGCCGCTTATCGGCCTTTCTGCCCAAAATCTGGATTTATTTGACCGTCATAAAATCAATATGCTGGCAATAAGCCGTCCGCATGGCCGCATTCGCTCACGCCTGGGGGAGACAGTATTTCATACGGGCGATGTTATTGTGCTGCAAGGCGGTGAAAATATTTTGCCCGGCCTCCTGGCCGATTTGCGCTGCCTGCCGCTGGCGCGCCGCCCCATTATGCTGGGCAGTTTGCGGCGCGGGCTGGTGCCTTTTATTATTCTGGCTGTTGCCATTACCGCCACAGCCCTGCAGCTGCTTTCTGTGCCGGTGGCGTTTTTTAGCGCCGCCCTGGCCATGATTGTTTTTCGCGTTATTCCCGGGCGGGAAATTTATCAGGCGCTTGACGGCCAGATTCTGGTGATGCTGGCGGCTCTTATCCCGGTGAGTGAAGCCCTGAGCACCACAGGCTGCGCCGGCTTTCTGGGTGGGAAACTGGCCGATTTTGCCGGTACATTGCCGGCGGCAGGCGCCTTGGGGCTAATATTGATTGCCGCCATGCTGGTCACGCCGTTTTTAAACAATGCGGCGACTGTCATGGTTATGGCACCCATTGCTTCCAGCTTTGCCGCTTCACTGCATTATCGGCCTGAGGCGTTTTTAATGGCCACCGCTATTGGCGCTGCCAGCGATTTTTTAAGCCCGGTCGGCCATCAATGCAATTTGCTGGTTATGGGGCCGGGCGGCTATCATTTTGCCGATTATCCCAAATTCGGCTTGCCCCTGTCGCTGCTGGTGATTATTGTCAGTGTTCCAATGTTACTGCTGATATGGCCGCTGTCATGATCGATTTACACGCAACCAAAGCCCGGTGCCGGCAGGCCATGCTGCAGATCAAGGCCTGCTGGAGCGACAGCCTGTCCTGCGGCACGGCCGCGGCGCTGGCCTGGTTTATCTCGCAGGATATTTTAGGGCATGCCAATCCGCTTTTTGCCTCTATGGCCGCGCTGGTTTGTCTTGCCCCCGGTCTGACCAATCGCGGCAAACAGGCCTTTTATCTGCTTATCGGTGTAACTGCCGGCGTGCTGGTGGGAGAATTTGCCCTGCTCTTCCCGCCTGTGCCCACTTTTATTCGTATCGGCCTTGGCGCCTTTATTGCCCTGCTGCTGGCTGCCTCTTATGCTATTGTGCCGGTATTGATTATTCAATCCGGCATGGCGGCAATAATGGTATTTGCCATGGGGCCGCAGGTTGCCGGCTTTTCTCGCCTGATAGATGTTGCCCTGGGCGCCGCTATCGGCCTTATTTTCAGTCAGGTGCTGTTTACGCCCAATCCGCTGAAATCGCTCACGCGCTCTGCCGAATTGTTTTTTCGTGAGCTGGCCGGCATTTTTGCCACTGCCGCCGCCGCATTGGAAAAGCAGGATACAGCTCTGGCCTTGCAGGCGCTGCGCAATTGCAGCCGGGTTCATGCCTCGCTCATTGCGCTGGTGGGCAGTGTCAACGCCGCGCAGGAAAACACATTGTGGTCGCTGCGCGGCTTTATTGCTTCGCGTGAGGTTAACAGCCTGGCCGGGCATTATAACCGCGCCGGTATCCGTCTTTATGCGGCCAGCCTGTTATTTTGCGAAGCGCTGCTGGCCGGCTTGAAAAAACAGCATAGTGAGGCAGCGCCGGCATGGTTTGCAACATCGCTCATTATTAATGCGGAAAATTGCCGTTTGCTGGCGGGAGAAACTGAAAAAGGCGATTTTATCCGTCAGGGGCGCTCAACCCGCGGTGAAGTGCCGCTGGGTTGGGCCGATTGTGCCAACAGCCTGCAGCTGGTAGAAAATACGCTTGCCCGCTTTTATAAAAGCAAATCGCGCCGCTCGCGGCTGGAGGCTTTTCGCAAAAGGCGGCTTATCCATGCTGCCCGGCAAAAAATACAAACCCGCAAAACCAGGCATGCCTGACACAAGCAGATTCTTGCCTTTTTCGCTTGCGCACTATCACATTTTTTTACAAAAGATAAGAATTCGCTATTATAAACTTGGCTTTGCCTTGTTTTTTGATAAAGCTACGCTAATTTTCAGTTAAAGGGGCGCCGCTTTTCATGCGTGTTTTGCGCGTTTTTGGAAAAGGGCTCTTGCAACCAAAAGTCTCATAATCGGAATTTAAGAGAAGCGGAGAAGAAAATGGAATCCATTATTTCCCTTATTATACAACTTGTTTCGGGTGGTATTGGCGGCAATATTGCCGGTATTGCCAAAAGGCTCAGCCTCGGCTCGGCGGGCAATTCCATTGTCGGTGCTATTGGCGGCCTGCTGGCGGGGCAGGGCTATAGCCATATGCTCACCGATACGGCACAGGGTATGATGAGCGGTTATCTCGGCCAGGCTGTCAGCAGCGGCGTAGCCGGCATTATTTTAACCGCCATTATCGGCTTTATCCGCAATTTGCTAGCGCGCAAATAAATCCTCCTTCTTTTGGCCTGAAGCTCTTAAAAGGGGACGCATGGGTTTAATGCGCCTCCTTTTAAGTGTGTAAATTATATATAAAATGCAATATTTATTGTTATTAACTTCCTTCTATCTGCTGTTTTAAACGACCTTTCCCTTTAAAGTGACAATGACGCTCAATATAAGGGAATTTTTTGATGGCACAAAATCGGCCTTACACAATTTTCCAGGAAGATTGTCGCCGCGGCTTGCAGCGATTGGCGGCGGATTCCATTGATTTTATTGTGACCGACCCGCCTTATTTTATCGACGGCATGGGTGATGATTGGAACGATGCCAAACTTAGACATAAAGCAGCAAAAGCCGGTATTGTCGGTAGTTTGCCAGTAGGTATGAAATTTGACCGGGAGCAAGGAAAGCGTCTGCAGGCTTTTATGCAGCCATTGGCAGCAGAATTTTTGCGCGTGCTGAAACCGGGTGGCTTTTGCATTGTTTTTTCACAAGGGCGGCTTTATCATCGCGTGGCCTCTGCCCTGGATAATGCCGGTTTTGAAATACGCGATATGCTGGGCTGGAAATATGAGGGGCAGGCCAAAGCTTTTTCACCCAATCATTTTATCCGCAAAGACAAAAACCTGTCAGAAGGTGACAAAGCAAAATTGATTGCCGAGCTGGAAGGGCTGAAAACACCGCAACTAAAGCCACAAATTGAGCCAATGAGCCTGGCGCAAAAGCCACGGGAAGGCACATTTGTCGAGAATTGGCAAAAATACGGCGTGGGCTTGCTGGATACACGTGAGAGCCTGGACGGCCGCTTTCCCGGCAATATTATGGAAGTTTCCAAACAGGGGAAAAACGGCGATAAAATTGAACATATGACGGTTAAGCCTGTCGCGCTCATCGCGCATTTAATCAAATTATTTACCCGCCCGGGGCAGACAGTGCTTGACCCTTTCACCGGCAGCGGCAGCCACGGCGTAGCGGCGCTGCAAACCGGGCGCCGTTTTATCGGCTTTGAAATAGAACCGCGTTATTGCCGCTTTGCTGAGGATAGACTGCAAAAATATGCCGACATCGAGACGCCGGCCAAAGCAGAAAAGCAGCGGCAAAGCCCGGCACCGGTAAAACAAAGCCGGGCGAGAGGCTTTTCCGGAGATTTATTTGCCGCCTAAAAAGGCCCGAATTTTAGCGCGCCCTTCTTTTGTCGTTCTTTTAAGAAAATCCATGACCATACGCAAGCCGTCTGTCGTTGCGGCAATGCCGGTAACGCGCCCGGTTTTATCATATATCCAGCGATCTCTATCCGCCCGGTTGCATATCTGGCATTGCGGGATAATATTTCCTGCACCAAGGGGCTTACCATTATCCATATGGCCTTGTTGCAGTTGGACTGTCACACCGCCTCTCAAGCGGTGCGGCTTCCCTTCCTTTGATCCGCACGTAGCGCAGCAATAGTCATAATACTTCTTCAGCGCGGTAAAATCCCCTGCATAGCCGGCGCGGCGGTCACTGATAAAAGCAGGATACGGCTCTTCCAGATTTTTTAGCCAATAATGATTAGCAGCTATTTCTTTATTACCGCGCGTCCCGGAAAGAATGTTAAAACCCTTTTGCGCCGCCAAATGTCGCGCCTGTTGCACATCATTGGTTCCGGGATAGTAAAGCTTCATAAAAGCCGTCAAATCCGTTTTGGAAATCGGCTTTGTGTTGGGATACCCCTCCGTCAGTTTCACCAGCACCAGCGCATCACGCGTCCACTGCCCTGCTTTATTGCGCAGTTTCGGCAGCTTAATGCCATGCTGCTTTAAATATTGCTCATGCTTTGCTGCAATCAGCCCATAGCCTGCCTCTATTTCACTATCCGCCAGTTTTTTCATTTATAACACTCTATTAGAGCGCTTAATACCAATTCTTTTATGTTTTTTTTGCATAATCTTGAATCACCTGCCCTATACGCTCCAACAAAGGCTTAAACCCTGAAAAATCAATTTTATTAGCCTGTGCCTGAATTACTTCTTTTGCAAATTTCGTTTTTCCATAATGCTTCTTATTATCAAAACCGCCAGTTCCCTCAGCTTTTTCATTCTTATTATCCGGACAAAATGTTTTGCCATCTATTTTCATCTTAATAATTTCTTCATCATAAAATTTCTCTATATAGGAATCTTTCCCCGGAGTTTTTACGACATAAAGATTATCCATTATATGATAGAAATTATCCTCGCTATCAATGCTAAACGAAACCTTAGGAACAGCTTTAATATTTTTGGTTACCTCTTCAACAGTAGAAGCAAATTTCTTCAGACCGCTATCATTATCCAGAAAAATAATAACAGGAAAATTCATTGGTTTATGTTTATATTTATCACTTTTATCATGCAAAAAATCTCTGTAATCAAAAAGTATATTTTTCAAATTACCGGTTCCGCCGCCATATAGCCTCAAAACCTCATGCGCTATTTTGCCCTCATAGTTGAAATAGCTAAGAGCATGGATAAATTTACCGTCTTCCTGTTTGCCGAATTCAGGCTGAAACGCCGGCAAATGTCTAACAGCCTCTTTTAAATGAATTAGGTCTGTCTTACCTTCTGTAATAATAAGCGGCTTATTCCAGGCAAGAAAATATTTATAGAATAAAAAATCTCTATAAAGCTTGCGCATAGCGCTCGGCTTGTCTCTCTTGTCTCTTAAGACACGTCTATCAACTTTTTCTTTAACATTATAAATATGACCCAAGCGCCCTTCTAAAGGATTCAGTCTTGTTAATTTCGATGGCCCTTTGGCATAATTTTTATAATAATAAAAACCATTCTGAAAGAGAAAATAGCACATTGCTCTTGCTTGGCGATAATAGCTATCGGCAATATTTACTTTCTTATTAACGACAAGGCCCGTCACCATTTGGCGGCCATTACGGAAAGACATTCTGGTCTTTGCTTCATTGATAACAAAACCCGAATCCGTTATTCTTTGCCTGAGAGCTTTACCAATTTTCCAGATAGCCGAACTGTCATGCTGCTGAGCGATAGCAGCAGGAAATTCTCTTTGATTGGTTGAAAAAGTAATATCATCGGCGTAACGCGTATAAGTAAGCTTATATTTTTTGGCCAAACCCAGCATGCGCATATCTAATATACGCGCTATCAGTTCGGATATTACCGGAGAACATGGGCCGCCCTGTGGTAGAGTGCCCTCATGGCAGGCTATTTGCGCCAATATAGTAGCAATTTCTTCGCTGTATTTAAAATCTTTATCTTTTATAAAAAAGCCGCGAACACGGCCAAAATTAAAGCTTGGGAAAAAATCCTGCAAATCCAGATTTAATACCCAACGGCGATTTTTGTGTCTTTTGGCATTATCAATAATGGAAGCGCTTTTACGAAAAGCAAAGGAAACAAAGGGTTTATTTTCTTTTTTCTCTATTGCCTCAATATGTGCATATAATTTTTCTGAAAGAGTGCTTTGGATATTTTTAAGCGCCGCAATGGGTGCCTTAATCAGACGCGTTCCGCCGCTTCTTTTAGGGATTTCAAATTTCGTATATTTTTTATCTTCGGAGACGCCATATAGAATATGGGCTAAATGCTTCTCGGTAACATCAAGTTGAGAGGCGGCCTGCCCGCGCGCCAGTTTATTTTTTATAGATTTGTCTGTTTCACTCGGCATTTGAGCACTCCGACAAAAAGCTTGCGGGCACTCCCATGTGCAACCTGCAATATCAGGAATTGCAATAGTTCATTGGTCAGAACGAAATGCCATGACACCATGCGAAAAGCACAACTAGACCATGTATTTCCTCATACGCCTCAGAAACAAGACGACAAATCTGCCCGCAAGCCGCCCGCATATTCGGCTTAAAGCCTAAAATCTGCAATATCAAACCGGCCAGAATCTCACTATTTTAACAATTTTACGCACAGACACACTTTTGCGCCGTTTTTCTATTCCCATTCAATAGTGCCGGGGGGTTTGGAGGTAATGTCGTAGACGACCCGGTTAATGCCGCGCACTTCATTAGTGATACGGGTGGAAACGCGCGCCAGAAACTCCATATTATAAGGATAAAAATCGGCCGTCATGCCGTCTACCGAAGTTACTGCCCGCAAGGCGCAGACATATTCATAAGTGCGGCCGTCACCCATAACGCCGACAGTTTGCACCGGCAGCAGCACGGCAAAAGCCTGCCAGATAGTGTCATAAAGCCCAGCCTTGCGGATCTCACTCAGATAAACAGCGTCTGCCGCCCGTAAAATCGCCAGCTTCTCCTGTGTTACCACGCCCGGGCAACGAATAGCCAGGCCAGGCCCGGGAAAAGGGTGGCGGTTGATAAAGCTCGCCGGCAAGCCCAGAACCCGCCCTAACGCACGCACTTCATCTTTAAACAATTCGCGCAGCGGCTCCACCAGCTGCATATTCATGCGCTCCGGCAGGCCGCCGACATTATGATGGCTTTTAATGGTCACCGAAGGCCCGCCGGTAAAGGAAACGCTTTCAATCACATCGGGATATAATGTGCCTTGCGCCAGAAACTCGGCGCCGCCCAGCTTTTTTGCTTCCCTCTCAAACACTTCCACAAACAGCCGGCCGATAATTTTGCGCTTTTGCTCCGGGTCGCTCACCCCTTGCAGCGCCGTTAAAAACAGCTCAGCCGCATCGACATGCACCAGCTCGATATGATAATGCTCGCGGAACATGGCCACAACGGCAGCTGCCTCGCCTTGGCGCATCAGGCCGTGATCCACCAGAATACAGGTCAGATTATCGCCAATAGCTTCATGAATCAGCATGGCTGCAACAGAGGAATCCACCCCGCCGGAAAGGCCGCAAATCACTTTACCCTTGCCTACCTGACGGCGAATCGCCGCTACCGCCTGCTCTTCATAAGCGGCCATAGTCCAGCTGCCTTGCAAACCGGCAATATTGCGGACAAAATTATGCAAAAGCCGGGCGCCGTCCGGCGTGTGCACAGCTTCAGGGTGGAATTGCACCGCATAAAAGCGGCGTTTTTCATCGGCAATAGCGGCAAAAGGCGCGCCCTCTGAAGTAGCGATAACCGCAAAACCTTCAGGAATAGAAGCCACCCGGTCGCCATGGCTCATCAAGACGCGCGGCGTGTCGCCTTTGGCCCAGACACCGGCAAAAAGCGGACTGTCTTTTGCCACTTTCAGGAAAGCGCGGCCAAATTCCCGCTTATCGGCCGCTTCCACCGCGCCGCCAAGCTGGGCGCACATGGTTTGCTCGCCATAGCAAATACCCAACACGGGAATGCCGGCCTCAAACACGGCCTGCGGTGCCCGCGGGCTGCCAATATCCATAGTGGAATGCGGGCTGCCGGAAAGAATAACCGCTTTGGGTTTTAGCCGGGCAAAAGCCGCCTCTGCCGCCTGAAACGGCACAATTTCCGAATAAACACCGGCCTCGCGCACACGGCGCGCAATCAGCCGGGTTAGCTGGCTGCCGAAATCAATAATCAGAACTGTATCAGGGTGCGTATCACTCATGTGCAGGATTTAAGGAATTTTGGCACAAAAGGCAAGATAATTCTTGCTCCGCGCCCGCTGAACTGCCGGCCCAATCCCTGTCTTTTATGTTACGTCGCCATCTTTGCCAGCACAGCGACAAAAAAGCCGTCTGTCGCTGTCTGCCGCGGTGATAATAACAAGCCGAAAGGAGTAAAATGCGGCAAAATTTTATCACGCCCCCGCGACTCTGCCTCAGCTCCCCTCGGCAGCAAAGCGGATTTTGCGTCAAAGGCCATAGCGGCGGCCCAGCAGGCGCGCATATTTACCGGTTTAAAATTACTGTTCCGGCTCAAAAAATGGCGGATTTGCGCGTCATTTTCCTCATATAATAAAGAGCAGGTAACATAAACCAGCCGCCCGCCCGGCCTGACAAAAGCGGCGCCAGCCGCCAGCACTTTCTGCTGCTCGGCCTGTTTTTGCGCCAATATTTCCGGGGTCAGCCGCCATTTGGCTTCAGGCGCGCGGCGCCAGGTGCCGCTGCCGCTGCAAGGCGCGTCCAGCAGCACACAATCCATAGTGCCGGCCGTCAGGGCAAGCCGGCGTGATTCGCCGCAAACCTGCACATTACGCACACCGGCGCGGATCAGGCGGGCAAAAATAGGGGCAAGGCGCGCTTTTTCTTTATCATAAGCATAAATCCGGCCGCGATTTTCCATTTCTGCCGCCAGTGCCAAACTCTTGCCGCCACCGCCGGCGCAATAATCCAGCACTTGTTCTACCGGCCGGGCAGCGCACAGGCGCGCCGCCATTTGCGCGCCGCAATCCTGCACCTCAAACCAGCCCTGTTGAAAAGCCGGCTCAAGCTGGATATTGGGGTGGCGCCCGGCACCATGAGTAGCAGCAATGCGCAAACCCCACGGCGTAAGCGCTACCGGCACCGCACCAAAAGGAGCAAGCCGCTTCTGCACTTGTTGCCGCTCGGCCTTTAAGCTGTTTACCCGCAAATCCAGCGGCGCGCGCAAAGCCAGCGCCTGTGCCTCGGCCACCCAGCTCGCACCCGGAATTTTGGCAAAAGAAGCGGCGCACCATTGCGGTATATCGGCCTGCACCACCGCCGGAGCAGATTTTATAGCGCTACTGTCCCAAGCTTGTTTTTGCGCCGGAGATAAAGGCGGCGGAGCAAATTTATCACCAGCCAGCAATTGCTCCAGCTCGGCCATATTATAGCCGCCTTGTGTCAATAGAGCAGCATAAGCGAGAGCCTGCGGCCTATTATCGGCCATTTTGTAACTCAACGAATTACGCCGGCGCAGGGCATCATAAACAATATTGCCAATAAAGGCGCGATCTTTCGCCCCGGCAAAGCGGTGCCCTGCCGCCCAGTCTTTTAAAATTTCAGCCATTGGCTGCCTGCCTGTTTCAGCCGTCGCTAAAATTTCAGTTACTGCTTGTAAAACGCCACCTAAACGCATTGTTTCTACCTTGCGCATTAAAATACATTATGATATTCCCCTTACACCAAAAATTATGCTGCTGCAAAACAACATAAGAAGCAGAGAAAAACTTATGCCTTACTTTACCTTTACTTATCGGGGGGGGGGGGGGGGGGGGAAAGATTTCTTTTAAAAAAATATCAACAAAAATACAAACCCCGTTTTTAGGTGATGGGGAAAAAAAAATTTATTT
>Ga0153977_1000029_pt1 | contig 88288 bp, 87 predicted proteins | sample TSGA061MetaG_FD_104710 | JGI IMG/M metagenome (GOLD analysis project Ga0153977, IMG submission 104710) | Attine ant fungus gardens microbial communities from Georgia, USA - TSGA061 MetaG | ecosystem: Host-associated > Fungi > Mycelium > Unclassified | place: USA: Georgia, Yuchi Wildlife... | reverse complement strand
TACTTGCCCGGATTCAACTGAGCTGGCCAGCACTTCACGACGGGCCGGGATCTCTTGCCCGGCCATTCCTGTCTGCGACAGCACGTCGGCTGCGAGGGCGAGCCGTCGCCGGGCTTCACCGATGCCGATCCGCAGCCGGGCCCGGAGGAATTCGGCTGCGTTCCGGTACCCATCATCCAAAACACTGCCACCAGCACCCGCCCCGGAACCAGCACCCGCCCCAGAACTACTCACAGGACCAGTCACAGCCCCAGCCGCAGCAGCGGCAGCACCCCTCACAGACGCACTGGCAACGGACCTGACCCCGGCCGTGCCCTCCACGCTGACTGCCCCGTCACTACCAGTACCACCACTTGAGCCGCCGGCCGGTTCGGTCCACCCCGTCCGCCATTCCTGCGCCCCGGACGCCCCTGACTGCCGCGCCTGCGCCTCGCGCCGGGTCCGTTCCACAGCCTGGGCCGCGACCACCTGGAGGTACTCGATCGACCGCGAGATGTCCTCGATCATGCCGGCAAAGTCGGCCGCCTTTTCCACACTGAATGAGGGCGCCTGCCCGGCGAATGTCTGCCGTGCGGAGTCCAGAAGAGCCTTGCCGCTCTCAAAAAGTGTCGCGAGATCTGGCCCCGCAACCGACGCGCGTTCCCGGCGTCCTGCATTTCTGGAGAAAGTGGCCTCGTCGGTGAGTAGCCCAACACCGTGGAAGCGGCCGATGGAGGTGGCTACCGCCGTCGACCCCTTGATCCACTGGAGGTTGCCCGGGTATCGCCGTGAGTGGCTCGCGGCCAGGGCAGCGACAGCAGGGGACGATGCCGCCCACTCTGCTGTCAGTTGCCCCATAGCTTCCATGTTTAAAGCATTTCACCAGGGTCGGACATTATTGGCCCTGCACCCGGACGGCTGCTCCAGGTTCCAAAAAATCGATCAGGCAGATGTCAGGGCAGCCAAAGCCATCTGCTCCAGAATGGGCCTCGCGGATTTCACCGCGATCTTCCGGCCGTGATGCCGCACAGAGTGCGGGGTGGAGTTGATCAACCCAAAGGCGGCGTGTGCCCGGACGCGCAGGCCCGCGACATCCGCGCCCGCGTGAATCCTGGCCAGGACGTCAACCCAGGTCTCCACATAACTGCGTTGCAACGAGCGGACCTCGGCCTGGTCTGCCTCACTGAGGCTGGTGAAATCGCGGTCCTGTACCCGGATCACATCCGGGTTGCTCAGGGCGAAGTCCACTTGGAACGCCACCAGGGCTTTCAAGGCGTCCTCGGGACTGCCGGCCTCCGCTGCTACGCGACGACCGCCGTCCAGCAGGTCGCGGCTGACACTGAGGAGGAGTTCACCGAGGACTGCCTGTTTTCCAGGAAAGTGCCGGTACACGGCCGGTCCACTGACACCGGCTGCGGCTCCCAGGTCTTCGAGTGATACCCGGCTGAATCCGTTGTCCGCAAAAAGGCCGGCTGCAGCTGACAGCAGTGCCAACCGGCGGAGTTCTTTGGCCTGGCTCCGTTGGGTTGTGGCGGCACGGTGGCCTTCGGCGTGTGCTTCCGGGCTTGCTGTCACGATGTCCTCCTTGTGCCCATACCAACGCAACGGGCCAGGAGCCCTCTGTGCTGGACATGTCAGTTAATAAAGACTAACCTAAATTTCAGTTACGTGGCACTAACCGAAATGGCGGTGAGCCGGGAATGGAACAGGGGTCGATGGAGACAATTGCCAGTCTGACGGGAGCCGCCACCGGCACCTTTGAAGCCAACCAGGAGGCGCAACGTGCCCTGGTGGAGGAACTAAGGGAGCGCCTTGCAACGGCAGCCCTGGGCGGACCGGAAAAATCCCGCCAGCGGCACGTCGCCCGCGGTAAGCTCCTGCCGCGGGAACGCATTGATTTCCTGCTCGATGACGGCAGCCCTTTCCTCGAGATCGCTCCATTGGCGGCCAACGGCATGTACGACGACGATTCTCCCGGCGCCGGGGTGATCGCCGGCATCGGCCTGGTCCATGGCCGGCACGTCCTGGTCATCTCCAATGACGCCACGGTCAAGGGCGGAACCTACTATCCCATGACCGTGAAGAAGCACCTCCGGGCCCAGGAAATTGCGCTCGAGAACAAGCTTCCGTGCATCTATTTGGTGGATTCCGGGGGAGCGTTCCTTCCCAAGCAGGACGAGGTCTTCCCGGACAAAGAACACTTCGGCCGGATCTTCTACAACCAGGCCAGGATGTCTGCCGCCAAGATCCCGCAGATCGCCTCCGTGATGGGCTCCTGCACGGCCGGTGGCGCATATGTGCCGGCGATGAGCGATGAGACGGTCATTGTCCGGAACCAAGGCACCATTTTCCTGGGCGGCCCTCCGTTGGTTAAGGCAGCGATCGGCGAGATCGTCACGGCCGAAGAACTTGGCGGCGGCGACGTTCACTCGAGGATTTCCGGGGTCACGGACCACCTGGCCGAGAACGATCAGCACGCGCTGGAAATCGTCCGGGACATCGTGGCGACGTTGCCGAAGCCGGCGCAGCCGGCATGGGACGTGTCCGACGTCGTCCTGCCGCCCGTCGTCGACCCTTCAGAGCTCTATGGCGTGGTTCCCACGGATGTGAACGCCCAGTATGACGTCCGCGAAGTCATCGCGAGACTCGTTGACGGGTCCGAATTCCACGAATTCAAGAAGAATTACGGCACCACCCTGGTGACCGGGTTCGCGCACCTGCATGGGCATCCGGTGGGCATCGTGGCCAACAATGGGGTCCTCTTCAGCGAATCGTCCTTAAAGGGAGCCCACTTCATCGAGCTCTGCGATCAACGCGGTATTCCCTTGATCTTCCTGCAGAACCTCTCGGGCTTCATGGTGGGCAAGGACTACGAGCAGGGCGGCATTGCCAAGAACGGCGCCAAGATGGTCACTGCAGTAGCCACGGCCAGGGTGCCGAAACTGACGGTGGTGATCGGCGGTTCGTTCGGAGCCGGCAACTACTCCATGTGCGGCCGGGCTTACTCGCCACGGTTCCTCTGGATGTGGCCGGCTGCCCGCATCTCGGTCATGGGCGGAAACCAGGCTTCCAGCGTCCTGGCCACCGTCAAGAGGGACCAGTACGAGGCAGCGGGACAGGAATGGTCCGCCGAGGATGAGGAAGCTTTCAAAGCTCCCATCAAGCAACAGTACGAGGACCAGGGAAGCCCTTACTATTCCACCGCAAGGCTGTGGGACGACGGCATCATCGATCCCGCTGACACCCGGCGAGTCCTCGGCATGGCCCTCGACGTCGTCTCCCGCCCGCCACTGCCCGAAACCTCCTTCGGTCTCTTCAGGATGTGACCATGACCCTGCCAACAACAGCCCCAACCCCAAAAGCATCCCCAGCCCCAACAGCCCCAGCCCCAACAGCCACAGCACAAACCTTTACTGCCGTCCTTGTTGCCAACCGCGGTGAAATCGCCTGCCGGGTCATCCGGACCCTGAGGGACATGGGCATCCGCTCCGTCGCCGTGTATTCGGACGCGGACAGGGACGCAAAACACGTAGCGCTGGCCGATACCGCCGTCGCCATTGGTGGAACGTCGCCTGCGGAGAGCTACTTGAAGATCGACGCCATCATCGATGCGTGCCGCCGCAGTGGAGCGGAGGCCGTTCATCCGGGCTACGGTTTCCTGTCCGAGAACGTGGAGTTCGCCAAAGCCCTGGATGCCGCGGGCATCACTTTCATCGGTCCCGGCATCGGCGCCATCGAAGTGATGGGCGACAAGATCCGCTCCAAGAACCACGTGATGGCCTATGACGTTCCGTGCGTTCCCGGCATCGCCAAGCCCGGACTCACCGACCAGGACCTGCTGGAAGCAGCACCCGACGTCGGATTTCCCCTGCTGATCAAGCCATCTGCTGGCGGCGGCGGCAAGGGCATGCACGTTGTGGAACGGGCCGAGGATATGGCCTCCACGCTTCTGACGGCGAGGCGCGTGGCGGCGTCCGCCTTCGGCGACGACACTCTGTTCCTGGAACGGCTCATCAGGGCTCCCCGGCACATTGAGGTACAGGTCCTGGCCGACGACCACGGCAACGTCATCCATCTTGGCGAACGCGAATGCTCCCTGCAACGCCGGCACCAAAAGGTTATTGAAGAAGCTCCTTCCGCCCTCTTCGAATCTCTGGCGGACGGCGCTGCCCAGCGGACGCGGATCGGCGAGGCGGCCTGCAACGCGGCCCGGTCGGTCAACTACAGCGGCGCCGGAACCGTCGAGTTCCTGGTATCCGACGAACATCCGGATGAGTTCTTCTTCATGGAGATGAACACCCGGCTGCAGGTGGAGCATCCTGTCACGGAAATGGTCACGGGTATCGACCTCGTTGAATGGCAGGTGAGGATCGCCGCCGGTGAGGTGCTCACCGTGGCGCAGTCCGACGTCGTGCTTCAGGGCCATGCCGTGGAGGCGCGGGTCTACGCGGAGGTGCCCGAGAGGAACTTCATGCCGTCCATGGGACGGGTGGTGGCCCTTGCCGAGCACGGTGCGGCGGATGCAACCGTTTCAGGAGAGCAAAAGGCCCACGCCAATGTGCGGATCGACTCGGCCATGCGGGACCAGCTGCAGATCACGGGCGACTACGATCCCATGCTCGCCAAAGTTATCGCGTGGGGCGCGGACAGGGCCGCTGCTCTGGACACTTTGGATGCTGCACTGGGCCGTTACACGCTGCTGGGCGTGGACACGAACGTCGAGTACCTTCGACTCCTGATCAACGATTCCGACGTCCGGGCCGGGCACCTCGACACCGGGCTGATCGAACGCAAGCTGCCGTCCATGGAGTTCCGGCACGCGGGTCCCCGGGAACTGATCGCTGCCGCCCTGACGCTGTGGCTTGAACGGCCTGAACCGGCGAGCGCGGGAGATGCGTGGAGGACCCCTGATGCCTGGCGCGTTGGCGCAAACGGTGCCTGGACCGCGACCCTCGGCCTGCCCGGCGCCGGCATGGCTACGGTCGCCATCACCGAAAAAGCCGGCGCCGTGACGGCAAGGATCGACGCCGGCGAACCGGTCGGCGTTCGGGTGGCAGAACGCAGCGGCACCGGGATAACCGTGGAGTTCGACGGCGGACAGGTCACCTACGCGGTGGGCACTGCGGACGCCCCACGGGAGATATTCGTGAGCAACGATGGCTGGTCCTGCCGGCTTGAGGTCCTGGACCGGGCCGAACGACTGCGGCGGACACTCGCAGGGATCCAGCGCGTGGAAGGAGCCGCCGATCCGGAGGTGCGCTCGCCCATGCCGGGGACCGTGGTTTCCGTGTCCGTGGCCAACGGTGACGTAGTTGAGGAAGGGCAGGTCCTCCTGGCAGTTGAAGCCATGAAAATGGAGCACCAACTGGTGGCGTCCGTCGCCGGAACGGTTCATCTCACCAGCAAACCAGGCGACCTCGTCAAAGCAGACCAGGTGCTCGCCACCATTCACGTCGCCGTCGCCGACGAGGAAGCGGCCTCCGCCAGCGGGAACACCAACACTGGCAAGAACACAGACAAGGAAGTCCAACCATGAGCACGTTTGACCTGAATGAGGAATACCAGGACCTCAGCGACTCCGTCCGGGAGTTCGCGGACGAGGTAGTAGCCCCCGTCTCCGCCAAGCACGACGAAGAGCACAGCTTCCCATACGAAGTGGTCAAACAGATGGGGGAGATGGGCCTCTTCGGCCTGCCGTTCCCCGAGGAATTCGGCGGGATGGGCGGAGACTACTTCGCGCTCGCCTTGGCGTTGGAACAGCTGGGGCGCGTGGACCAGTCAGTGGCCATCACCTTGGAAGCCGGGGTGTCCCTGGGCGCCATGCCGGTCTACCGTTTCGGAACCGAAGAACAGAAGCAGGAGTGGCTGCCGCAATTGGCGTCCGGACGGTCCTTGGCCGGTTTCGGCTTGACGGAGCGTGAGGCTGGTTCCGATGCCGGCGGCACCAAGACGCACGCCATCTTGGAAAACGGGCAGTGGGTCATCAACGGCAACAAGGAGTTCATCACCAACTCCGGCACTGACATCACCACGCTTGTCACCGTCACGGCAGTGACCGGCCGGAAGGAAAACGCTGACGGCAGCACCAAGAAGGAAATTTCAACCATCCTGGTGCCCACGGACACGCCGGGTTTCACCGCGGAAAAGCCCTACAACAAGGTGGGATGGAACGCCTCCGACACCCACCCACTGACTCTGGACAACGTCCGGGTTCCCGAAGCGAACCTGCTGGGGGAGAGGGGCCGCGGCTATGCCAACTTCCTCTCCATCCTGGACGAGGGCCGCATCGCCATCGCCGCGCTGGCCACAGGGGCAGCCCAGGGGTGCGTTGACCTGTCCGTGAAGTACGCCAAGGAACGCAGCGCGTTCGGGCAGAACATTGGCAAATACCAGGCCATCCAGTTCAAGATCGCCCGCATGCAGGCCAGGGCCCACACGGCCCGCCTTGCCTACTACGACGCCGCCGCCAGGATGCTGGCGGGGAAGCCGTTCAAGACCGAAGCTGCCATCGCTAAGATGGTCGCAGGCGAGGCAGCCATGGACAACGCGCGGGACGCCACCCAGGTGTTCGGCGGCTATGGCTTCATCAACGAATTCACGGTGGCGCGCCATTACCGCGATTCCAAAATCCTTGAAATCGGGGAAGGCACCACTGAGGTCCAGTTGATGCTCATCGCCCGCGAGCTGGGTCTGTAACCGTACGTTGGGTCGTCAGTGGCAGGGAAGGATCAAGGATGATTGACAAGGTTGTTGCCAGCGCCGCGGAAGCGGTGAAGGACATCCCGGACGGAGCCTCGCTCGCGGTGGGAGGTTTCGGCTTGTGCGGTATCCCCGTCTCCCTGATTGAAGCCCTCCACCAACAGGGCACCACGGACCTGGAGACCGTCAGCAACAACTGCGGGGTGGACGACTGGGGCTTGGGAATCCTCCTCAAGGATGGCCGCATCCGCCGCACCATCAGCTCGTACGTGGGCGAGAACAAGGAATTTGCCCGGCAGTATCTGGCGGGGGAACTCGAAGTGGTCCTTACCCCGCAGGGCACCTTGGCCGAGAAGCTGCGCGCCGGCGGTGCCGGCATCCCCGCGTTCTATACCAAGGCCGGTGTGGGAACCCAGGTGTCCGAGGGCGGGCTTCCGCAAAAGTACGACGCCGAAGGCAACGTTGCGGTTGCTTCGGCGCCCAAGGAGGTGCGGACTTTCCACGACGGCGACTACGTCCTGGAGGAGTCTTTGACACCGGACTTCGGGCTGGTCCATGCCTGGAAGGGCGACCGACACGGCAACCTTGTTTTCCATGCGACCGCCATGAACTTCAACCCTCTTTGTGCCATGGCAGCCGGGGTGACCATCGCCGAGGTCGAGGAACTCGTGGAACCGGGGGAGCTGGATCCGGAACACATCCACACGCCGGGGATCTTCGTCCAGCGGGTCGTAGTAGCCGGGACCGTTGAGAAACGGGTCGAGAAGCGCACCGTCGCGTTGACCCCCGCAGCGAACGTGTTGACCCCCGCAGCGAACGTACAGACAGGAGCGTCATGATGGCCGACAACACCTATCAGGACCTACCGCCGCGTCCCGAAGCCGTTCGACACGAGTACCGGCGGGCCGACGTCGAACACCACGAAGCAAAGGGCTGGACCCGCAACGAACTGGCCGCCCGAGTGGCCAAGGAACTGGTTAACGGGCAGTACGTGAACCTGGGAATCGGCATGCCTACCCTGATCCCCAATTACATTCCGGACGGCGTGGAGGTGATCCTCCATTCGGAGAACGGAATCCTTGGTGTTGGCCCGTATCCTGCCGAGGACAAGGTGGATCCGGACCTCATCAACGCCGGCAAGGAAACCGTGACAACCAACGCCGGTGCCGCGTTCTTCGATTCGGCGTCCTCGTTCGGCATGATCCGCGGTGGACACGTTGATGTGGCGGTCCTGGGGGCCATGGAGGTCGCCGCCAACGGAGATCTTGCCAACTGGATGATTCCCGGCAAGATGGTCAAGGGTATGGGCGGCGCCATGGACCTGGTGTTCGGTGCCAAGAAGGTCATCGTCATGATGGAACACGTGGACCGTAACGGCAGGCCGAAGATTGTCCGGAACTGCACGCTTCCTCTCACCGGCAAGGGGTGTGTGGACAGGATCATCACGGACCTGGCAGTGATCGATGTGGTCAAGGACGAAGGTGATCCGCGCCTGGTGTTGCGCGAGCTGGCCCCGAACGTCACGCTGGATGACGTCCTGGCGGCCACGGGCGCGGAGTTGTTCGAAGAGGACCAGGAGCTCACTGTATGACGCGGGTTGTGGAACAACGAGGCCTCTACTTCGACGAACTCGAAGAAGGCGTGATCTATGCACACAAGCCGGGTCGCACCGTCACAGAGACGGACAACGTGCTCTTCACCACCTTGACCATGAACACGCAAGCCCTGCACCTGGATGCTGCATGGAGTTCCGGACAGCCGTTTGGCCAGCGCCTCATGAACTCCATGTTCACGCTGTCCACCATGGTGGGGCAGTCGGTGACCCAGCTGACGCAGGGAACCATCATTGCCCAGTTGGGGCTGACGGACGTCACTTTCCCGCACCCGCTCTATCACGGGGATACGCTGTACACGGAAACGGTGATCACGGAAAAGCGTTTGTCTTCGTCCCGGCCCGGACAGGGCGTGGTGACCATGCAGCACACGGGCCGAAACCAGGACGGAACCGTAGTAGCCCTGGCCACCCGGACATGCCTCATGTGGACCATGGAAGCGCACGCCGCGAGCCTCGCCGGCCATTAGCAGACGCAGCAATCAGCACGACCAGCAGCAATCAGCACGACCAGCAGCAATCAGTACGACCAGCAGCAAGGAACTTCATGCACGCTCCCTTCACCATGGGCCCTGCCCTTCTCTTCTGCCCTGCCGACCGGCCGGAGCGTTTCGGCAAGGCCGCTGACCGCTCGGACGCGGTAATTCTGGACTTCGAGGACGCCGTGGCTCCCGGGGACAAACCCGGCGCCCGCGATGCGGTCCTGGAGCAGCTGGGTGCTGGGGGACTGGACCCCGAGCGGACCATCGTCCGCGTGAATCCCGTGGGGACCCGCGACTTTGAACTCGATCTCCAGGCCTTGGAACGGACGCCGTACCGCACGGTCATGTTGGCCAAAGCGGAAAGCGGAGAGCAGTTGCGGGCACTGGCTGGCTACAGTGTCATCGCACTGTGCGAGACAGCGGCCGGCATAGTTAATGCTTCTGCCATCGCTGCCGAGCCCAACACCGTGGGCATGATGTGGGGTGCGGAGGACCTCCTGGCGTCCCTGGGCGGACTTTCCAGCAGGAACGACGACGGCGGTTACCGCGCCGTCGCGCTGCACGCGCGCTCCACCGTGCTGCTGGCGGCCAAAGCTGCGGGCACGGAAGCCATCGACTCTGTGTACGTAAACATCCCGGACCTGGCTGGCCTGCTGGCCGAGTCCGCGGACGCCGTGGCCAGCGGGTTTGGCGCGAAGGCGTGCATCCACCCGAACCAGGTTGCTGTGGTCCGGGAGGCTTATTCCCCAGCCCCGGAAGCTGTCGCGCAGGCCGAAGAACTCCTGCAAGCAGCAGTTGCCGCCGGCTCAGGGGTGTTCCAGTTCAAGGGAAAAATGATCGATGGACCTGTTCTGAAGCACGCGGAAGCGACACTCCGCCGCGCGGGACGCCCCGCGAGATGACAATTAGTGCCCATGTTGTGGGGAAACATGGGCACTAAGTGCCAAGTCGGCGGAGGCCGGAGCGTTAGGCGTGGACCGCCGTCGCGAGTTCCGTAAGTTGAACGGCCGCGGGCCTGGCAGCTGTGCTCTTGATGACTTCGGCCTTCCCGCTCTTGGCCGAGGCCAGTACCGATTCCATGACGTCCAGTGCATGGAAGGCCAACTGGCCGCCGGCACGGGGTTCCTGACCGGCGGGTGTCGCGGCGAGGTCAGCGATGCCGAAGCCGCGGCCCGAGTCCTTGTAGCCCGCAGAAACCGGGAGGGTTTCCCAGTCCTCGGCGCCAAGGGCGAAGAGCTGCACGTCCCCGTCGAAATGGTTGGGATCCGGGACGACCAGCGACCCCTTTTCGCCGTGGATCTCGATGTTCGGGCTCTTTGTTTTCACGGCGTCGAAGCTCATGAAGAGGGTGGAGAGCGCACCTGAAGCGTGGACCAAAACCCCGGTGACGTGGGACTCGATGTCGACTGGGACTTTCTGCCCTTCCCGTGGCCCTGAGCCAATGGTGCGTTCGTTGCGGGTATGGCTCGCGGCCCCCACCACCGACACCACGGGCCCCAGCAACGTGACCAGTGCAGATACGTAGTACGGCCCCATGTCGAGCAGGGGTCCACCGCCGGGCTGGTAGTAGAAGTCGGGGTTCGGGTGCCAGCGCTCATGGCCGGGGGTTGCCATGGTGGCCGTCGCCGACACCGGCGCGCCAATCAACCCGTCGTCGATCGCCTTCCTGGCAGTTTGAATGCCGGTGCCCAAGACGGTGTCCGGGGCGCAGCCAACCAGCACGCCGGCGGCGGACGCTGCCGCAAGTACCTCCTTGGCCTCAGTGGTTGTTGCCGCAAGGGGCTTTTCTCCGTAGACCGACTTTCCGGCGGCGATTGCCTTCAGTGCGATCTCTGCGTGAGCGGCCGGGATGGTCAGGTTCAGCACCAGCTCAACATCATCGGCTGCCAAAAGTCCTTCCACACTCAGTGCCCGGACGCCCTCGTAGGAGTCCGCTACCGCCTGTGCCCTTGCGGGATCGAGGTCCGCGACGGCCACCAGGTTCACCGATTCCAGGCGGCGGAAGTTGGTCAGGTACTGTGCGATGATCGCGCCGCAGCCAATAACTCCGACGTTGAGCGGCTTGGCGGGGTTCAGCGGGATGCCCACAGCATGCCCCTTTCAATGATGGTGCGGACGTTGCTGTCCTGGAGGATTTCCACCCGGTGGCCTGGGGTGCAGACGAAGATTTTGCCCTTGCCCCACTGGCGTGTCCAGATGGCCGGCGAGGTGACTTCACGGTTCCAAGGATCCCACTCACGTACCTTTTGGGTGGTGGTGGCCAGGACATCAACGTAGTCGTCGCTCAAAACCCAGTACTGCTCCGTGACGAGGTCAAAATCGCCAATTCCCTGGGTAATGGGGTGTTCGGCTGCGGCGGGCAGCATGTTCACTGTGTAGGGAACATAATTGTCCGATTGCTCGCCGGTCTGTTCGTCCGCATGCTTGCCAGGGTGGCACGCAAACTGCCCGCCGATCAGGTGAAGGTAGTCGGAGTTGTTGCGGTATGAATCGGCGATCCCGCCGTGCCAGCCAGCCAGGCCGGTGCCGTTTTCGACCGCGGTACGCAGCCCTTGGAACTCGTCCTTTTCTATGGTGGACATCGTCATGCACTGCACGATCAGGTCCACTCCGGCCATGTATTCGGCGTCAGCGTAGATCTTGGGTGACTCTTCAACGCGGACGTCGTAGCCGTTGTCCCTCAAATAGGGCAGGAAAAGCTCCGTGGCCTCGATTGGCTGGTGTCCATCCCAGCCGCCGCGGACCACCAACGCGGTCTTGTTATTGCTTGTCATGGTTTCCTTCGTATCGGGGCGTATTCGCTGGAGTCATGGTAGGGATTCAGCGTGTTGCGAAGGCCGCATCAAAGGCAGCGGCCGGAGGGCGGATGGCAGCGAGTTCACGGACCAACCGGAGCGCCTGGGGAGCGCCCACCAACCGGTCCATGCCTGCGTCCTCCCATTCGATGCTGGTCGGTCCGTCATAACCGACAGCGTTCAAGGTGCGGAAGATTGGCTCCCAGTTCACGTCGCCGTGACCTGCGGTGACGAAGTCCCACCCGCGGCGGGGATCTGCCCAGGGCAGGTGGGAACCAAGACGTCCGTTGCGTCCATTGAGTTGCCGGACGGACTCTTTGACGTGGACATGGAAGATCTTGTCGGCGAAGTCCTGCAGGAACATCACAGGGTCCAGGTCCTGCCAGATGAAATGGGACGGGTCGAAGTTCAAGCCGAAGCTCGCCCGCGGCCCAATGGCTTCCAGGGTTCGCTTGGCCGTCCAGTAGTCGTAGGCGATTTCCGACGGGTGGACTTCCAGGGCAAACCGAACGCCCACTTCGTCAAAGACGTCCAGGACGGGATTCCATCGATCGGCGAAATCCTGGTACCCGCGTTCGATCATGGCCTCGGACGCCGGTGGGAACATGGCTACGCACTTCCAGATGGAAGAGCCGGTGAAACCGGTGACCGTCTTGACGCCGAGCCTCGCGGCGGCGCGGGCTGTGGTTTTCATCGCCTCAGCCGCGCGTTGACGTACACCTTCCGGGTCACCATCTCCCCACACCGCTGGCGTAAGGATGTCACGGTGACGTTCATCGATGGGGTCATCGCAAACGGCCTGCCCGGTGAGGTGGTTGGCAATGGCATGGACAGTCAGGTTGTGCTTTTCCAGGATGTCGAGCTTTCCCTGAAGATAAGCGTCGTCCTCAACCACTTTCCAGGGATCCAGATGATCGCCCCAACAGGCGATCTCCAAGCCGTCAAAGCCCCACTCGCCTGCGAGCCGCGCCACTTCTTCGAATGGCAGATCAGCCCACTGGCCGGTGAAGAGGGTAATGGGTCGGGTCATGATGCTTCCTTGTCGACGTTCTGCCAGCGGCTTTCGTTGTCCGCGCTGGCCTCCACAGCGGCCAGCACTTTTTGTACCTGCAAAGCATCAGCGAACGACGGCGAGGGCTGCTCGCCTGCGCCGATGGCCTTGACGAGGTCCACAACCTGATGGGTAAACCCGTGCTCATAGCCCAGGCCATGTCCGGTGGGCCACCAGTTGGCGGTGTAGGGGTGGGAAGGTTCAGTGACCATGATCTTCCGGAAGCCCGCGTCCGGTTCCAGGGCTGATTCATAGAACTGGAGTGAGTTCATGTCCTCGAAATCGAACGCCAGGGAACCCTTGGTACCGTTGACCTCCAGGCGCATGGCATTCTTGCGTCCCAGGGCAAAACGGGTGGCCTCGAAAATGCCGATGGGTCCTGACTCGAAACGTGCCGTAAACAGCGCCGCATCATCCACGGTTACGGGCCCACGCGGTCCGTCTGATCCGCCATGGCCGCCGAGCCCAACCAGCTCCCCGCCCACGGGCCGTTCCTTCACGAACGTCTCCAGGAGGGCCGAAACGCCTGTGATATTGAGTCCGGTGATCCACTGTGCGGCGTCAATGCTGTGCGCCCCGATATCGCCCAGCGAACCGGAGCCGGACTTGGATTTGTCCAGCCGCCAGGTCAGGGGAGCGTCCGCATCACTAAGCCAGTCCTGGAGGTACTGGGCCCGGACATGGCGGATGTCGCCCAGACGGCCGTCCTCCACCATTCTCTTGGCCAATGCCAAAGCAGGGGTGCGGCGGTAGCTGAAGCCGCACATGGACAGGACTCCGCGCTGGGCCGCGGCCTCTGCCACAGCGGTCATCTTTGCAGCTTCCTCCACTGAGTTCGCCAACGGCTTTTCACAAAGGACATGCTTACCGGCCTCGAGCGCGGCGATGGCGATTTCGGCGTGGGTGTTGCCGGGGGTGCAGATGTCGATCAGGTCGATGTCGTCCCGTTCGATCAACCGCCGCCAGTCGGTTTCGGTGGATGCCCAACCATATTTGGCTGCCGCTGCCTTGACCCCGTCAGGATTCCTGCCGGCCACAGCCGTGAGTTCAGGTGTCCGCGGCAAGTCAAAGAAGCGCGGCGCGGTACGCCAGGCGTGGGAGTGTGCGGCGCCCATGAAGGCGTAGCCCACCATTCCAACGCGCAGTGGTTTTGTTTGTGTCACAGGAGAGTCCTTTCTACTTGCTGAAGCCGGCGGTGAGGCCGCTGACCAATTGGCGGCGTCCAAGAACGTAGATCACCAGGATGGGCAGCGTGCTTAGCACGACGGAGGCAAGAACGGCGGGAATGTTGACGCTGAACTCACCCTGGAAGGACCACAGTCCCAAGGGAAGGACGCGCAGTCCAGGACTTTGGGTGAGCACCAGCGGGAGCAGGAACCCGTTCCAGACGTGCAGGCCGTTGTAGATGGCCACAGTGACGATTGCGGGCTTGGTCAACGGAAGTGCCAAACGCCACATCGTCTGCCATTCACTGCATCCGTCCAGGCGCATGGATTCGAACAGTTCATTCGGTACGTCGCGGATGAAGTTGGACAGGATCAGCACCGTCAGCGGTATGGCGAATGCTATGGACGGAAGCATGATGGCCAGCAGGCTGTCATAGAGGTTCAGGCGGATGATCATCAGGTAGATGGGGATGATGGTGGCCTGAAGCGGAATCGCCAGTCCCATCAGGAAGACACCGTTGACGAACTTCAAGTACCTGCCTTTGCCACGCACAATCGCGAAGGCCGCCATGAAGGCGATCAGGACCGTGGGGACAACCGACCCCAGTGTGACGATGACGCTGTTCATGAAGTAGGTGGAGAAGTTGGCTTCAATAACCAGCTGGTAGTTCTCCAGGGTCGGGGACGTTGGCAACGCCATCGGGTTTTGTCCGAAGTAGCCTTCGGAGGTCTTCAGGCTGGTGATGACGATGTAATAGACCGGGATGATAATGACGGCGAGCCAGATCCAGCCGCCGAGGCTGCCGGGGATGTTCAGTCGCCTGATCCGTGTGCCTAGGCTTTGCTTGGCTTTGATGGACGATGCCGTAGAAGCGGCTGTTCCGGGTTTTGAATCACTCTTGAGGACAGTACTCACGTTACATACCTTCCAATTGGCTGCCCTGTTGGTCCTTGCCGCCAAGGCGTTGGAGGAATAAGGCCAGTGCCAGGCCAATGACCACGAGGATGACTGCGATGACGCTTGCAGGCCCCATGAGGTTGGCCCGGAATCCACGTAAGTACATGTCGAGCGCCAGGATCCGGGTGGAGTTACCCGGTCCACCACCCGTGAGGACGAAGATGAGGTCGAAGTACGTCAGAGATCCAACAACCATCAGCGTTGATGAGGTGATGATGGTGTACTTCAGCTGGGGGAGGGTGATGTGGAAGAACTGCTTAATGGTTCCCGCACCATCAATCTGGGCCGCTTCATAAAGCGACTTGGGGATTTGGCGGACCCCACCTTGATAGATGAGCGTGTGGAAGGGCACGAACTGCCAGGCGATCACGAAGATGATCAACCCCAGGGCAAGTTGGGGGACTCCCAGCCAGTCCTGGGCAAGGAACGGAAGCCCCAGGCCCATGGCCAGGCCGAAGTTCGGGTCCAGCAACGCCTTGTAGGCGATGGCGACGGCAGCTGAGGAAAGCAGCAGCGGCAGGAAGTACAGCACGGCCAGTGCTGCCCTGTACCGTTGCGTTCCAGCGGTAAAGACGCCCAGCAGCAGACTAATGGGTGTCTGGACGAGCCACGAAACGATCATGATCATGAAGGTCAGGCCCAAGGAATTGTAGAGCTCGGGGTCGGACAAAACCGACGTCCAGTTCTCCATTCCGGCTGCTCCGATGGCGCCGATACCGTCCCAGTTGGCAAAACTCAAGACCAGTACGCCGATCAGGGGTATGACGGCGAAGACGACGAAGAAGAACAAGGCAGGAAGCGTCAGCCAGGGAAGCGCGGATTTCTGCTTAACGGTTTCCCGCATCTTCTGCGTGCCCGGGAGAGCCCTGTGCGAGGTTGTCGAACTCATTTGCCCAGGGTGGCATTCATGTTCTCAGCGAATTGCTGCGGGGTGATCGACTTGAGGAAGAGCTGGTCAATGTTGTTCAGCAGGGCTTCGGCAGCGGTCGGGCTCAGGGCCTGATCCCAGGACTGCTGGAAGCTGGGGGCGTCCTTGCCCAGGGCATAGACGAAGTTCAGGAAGTCCTTGTCCGGCGAGGAGGCAAGCTTGTCTTCAATACCGGTAACGATCGGAACTGAACCGGAGTTGATGTAGGCGTCGATGACGGTGTCCGTCATGATGCCGTCCTTGAAGAACTTCTTGGCTGACTCTTTTTCCTTGTCCGTGGCCTTGGCCGAGATCGACATGTACTGGGCAGGGTTGCCCACGCCGTTCTTCGGATCGCCCTTGCCGCCGGCAATGGTCGGGAAATTCACGAATCCGAGCTTTCCGTTCTGGACGAAGTTCTGTCCGTCCTTCTTCATGGCGCCGTAGGTCCAGGATCCTTGGAGCATCATGGCCGCTTTGCCGGTGAACAGGAGGGCCTGGTCTGCCTTTGAATCCGCCGTGATGGAGGAGAAACCCTTGATGAAGCCGTCGGCCGATACCAGTTCCTGGATCTTGGTTCCGGTTTCAATGACGGCGGGGTCCATCCAGGCGTTGGGCTTGCCTTCGAAGATGGCCTGGAAGACCTCGGGTCCGCCGATGCGGTCCAGCAGGTATTCCAGCCACATCATGGAGGTCCAGCGGGACTGTCCGCCCAGGGACAACGGGGCTACGCCCATGTCGTTGAAGGTCTTGACCAAGGACATGAGATCTTCCCAGGTCTTGGGCGGCTGAACTCCGGCTTTGTCGAACAGGTCCTTGTTGTAGAACAGGACGATCGGGGCCACGTACTGGTTGGGAAGGGCGTAGATCTTGCCGTCCACCGTTGCTGCTCCGAAGGAGGACGGGAAGAACTTGTTCTTGAGGTCAGGGTTGGACTCGAACCAGCTGGTGAGGTCTTCAACCTGCCCCGCGTCGGCGTAGGTTTTCAGGCCACCGCCACCCCAGCCGTAGATGATGGTGGGGGCCTGGCCGGCGCCAATGGCCGTCTTGATCTTGGTCTTGTACGCGTCGTTCTGGAAGTAAGTCACAGCGATCTTGTTATCGGGGTTAGCCGATCCGAAAGCATCCACGGCCTTCTGCATGGTGGTTTGGTTGGGCTCACCTGTGAGGAACCACATGCTGGCTCCTCCGCCACTCGCCCCGCCCGGACCGGACGTGCCGCAGGCACTGGTAGCCATGACGGCGAAGGGAGTGACGGCCGCGAGGGCCAGGAAAGAACGCCGGGATGATCGGAACTGCTTCATTGCTTCTCCAGGGGTAGTCGCATGGTTGAGCACGCCTTGGTGCTTAGCCGAACAGAGTGCTGGCCCGAAATTTATCGAAATATTTCGGAGCCATGATTTAGGTCACGGTCTAAACTAAAGCCTGCGTCACAGTCCGTCAAGGACTTTTGGGCCGAATGTATGGGCGTTCCCCTATGAATTGCCTACACCAGATTTATCCCGGATACTGAAAACACATCGAAAGATTTCGAAAGTTGGGGAACATGGTTCGAGAAGTGCGTCCGCCCAAGTTGACCTTGGCCGCCGTCGCCAAGGAAGTGGGCGTCTCCGCGCCGACGGTGTCCAAGGTGGTTAACGGCCGCCAGGACGTGGCCGAAGAGACCCGGAACCGTGTTCTCGCCGCTCTGCAAAGGACCGGATACCGTTCCCCGCTCCAGCGCAAAAGCCCTCCCGCCCAGCAGGCCGTTGAAGTTGTCTTCGACTCCCTGAACTCCGCCTATTCCGTTGAGGTCCTCAACGGAATCATGGAACAGGCGGCGGCCTCCGACATGGAAGTCATTCTCTCCGTTACCAGCCGGCAGGCAGCCTCGCCCCTTGGCCCGGAGGAGCGTGCGCAGCGCATGCTCGATGAAGGACGCAGCGGAATGATCGTTGTCACTTCTGCCTTTGGATCCGGGCAACTGGAGGCGTTCCACCGTCGCCGGATACCGGTTGTGGTGGTTGATCCCCTGAACCCGCCACCGGGCGACGTGTTCAGTGTCGGGGCGAGCAACTGGGCTGGTGGCAAGGCCGCTGCAGCGCACCTGTTGGAACTCGGTCATCGCCGTATCGCCTACATCGGCGGGCCTGCCGCTGCCGAGTGCAGCCAGGCCCGGTTGCATGGCTATATGGCCGCCCTCATGGCCGCCGGAGTGCATGTGGTGGAGGAATACATCTCTGCCGGCCCGTTCCGCTCTTCGAACGGTGTCGCGGCCATGAAGGCGCTCCTGGCCCTGGACGATCCGCCCACCGCCATCTTCGCCGCCAGTGACAGCATTGCCCTCGGCGTCCTGGCTGAGGCCCGGCGGCAGAGTATCCGGATCCCGGAGGACATGAGCCTGGTGGGGTTTGACGGAACACCGCAGGCAGAAGAATCGCTCCCGCCCTTGACTTCAGTCTCCCAACCCCTCCAGGACATGGGGCGATCGGCCTTGAGCTTTATCCTCCGGCAAAAGAACGGCGAAGAGATTGACTCCCGCCGCGTGGAACTGGCAACGCATCTTGTTGTGCGCGAGTCCACAGCGCCGCCGGCGGCGCGCTAAGGGGAATGCCGTCGCGCAGGGTTGAGCCGCAGCGGCGCAATGGCCTCGTATAACAGCACCCGCACCCAACGGTCACCGGTTTCGCGGAACTCCGCGCGGCTGGCGAAACGGTAAAGGTAGCTGCGTGCACGCACCCAACGGGGGCGTTCGCCGTCGAACGGGTCATGGCGAAGCAGCCCCAGCGTTGGCTTGTCGGCCTCCAGGAGTTTGTCGAGGAAGGCGTAAAACCAGTCCTCGTGGACGGTTCGCAGCGGCAGGAACCACATCAGCCAGTCGAGCCTGAGGTGATAGGGCGCCCATTGGCGCGGGAGGCGCCGGACGTCGCCGGGTTTTCCCTTGAAGCCGTACTCCATCCAGCGGTCATCGGGCGCGTCGGGTTCCTCGTCCAGGGTGCCTGCCACGACGATTTCGATGCGTTGTTTCGTGACCGTCCCGAACGCCCCATAGGCATTGACCAGGCGCCATCGGTTGAAACTGGCATTCATGAGCTGCCGGCGCGAGAACAGGTTCAGAAGTGGTCGGTAGCTGAGGACCAGCAGCAAGACAGTGACCAGAACGACGACGGCGAGCCACCACGCCGGGGTTTCGGCACCGGCGTGCCACTCAAGTGGGATGAATGGGAAGAGGGCGTGGGCCACGGAATCGCCCACCGCCCCGAAAGCCAGGATGATCGCAGCCCAGTTCAACCACGCGAAGTTTCCCGAAGCCACCAGCCACAGCTGGGTGAGAATGACGATGCCCGCGGCGGCGCTGGCCAACGGTTGCGGCGCGAAAAGGAAGAAAGGCACCACCAACTGCGCCAAGTGGTTCCCCACTACCTCTACCTTGTGCAGCGGACGGGGGAGGAGGTGGGCCTGCCTGCTGAGCGGGCCGGGCATCGGCTGTGTCTCGTGGTGGTAGAACATTGCCGTCATATCCCGCCACTCCCGTCCGCCGCGGACCTTGATCATTCCTGCACCGAACTCCAACCGAAAGAGCAACCAGGTGATCAGAAGGAGAATGGCGGTGGGTGGGGGCGTCTGGTCCGAGCCAAGAAACGCCACGGTGAATCCCATTTCCAGGAGAAGGATCTCCCAGCCGAAGCCATAGAACGTTTGGCCGACATTGACGATCGACATGTACAGGAACCACAGGGTAAGGAAAGCCAGCATGGGCAGCCAGGGCGGACCGAGTTGCGGGAGGCCGGCCAGCAACAAGGCAGCCACTGCGATTCCCACCCAGCACACCGCCTTGAGCAACGCATCCGAGTAGTGCCAGCGGAAAAGAGTAGGCCTGGCCAACCGGCGTGCCAAGTCCAGGAATGCCGGTACCGGCAGCAGGCCCCGTTCGCCCAAAAGGGCGGGAAACTGGTTCAGCGTCGAGAGGAACGCAACCGCGTAAAGTGCCGCCGTGCCGCGCTGCATCACCTGCCGGGAGAATTCATGGTCCCACGCATCCAACCAGGACAGCCATTCCACAATTCCACGGTACGCGGGGGAGGCGGGCGGTCAAGCAGTGCAGGACGGACGGCATGCCTTTTCCGTTCGCGGCCCCTCGTGCAGGCTGGGATACTTAAGGAATGCAGCCGCGCAAGATCGTCATCCTCGGGTCCACTGGTTCCATCGGCACGCAGGCGATCGACGTCGTCGACGCCGCCCCCCACCGGTTCGAGGTGGTGGCGCTGAGCGCCGGCGGAGGAAACCTTGAACTCATCGCGCAGCAGGCCGTCCACACCCGGGCACAAGCCGTGGGTATTGCCCACGGCGATCCAGCCACCCTGCAGCGGTTCATTGCCGCTGCAGCCGCAAAAGCGGGCGTGCCGGACTTTGCTCCACAAATCTTCGCCGGCCCCCACGCCTCAACGGAGATTGCCGCCATCGACTGTGATGTAGTCCTCAACGGCATCACCGGCTCCATCGGCCTGGCCCCCACGCTCGCTGCGCTTGGCACGGGGGCTACGCTGGCCCTGGCCAACAAGGAGTCGCTGATCGTCGGCGGCGCCCTGGTCAAAGCCGCTGCACGCCCGGGCCAGATTGTTCCCGTCGACTCTGAACACTCCGCCATCGCCCAGTGCCTCCGGTCCGGCACAGAGCAGGAAGTGGAGAAGCTGATCCTGACCGCTTCCGGTGGGCCGTTCCGTGGCCGCACCCGTGATCAGCTCCACCACGTCACTCCGCAGGAAGCGCTGGCCCACCCTACCTGGGACATGGGCCTCATGGTGACAACCAACTCGGCCAGCCTGGTCAACAAGGGCTTGGAAGTGATCGAAGCGCACTTGCTGTTCGACGTCCCCTTGGACCGGATCGAGGTGGTGGTCCACCCCCAGTCCGTGGTCCATTCGATGGTTCAGTTCGTGGACGGTTCCATCATTGCCCAAGCCTCGCCTCCGGATATGAGGCTTCCCATCGCCCTCGGGCTGGGGTGGCCCGACAGGGTCCCCCGCGCCGCCCAAGCCTGCGATTGGACGAAAGCCACAAGCTGGACGTTCGAACCGCTGGATGCTGTGGCGTTCCCGGCCGTCGACCTCGCCAAGGACGCAGCCAAGCAGGGAAGCACCTTTCCTGCGGTGTTCAATGCGGCCAACGAGGAAGCCGTTGAGGCCTTCCACTCCGGCCGGATCCGGTTCACGGACATCGTCGATACGGTCGAATCCGTTCTCAGCGAACATTCAGGGTCCTCTGAGCTAACAGTGGAGTCAGTGCTGGATGCTGAGAAGTGGGCACGAGCCCGAACCCACGATCGTTTAGCTTCACGCAGCGCCCTGTAGCCCACAAACCTTTACGGAAGCAGTCCCCACCGGCATGAGTCCCGTCCTTCTCTTCATTCTTGGAGTTATCTTCGTCGCGATCGGCGTCGCTGTCTCCATTGCGCTGCACGAGGTAGGCCACCTGGTGCCGGCGAAACTTTTCAAGGTGCGCGTCACCAAGTACATGATCGGTTTCGGGCCCACGCTCTGGTCCAGGAAAAAGGGCGAAACGGAGTACGGCTTCAAGGCACTGCCATTGGGCGGCTATGTCTCGATGATCGGCATGTACCCACCCAACAAGGAAGACGGCGGGGTCCGCCCTTCCAGCACCGGCATGTTCCAGACGCTCGCCACCGAAGCCCGGTCGGTCGCCCATGAAGAAGTGGGTCCGGGTGATGAAGGACGGGTCTTCTACAAGCTTCCCGTCTGGAAGAAAATCATCATCATGCTCGGCGGACCGGCCATGAACATGGTGATTGGCCTGGTACTGCTGGCTGTGTTGCTCATGGGCTTCGGCGTTGCCCAGGCAACCACCACGATCTCCGACGTCTCCAAATGCCAGGTGGCGGCAGGCGAAACCGTTGACCCCGATTCAGCCGACTGCAAGCTCACCCCGGCCGCGGCTGCGGGGCTGCAGCCTAATGACAAGGTCACATCGTTCGACGGCAAGCCAGTCACCAGCTGGGATGAACTGACCAGCTGGATCAGGTCCTCCGCCGGTAGGGAGGTGCCCATCACGGTGGAACGCAATGGTGCATCCGTGGAGACCACCGTGACGCCCGTGCTTTCCTCGCGCCCCGTAATCGGGACGGACGGCCGGCCCGAGCAGGACGCCAACGGCGTCCTCAAATACCAGGAAGTCGGGTTCCTTGGCATTGGTGCGCAAAGCGCCTTGGTTCCCCAGCCGGCGTCGGCCGTTCTTCCCATGGCGGGGGAGAACATCAAACAAATTTCCGGTGTGATCTTCAACCTGCCCGCCAGGGTGGTTGGCGTCGCCAAGGCGGCGTTCAGCGAGGAGCCCCGGGATCCCAACGGCCCCATCAGTGTGGTGGGTGTTGGCCGCGTGGCCGGAGAAGTTGCCGCCATGGAACAGGTACCGCTGCAGGCCCGGATAGGGACACTGATCGGCCTGCTGGCCGGGCTCAACTTCGCCCTGGCCATCTTCAACCTCATCCCGCTCCTGCCGCTCGACGGCGGCCATGTGGCCGGTGCCCTGTACGAAGGAGCGCGACGCCGCCTGGCCAAGTTGCGCGGCAAGCCGGACCCGGGTGCCTTCGACATCGCGAAGCTGCTGCCGGTGACCTATGTAGTGGCGGCGCTGCTGCTGTGCATGAGCGTCCTGCTGATATACGCGGACATCGTCAAGCCCGTCAATATTTTCGGTTGAGCCAGGACCATTAGCGGTGACCTGTGAACATTGACGGCCGGACAGTGGGGATAGGCTAGCTCCATGACTGTTTTCGCTGTTGAGTACGTATACGTCGCCGACTCCGACGCCCTCCGCGACGAAGCCCGGCCAGCACACCGTGCATGGCTCGCCGGATTGGCTGAGGACGACAAGCTGCTTGCCAGCGGCCCGTATGGCGACGGTGCCGGCGCTTTGCTGATCTTCAAGGCTGCAGAAGAAGCCGAACTCAATAACCTCCTCAAGCAGGATCCATTCGCCGAAGCCGGGGTTATAGCCGGCATCCGCACCACCGAATGGGCCCCCATCATCGGCGTCCTGGCAGCACACGCTTCCTAGCCCCGGCGTCCTCCACCACAACGATCCACCCCAACCCAAGGAGTCCACGTGACCTCGGTCAGCCTGGGAATGCCAGCAGCCCCACCCCCCGTTCTTGCCCCGCGCCGTAAGACGCGACAAATCAAGGTTGGTTCCGTTGGCGTTGGCTCTGATTCGCCGATCAGTGTTCAGTCCATGACCACTACGCCAACCACGGACATCAACGCCACCCTCCAGCAGATTGCTGAACTTACGGCGTCAGGCTGCGACATTGTGCGCGTTGCCTGCCCCTCCGCTGATGATGCCGAAGCCCTGCCGATCATCGCCCGGAAGTCGCAGATCCCGGTGATCGCCGATATCCACTTCCAGCCCAAGTACGTCTTCGCCGCGATCGAAGCGGGCTGTGCCGCAGTCCGCGTGAACCCGGGCAACATCCGGAAGTTCGATGACCAGGTCAAGGAAATCGCGGCAGCGGCCCGGGACCACGGCACGTCCATCCGCATCGGCGTCAATGCAGGGTCACTGGAGCCGGGCATTCTGAAGAAGTACGGCAAGGCAACGCCTGAGGCGCTGGTCGAGTCCGCAGTGTGGGAAGCCTCGCTGTTCGAGGAGCACGGCTTCCACGACTTCAAGATCTCCGTCAAGCACAACGACCCCGTGATCATGGTGGCCGCCTACGAGATGCTGGCCGAAAAGGGCGACTGGCCCCTCCACCTCGGTGTGACGGAGGCCGGACCGGCCTTCCAGGGCACCATCAAGTCGGCCACGGCTTTCGGTGCGCTCCTTTCCCGTGGCATCGGAGACACCATCCGCGTTTCACTCTCCGCCCCACCGGTGGAGGAAATCAAGGTGGGCAACCAGATCCTGCAGTCCCTCAACCTCCGTCCGCGCAAGCTGGAGATCGTGTCCTGCCCATCCTGCGGACGCGCCCAGGTGGATGTGTACACCCTCGCGGAGCAGGTCACTGCCGGCCTGGAGGGCATGGAGATTCCGTTGCGCGTTGCCGTGATGGGCTGCGTTGTCAACGGTCCCGGCGAAGCACGCGAAGCGGACCTGGGTGTGGCCTCCGGTAACGGCAAGGGCCAGATTTTCGTGAAGGGCGAAGTCATTAAGACTGTGCCGGAAAGCGAAATTGTTGAGACACTGATCGAAGAGGCCATGCGTATCGCTGAGGAGATGGGGGAGGCCGATGGCGAAGATGCTGTCAAGGGTAGCCCCGTGGTTAGCGTCTCGTAACGAGAACGGCTTGGGGGTCAGGGTGCTCGGCGGTGCCGACACCCTGGCCCTTCGCGCGCTCGCAAACGAGGACGCCGTAGCGAACGTCTTCATCCTTGCCCATCTGGAAAGTACCGGAACGGCGGCGCCCACCAGCGGCGGGGCCAGCGTGTTCGGAGTTTTCGACGGCGACACGCTCCTGGGTGCCTGCTGGGCCGGTGCCAATCTGGTCCCCGTCCAGCTGGAGCCGGGCCTGGCCGGCTACGTAGCCAACGCCGCCCACCTGACCGGACGCCGGTACGCTTCCATCTTCGGACCGGCCGATACGGTGCTGGCGCTCTATGCGCGGTTCGAGCAATTGGGCCATGTGGCCCACGAGGTCCGCGCCGGGCAACCCCTTCTCGCCATTTCCGGCGGCCCGGTCATCGGCGCCAATCCGGCCCTGACCTTTGGCTCCATGGCGGATTTCGACCGCATCCTTCCCGCCTGTGCCGCCATGTTCGAGGAAGAAGTGGGCTACTCTCCCTTCCTGGGAGGCCAGGAGTTCTACAGCAAGAGGGTCGCCGGCCTCATCCGCCAGGGCCACTCCCTGGTTCACATCGATACCACCGGCACAGTAGTCTTCAAGGCCGAGTTGGGAGCCGTCACGCGGGACGTCACCCAGGTCCAGGGCGTATGGATGAATCCGGAACTGCGTGGCCGTGGCCAGAGCGCCGGGTACATGGCCGCCGTCGTCAATCTCTCCAGGACGTTCGCCCCGGTGACGAGCCTGTACGTCAACGACTACAACACCAAAGCGCGGGCCACGTACCAGCGCGTGGGTTTTGAACAGGTGGGAACCTTCGCCACCGTGCTGTTTTAGGCCTGTCCGTTTTCAGGCCTGCCGCGCCCAACTTGTAGTGTTGTTCCGGTTGGCGCACGCCACCACATCACTCGAACTTCCCTGGGGAACAAATGAATAAGAATGCGCTGCGCGGTTTTGCCGTGTCAGGACTGTTGGCCATGGGCCTCACCGCATGCGGCGGTGCCGGTACTTCCACGGACGCCGCGTCCGCTCCGGCCAGCGAAACTGCGACACCCACGCCGTCAGAGGTCGAATTCCGCACGTACTCGAAGGCGGAGCTGACAAAGATCGTTGGCGACGTCCGTGACGGTAAAGGGACCCGCCTTATGGTGATGCCGGATGACCGCTTGGCCGACACCCTGAAGCAAGTGAAAGACCTCTTGGCAAACAGCGTCATTGAGCCCGCGGCCTGCACGAGCTTCCTGACTGGTGGGGGTGTCCAAATGGAAGAGGGCGCCACCATGAGCATCGGTGCTTCCGCCAGTTCAACTGCCGAGACGGCTCAACTCCTGTCCTTGTTCTCCGGAGCCTCGGAGGAAAAGGTCAAAGCGGTTGCCGAAAACAGTGCGAAGGATCTTGCTGCCTGTGGCGACATCCAGATGACAGTCATGGGAGAGGTGGTTCATGCAAGCGTCAAGGCGCTGCCGACCTCTGCCAAGACTTCGGGCGCCATCGCTTATCACAGCACTGCCGCCGGTACGGCCGGAACACAGGAACAGCTGTTCGTCAGCGCGGTCAAGAGTGGAGTTGTCCTGGTGGCACAGTCGACCGGTACGAAGGTCATGGACTCAGACCTTCCCAAGCTTGAAGCGATGCTTGACCAGGCTGCAGAGCTCGTCAAGTAGCACCCAACTGTGTAGCAGTACATGCCGTTATGAGCCGTCATAACGGCATGTACTGCTACCTACTTGGGGGAGTCCAGTTCCCCGGTGAGGTAGCGCTGGATGTTCGGTGCCACCAAGCGGACCACCTCCTCCTGCTTCGCCGAGGCAAGCGGCTGCAGCCGGATCACGTACCGCACCAGCATGAGTCCCACCACTTGCGTTGCCACGAGGGTGCCCCGCAAGCGGACCTCGTCGGCCGACCCCGGCAGCCCGGCCATGATCCGGGGGAGCACTGCCCGGTTGACCATCTCACGGATAAGCGCCGTCTTGGCCTTGGAACCGATGGTTCCGCGGGCGAAAGCTACCAAGGCGTGTTGGGCCGGACCTTCCCACAGCTCCAGTACTGTACGGACGAGGGCTTCGGCCCGCTCCTCCGGCTCCGCGTTTTCGACGCCGGCCAGCAGGCCGGCAGGGTCGGCCGGCAATTCGACACTGGCTGCGAACAGCTCGTCCTTTCCTTTGAAGAAGTGGTGCACCATGGCCGGATCGACCGAGGCCTCCCGCGCCACCTGGCGAAGACTTGTCCCTTCGAATCCCTGCTCAGCGAAAAGTCCGCGCGCTGCTGCAAGGATCGTTTCCCTGGAGTGGTCGCCCGGACTTCGCCGGCCGCGCCGCAGCTGCGGAACGCTCATCGCGTTTGTCGCCTCAGGGTCAGCGAGGCCAGGACCAGGACGCCCACCACGATCAGTCCCATCACCAGAGCGTCCTGCCACATAGTCGCGGTGGCTTCGGAGTTGCCCGCGATCTCCTTCAAGGCATCCACGGAGAACGTCAGCGGAAGGACGCCTGAAATGTTGTCCAGGACCTGGTTCATGTGCTCCCTGGCCACAAAAAGTCCACACAGCAGGATCTGTGGAACCACTACCACGGGCATGAACTGCACGGCCTGGAATTCCGTCCGGGCAAACGCCGAGCACAGCAGCCCCAGGGCGACACCCAGTACGGCGTTGATCACGGCGATCAGTACTACCAATGCCGGGCTTCCCTTGATGTCCAGGTTGAAGATCCAGTACGCCACGGCAGTGGCCACCAGGGATTGCAAGGCGGCCATGATGGAGAAGGCAAGTGCATAGCCGAACAACAGATCGGCTTTGTGGATGGGGGTGGTGAGCAGCCGTTCCAAGGTCCCGGACGTGCGTTCGCGCAGCATGGTGATGGACGTCACCAGGAACATCACCACGAAGGGGAAGATGGCCAGCATCATCAGTCCCACGCGATCGAACGTGCGTGGTACCCCGGGCGGCAGACTTTCATTCTCGTAGAGGAAATAGACGGCCGTCAGGAGGAGGGCCGGGACCACGAGGATCAGTGCCACGCTTCGGTGGTCGTGCCGAAGCTGGTCCAGAACCCGGGTGGTGGTGGCGAGGGTCATTCGAAGGTTCATGACGACGCCACCTGGCTTTCCTGCTGTCCGCGCTCAGCGGCCTTGATGATGGTCAGGAACGCCCGCTCGAGGTCTTCGCTGCCGCCGCGTTCGGCCAGTTCCGCCGGCGTGAGCTGGGCCAACAGCAGTCCTTCCCTCAGGAGCAGCAAGCTGGAGCAGTGGGACGCTTCCTCCATGACGTGGCTGGAGACCAGCAGGGTTGTCCCCGCAGCAGCCATGGCGGCAAACCGCTCCCACAGTTCGGCCCGAAGTACGGGATCCAACCCCACAGTTGGTTCGTCCAGGACCAGCAATTTCGGGTGCGCCACGAGCGCGCAGGCCAACGAAACACGGCTGAATTGGCCACCTGACAGGTCAGCTGCCTTCTGCCGGGCAAAACCTTGAAGCCCGACGGCGGCAATCGCCTCGGCGACATCGGCCGCCGTCGCGCGGTGCATGGCGCCAAAATAGCGGACGTTCGCTTCGACGCTGAGGTCGCCGTAGACGCTGGCGCCCTGGGTGACATATCCGACGTCTCGCCTCAACGGAGCGCTGCCTGCCGGCAGTCCGAGGACGGTCACGGATCCCTGCGTGATCCGCTGGACCCCGACGACGGCGCGCATGAGCGTCGTCTTGCCGCTGCCGGAGGGGCCCAAAAGCCCGGCAATCCGGCCAGGCTCGACTGTGAAATCCAGGCCGTGGAGTACTTTGGTCCGCCCCAAGGAAACGTGGAGTCCCGTGGCTGAGATGGCCGCAGGGGCGGCAGGAGGAGCGGCATGGCGGGCAGTGTGCGACATGATGGCCTCAGAAGATGAGTAATTCACCAAGTGATGAATTAAAAGTAAGTCTGATGACCGGTAGTGGTCAATGGCCCTGCTTATCCATCGAAAGTACAAAAATCCTTGACCGATGTGTCGTCGATCACATAGGTTCATCCCTAACCGTGTCGTTGGGGCGCGGGTGATTATTGAGGGGAATCGTGACAATGGCAGTTGGCGTTGATCTTTCCAAAGCACTCGACAAGGCGTACGAGGACAAGACCCTGAAGGAAATTTTGGATGCATCTCCGGCCGCGTTGGCAGGTGTTACGGATGCCACGGCAAAGGCCTTGAAGGATTCCCTGGGTATCGACACCATCCGCGAGCTCGGCAGCAATAAGTACTTCGCAGTCGCAGGCGTACTCGTCGCCCTGGAGGGCAAGACCAGGTAGTCCACGGAGAAAGCCCGCGGCCGGCCGGCCGTTGAGCCACGCCATTGCAGGATGACCAGCCCATAGCGGCCAGGGGCTTCCGCTCGCGACGGCGTGGCTCTTCCGTGTGCGGAGCGGGCAGGCCCGCAAAGCCGTCCATTCAAGGCCCACGGCCGTCAGCCGGTAGATTAGTACGCAGTTGTTTTGCCACATCTGCCAAAGAAACGGATACGTACCCGTGGTCCTTCGCCTTTCCCAGTTATTCCTGCGCACCCTGCGTGAAGATCCCGTCGACGCCGAGGTCGCCAGTCACAAGCTCCTGGTCCGCGCCGGCTATATCCGCCGCGCCGCTCCCGGCATCTACACCTGGCTTCCACTGGGCCTGAGCGTCCTGCGCAAGGTTGAGGAAATCATCCGCCAGGAAATGGCTGCGATCGGGGCCCAGGAAGTCCATTTCCCGGCGTTGCTGCCGCGTGAACCCTACGAGGCCACCAACCGCTGGACCGAGTACGGCGAGGGTCTGTTCCGCCTCCAGGACCGTAAGGGCGCCGACTACCTTCTTGCCCCCACGCACGAGGAAATGTTCACCCTGCTGGTCAAGGACCTCTACTCGTCCTACAAGGACCTGCCGCTCAGCCTCTACCAGATCCAGAACAAGTACCGCGATGAAGCACGTCCCCGGGCCGGACTCCTCCGCGGGCGCGAGTTCATCATGAAGGATTCCTACTCCTTCGACGTTGACGACGCCGGCCTGGACGCCAGCTACGCCGCCCATCGTGCTGCGTACTTGAAGATCTTCGAGCGCCTGGGCTTGGAAGTGATCCCAGTCGCCGCCACCGCCGGTGCCATGGGTGGCTCCAAGAGCGAGGAATTCCTGTTCCCCACCGACATCGGCGAAGACACCTTCGTTCGCTCGGCCGGCGGCTACTACGCCAACGTGGAAGCCGTCACCACGGTTGTCCCGGTGGACATGGACTTCACCAACGCTCCTGCAGCCGAAGTCCTGGACACGCCCAACACACCCACCATCGATACCCTGGTGGCCGCAGCGAACCAGCTGGCTCCGCGCAGTGAGGCCGACGGCGGCGCCTGGACTGCCGCCGACACCCTCAAGAACGTGGTCCTTGCCGTGACGCTGCCCACCGGTGAGCGCCAGATCGTTGTTATCGGCGTCCCGGGGGACCGGACCGTTGACCTGAAGCGGGTGGAAGCCAACATCGGATCCCACCTGCCCATCGCCGGAGAAATCGGCCTTGAAGCTGCCAACGAAGAGGATCTCAAGAAGCTGCCGTGGCTCGTCAAGGGCTACATCGGTCCCGGGCTGTCCCTGGATCAGCCCGTGCTGGGCCTGGAAGGCACTTCCAAGGTGCTGTTCCTGGTTGATCCGCGTGTTGTTTCCGGCACCCGCTGGGTCACCGGTGCCAATGCCGAAGGCAAGCACGTCTTCGGCCTGGTGGCCGGCCGCGACTTCACCTGGGACGGCGTCATCGAGAGCACCGAAGTGCGTGCGGGCGACCCCGCCCCCGACGGCTCGGGACCCTTGGAGACGGCACGTGGTATCGAGATGGGCCACATCTTCCAGCTTGGCCGCAAATACGCCGAAGCCCTGGACCTGAAGGTCCTTGACCAGAATGGCAAGCAGGTAGTGGTCACCATGGGCTCCTACGGCGTTGGTGTCACGCGCGCCGTGGCAGCCCTGGCCGAAGCCAACCACGACGACCGCGGCATCGTGTGGCCGCGCTCGGTTGCTCCGGCCGACGTCCACGTGGTGGCGGTTGGCCGCGGCGACGACATCTTCGAAGCTGCCGAGAAGCTCTCCAACGAGCTCGAGGCAGCAGGCCTGGAGGTCATTTTCGATGACCGTCCCAAGGTTTCGCCCGGCGTGAAGTTCGGCGATGCCGAGCTCGTGGGCGTTCCCACCATCCTGGCGGTTGGCCGCGGACTCGTGGACGGCGTCGTGGAGATCAAGGACCGCCGCAGCGGTGACGCCGAGAACATCCCGGTGGACAAGGCAGTGGACTACGTGGTCAACGCCGTACGTTCCCGGTGATTTCGGGTTTCGAATCAATCCAGCTCACCACGATCATCCTGATTGTGGTGGCTGGATTCGCAGCCGGCTGGATCGATGCAGTGGTTGGTGGCGGGGGGCTGATCCAGCTCCCCGCCCTGCTGCTGGTACCCGGCATCACCCCTGTCCAGGCACTGGCGACCAACAAGATGGGCTCCATCTTCGGGACTACCACCAGCGCGGTGACGTACTACCGCCGGGTGGGTCCGGACCTCAAAACCGCGATTCCGATGGCAGTGATTGCGTTGGCGGGAAGCTTCGGCGGCGCCATCCTGGCGGCGTCCCTGCCGGCAAGTGTCTTCAAACCGATCATCGTAGTGGCGCTGATCGCCGTCGCGATTTTTACCGCCTTGCGTCCCGGTGCAGGCGAGCTGACTGCATTGCGACATGATGGCCACAAGCACTATGTGGTGGCCTGCCTTATCGGCGCCGTCATTGGTTTTTACGACGGCCTGATCGGCCCGGGCACGGGATCGTTCCTGGTCATTGCCCTGGTTTCGGCCATGGGCTACGCCTTCCTGGAAGCAAGCGCCAAGGCGAAGATCGTGAACATGGCAACCAACGCCGGCGCGTTGATTTTCTTCCTTCCCCATGGCTCGCTGCTGTGGGGCGTGGGCCTGGTGCTGGGTCTGGCCAACATGGCAGGCGGCTATCTGGGTGCCAGGACCGCCGTGGCGAGGGGGAGCAGGTTCGTGCGCCTCGTCTTCCTGATGGTGGTTGCCGCGCTGATCGTCAAACTGGGCGTGGACGTCTGGAACGAGAACTTCGCCTAGGAGTACCCGGGCCGTCAGCTCTTGAGTTCGCCCGGTTCCGGAAGGTCGTGGGCCCGGGGCAGGTGGTCCAGGGTCCGGCCCGCCATGGTGCTCGCGACCCAGAGGGACCGGGCGAGGTCTCCGCCGTGTCCGGGCTTTGCGGCGTACCACAAAGCGTTTTCGACTTCGCGGGCGATGCTCCACTGTTCCGCGACCCCGGCGTCCAGGCCGGCTGCAATGCTGAAGTCGCGGCACCGCTCGCGCAGGGCCTCTTCAGGGTCCGCCCGGGAGAGGTCGGAGATACGGTTCCACAGGATCGGGGCGACAGCGAATTCGGCCTCGCCGATCTGCGGCTGCGGATCGATGGCAAGGTAGCTTCCGCGCAACTGCTGGTCTTCTGTGGTGGCCAGGATGTTCATGAAGTGCAGATCCGTGTGGACCAGCACGTCCTTGCTTGAACGTCGACCCACGGCTCCGCGTGTTTGGCACACTTCAAGGGCCGCCTCCAACAGCCACCGTGGAAAGGGCTGGTCGAGGCGTTCCCATTCTGCGGGCAATTCGTCGCTCCAACGCTCCGCAGTCGCGGCGATATGATCGAACGCTTGCCATTCACGTCCCTCGCCAGGCTGTATGGAGAGCTCCCGCACAATGCGCCCCCATGCGTCCACGGCCTGCTCCATTGGCGCGTCCTGAAGCCACCGGGAGGCATCCAACCGTTCCAACAGCATGGAGCAACCGGCGGCGTCGGAAGCCAGGATCCGGACGGCCCCACGGCCGTCCCAGAGTGCCAAGGCGTGGCGCTCGACTTTTGCTTCGTCGTGCGGGAACGCAATCTTCAGGGCTGCGGGCGAGCCGTCTTGCCGGACGGGCACCACCAGGGCGCCGTGGCCGTTCCACGGCTCGGCCCCGGGCGCCAGGTCCACGGTGAGACCCCAGCGATCCAGGGCATCGGAAATGAGGCCGGGCAGGCTTGCCAGCCAGTCCCGGCCCGCTGAGTCACGGTTATAACGGGCGTGCAGATCGCCCGGAACAGGAATCATCGCGTGAAGGGCCACGCGAACAGCCTAACTCTGAGGGAATGTGCGGCCCCTAGAAAACGCCGCTGGCGCCCAAGAGCGTTCCGATGGAGAACGTCGCAGCCAAGGCCAGCGCTCCACCAAGAACCACACGGACCGCAGCCCTGACGCGGGAAGCTCCGCCGATCCAGGCCCCAATGGCTCCGGTGATGGCCAAGGCCACAAGCACAGCAACGAATGTCAGGGGTACACGCATCTCTGCGGGCGGGAGGAGGATTGCCAGCATCGGAAGCACTGCCCCCAAGGTGAACGCCACGGCCGAGGCCAAGGCTGCATTCCAGGGGCTCACGATGTCGTTTTCGTGAATGTTCAGTTCGGCGGACAGGTGGGCAGCCAAGGCATCGTGCTCGGTCAGTTCCTCGGCAACAGTCCTGGCCGTCTTGGCGCTGAGCCCCTTGGACTCGTAGATCGCGGCAAGTTCGTTAAGTTCATCTTCGGGTTGCTCGGCGAGTTCCCGGCGTTCCTTTTCGATCAGGGCTTTCTGGGTGTCGCTCTGGCTGCTGACGGAAACGTATTCGCCCAAAGCCATGGAGATGGCCCCGCCCACCAAACCCGCTGTTCCGGCAGCCAGGATGCTGCCGGTGTTGGTGGTGGCACCGGCCACGCCCACCACGATCGCGGCGACTGACACGATTCCGTCATTGGCGCCCAGCACCCCGGCCCGCAACCAGTTCAGCCGGTGGGCCAGATCGTCCCGGTGCGGTTCATTGTCATGGGTGGTGGCAGTTTCCGTTGAAGCCATGCCCCTAGCCAAGCACCAGTGGACGGCCTTTGCCAGCATGGCTAGGCTCGCCTATCCACCGGTGCCTTATCTGTCAGCGGATGGCGTGGCAGGAGGGGAAGCGGCGCCCGCCGCCGGCAGCGGTGGCAACCCCTCGGCGTCGAGCTTGAGACCCGGCAGGGCCGGAAGAGCGGCACCCCAGGCAAGGCTCCTGCGGGCCGCCGCCAGAAGGCCGTCCACAGCCCATCCGCGGGTCTCACCGGTGGACAAAGCCACAAGGTCCCCCAAGCCCGGCAACGAGGACGTTTCCAGGGCGGCGAGGGCCGCAGCGGGATCCTTCGCAAACAGATCGGGAAGCTGATAGCCGGCCGTTGAAACGGGTACGTCTCCGCAGTTGGCCCGGGTCAGCGCTTCTGCCTGCCGGAGCAAGAGCACGTGCACTTCCAGGTCTCTTGCCGCAGCGGTGCCGGCACTGTTGTCCAGCCTTTTGAGGGCGACCTGGTAGGCGTACACCGCCTCTTGTTGCGAACGGACTGCCGCAGCAAGAGCAGCATCGGTCGTAGCCGACGAGGGCTCCGGTGTGGGGCTGACTGAGGGACAAGCCGCCGCGGTTGGCGTGGCCGCCGGAACCGTCGAAGGAAGCGGAGCCTTGCTGTCGGCCGAGGGGTCCCCGGGCAACGGCAATTGCCACTGGGCGGCGAGTGTCTCAGCCCGGAGCAGTTGGGCGGTACCGACGGACGCCAACAGGCGGGCAATCCCGCCGTCGGCTTCGCGGGCAGCCGCCAGGCGTTTCCGGCCGCTCACAGCGAGCTCTTCCAGCAGGGAAGCACGTGTTGCCGGTGTGGCGGATGTGGTGTTTGTTGCTGGTGTGGCCGGAGGAGTGGGATGGGTGGAGACTGCGCCGGTGGCATCTTCGGGAACCATCAGTGCCCGCGTGTGGGTTGTCAGCAATGTCACAAGATCGCCAAGCCCCGGGATTTTGGCGCTCTGCCCGTCCGCTGCGGAGAGGGCTTGAGCTGATTCGAGCAAACCCACGGTCTCTTTCGAGGCATCCGTGAGGGCCGCTTCGGAGAAGGAAACGGGTGGAGGAGTCCCGGAATCGCGCGGAATCAGCACCATGCCCGTGCCCGCCACCAACAAGGCCACCACGGCAACCAGCAGGACCCGCCCCCAGGCTGGTGTTCGTCGTTTTTCGCTTGTTTGCCCCTTCACAACACACCATGGTGTCACGCGGGCGGGCAACTCCGTGCACCATGTTCCCGGGATAATCGTTAGGCTAGTAGTCACAACAACATCTATCGGGAGGCGGCGGGCAACGTGAGTGACTCGGAAGCCACGACTTCAACAGACCGTTCTGAATCGAACTCAACGGCCACCATCCACAACCCGGAAGAGAGCAGGCTCAAGGCGCTGCTCGAACCGGCTGTCCTCGCCAGCAGGCTCTACCTCGAGGATGTCTCCATCCACGTTGCCGGATCGCACCGCACTGTCCACGTCGTCGTGGACCTTCCCCAGGAAGAAACCGGTGGTGTCAGTCTTGACGCCATCGCGGAGGTCTCCCGGGGCCTGTCGGATATTCTGGACAACGATCCCCACGATGACGGACGTCCGTACGACCTTGAGGTTTCCTCGCCGGGAGTAGGGCGCCCGCTGACCGAACCCCGCCACTGGCACCGCGCCCGTGGCCGCATGGTGCGGGTCAACGTCATGCAGGGAGAGAACGTCCTGGGACGCATTACCTCCGTTGGTGAGAACGAGGTGACGATCATTCCCGAGCATGAAGTCAAGAAGGGCATGAAGCCCAAGCAGGGCGACCCCATCACTATTCCTTTCGACAGGATCCGCCATGGAAAAGTCGAGATTGAATTCAGCCACCTCCACGAGGCTGCGCTGGAAGACGAGCACAACGGACCTTCCGAGGAGGCCTAATGGATATTGACATGAGCGCACTGAGACTCCTGGAGCGTGAGCGTGAAATCCCGCTGGATCTCCTGATTCCCACCATCGAGCAAGCCCTGCTGGTGGCCTACCACAAGACGCCCGGCGCCTTTGAGAAGGCCCGCGCAGAGCTGGACCGCAAGAGCGGACACGTGACCATCTGGGCCACTGAGATTGATGACGACGGCGAGCCCATCGGCGAGTTCGAAGACACCCCGGCCGGCTTCGGCCGCATCGCAGCGAGCACCGCACGCCAGATCATCCTGCAGCGCCTCCGTGACGTTGAGGACGACAACGTGCTGGGCGAGTTCAAGGGCCGTGAGGGTGAGCTCGTTGCCGGAATGATCCAGCAGGGCAACAACCCGCACATGATCCAGGTCAACCTCGGCACCGTGGAAGCTTTGCTTCCCCCGCCCGAACAGGTTCCCGGTGAAAAGTACCTGCACGGAAGCCGCCTGCGCGCCTTCGTCGTGGATGTCCACCGCGGCGCCAAAGGTCCGTCCATCACGCTTTCCCGGTCGCATCCCGGCCTGGTCCGCAAGCTGTTCGAAATGGAAGTTCCGGAGATCGCGGACCATTCTGTGGAGATCGTGGCGCTGGCCCGGGAAGCCGGCCACCGCACCAAGATTGCCGTGAAGGCGAACATCCCCGGCGTCAACGCCAAGGGCGCCTGCATCGGTGAAATGGGTTCGCGCGTCCGCGCTGTCATGACTGAGCTGAACGACGAGAAGATCGATATCGTCGACTTCAGCGAGGATCCGGCAACCTTCATCGCGAACTCCCTGTCGCCGTCGCGGGTGAATTCGGTCACAATCACTGACGAGGCAACGCGTTCGGCCCGCGTCGTTGTGCCGGACTACCAGCTTTCGCTGGCGATCGGCAAAGAAGGCCAGAATGCGCGGCTCGCAGCCAAGCTGACGGGATGGCGGATCGATATCGTTTCGGACGCAGCCCCGGCCAAATCCGAATAACGGCAGAACCGGCGGCTCCGGACGCTGCTTTCGCGCCGCCCTCCCTGACTTCTGGTTTCAGGAGTCAGGGGCCGGGGGGCTAGACTAGATGGAACCGGGCTTACGTCCGGTATCCGCGCGCTTTGGCGTGCCTCGGCTGCATCTGCAGGATCGGGGCCGTCGGCGCCAGTAACGTAAGGCAGGTTGGACACGTCGTGGCTGAACTGCTCGAACACGGCCATGGGCCTGTTCGTACGTGCATCGGATGCCGGAAGCAAGGCTCCCGGTCCGAGCTTGTCCGGCTGGTCGCCCAGGGCAGCGGTTCAACCGCTGTCCTCGTCGATGTTCGACGCCGGATGGCCGGCAGGGGTGCGTGGCTTCACCCCACCGAAAAGTGCCTGGCATTGGCGATCAAGCGTCGCGCTTTCGGAAGGGCCCTCGCGGGCGCTACTGAAACCGACGCCGTCGAACGCTACCTGATGCCGGGTACGCCACTTGTGGAGGCCCCGGCAGCCGCAGGAAAACCGTCCAAACCTGAAAGCGGGTCAGAAAACTGATGGAAACCCGATGAGTTCCCAGCGATGAGTGCGTAACGATGACAACTTTGTTGCGCTCTGCAATGGGCCTTTCAATCGCGCAAGCGTCAAAGGCCCGCAGTAAGAAGTAGACGGTTCGTGCCTGGCTCGGTGCGGACCGAGACAGGAGAAATGTGGCCAAGGTCCGCGTACATGAGCTCGCCAAAGAGCTCGGTATTACTTCCAAAGATGCAGTAACCAAACTGCAGGAATTGGGCGAATTCGTTCGCTCCGCCTCTTCCACCATTGAGGCCCCCGTCGTGAAGAAGCTTCGCGACGCCTACCCGGGTGCCGGCACTGCAAAGTCCGCCGCTCCCGCTGCTGCTCCGGCGGCAGCCCGTCCCGCAGCATCCCGTCCGGCTGCCCCGGCTCCGGGCCCTGCAGCGCCGAAGGCTCCGGCCCCGGCACCCGCAGCTCCCGCTCCGGCAGCTCCGGCTCCCGCCGCGCCGGCAGCGCCTGCTGCTCCCGCGGCATCAACCCCGGTTTCCGCGAAGCCCGGTGCCCGTCCTGCTCCCAAGGCAGAGACTCCGGCTCCGGCGCGCCAAGCCGGCCAGGCCCCCCGTCCGGGCGGTCCCCGTCCCGGCAACAACCCGTTTGCCACCTCGCAGGGCATGCCCCGCGGCCGTGGTGGCGACGGCGATCGTCCGCCGCGTCCGGGCAACAACCCGTTCGCGCCGTCACAGGGCATGCCCCGTGGCGAACGCCGTAACGACGGCGAACGCCCCGGTGGCCCGCGTCCTGCAGCTGGTGCGGGCGGTCCCCGTCCCGCAGCAGGTACCGGTGGTCCCCGTCCGGGCGCTCCGCGTCCCGGCGCACCCCGTCCGGGCGCTCCGCGTCCTGCCGGCGGTCCCGGTGGCGGAAACCGTCCTACTCCGGGCATGATGCCCAACCGCACTGAGCGTCCGGCTCCCGGTGGCGCAGGCCGTCCCGGTGGCGCAGGCCGTCCGGGTGGCGGACCGGGTCGTCCCGGTGGCGCTCCAGGTTCGGGCACTGGTGGCGGAGCTCCCGCCGGCGGTGGCTTCGGCAAGGGTGGCCGCGGTCGCGGTGGCACCCAGGGTGCCTTCGGCAAGGGCGGTGCCGGTCGTGGCAAGCAGCGCAAGTCGAAGCGTGCAAAGCGCCAGGAACTGGAGCAGATGAGTGCTCCGTCGCTGGGCGGCGTATCAGTACCCCGCGGTGACGGTGAGACCATCATCCGCCTGCGTCGTGGTTCGTCCATCACGGACTTCGCCGAGAAGATCGACGCGAACCCGGCATCGCTGGTAACCGTGCTGTTCCACCTTGGTGAGATGGCCACGGCTACGCAGTCCCTCGACGAGGACACCTTTGGCCTGCTTGGCGCCGAACTTGGCTACAAGCTCCAGGTTGTTTCGCCGGAAGACGAAGAGCGCGAGCTTCTGGACCAGTTCGACATCAACATCCAGGACGAACTCGACGCCGAAGGCGACGACGTCCTTGAGCCCCGCGCACCGGTTGTTACGGTCATGGGTCACGTTGACCACGGTAAGACCCGCCTGTTGGACGCCATCCGCAACTCCAACGTTGTGGCCGGCGAGCACGGTGGCATCACCCAGCACATCGGTGCCTACCAGATCAGCCACGTCCACGAGGGCACTGCCCGCGACATCACCTTCATTGACACCCCCGGTCACGAGGCCTTCACGGCCATGCGTGCACGTGGTGCCAAGGTCACCGACATCGCGATCCTGGTTGTTGCAGCCGACGACGGCGTCATGCCGCAGACGGTGGAAGCACTCAACCACGCACAGGCAGCAAACGTGCCGATCGTTGTCGCCGTGAACAAGATCGACAAGGAAGGCGCCAACCCTGACAAGGTCAAGGGCCAGCTGACCGAGTACGGCCTGGTTCCCGAAGAATACGGTGGCGACACCATGTTCGTTGAGGTCTCTGCACGCCAGAACCTCAACATCGACGAACTGATCGACGCCGTTCTGCTGACGGCCGATGCCGCCCTGGACCTGCGTGCCAACCCGGACAAGGACGCTCGAGGCATTGCCATCGAAGCGAACCTGGACAAGGGCCGCGGTGCTGTTGCTACCGTCCTGGTCCAGTCCGGTACTTTGGCTGTCGGTGACACGATCGTTGCCGGTACGGCCCACGGCCGTGTCCGTGCCATGTTCGACGAGAACGGTGAGGCACTTGATGTCGCACTCCCGTCCCGTCCCGTCCAGGTCCTGGGCCTGTCCAACGTGCCGCGTGCAGGTGACACCTTCCTGGTAACCCCTGACGAGCGTACGGCCCGCCAGATCGCTGAGAAGCGTGAAGCTGCCGACCGCAACGCCGCACTGGCCAAGCGTCGCAAGCGCATCAGCCTGGAAGACTTCGACCAGGCCGTTGCCGAAGGCAAGATCGACACCCTCAACCTCATCCTCAAGGGTGACGTGTCCGGTGCCGTGGAAGCCCTCGAAGACGCCTTGCTCAAGATCGACGTCGGAGACGACGACGTTCAGCTCCGTGTCATCCACCGCGGTGTGGGTGCCATCACGCAGAACGACGTCAACCTCGCCACGGTGGACAACGCCATCATCATTGGCTTCAACGTCAAGCCGGCCGAGCGTGTTGCTGAACTGGCTGACCGCGAAGGCGTGGACATGCGCTTCTACTCGGTCATCTACGCAGCAATCGATGACATTGAGATGGCTCTCAAGGGCATGCTCAAGCCGGAATACGAAGAAGTCCAGCTCGGTACTGCCGAGGTCCGCGAAGTCTTCCGTTCTTCCAAGTTCGGCAACATCGCAGGTTCGATCGTCCGCTCGGGCATCATCCGCCGTAACACCAAGGCACGTGTCACCCGCGACGGCAAGATCATCGGTGACAACCTCACCGTTGAGACGCTCAAGCGTTTCAAGGATGACGCCACTGAAGTCCGCACGGACTTCGAGTGTGGTATCGGTCTTGGCTCCTTCAATGACATCAGTGAAGGCGACATCATCGAGACCTTCGAAATGCGCGAGAAGCCGCGCGTCTAGGTTCCGTATGGAGCGGGTCCGTCGGGTAGCCCCGGCGGACCCGTTCCGTTCCCCGTTTCTACTTTCCAGGAGGAAGTCATGGCTGATCCCGCACGCGCTGCCAAGCTGGCACAGCGGATCAAGGTGGTCGTCGCCGAGGCCCTCGGGCGCCGGGTCAAGGATCCGCGCGTCGAGTCCATTACGGTCACCGACGCCCGCGTCACCAACGACCTTCAGCACGCCACCATCTACTACACCGTGTTCGGCGATGAAGTAGCGCACGCTGACGCTGCACGTGCCTTGGAGAAGGCAAAGGGTGTGCTCCGGCAGGAAGTTGGCCGCAACATCACGGTCCGGCTCACCCCGACGCTTGAATTCGTGGCAGACCAGATTCCGGTCAACGCCTCGAACCTTGAGGAGTTGCTGCGTGAAGCCAAGCGCCGCGACGCCGAGGTAGCCGCACTGGCTGCAGGCGCCAAGCCCGCAGGCGACGCTGACCCGTACAAGAGTGATTCCCCGGCAAACATCGACGAGGACGACTTCGACGAAGAGGACACCGACCTCATCGGAGACAACGAACTCGACGAAGACGCCAACCGCTGATCCCACGCAGGATTTTGCACAGCTGATGCCCCCGAGAGGCCTTCTTGGGGGCATTTTCTGTACCCGGACTCGCTATGATCGGGAACATGTCTGCGCACAGTGCTCACCAGCGTGATGAATACCTGAACCGGGCCATACAGCTGGCCGTGCAGAACGTTGCCGACGGCGGTGGCCCTTTCGGCGCCGTCGTGGTCACCCCTGACGGGACTGCCCATGAGGGAGTCAACCGGGTGACCAGGGACCACGATCCCACGGCCCATGCGGAAGTTGTGGCGATCCGCCGGGCCGCGGCAGCAATCGGCAAGTTCGATCTTTCCGGGTCGGTGCTCTACGCCAGCTGCGAGCCTTGTCCGCTGTGCCTGTCAGCCACGCTCTGGGCCAGGATAGGGCGGGTCTACTTCGCCGCTGACAGGCACGGAGCCGCGCGGGCAGGTTTCGACGATGCCGTGTTCTACGAGTACTTCAGCGGCTCCCGGCCTGAACTCCTCCCGGTTGAGCAAGCCGTTCTCGTGGCGTCCGATCAGCCTTTCGAGGCCTGGCGGAACCACGTCCGGCGGACCGCGTACTAGGACGCGACGTCCCCGGACGCACCTGTACGGGCCGGAAGTACTACGCCCGGGCCGGAAGGCGATTGACGCCGTCGAGCAGTCCTTGCTGATTACCGCAAAGCGCAATCCGTATCCAACCCTCGCCGATGGATCCAAACGCCGTCCCGGGAGCGAAGGATACGCCCGATTCCGCAAGGAATTTTCGCACCCAGGTCCGGACATCCCCGTCGCTGACGTGCGAAACGTCGGCCCATAGGTAGAAGGCGCCCTGCGCACCGAGGAAGGGAATGTTCTTCGACACCAGCACGGCCGAGGCGGCGTCGCGGTTGCTCCGGTAGTGGTCGCGGGCGGTGGAAACGTAGTCTTGTGGGCCCGTCAAGGCGGCCAGGGCTGCGTACTGCGACGGCGACGCAACACACGACACAATCGATTCCATGACGTTGTTCATCTTCTGCTCCAGTCCCGGTGGGCAGATCAGCGCCCCGATACGCAGACCGGTCAAGCCGTACGTCTTGGACAACGTCAGGGACGTGAAAACCCGGGCCTCCCCGGGAACGGTGCTGTCGAAGCGGGCCGGACTGACATGCGGGACGTCGAAGGTGAAGGCTTCATAGCATTCGTCGGAGATGATCCAGAGATCGTGTTTGACCGCCAGGGCAACCAGTTCGCGGGTGGTTTCCTCGCTGATGACAGCGCCGAGCGGATTGGATGGCGAGTTCAGCATCAGTACTTTGGTCCGCGGGGTGATCAGCGCTTCGATGTCCTCGATGTGCGGCTGGAAGTCGTTGTGCGGGTAGAGGGGGTACTGCACCGGCACAGCATGCAGGAGGCGGCTTGTCATGGCGAAGGTGGGGTACCCGGGATTTGGGATGAGGATTTCGTCGCCGGGGGAGAGAAGAAGACTCATGGCGAAATGCAGTCCCTGCTGGGCGCCATCCACCACATACACCCGTTCAGCGCCGATGTTCACCCCTTGCTGTGCGCGGAACCGGGCAGCGAAAGCTTCACGGAGGGCCGGGAACCCGGCATTGGGTGTGTAGTTGGTCTCATCCCTGTCCAGGCAGGCGATGCCTGCCTCCAGGACGTGGCGCGGCAGGGCAAAGCCCGGCTCGCCAATGCTGAGGACGATCGCGCCGGCGGTGGCCCAGGCGGCTTCTGTGATTTCACGGATCTGGTTCACGGGGACGTCGCGGACGTGCGGGGCAAGCGAAGGCATGGGAGTCATCCTAGCCACCCATATACTGGTAAGCGTGCTTTCTGGACTGGTAATCGTTGACAAACCGCAGGGATGGACCAGCCATGATGTGGTTGGCCGGATGCGGCGGCTGGCCGGCACCCGGAAAGTGGGGCATGCGGGGACGCTCGATCCCATGGCCACAGGCGTGCTGGTGCTGGGCATTAACAAAGCAACCAGGCTCCTGACCTACATTGTCGGCACGTCCAAGACGTATACCGCCACCATCAGGCTCGGCGAAACCACCATCACGGACGACGCCGAAGGCGAGGTCACGGAGGCCCGCAGCGCAGCGGATGTCACCGACCACGCCATCGAAGCCGGTGTTGCCGCGCTGACCGGTCCCATCCAGCAGGTGCCCAGCAGCGTCAGCGCCATCAAAGTCAACGGCGAACGTTCCTACGCCCGGGTCCGCTCAGGCGAAGAGGTCAAGCTCGCTGCCCGCCCGGTCACCATCCACCGCTTCGACATCCACGCGGTCACCAGGGTCGACGGCGGCAGGGTAGTTGACGTCGACGTCACCGTGGAATGCTCCTCCGGCACGTACATCAGGGCCTTGGCCCGCGACCTTGGCAACGACTTGGGTGTCGGCGGACACCTCACGGCCCTGCGTCGTACCCAGGTGGGACCGTACTCGATCGACCAGGCGAGGACTTTGGAGGAGCTGGCAGAAGAGCTCGAGGTCCTTGATATGTCCCTGGCCGCACGTGCCCTGATGCCCAACCGGGAACTGAGCGACGAGGAAACCACGGAAATCTCCTTCGGACGCCGCATTGCTGCCGGTCCGGGGGCAGGCACTGCGGATGCTGCCACGGCCGGGAAGCCGGCCGCAGCGTTCGCGCCGTCGGGGGAGTTGGTCGCTTTGCTGGCCGACAGCGGAGCCTTTGCCAAACCCGTGTTGGTCTTCGCGCCGGGAACGGGCTCTGGAACGGACACGGGAGCAGGGCAGGCAAAGTAGGCATGGACGGATACTTTTACGCACTCCTGATTGTCGGCCTGGTCTCCACCATCATGTGCCTTGTGGCCGGCTTGATGAAGAAAGCCCCGAACGACCCCACGATCTACTCCGTGCTGGCCATCGAAGTTGTCCTGCTGGTGTACCTGGTGGGCTCAATCGTCCGCGTGGCTTTGGGTGAGCAGATTGCCGGGGAGCCCTGGGAGTTCTGGGGTTACCTGATCACCGCACTGATCATCCCGCTCGGCGCCGTGTACTGGGCAATCCTGGAACGGACCCGGTGGAGCAATTTCGTCCTCGCAGCCGTGGGTGTGACGGTATTCGTGATGGGTGCCCGCATGAACCAGATCTGGTACTGACCTTGAAGGAAGAACACAAAGTGACTGGAACCGAGACAAACTCCGCCGGCCAGCAGCCGAAGCAGAAAGACACCCGGAACACCGGTCCGGGGCGCCTGCTGATTGCGGTGTACGCGGTGTTCGCCCTGTCAGCGACAGCCCGCGCCGGCTACCAGATTGCCACCAAGTTCGCCGAAGCTCCGTTGGCGCACATCCTCTCGGCGTTTGCCGCCGTCGTGTATATCGTGGCGACCATTTCGTTGGCCAAGCCCGGCCGCACCTGGTTCAAGGTGTCGCTGGCCGCTGTGCTCACGGAACTGGTTGGCGTGCTGGTGGTTGGGGCGATCAGCCTCTTCGATCCGGTGGCCTTCCCGCACGACACCGTGTGGTCTCTGTTTGGCCGGGGGTATGGCTTCGTGCCCCTGTTGCTGCCGATCCTTGGGCTCTTGTGGCTCAACAAGCGCCGTCCGTCCTGAGCCGACAGCCCTTGCGGGTAACCTTAGAATGTTCCGGCGCCGGGAGGTTGCCGGACGGAACGAACATCTGCAGTAAAAGGCGAGGTTGATGGTCCACATCTGGAACGATCCCACCGAGGTCCCCAAGGACTTTGGACCTACCGTTGTCACCATCGGCAATTTTGACGGGGTGCATCGGGGCCACCAGCATGTCCTCTCGCAGCTGACGGACACGGCAAAGCGGTACAACATTCCTTCCATCGCCGTGACCTTTGATCCCCATCCGGCCCAGGTCCACCGGCCGGACGCGGCGCCCGAACTGATCATGGGCCTGCAGGACAAGCTGGAGGCGCTGGGCGACACCGGCGTCGATGCCGTACTGGTCATGAAATACACCCTGGATCTCGCAGCGATGTCACCGGTCGAATTCGTTCGTGACGTCCTGATCGACGGTCTCCATGCGGCGCACGTTGTTGTTGGCCACGATCTGCGGTTCGGTGCCGGGAACGTCGGCGACGTCGTAACAATGCAGGAACTGGGCGAACAGCTGGGCTTCGGCGTGCAGGTGGTCAACGAATACGGTGCGGGCGGCTTCCCGCTCCACCACGACGGCGACGCGGACCGCCGCTGTTCCTCCACCTGGGTGCGGGAGGCCTTGTCCGAAGGCGATGTGGTGACAGCCGCCGCCGTGCTGGGCAGGCCCCACAGGATGCGTGGGGAAGTTGTCCACGGCGCTGCCCGCGGCCGCGATCTCGGATTCCCCACAGCGAATCTTTCCCATGATTCAACGGGCTACATTCCCGCCGACGGCATCTACGCGGGTTGGCTGATCGACCAGTCGGGGACGCGTTGGCCTGCCGCCATATCCGTGGGTTCCAACCCCACCTTTGATGGCGTCAGCCGCCAGGTCGAAGCACACGTGATCGACCGCCCGGAGGAAAATGTGGAGGACTTCGACCTTTACGGGCAGACCGTCGCGGTCGAATTCACCCGGCGCCTGCGGGGCATGGTGGCCTACCGCGGACCTGAAGCCCTGGTGGAACAAATGTGCCTGGATGTAGCCCAGGCCCGTGAGCTCCTCGCCCCGCGCTAGGGGTGTTTCGACAACACTGCTGACCTGCCGGTAAACTGATGAGTGGATCCGGCCGCAGTCCGTGGCAGCTGGACCTGTTTTTGTGTGCGGCAACGCATGCAAGGCAACCCGTCAGCGAGGCGCTGCATCGGGAAGCACGGCACAACTCTAGGAGTTCACGTGGCACTTGAAGCCGCTGTAAAGCAGTCCATCATCAAGGAATACGCAACCTCTGAAGGCGACACCGGTTCGCCCGAGGTCCAGGTTGCAGTCCTGACCCAGCGGATCAAGGATCTGACTGAGCACATGAAGGAGCACAAGCACGACTTCCACACCCAGCGCGGTTTGCTGGCCATGGTCGGTCGTCGTAAGCGCATGCTTTCCTACCTGAAGAACACTGACATCGCCCGCTACCGTTCGCTCATCGAGCGTCTCGGCCTGCGCCGCTAGTCTGCCTTTAGGGGCGGCCCGCGCCCTTGCAGGACGGGCCGCCTTCTTCACCAACAACTAAAAACAGGAATCAACCGCATCGCGCATTCGCGGTCCTCGGTAGTGATTCCCGGGAGGGCCATCTGTGATGATGGCGCCCGTGGATCTCGATCGATGACCGGGTGTAGTACAGGCCAGGAAAAAAGAAGAGGCCTGGGTTGATGCGGTGGACTTCCGCTAACAGAAACGGAGGTGACTCTCTATGGAGGGTCCCGAAATCCAGTTCTCCGAAGCCATCATCGACAACGGCCGTTTTGGAAAGCGCGTCATTCGCTTCGAAACAGGCCGCCTTGCCAAGCAGGCAGCCGGCGCATCGATGGTCTACATCGACGAAGACACCGCACTGCTCTCCGCAACCACCGCAGGCAAGCAGCCGCGCGAAGGTTTCGACTTCTTCCCGCTGACCGTGGATGTCGAAGAGCGCATGTACGCTGCCGGCCGTATCCCGGGTTCGTTCTTCCGCCGCGAAGGCCGTCCTTCCACGGAAGCCATCCTGGCTTGCCGCCTGATGGACCGCCCGCTTCGCCCGGCATTCGTCAAGGGCCTGCGCAACGAGGTCCAGATCGTCGTCACCGTCCTGGCGATCAACCCCGATGAGCTGTACGACGTCGTTGCGATCAACGCATCCTCGATGTCCACCCAGCTTTCCGGTCTCCCGTTCTCCGGCCCGATCGGTGGCGTCCGCGTTGCCCTCATCGCCGACGAGCAGGGTTCGCAGTGGGTTGCATTCCCCAAGCACTCGCAGCTCGAAAACGCTGTCTTCAACATGGTTGTCGCCGGCCGCATTGCCGGGGACGACGTCGCCATCATGATGGTTGAAGCCGAAGCCACGGACAACTCCTGGAACCTCATCAAGGAACAGGGCGCAACCGCTCCCACCGAAGAGGTTGTTTCCGAGGGCCTCGAGGCTGCCAAGCCGTTCATCAAGGCACTCTGTGAAGCACAGGCAGACCTGGCAGCCCGCGCCGCCAAGCCCACGGTGGAGTTCCCGGTCTTCCTGGACTACCAGGACGACGTTTACGCCGCTGTTGAAGCCGCAGCTGCCGACAAGCTGGCTGCTGTCTTCCAGATCGCCGACAAGCAGGACCGCGACAACGCCTCCGACGAACTCAAGGACGAAGTCCTTGGGGAACTTGCCGGCCAGTTCGAAGGCCGCGAGAAGGAACTGTCCGCGGCATTCCGCTCGGTCACCAAGCACGTCGTGCGCCAGCGCATCCTCAAGGACCAGGTCCGTATCGACGGCCGTGGCCTGACGGACATCCGCCAGCTGACGGCTGAGGTCGAGGTTCTTCCCCGCGTTCACGGTTCCGCCATCTTCGAACGCGGCGAGACCCAGATCATGGGTGTCACCACGCTGAACATGCTCAAGATGGAACAGCAGATCGACTCGTTGTCGCCGGTAACGCGCAAGCGCTACATGCACAACTACAACTTCCCGCCGTACTCCACCGGTGAAACCGGCCGCGTTGGTTCCCCCAAGCGCCGCGAAATCGGCCACGGCGCCCTTGCCGAGCGCGCCCTGGTTCCGGTTCTGCCCAGCCGGGAAGAATTCCCGTACGCCATCCGCCAGGTATCCGAAGCACTCGGATCCAACGGTTCCACCTCCATGGGTTCGGTCTGCGCTTCGACGCTCTCCATGCTCAACGCTGGTGTGCCGCTGAAGGCAGCCGTCGCCGGTATCGCCATGGGCCTGGTTTCCGACCAGGTTGACGGCCAGACCCGCTACGCAGCCCTGACCGACATCCTCGGCGCCGAAGACGCTTTCGGTGACATGGACTTCAAGGTTGCCGGTACTTCCGAGTTCGTCACGGCAATCCAGCTGGACACCAAGCTGGACGGCATCCCCGCGTCCGTGCTGGCAGCAGCACTGAAGCAGGCCCGCGAAGCACGCCTCCACATCCTCGAGGTCATCAACGCCGCTATCGACACCCCGGATGAGCTCTCCGAGTTCGCACCGCGCGTCATCGCCGTGAAGATCCCCGTGGACAAGATCGGCGAGGTCATTGGCCCCAAGGGCAAGATGATCAACCAGATCCAGGAAGACACGGGCGCGGACATCTCCATCGAGGATGACGGCACGGTCTACATCGGCGCCACCAATGGTCCGTCTGCAGATGCAGCACGTTCGGCCATCAACGCCATCGCCAACCCGCAGGTACCGGAAATCGGTGAGCGCTACCTGGGCACGGTCGTCAAGACCACCACCTTCGGCGCCTTCGTTTCCCTTACTCCGGGCAAGGACGGCCTGCTGCACATCTCCGAGCTCCGCAAGCTGGCCAACGGCAAGCGCGTGGACAACGTCGATGACGTCGTTTCCGTGGGCCAGAAGGTCCAGGTTGAGATCACCAAGATCGACGACCGCGGAAAGCTCTCCCTCTCGCCGGTTGTTGCCGATGAAGAAGGCGCAGCTTCCGAGGACGCTCCGGCCGAGGCCGCAGAAGCTTCCGCAGAGTAGTCTGTAAGCAGTACACCCGGCAGGGCCGGTGGGCTTGAAAAAGCTCCACCGGCCCTTCCGGCCTTAACCCGAAAGGCTTTAATGACTGTCGTACCCTTGCCGTTGGAGCAAACTCTTCCTGGCGGCGAATTGATCCATGGTGCCGAGGGCGGTTCCGTTGTCCGGCGTTCCGTTCTTCCTGGCGGCGTCCGCGTGCTGACCGAGGCAATGCCGGGCCAGCGATCGGCCACCATTGGATTCTGGGTGGCAGTCGGTTCCCGTGATGAGGCAGAAGGCCAGCACGGATCAACACACTTCCTTGAGCACCTGTTGTTCAAGGGCACCAAACGCCGCACAGCCTTGGAAATTGCCTCGGCATTTGACGAGGTAGGTGGCGAGTCCAATGCTGCGACGGCGAAGGAAAGCACCTGCTACTTTGCCCGGGTGCTGGACACCGATCTCCCCATGGCCATCGATGTCATCGCTGACATGATCACGGGCGCGGTCCTGGACCCTGCGGAACTGGAGCAGGAGCGCGACGTTATCCTCGAGGAAATCGCCATGGACAGCGATGACCCCACGGATGTAGCCCATGAGAAGTTTGTGGCCGCCGTGCTGGGTGAGCACCCGCTGGCCCGCCCCATCGGTGGAACTCCTGAAGCCATCAAAGCCGTGGCACGCGACTCCGTATGGGAGCACTACCAGCGCTACTACCGGCCCGAAGAGTTGGTCATTACCGCTGCGGGTGGATTGGACCACGACGTCGTCTGCGGGCTTGTTCTCGACGCCTTGACCGCTGCCGGCTGGCAGCTTGACGCCGATGCCGCTCCGGTGGACCGGCGGGGGACTGGCCGGGCGGTCATTGCCGGAACATCGGGCCTGCACGTGGTGAAGCGTCCTGTGGAACAAGCGAACATCATCATGGGCTGCCCCACGATTGTCGCCACCGATGATCGCCGTTTTGTCATGAGTGTTCTCAACGCCGTTCTCGGTGGGGGCATGTCCTCGCGGCTGTTCCAGGAGATCCGGGAAAAGCGCGGTTTGGTCTACTCGACGTACTCGTTCACGGCCGCCTACGCCGATGCCGGATACTTCGGGATGTACGCCGGTTGCACGCCTTCCAAGGTCCGCCAGGTCGTGGAGTTGCTGGGTGTGGAGCTGGACAAGCTGGCTGAGGATGGCATCACCGAGGACGAGCTCCGGAAAGCAGTCGGACAGCTCAGCGGCGGGATTGTTTTGGCCCTTGAGGATACGGGTTCCCGGATGTCCCGGCTGGGCCGGGCAGAGCTGGTCTCCGGTGAGTTCCAGGATATCGACGAGACATTGGCCCGCATCCAGGCTGTCACCGTCGAAGAGGTCCGGGACCTTGCCCGGGAACTGGCCGGGGCTCCCCGTACCATCACGGTTGTTGGACCCTTCGAGGAATCGGAGACTTTCGGTCTCTGAACCGGTCCTTCCTCCAAATCCGCAGTCTCTGGACGCAGGCGCCATCAACGAGGCAGCATGATCTCACAAGGTGATGCTGCCCCGTTGACTTTGGAGAAGTGATGGACCTGCCCGCAACCGGTCATGCTGCCGATGTTCTGCGGGATTTCATTGGCCATTGGAGGGGCATTACGGAGATCGCGCCGTCACCGTGGGGGACTGCACGGACGGCTGAGGCCGAAGTGGTGTTTTCCCGGGCCGCCGGTGGACACGCAGTGGTCCAGAGCTACAGGCACCGGGAACCCGACGGCGCCCATTTCGAAGGACACGGCATGTTCACGGTCGACCGCGACCATGGCGACACCCTGTGGTACTACGTGGACAGCATGGGAAAGCCGCCGACCGCTCCCGTCAGGGGAACGTGGAGCGCGGGAGTCCTGACCTTGGAAAGGCGCACGGCCGATGGCGTGGCCAAGCACACCTTCCGCGTTGAAGATGGCGTCCTGGTGCACACGGCTGACTTGCGGCTGGAAGGCCACACCGCTTTCAGCCCCCTGCTCAAAAGCGTGTTCCGGAAAACGCCGGTACAGCCGCGCCCCTAGCCTCCGGCGAACGGCGGAAGGACGTCGATGACGTCTTCTGTGCCCAGCGGCACAGAGTGGTCCCGGACGGCCACTTCATTGCGGAGGAAGCTGCTGCGGGCCACTATCCTCGCCAGAGTCGGCGTACCCTCCGGAGGCGCCGGACGTTCGACGGCGAGGGCGGCTTCCAGGAGTCCTTCCAGACTGGTGCCTTCCGGAAGGGCATGGAGTTCCTCTTCGACTCCCGCTGCCGCGCGCGCGGCAGCGAAGTAACGAACCAACAAGATTTCAGCCTCCGATTGCGCTCATGCTGCGGTCCGGCTGGACGAAGTCCGCTGCGCCGAGACCGGTATGGTCCATGCCATGGGCCTTGGGCTTGATCCACATGGCGTCCTGCCAACGTCCGGCGAGCTCGGCATCCGTCGCCCCGCTGCGAAGCAGCCCCAGGAGATCAAACTCTTCACGGGAGAACAGGCAGCTCATGATCTTGCCCTCGGCGGTGATGCGCGTGCGGCGGCAGTCCGAGCAGAACGGTTCGGTGACAGAAGCGATAATGCCGACTGTACCCAGCACGGGACCGGAGGCATCCCCGGACGCTGCGTCCCGGCGTCGTACTTCAAAGCGCTCTGCTGGAGCGCCGTCCCTTTCGCGGGGATCGCTGGACAGTACGAAGTCCCGGGACAGGAGTCCACGGATCTCCGCGGCCGTAATCATGTTGCGGCGCGTCCAGCCGTGGTCGGCGTCGAGGGGCATCTGCTCGATGAAGCGAAGTTCGTAGCCGCGGCCCAAGGCCCAGGCCAGGAGCTCCGGGGACTCGGTGTCATTGATGCCACGCATGAGCACGGCGTTGAGCTTGACGGGACCCAGGCCTGCCGCCCAGGCGGCATCCACACCGGCCAGGACCTTGTCCAGGAACGGACGGCGGGTGAGTTTGGTGAATGTTTCCTCATGCAGGGAATCGAGGGAGACATTGATCCGGGTGAGGCCGGCAGCCTTCAGGGCAGCAGCTTTCTTATCCAGCCCCACACCGTTGGTGGTCATGGAGATGGGAAGGTCCGGATGTTCGCTGCGGATGCCGGAGATGATATCGGCGAGGTCGGCGCGGACCAACGGTTCACCGCCGGTGAGGCGGAGTTCCCGGACGCCGAGGGCCGTAACGCCGATGCGTACTATCCGGACGATCTCATCCCGGGTCATGACAGCCTGCTTGGAAAGCCAATCGAGGCCCTCGGCAGGCATGCAGTACGTACACCGCAAGTTGCATTTGTCTGTCAGTGAAAGACGCATGTCAGTGGCGCGACGACCGTACTGGTCCCACAATCCGGCAGGCGTTCCGGCAGGTCGGGGTGGCGGAGCATGCCCGCCGCTTTCCGCGCTGCCTGCGGCACTGCTGGAAGGGGGCATCGGCATGCCCAACTGAACACTCATAAATTCAGGCTACGCCACCGCGGCCCGATCAGTGATACCCGTTACAGTCATGAGTTCTTACGGAATCCGTACGGTTCGCCGGGGAGCGGCGGAATCGCGTGCCGGGCACCCCCGGCAAACTTATGCTGAGAGCGTGACCACAAATACGGCAGCGTCAGCGGAGCCCGGAAACCGGCGTATCCTCCTCGTCGAGGACGAAGAGACCATTGCCGCTGTTGTCCGCGACTACCTGGTGACGGCCGGCTTCCAGGTGGACACCGCCGGCGACGGCTTTACCGCCCTGGCCCTGGCAGGGACGCGCAAACCGGACCTGGTCATCCTGGACCGCATGCTGCCCGGACTGGACGGCGTGGAAGTGTGCCGGCGACTCCGCCAATCCATGAGCGTGCCAATCATCATGGTCACGGCCCTGGGAACGGAAGATGACCGGATACTGGGGCTTGAGATGGGGGCTGACGATTACGTCACCAAGCCGTTTTCTCCCCGGGAACTCGTTCTGCGCGTCAAGTCGGTACTGCGCCGAAGCATCAAGGACTACGTGCCCGAACCCCCGGTCCAGTCAGCCGGCCTGGAACTCGACCCCGCATCCCGGACCGTCACACTCCTCGGTGCGCCGCTGGCTTTGACGGCCCGTGAATTCGACCTCCTGGCCTTCCTGATGCGCAGGCCCAACCAGGTATTCAGCCGTGAGGAGCTCATCAAGGCAGTGTGGGGATGGGACTTCGGAGATCTCTCCACGGTGACCGTCCACGTCCGGCGGCTACGCGAGAAGATAGAAGCAAACCCCACCAAGCCCGAACTCATCAAGACCGTGTGGGGTGTCGGCTACCGGTTTGACGTTGCCCCGGAGGGAAACCGGGAGGCCGCCCATGGAGGGTAGCGAGCTCTGGACCATCCTTGCGTGGGTGCTGTTCTGGGCAGTCCTGATCGGGGCTGCGACGTTGCTCCTCCTGAGGTTGCTGCGGGGGGCGTCAGTACTGGCTCAGATCTGTTTGGTGGTTGTTGCCACCGTCGCGGTGCTGGTGGCCGGGATGGTCAGCGCCTTCAACGCGATGTTCATCTCCGCCAGGGACCTCGAAGTGATGTGGTACATCCTGGCGATGGCGTCGGCCGTGGCTGTTGCATTGTCGCTCGTGCTCGGCGCGGGAGTGTCCAGGAACGCAGCACGGCTGGTCGATGCGGCCCGCAGGATCGGCCGGGGCGAAACGCTGGAACACTCCGCTCCCGGGGGCAAGAGAGCCGCACCTGCCATGACATCGGAGCTCGCGGAACTGGCACAGGAACTTGAAGCCAGCAGCCGGAGCCTCGCCGAATCCAGGGACCGGGAAGCCGCCATTGAGACGGCCAGACGCGAACTCGTGTCCTGGATTTCCCATGACCTGCGCACACCCCTGGCCAGCATGCGTGCCATGGCCGAGGCCCTCGAAGACGGCATGGCCTCGGATGTGCCTGGCTACTACCGGAAAATCATCGGGCAGACCGAGCAGATGACCGCCATGGTCAACGACCTCCTGGAACTATCCAAAATCCAGGCGGGGACACTGCACCTGCGCGCTGAGGCGCTGGACCTGTACGACCTCGTCAGTGATGCCCTCTCGGATCTGGCCCCATTGGCAGCGAAGCGGGGCATCAGGCTCGACGGCGGTGGTGACCGTGAGTGCATGGCCGTGGCGGACGGACCCAGCCTGGCCAGGGCCGTAAGGAATATCCTCCTCAATGCCATTATCTACAGCCGGCCGGAGACCGACGTCCATGTCAGTGTGGGGCGGGAGAACGGAAGCGCCGTCATTGCCGTCCAGGACCACTGCGGTGGCATTCGGGAGGAGGACCTGCCGCGCCTGTTCGAAACGGGTTGGCAGAAAGACCCCTCACGCGGCGCCCAGGGGTCCCTGCAGGGAAGTTACAGCGGCGCGGGCATCGGACTCAGCATGGTGGCGGGCATCGTCAAGGCGCACGGGGGATCAGTGACGGTCGGCAACGTCGACGGCGGCTGCCGCTTCGCCCTGAAACTTCCGGCGGGTTCGTTCCCCGGGCCGTCGCTTCCCACGGCTTCACCCAAGCCTGGACCGCAGGGCAGCACTGAAACAAACAAAGGCCTTGGAGGCACATCATGAGCACGCCCGTACGCAACCACGCCAAAACCGGAAGCCCCGCCGGCGGGCCGCGGTTGTGGGCACCCGCCGCCGGGCTAGTCGCCGGGGCGGCAGGGATTGCGGCCGGGGAACTCACCGCAGGATTCCTCAGCCCACTGGTTTCTCCCGTAACGGCCCTTGGCGGGGCAGTGATAGACGCAGTGCCGCCAGGGGTGAAGGATCTGGCCGTGCAACTCTTCGGCACGGCCGACAAAGTCGTCCTGGTGGCCTCCATCGTGGTGGTCGCCGGATTCCTTGCCGCCCTCGCCGGGATCCTTGAACGCCGGCGGCACGGACTTGGGCTGGCACTTGCCGGACTGGCGGGCGCGGCGGGACTCACCGCCGTCGTGACCCGTGCCCAGGCCAGCCCGCAGGCGGCACTGGCACCGATCGTCGCTGCTGTTGTGACCATGCTGCTCTTAAGGATGCTGATCCGGAGGCTTGACACCTGGGTTCCGCGGGCCAGCACAGTGGATGAGCACAGCGGTGAGCAGGTGCCCCTTGCCAGGCGGAGCTTCCTGAACGCCATCTCCGGAACTGCGCTGGCTGCAGTGGTCGGCGGAACCGTAACCGCCATCCTCACACGGGCAACCGCTGTGGCTGCCGGGTTCCGAAGCTCGTTGGCACTGCCGGCAGCTGCAACGCCACCGCAAACCGTTCCCGCCGGCGCCTCGTTGCCCGTGCCGGGCATCAGCCCGTTGGTGACACCGAACACGGACTTTTACAGGATCGACACCGCTTTGACCGTCCCGGCCATCGACCCGCCCTCGTGGAAACTGAAAGTCACCGGAATGGTGGAGCGTGAGATGGAACTCGACTTTGCCGAACTCCTGGCCAAGCCCATGACGGAACGCCACATCACCATCGCCTGCGTTTCGAACAATGTTGGCGGCGATCTCATCGGAAACGCCCTTTGGCTGGGGTGGCCGGTGCGCGAACTGCTCGCCATGGCCGGACCCAAGGCCGGCGCGGACATGGTGCTGTCCACCAGCAACGATGGCTGGACCGCCAGCACACCCTTGGAAGCGCTCACGGACGACCGTGACGCGTTGTTGGCTATCGGCATGAACGGAGTGCCGCTTCCTTTGGAGCATGGATTCCCCGTCCGCATGATCGTGCCCGGACTCTACGGGTTCGTCTCAGCTACGAAATGGTTGACCGAACTCAAAGTCACACGTTTCGCGGACGACACCGCGTACTGGACACCACGGGGTTGGAGCGATCACGGGCCCATCAAAACGCAGTCACGCATTGACGTGCCACGCAGTGGGCGAACGGTGCAGCCAGGAAAAGTACAATTCGGGGGCGTTGCCTGGGCACAACATCGCGGCATAGAACGCGTAGAGCTCCGGGTCAACCGCGGTGCCTGGCAGAGCGCGCAACTGGCCAGCGCCATCTCCACCGACACGTGGTACCAATGGCAGATCGGCATCGATCTCCAACCTGGCGATTACGAAATCCAGGTCAGGGCCACCGACGCAAGTGGCCAACCGCAAACCGAAGACAAAGCCCCCGTCGCCCCCGACGGCGCCACGGGATACCACACCATCAACGTGAAAGTGGCCTGAGGATCTACGCTGGGTACGTCCGGACCATAGCCGGAGCCCATTGTGCCCCCAGGAGGATATCCGTGCCCAGATCCGTTGCAGCCCACCGCCAGGCAGTGGCGGAATTGCTGACAGCTGCCGCCGCAAGGAAAGGCACGCTCCGGCTTCCGCTGATGGACGCACTCGGTAGGGTGCTCGCTGTCGACCTCCACGCACCGCTGTCCCTGCCGCCCTTCGCCAACTCCCAAATGGACGGCTTTGCCGTCCGCTCAGCAGACATCCCCGACGGCGGTGCGAGGCTCCGCGTAGCGGCGCCAGTTCCCGCAGGTGCCGCGCCGGAAGCCCTGAAGGCAGGCCATGCTGCTCCGATCATGACCGGAGCCATGATGCCCGAGGGCGCGGACGCCGTCGTACCTATTGAGAAGTCAACGCCCGGCACCTTCCCGGCGCCCACTGATGTGGACGCAGAAGTGGAGCTGCCAACGGTAGAGCCTGGGACGTACGTGCGCGACTGCGGCAGCGACATCGAAAAGGGGGCGCTGGCGCTGGCCGCCGGCACACTGCTGGGACCAAGCCAGCTGGGGCTGCTGGCCGCGCTGGGCCTTGGCGAGGTGGAGACCCGCCAGCCCCTGCGCGTCCTCCTGGTCACAACAGGGGACGAGGTCCTCGAACCGGGAACCGAACTGACGGCCGGCAAGATCTACGACTCCAACGGAACGCTCCTGGAAGCATCCATGCGCCAAGCCGGACTCGACGTGGTCCGCACCGGCATCTCGGGCGACCAACCCGGGGACCTGCTTGCAGTCCTGCGGCAGCACCTCAGGAACACGGAAAAGCCGGTGGACGTGATCGTATCCACCGGGGGAGTGAGCAAAGGGGCCTACGAAGTCGTACGCCTGGCAATGACTGGACATCCAGTGGAATTCCTCCACGTCGCCATGCAACCTGGCGGGCCGCAGGGACTGGGTACTTTCGAGGGAACCCCGTTCGTCGGGTTCCCGGGCAACCCCGTCAGCTGCCTGGTCTCCTTCGAGATGTTCCTGCGCCCCGCTCTTTCGCAGGTTGCCGGAACTCCCTCGCCCCGGCCCGTGCTGCGGGTGCGCCTGGCCGCCGACCTAACCTCGCCGGAGGGCAAGCACCAGGTGCGCCGGGGCACTGTGGTGGATGGCGTTGTCCGCATGGAAGGCGGTGCCGGCTCCCATCTGGTCCACGCCCTGGCCCGCGCCAACGCCTTGGTGCAGATCCCCGGGGACGTCACGGAACTCGCCGAAGGAGACGAAGTGGAAGTATGGATGCTGTGAACCACACTCCCGATACCCCGGCAGGCCCCGCAGGCCTGACCCACCTGAGGCAGGACGGAACCGCCCAGATGGTGGATGTCTCCGAAAAAGCCGTCACGACCCGCGAAGCCACCGCCACGGCCACGGTCCGCTCCACCTCCGAAGTCCTCGCCCTGCTGGGTGCCGGCGAACTGCCCAAGGGCGATGCGCTCGCAGTGGCACGGGTGGCCGGCATCATGGCTGCAAAGAAAACACCTGAACTGATCCCGCTGTGCCATCCCCTGCCCATCTCCAAGGTCACTGTGGACTTTGAGCTGGGGACGGACTCGGTGGGCATCCTGGCCACGGTCAAGACACGGGGCGTGACCGGCGTCGAAATGGAAGCGCTGACGGCCGCCTCCGTTGCCGCCCTCAGTGTTTACGACATGATCAAGGCCGTGGACAAACATGCCGTCCTGGACGGCATCCGGGTTCTGTCCAAGAGTGGTGGCAAGAGCGGAAGCTGGGATGTCTCCGGGAATTCCAGGCCGGAGGCAGACGCATGAGCGCATGCGAGCCGAACGCGCACGGGCCCCGGAAGGCCGGCGTCGTGATTGCTTCCACCCGGGCCGCGGCCGGGATCTACACCGACGAGACAGGTCCGATCATTCTCAACTGGCTCAAAGAGCACGGCTTCGACACGTTCCCCACCATGGTGGTCCCCGACGGCGAAGCTGTGGGTGCCGCCCTCAGGGCCCTGCTGACCCAGGAACCGGCCGTTGTCATCACCAGCGGGGGAACGGGCCTCAGCCCCGACGACCACACACCGGAGATGACGCTTCCACTGCTGGACCGGGAGATTCCGGGCATCATGGAAGGCCTCCGCCGCGCCGGCGCTGCCAAGACCCCCATGGCGATGTTGAGCCGCGGCCACGCGGGAGTTGCGGGCAAGACATTTATCATCAACCTGCCGGGATCGCCCAAGGGGGTCATGGACGGACTGGCCGTCCTTGACCCTGTGATCGGGCATCTCTGCGAGCAATTGGAAGGAAACCATGGGCACTGAAACAGACTTCGAAGTCGTCAGCGCTGTCCTCAGCTCCGAGCCGATCTCGGTGGACCAGGCCATCAGAGCGGTGGAATCGGACACCGCCGGTGCGGTGGTCAGCTTCAGCGGTGTCGTGCGTAACCACGACGACGGCAAATCAGTAGACCGGCTCAGCTACAGCGCGCACCCTACAGCGCACCAGGTCATGTCCGACGTCGTGGCGCAGCTCGTGGCCGAACACTCGGGCGAGGCCGAGCAGCCGGTCCGAATCTGGGCGGCGCACAGAATCGGCACGCTGGAGATCGGTGATCCCGCGCTGGTATGTGCAGTTGCAGCTGCCCACCGGGGACAGGCGTTCGCCGTTTGCTCGGAACTCGTGGACCGGGTCAAGGAGCAGGTTCCCATCTGGAAGGAACAGTTCTTCTCTGACGGGACCGTGGAATGGGTAGGCGCGGGGGAGTAGGACGCAGTCACGGTTCCTTGGCGGGTCCTGCCCGGCGGTAGGGTTAAAGGCATGACCGAACAACTTGCTGTTGCAGTGCTGGGCGCCAATGGGCGCATGGGAATCGAAGCCGTCAAGGCCATTGAAGCAGCCGGGGACATGACGCTGGTGGCAGCTCTCGGCCGCGGTGATTCCCTGGAGAAACTGCTCGACGCTGGTGCACAGTACGTTGTTGACCTCACCGTTCCAGACATCACCGAAACCAACGTGCGCTTCGCCGTTGAACACGGAATCCACGCCGTGGTGGGTACCACCGGTTGGAATGCCGAAAGACTGGAATCCCTGCGCGCACTGTTGGAACAACAGCCGGACACCGGTGTTCTGATCGCCCCCAACTTTGCCCTCGGCTCAGTGCTGGCGTCCGCGTTCGCGGCCAAAGCGTCGCAGTACTTCGAATCCGTGGAAGTCATCGAACTGCACCACCCCGACAAGGTCGATGCCCCCTCGGGCACGGCAGTGCGCACGGCCCAGCTCATTGCCGGGGCCCGCAAGGAAGCCGGGGTGCCGGCAAGCCCGGACGCCACCGAGACCTCGCTGGACGGTGCCCGGGGCTGCGATGTGGAAGGGATCCGTGTCCACAGCGTCCGGCTCCGCGGCCTGGTGGCCCACCAGGAAGTGCTCTTCGGCGGGCCTGGCGAACAGTTGACGCTGCGCCATGACTCCTTTGACCGTGCGTCCTTCATGCCCGGAGTGTTGTTGGGACTGCGGAAAGTGGCAGCAAACCCCGGCCTGACGGTCGGCTTGGACGGCTACTTGGACTTGGGGCTCTAGGACGTGGGAAATTTCCTGGCAACCCTGAAGAAGAACCGCACCAAGATCTGGGTGGGTGCCATCACCTTGCTTTTGGTGTTGTACCTGGTGGTCTCGGTCCAACGCTCGTTCCTTTTGCTCGGTGATCCCAACCTGGTTGCCAAAGGCATAGGGGCGGCCTATCTGGTGCTTCCTGTCATTGGTGCCTGGGCCATGATCCGCGAGCTGCTTTTCGGCGCCCGGACCGAGCAGATGGCCAAGGTGCTGGAAGCCGAAGGTGGATTGCCGGAGGACACCCTGCCACGAACCCCGGGCGGACGGATTGTTCGCGCCGCTGCCGATGCCGAGTTCGAGAAATACCGGGCCGAGGCCGAGGCCGCGCCGGGGGATTGGCGTTCCTGGTTCAGGCTGAGCTGCGCCTACGACGCCTCCGGTGACCGCAAACGTGCGCGCGCATCCATGCGCGACGCCGTGAAGCTGTTCCGGTCTCAGCCCACCGCCGCCGGACGGTAGCTGCCCAGCCTCGACGCCATGTGGGCCACCCATTCAAGGGGTCCGCGCCGCCGCAGCAAGGCGAAACACATGCCGATGCCGATGGCGCCGAGTGCCTGCGTCCAATACATGCCTTCCTCGGTCCACCCGGCGGGAAGAGGCTGGTTGGTAAAGCCCGAGACCACCCACACGTGTGCGGAGTACAGGCTCAAGGTCATGGCGCCCGGTCCACTGAGCACCAGCAGGAAATTGACTTTCAGGCGTTCGGCAAGCCTGCCAAGAAGCAGGAAAATTCCCACAACCCCGGCGGCAACACCGCTGGTGTGCAACAAGTCCAACGTGGTGCCGGCATGCGGCGAAGCCGTCGCCAACCACCACCACGAGTCCACTTGTTGGAGCCCTGCGAGATTGACCTGGAGCATGCTCTCCAAGGGATAGCCCCGGGTGCCGGGAAGCACCGACAGGGCTGCCCGCCCGCCCCAGGCCTCCATGGCCAGCACGCCGCATATTTTCGCCATGCAGGCCACAACGATTCCGGACGTCATCAGCATGAGCTGCACCCTCGCCGTCGTCAGTGCCAGCCGCCCGATGACCAGGCCGACCAGGAGGTAGGAAATCCACTGGAACACCGGGTAATACCCGGTGAAGAACAGGTCGGCGAGCAGGCGGCCGGGATTTTCCAGGTCTTCCCAGCCGGGGTTGTGCCCCAACTGGAGCGGCGGGTTCGCGTCCAGCAGCATCGGGCGGACCAGGTATGCCAGGACTGGTGAAACAAGGATCCACCCTGCCGCCCAGAAACACAGGGTCTTCAGGCGCAGGCCCAGGAACGGCAGGATGCACAGGAACAGCATCGCGTAGTGCACCAGGATTACCGCGACGTTGACGTCCAGGCCTCCCAACGCCAGTCCGACGACGGCGATCACGACCGCGCGCATTGCCACCCCGCCCCTCGCGGACCAAAGCTCGGCACCGCTGCGGGGGGTCTGCTTGCCAGTGGACAGAGCAAGGCCGATTCCGGCAAGTACAGCGAACAGTGCAGCGGACCGGCCCGAGAACACCAGACCCACCATTGTTGGCTCCCACTGGGGAGCCGGGCCGAATGTCGGCATCAGGTGCGTGGCCATCATGCCAAGGAGGGCTGCGCCCCTGGCTGCATCAACGCCGGTCAACCGGGTGGGAGCCGCGCGTTGCCCGCGTGTCTTTCGCGGAGGCGCCGTCTCTTGCGAAGTCATGCAGCGATCGTCTCACAGCCGGTCCCGTCGCCGGCCGGGAGCGGCTGCTGCGGCGTTGCCGGCCCGCGCCCTTGTGTTCGAATATATGTTCGAATAATATGGCGGCATGAACGATGTTCCAGAGCGGCCGGATGGCATGGGCGGCCCCATGAAAGCGATGAGTCCGGGAGTGGTCGACTTCCTTTTCAGGCAGCTCGTGGCCGGCGAACCTCCCGAAGACACACAATGGCGCCGCGAGGGTAAGGTGCTCGCAGAGCAGGCCCCTGGTGCTGAATTGGCACGCCGCTTGTCCGAAACGGATGTGGAATCACTGACGCCCCTGGAACTGTTCGAATACGTTCGGGCTTCACAGCGCTTGGTTGCCTGGGCAGAACAACTCAAAGAGCGTGCCGTGGGGCAATACTGCTCGGGTCAGCGGGCCCGTACACCCGGGGTCGCGTAGACTCCGTGGCAGGGCGAATGAGGACCGTCACGCGATACCCATTCTTGTAACGAGGCTGTGACAGGGTAACGTTTTTCCTATGTCTGACGTTCGCGCGCCCATTCCCGCCCTTGGTACCCTGCTGACCGCCATGGTCACCCCCTTCACCGAAGACGGCAAGGTGGACTACGACCAAGCCGCTGCACTGGCGGAAAAGCTTGTCCAGGATGGCTGCGACGGACTGGTGGTTACCGGCACCACGGGCGAGACGTCCACCCTTACGGACGACGAAAACCTGGGCATGTTCCGGGCTGTCAAGGAAGCCGTTGGCAGCAAGGCGGCCATCATCGCCGGCACGGGCACCAACGACACCGCGCACTCGGTGCACCTTTCGCAGCGCGCTGCGGAGTTGGGCGTTGATGGTCTCCTGATCGTCACCCCTTACTACAACAAGCCAAGCCAGGCCGGCGTACGCGCCCACTTTGAAACCATCGCCTCGGCCACCGACTTGCCGGTCATGCTCTATGACATTCCGGGCCGGTCCTCCATTGCCATCGCGCCGGAGACCATGATCGAGCTGGCCAAGCACCAGAACATTGTTGCCGTCAAGGATGCGAAGGCTGATTTCGCCGCCGCCACCCGCGTCATGGCTGAGACCGACCTCCTTTTCTACTCCGGCGATGACGGCCTGACCCTTCAGTGGATGGCCCTCGGCGCCGTAGGCCTGGTGGGTGTCACCACGCACGTGGCCACGCGCCGCTTCCGCGAGCTGATCGACGCCGTCAACAACAACGACCTCGCTACGGCGCGGTCCATCAACTTTGAACTGGAACCGGTGGTTCGTGGAACCATGACCCGGGTCCAAGGCGCAGTAGCCGCCAAGCAGATTCTCAAGTGGCAGGGAGTCCTGCCCAACTCGGTTGTCCGTTTGCCCCTCGTGGAGCCGGACGCGGCCGAGATCGAAATCATCCGCGGGGATTTGGCGGAAGCCGGAATGGACTTCACTGTCCAGGATGGTTCCGCCGGAAAGTAGCACAATATGACCCAAACCGCCCTTCCCGGACTGGTTACGCCGCCGAAACTGCCGAAAGGTACGCTGCGGATCGTTCCGCTCGGTGGACTGGGAGAGATCGGCCGCAACATGGCGGTCTTCGAGATCGACGGCAAGCTGCTCATTGTCGACTGCGGGGTACTTTTCCCCGAGGAGACCCAGCCTGGCGTTGACCTGATCCTGCCCGATTTCTCCTACATCGAGAACCGGCTGGAGGACGTGGTCGGGGTTGTCCTCACCCACGGCCACGAGGACCACATTGGTGCGGTTCCCTACCTGCTCCGCCTCAAGGCCGACATTCCGCTGATCGGTTCACAGCTCACCCTTGCGCTGGTGGAAGCGAAACTGCAGGAGCACCGGATCAAGCCGTACACGCTCACCGTCACGGAGGGCCAGGTAGAGCAGTTCGGTCCGTTCGAGTGTGAATTCGTTGCCGTCAACCACTCCATTCCGGATGCACTGGCGGTGTTCATCCGTACTGATGGCGGAACCGTCCTCCACACCGGTGACTTCAAGATGGACCAGTTGCCGTTGGATGGCCGCATCACGGACCTCCGGCACTTTGCCCGACTGGGCGAAGAAGGCGTGGATCTGTTCATGGCCGACTCCACCAACGCCGATGTGCCTGGGTTCACCACAGCAGAGAAGGAAATCGGACCCACGTTGGACCGGTTGTTCGGGCAGGCAAAGAAGCGCATCATTGTGGCTTCTTTCTCCTCCCATGTGCACCGCGTCCAGCAGGTACTCGACGCAGCAGCAAAGCACGGACGCAAGGTTGCCTTCGTGGGCCGCTCCATGGTCCGGAACATGGCCATTGCTGCCAAGCTGGGTTACCTGGAGGTGCCGGACGGCATCCTGGTGGACATCAAGAACATCGACAACATGCCGGACGACCGTGTGGTCCTCATGTCCACCGGCTCCCAGGGTGAGCCGATGGCTGCCCTGTCGCGCATGGCCAACGGCGACCACCGGGTGATTGTTGGCAAGGGCGATACCGTCATCCTGGCGTCCAGCCTCATCCCCGGCAACGAGAACGCCGTGTTCCGTATCATCAACGGCCTCCTCAAGCTCGGAGCCGACGTCATCCACAAGGGCACAGCCAAGGTCCACGTCTCCGGTCATGCGGCGGCGGGGGAGTTGCTCTACTGCTACAACATCCTTGAGCCGCTCAACGCCATGCCGGTGCACGGTGAAACGCGCCACTTGATTGCCAACGGCAACATCGCCCTGGAATCAGGCGTGCCGTCCGATGGCATCATCCTCAGCGATAACGGCACAGTGATCGACCTCAAGGACCACGTGGCGAACATTGTGGGGCAGGTGGAGGTCGGCTTCGTCTACGTGGACGGTTCCAGCGTTGGCGAAATCACTGACGCAGACCTGAAGGACCGCCGCGTCCTCGGGGATGAAGGCTTCATCTCCGTCATCACGGTCATCAGCCGAACCACCGGCAAAATCGTGTCCGGACCGGAGATCCACGCCCGTGGCGTGGCGGAGGATGACTCCGTTTTCGACGAGATCATCCCGAAAATCAACGCGGCACTCGAAGAGGCTGTGCTCAATCACACAGACCACACCAACCACCAGTTGCAACAGGTGGTCCGCAGGATCATTGGCACGTGGGTCAACCGCAAGCTCCGCCGCCGCCCCATGATCATCCCGGTGGTCCTGGAGGCTTAGCCCGCCGGCAACATGAACACCCAAGGGGGTCTGAAATCCGCGGATTTCAGACCCCCTTGCGGTACCGTGGCACGTATGGCGACCCGTACTACCTCCGCGCCACGAGGCAGCTCCAGCAATAAATCCGGCGGCACAGGCCGGGGCGGAGCCGCATCCAAAACCAGTACCGCAAGCAAAAGCGGGCGGGGAAGCACTGCCCGCACGAAGCAAGCAGCCGCCGTCGAGCCCCAGGCTCCGCTTCCGCTTCGCATGTTGTCCGGCGCCTGGCAGGGAATCGGACACGTGGTGGGTGCCGGCGTGCGCCGGATCGGCCACGACGTCAGCGACCTCGACCCCGCGGACCGCAGGGACGGGGCAGCGCTGTTCAACCTCGTGCTGGGTATCGCGATCGCTACTTTCGCCTGGTGGGGCCTCACCGGGTGGCTTCCTGACATCGTGTACAGCGTGGTCAACGGGACCTTCGGCTGGATGTCCCTGATCCTGCCGTTCATGCTTTTTGTCTGCGCCTTCCGCCTTTTCCGGAAGCCCCAGGACGGCCGCGGAAACAACCGCGTGGGCATCGGATTCATGATCATGACACTGGCCGGCTCCGGACTTGCCCAGGTCGTCGGGGGCCAGCCCACCGTGGCCGATGGCTTCGACGGCCTGCGTCGTGCCGGCGGGATGCTGGGCTTCCTCGCCGCGGCACCGCTGGCCGCCATCCACGTGGCTGTTCCCGTCATCGTCTACAGTCTCCTGGCTTTTGTGTCCCTGCTGATCGTCACGGCGACCCCCTTCGGTGCGATTCCCGCCCGCATCCGGGGTGCCTACGAACACCTCATGGGCGTTGACCTCATGGACGACTCCGGCAAGGACGACCACGACCGGAGCTACCTTTACGGCAACGGCTCCTCGTCCGCGCCGAAGAAGAAGAAGCGCATGCGCCTCTTCGGCAAGGATGAAGAACCCGACGCCGGCCTGGAAGGTTACGTCGGCGACGAAGCGTTCGAGCACGCAATAGTCGACGACGACGAAACCCCCGCCGCACCGGCGCCACGTGTGCCGCCGGGTGTTCGGCGTCCTACGCAGGCAGAAATTGCCGTGGAGAAGATCAAGGCTGCCCAGGGCCTCGCGGGCGCCAACCCCGGCATCGACAACCCCACGGAAGCCATTCCGGTCCTGACCCCCGAAATGACCGCCCCGGTGGCGGCCCAGGTTCCGGCTCGGCCCGCTACGCCTCCGCCGCCGCCCACGCCGATTCCGCAGCGCACGGAACAGTTGTCACTGGCCGGCGATGTCACGTACACGCTGCCTGCCTCGGACTACCTGACACCGGGCTCCATTCCGAAGGAGCGTACGGAAGCCAATGACGCCGTCGTCGCAGCGCTGACGGACACCCTAACGCAGTTCAACGTCGACGCCGCGGTGACCGGCTTCAGCCGTGGTCCCACGGTTACCCGCTACGAGATTGAGCTGTCTCCCGGCACCAAGGTGGAGCGCGTCACCGCGCTTTCCAAGAACATCTCCTATGCCGTGGCTTCAAGCGACGTCCGCATCCTGAGCCCCATCCCGGGCAAGTCAGCGATCGGTATCGAGATCCCCAACACCGACCGCGAGACAGTTTCCCTTGGCGACGTCCTGCGGAGCCAGAACGCCCGCCGTACCGACCACCCGATGGTCATGGGTGTGGGTAAGGACGTTGAGGGCGGCTACGTGGTGGCCAACCTCGCCAAGATGCCCCACCTCCTGGTTGCCGGTGCTACCGGTGCCGGTAAGTCGAGCTTCGTGAACTCCATGATCACCTCCATCCTCATGCGCGCAACACCGGATGAAGTCCGCATGGTCATGGTGGACCCCAAACGCGTGGAACTCACTGCTTACGAGGGTGTCCCGCACCTCATCACACCCATCATCACCAATCCGAAGAAGGCCGCGGAGGCCCTCCAATGGGTGGTCCGGGAAATGGACGCCCGCTACGACGACCTCGCCAACTACGGGTACAAGCACATTGATGACTTCAACAAGGCCGTCCGGGCGGGCAAGGTAACGCCGCCGGTCGATTCCAAGCGTGTCATCAAGCCCTACCCCTACCTGTTGGTCATTGTGGACGAACTCGCGGACCTCATGATGGTGGCACCGCGTGATGTCGAAGACTCGATTGTCCGCATCACCCAGCTGGCACGCGCCGCCGGTATTCACCTGGTGCTGGCCACCCAGCGTCCTTCCGTGGACGTCGTCACGGGCCTGATCAAGGCCAACGTACCGTCCCGCATGGCGTTCGCCACCTCTTCAGTGACTGATTCCCGGGTGGTCCTGGACCAGCCGGGTGCGGAAAAACTCATTGGACAAGGTGATGCCCTGTTCCTGCCCATGGGTGCGTCGAAGGCCATGCGTGTCCAGGGTGCCTGGGTGACCGAATCCGAAATCCACAAGGTTGTTGAGCACGTCAAGGGGCAGTTGCAGGCCGTCTACCGTGACGACGTCGCAGCCGAGGCTCCCAAGAAGCAGATCGACGACGACATCGGAGACGACCTCGAGGTCCTCCTCCAGGCGACTGAACTGGTGGTCACCACCCAGTTCGGCTCAACGTCCATGCTGCAACGCAAGCTGCGTGTTGGCTTCGCCAAGGCCGGACGCCTCATGGACCTTTTGGAATCGCGTGGTGTCGTGGGTCCGTCCGAAGGTTCCAAGGCCCGCGATGTCCTGGTCAAGCCGGATGACCTCGCCGCTGTTCTTGCCGCGATGAAGGGTCAGGAGTCGCCGGCCACCCCTGACGCCCACACGGCCGCCCTTAGCGATAACGCGAACTCGAACATCGCCGTCGGCGGTTACGCCGAAGACCTGGTGCAGGCCGACCTCGACAACCGGACCCAGGCCATTGAGTACTATGACGGCGCGGACGGTCCGGACGACGATGACGAGGGCGGCGAAGACGCCTGGTCGCTCACAGGACGCTAGCCGCAAAGACGGTAGCCTAGAGGGGTGACTACAGCCGAGGGTGATAACGCGACCTCCAGCAGTTCCGATGTTTGGAACCTGCCCAACATCCTCACGATGCTGCGCATCGTCCTGGTACCCTTCTTCGTCTGGTTCCTGCTGGCCGATGACGGCGGGTACGGGATCTGGCGGTGGGCCGCGGTGGTTGCTTTCGCGGTAGCGATCTATACGGACAAGCTCGACGGCGACATCGCCCGGGCGCGCGGCCTCGTTACCAACTTCGGCAAAATCGCCGACCCGATTGCGGACAAGCTGCTCATCGGCTCAGCACTGGTGTTGCTGTCCATCCTGGGGGAGTTGCCGTGGTGGGTCACAATCCTGATTCTGGTCCGTGAATGGGGTATCACGGCACTGCGCTTCGTCGTGATCCGGTACGGCGTCATGCCGGCCTCCCGTGGCGGAAAGCTCAAGACTGTGGTTCAGACCGTGGCAATCTTCCTATACATTCTTCCGCTCCAGGCGATCGCCCCGTGGCTGGGCGCCGTCGCTTTCTGGGTCATGATGGTTGCCCTCGCCATCACGCTCTGGACCGGCGTCGAATATGTCATCCAGGCCATCAGGCTGCGTGCTGCGGGACGTCGCCCGTGATCTCCGGCGGCGGCACCGCTGAAACCGCGACGACGGTTGTGGGCACCGCTATCCGCAGCGGCCTTACGGTGGCTACGGCTGAGTCCTTGACGGCAGGTCTCGTGGCAGCGGCGCTGGCCAACACTCCGGGGGCTTCGGCCATGCTGCAAGGCGGGGTGGTCGCCTACCAGAACTCGGTCAAGGCCGGCATTCTGGGCGTCCCGGAAGAGCTTCTTGCGGCGGTCGGCTCCGTTGACGGCGGCGTCGCCGAGGCAATGGCCGACGGCGCACGCCGGGCTTGCGCTGCCGACATCGGGATATCGACCACCGGCGTTGCAGGACCCGAGCCGCATGACGGCAAAGGCGTCGGCACCGTGTTCATTGGCGTGGCATCGCCACAGGGTGTCGGGTCGTTCGAGTACAGCTTCGACGGCGACCGGCAGTCCATCCGCGAACAGGCCTGCGAGGCCGCTTTGGCGCGCCTGCTTGCCGCGTTGAGTGACGTTGGTTACCGTTCGTAAAGTAGTCGGGAACAAAAACTCATTGCCAATAGTTGTGTCATTGTGTCGCTTCGGAAGAGCCGGGGCGCCTAGGATGTAAAAACATACCCGGTCCGCCAGCCAGCGAACCGGCTCAACGAGGGAGCATGGCGATACAGATGGTAAAGCAGCCCGTATCCGTGAACGGCGTTGTCCGCTGGAAGGATGTGGGCTTGGCTGATCAGGCACAGAGCGAACAGAAGGAGCGCAAAATGGTTGTACTACGCCACGAGATCGGTGATGTACTGCGCGATGTCCGCCAGCGTCAGGGCCGTACCCTTCGCGAGGTTTCGCACAGCGCCCGCGTCTCACTTGGCTACTTGAGCGAAGTGGAACGGGGCCAGAAGGAGGCTTCTTCCGAGCTCCTGTCCTCTATCTGCACAGCCTTGGACGTTCCTTTGTCCCACATGCTTCGCGAAGTCAGCGACCGCGTGGCCGTCGCAGAAGGTGTTGCTGTCCCGGACACCGTCCCGCAGGAATTCTCACAGCGCTATGGCCGCGACCTCGGCCTCACGGACGACTTCCCCCAGGGAATGCTCTCCGGAGCCCGCTAAACGGTTCCATAAGCAACGAAGAAGGTCCCCAGCCTGAGGCTGGGGACCTTCTTGTTTGCTCTGCCGTGCTTGTTTGCTCTGCCGTGGCGGGCCGCCGGTATGTGATTGCCTGCCCGGTATGTGATTGCCTGTGCGGAACAGCCAGTGGCGTCATGTCACGCGCCGGTTGAATTGTCCGCGGTGTCGACTCCGGCTTCCTTGGTTCCCAGGTCCCTGAGGGCGCCGTCTCCGTAGATGGCATTCAGGCGTCCCATGTAGTCGGCCAGCGTCTGGACATCTTTCAAGGGCCACTCGCCAAGCCTTTCCCGGAAAACCTGGCGCCTGGCATCCTGGACGAGGTGCATTTTCTCTTCGCCCTTTTCCGTCAGGCGGATGGACTGCGCCCGTCCGTCCTGGGGATCCGCTTCCTTGTAAACGAGGCCAATGCTCTCAAGGAAGGCGATCTGCCGGCTCACCGATGGCTTGCCCACGCCGATGCAAGTGGCCAGGTCAGTGAGGCGGATGGGGCCTTCCCTCCTGATGACAGTGAGCAGCCCGTAGGCGGCAGGTTCCATGTCAGGGTGGACCTGGCGGGACAGCTGGTGGGAGATCGAACGGGCGCGGCGCCAGAGCAGGCTCAGCTGGTGTTCCACCTGCTGGAGGGCGTCGTCGACGTCGTCGCCTGGCACGGCCGAACCTGGCGCGCTCTGGAGAGGATTGCTCATGGCAACCATTCTAGAGTCCACTGACATGAGAGACTCTATCCGTGAGGGCAAGTGACTTTTGGCGATTGATGGACGATGAATTCGGGGCCGGCTATTCCCGTGTCCTGGCCACTTCACTGGTACTCGCCGGTGTGGGCGGCCGGACAGCCGTGGAGGCGTTGGCCGCCGGATACCAACCCCGAGAGGTGTGGCTGGCCATGTGCGAGGTCCAGGACGTTCCCCCCGAGCGCAGGCTCGGAAGGGACATCAAGCCCGCCGCGAACTGAGCCTGACCCCGGCAGGGATGCCCCGGGACGCGGGGACACGCCGCGCCATTGTTCGAATATCTGTTCGGATGGGGATATGCTCCTGTGAGAGGAAAATTGATCCCGTAGGACGCATTCCACAGCATTCGGCAAGCAGGATATCCACATAGCCGGAGTCGGCACCTAAAAATGTCAGGCCGCCGTAATAGCGTCTGGGATGACAGGAAAGCGGCCTATCGGGCCACTCCACAGCGAGAAAGCATCAGAGGTGTGAACCATGGCGGCAACCCCGGATCGTGAAAAGGCGCTCGAAGCAGCGCTTGCCCAGATCGACAAGCAGTTCGGCAAAGGCTCCATCATGCGCTTGGGTGACGACACCCGCGCGCCCATCGAGGTCATTCCCACCGGTTCCATTGCGCTGGACGTGGCCCTTGGCATTGGCGGCCTGCCCCGCGGCCGTGTTGTTGAAATCTACGGTCCGGAATCGTCCGGTAAGACCACCGTGGCGCTGCACGCCGTAGCCAACGCCCAGCGCGCCGGCGGCATCGCAGCATTCATCGACGCCGAGCACGCGCTGGACCCGGACTACGCCGCGAAGCTGGGCGTCGACACCGACGCCCTCCTCGTTTCCCAGCCGGATACCGGTGAGCAGGCCCTGGAAATCATGGACATGCTGGTGGGTTCCGGTTCTCTGGACATCATCGTCATCGACTCCGTGGCCGCCTTGGTACCCCGTGCCGAAATCGAAGGCGAGATGGGTGACTCCCACGTTGGCCTCCAGGCCCGCCTCATGAGCCAGGCGCTGCGTAAAATCACCGGTCGTTTGAGCCAGACCAAGACCACTGCGATCTTCATCAACCAGCTGCGTGAAAAGATCGGCGTCTTCTTTGGTTCGCCGGAAACCACCACCGGTGGCAAGGCGCTTAAGTTCTACGCTTCCGTCCGCATCGACGTTCGTCGTATCCAGACCCTGAAAGAGGGTGCGGATTCAGTTGGTAACCGCACCAAGGCCAAGATCGTCAAGAACAAGATGGCTCCGCCGTTCAAGATCGCCGAGTTCGACATCATCTATGGTCAGGGCATCTCCCGTGAGGGCGGCATCATCGACATGGGCGTTGAACACGGCATCATCAAGAAGTCCGGTTCGTGGTTCACGTACGACGGCGACCAGCTCGGCCAGGGCATGGAAAACTCGCGGCGGTTCCTGCGGGACAACCCGGAGTTGGCCCAGGAGCTGGAGCGCCTGATCAAGGAGAAGCTTGGTGTGGGAGTCAAGCCGGAGGAAGACTCCCCAAAGCTGAAGGCCGTTGACGGCTAGCACAGGGCCGGACCCGGAGTCTGCAGTAGCTGCAGACTCCGAGCCCGACCCCGAGTCCGTGGCGCGGGCCATCGTCCTGCGGCAGTTGACCATGGCGCCACGCAGTCGGCTGCAGCTGTCCCGCAAACTGGCCGAACGCAACGTTCCCGAGCACGTTGCCGAGGCGGTACTGGACCGTTTCGAGGAAGTTCAGCTGATTGATGATGCTGAATTCGCCCGGATGTGGGTGCGGAGCCGATCGCAAAGCAAGAAGTTGGCCAAGAGCGCACTTCGTCGCGAACTGGCTGACAAAGGGATCGTCCTCGAGGCCGCCGAGGACGCACTGTCCCAACTCAGCGACCAGGATGAAGAATCAGCTGCGAGGGATCTTGTGCAGCGCAAACTTCGGCCGGGCATGAACCTTTCGGACCGTTCCGAGCGGGACAAGTACACACGCAGGCTGGCTTCCATGTTGGCGCGCAAGGGCTACGCGCCGTCGTTGGCCTTCAGAATCGTCGGTGAGGTGCTGGCAGAAGCCGGTACCCTTGAGTAGTGAGTTTGACCATTCCTTCCCCAACACCTGCCACCACTGCTTCGGCTGAGCCCAGGACCTATCAGGTCCGTACTTTCGGTTGCCAGATGAACGTCCATGATTCCGAGCGCATGGCAGGGCTGCTGGAGGACGCCGGGTATGTACCCGCAGAGGGCGACGTTGCCGACGTCGTGGTCTTCAACACCTGCGCAGTCCGGGAAAACGCGGACAACAAACTCTACGGAAACCTCGGGCAATTGCGGCAGGTCAAAGAAGCCAACCCCGGTATGCAGATTGCCGTTGGCGGGTGCCTGGCGCAGAAGGACCGCGAGACCATTGTCCGGAAGGCGCCGTGGGTAGACGCCGTCTTCGGCACCCATAATGTAGGTGCCCTGCCTGCCCTCCTCAAACGCGCCCGGCACAACAACGAGGCCCAACTCGAAATCCTGGAATCCCTGGACGTCTTCCCGTCCACGCTCCCCACCAAGCGTGAATCCGTGTACTCGGGATGGGTCTCCATCTCGGTCGGGTGCAACAACACCTGCACCTTCTGCATTGTGCCTTCGCTGCGCGGCAAGGAAAAGGACCGCCGTCCAGGCGAGATCCTCGCCGAAATCCAGGCCCTCGTTGATGACGGCGTTGTGGAAGTGACGTTGCTGGGCCAGAACGTGAACTCGTACGGGGTGGAATTCGGTGATCGCCAGGCGTTCTCCAAACTGCTTCGGGCCTGCGGCGACATAGAGGGCCTCGAACGCGTGCGGTTCACCAGCCCGCACCCCGCGGCGTTCACGGATGACGTCATTGATGCCATGGCTGAAACCCCCAACGTGATGCCGCAGCTCCACATGCCACTGCAGTCGGGGTCGGACAAAGTCCTCAAGGATATGCGTCGCTCGTACCGTTCCAGCCGCTTCCTCGGCATCCTGGATAAAGTGCGTGAGCGGATTCCGAACGCTGCCATTACCACCGACATCATCGTGGGATTCCCGGGTGAAACCGAAGAAGACTTCCAAGCGACCTTGGACGTCGTGGAGAAGTCCCGGTTTTCCTCGGCCTTCACGTTCCAGTACTCCAAGCGTCCGGGAACGCCGGCCGCCGACTTGCCGGAGCAACTGCCCAAGGCGGTGGTCCAGGAGCGCTTCGAACGGCTCACCGCACTGCAGGACCGCATTGCTGCCGAGGAAAACGCTGCGCAGCTTGGCCGGAGGGTCGAGGTCCTGGTGACAGCCCAGGCAGGTAGGAAAGCTGAGGCGACCCATCGGCTTTCCGGGCGGTCCAAGGACCAGCGGCTTGTTCATTTTTCCGTGCCGGCAGGTGCGGAGATGCCTCGCCCCGGCGACTTCGTCACTGTGACCATTACGGAAGCAGCGGCCTTCCACCTGATTGCGGACCCCGCGACGACCGGTGACTACGTCGTGCGGCGTTCCCGGGCAGGGGATGCATGGGACCGGTCGCAGGCCGATTCCTGCGGTGTCCCCGGACCAGGCGCATCCAACGGCAAGACCGGAGTGTCCTTGGGCATGCCCGCGCTGCCGATCCGTCGCGCGTAGCCGCGTCGTCCATTCCCATGTCGCACTCCTATTACGCCCAGCCGGTCATTGCCGTGGTCGGGCCAACAGGTTCGGGAAAGTCGGACCTGGGCGTCAACCTTGCCCTGGCACTCGGTGGAGAAGTCATCAACGCTGATGCGCTGCAGTTCTACCGGGGCATGGACATTGGCACGGCCAAGATCAGCGTGGAAGAGCGGAAAGGCATTCCGCATCATCTCCTGGACATCATGGATGTCACGCAGGAAGCAAGCGTGGCGGACTTCCAAGCCGAATGCCGGGCAGTCATCGAGGACATCCACTCGAGGGGGAAGCGCGCCATTCTGGTGGGTGGTTCAGGATTGTACGTGCGCGCGGCTCTGGACATCCTGGAGTTTCCAGGAACCGATCCCGCTTTGCGCCAAAGCCTTGAGGACGAGTACGCGGCCAAAGGTCTGGCTCCCCTCAGGGCCCGCCTGGAGGAAGTGGATCCCGTCTCGGCAGCCCGCCTTGGCGACGCCCGAAGGGTAGTCCGCGCTCTGGAGGTACACGGACTGACAGGTCGCCCCTTCAGTTCATTCATGCCCCAGCGGGAGTACTACCAACCCGCTGTTCAGATCGGTTTGTCCGTAGATCGCGAAGAACTCCGGGAGCGACTTGGCCAACGGGTGCACCGCATGGTGGAGGCCGGCCTGGAGAAAGAGGTGGAGCGGCTCGACGCCCAGGGGTTGCGCCAGGGCAAGACGGCATCCCGGGCTCTGGGGTACGCACAGTTCCTGAGGGTCCTGGACGGCGAAATGGACGTCGCGGACGCAGCCGGGGAAACCATCGTCGCCACGAGGCAGTTCGCCCGCCGTCAGCTCACCTGGTTCCGGGCCGATCCACGGATCTCGTGGCTGGACTGGAAAGACCCCGGGCTAGCGTCCCGGGCCGTCTCGGTAGTCCGCGCCCAGGAGTAAACGCAGGCTGATTTCGGGCCGAACACACGTGGAAGGTAGCCTTGATTCCATGGATGAAACCGCCTCAGTTCCCACTCGCCAGCCATTCGCTGCCGGGGTTGCCGAAGCCACATCGAGCCTTGCCGGATTGGCGTTCTCCAAAGGGCACGGGACAGGCAACGACTTCGTCCTGATTGCCGATCCCGGCGATGCCCACGAGATCACCCCAGGGCAGGTTGCCCAGTTGTGCGATCGCCACACGGGCATCGGTGGCGACGGGCTTATCCGTGCAGTTCCGTCGCGGTTCCTCCCGGAGGGGCGGGCACTTCTGGAAGTGGATCCTGCTGCCGAGTGGTTCATGGACTACCGCAACGGTGACGGCTCGCTGTCCGAAATGTGCGGCAACGGAGTCCGTGTCTTCGTCCACTTCCTCAATGAACAGGGACTGGTGGACCTTGGGCCCGGCGAAACCCTCACCATCGGCACGCGAGGCGGAGTCAAGAAGATAGTCCGCACCGCCAACGGCTACGCGGTGGACATGGGGCCCTGGGAGTTCATTTTCCCCGAAGAGGCAAACAGCAAGGCCATGGATGCTCTGGTCAGCGCGGACGGCCTGGAAGTGGCCCGCCCCGGCCTTTCTGTCAGTATGGGCAACCCACACACTGTGGTTGCCTTGGCCGAACTCAGCGAGCTTTCAGCCACCCAGCTGTTCAAGGCTCCGGTTGTTGACCCCAAGCCGGTCAATGGCACCAATGTTGAATTCGTCGTTCCCTCTGAACCGTTGGTTGAAGAGGGCGTGGGAACCATCACCATGCGCGTGCATGAACGGGGAGTGGGGGAGACCCAGTCCTGCGGAACGGGAGCCTGCGCAGCTGCGGTGGCAATACGTCACTGGGCGGGCAGCACGGCGCCCAACGATTGGCACGTCAAGGTTCCTGGCGGCGTCGTAGGCGTGAAATTCTTCCCCGGCGCCGGCGGCCGCGAGCATGTTGAACTGAGCGGCCCTGCCGTCATAGTGGCTAGCGGGACGCTTTCCTGACGCGGATGATCCTGAAGGACTTGGACGTGCTTTCGCGTGAAACGCTGAAAGACGCGTCCAGTTCCGCAGCCAGCCAGCGCTGCAAGGAGTCTGAACCCAGGTTCTTCTGAACCACCAGCCATGCGTTTCCTCCTGGCGCCAGCCGCGGCAACCAGTTAAGCAGCAGCGAGTGGAGTTCGTCCTTGCCGATCCGGATGGGCGGATTGGACCAGATGGTGTCGAATTCGACGGCGGGGTCCACCTCGTGCGGAAGGCTGGCGGTGACATTCGCCAGCCCCAGGGCTGCCGCGTTTTCGTTGGTCAAAGTCACGCAGCGTTCGTTCACGTCGACGGCGTACACGCGGGCGTGCGGGGCCATCAGACCGAGGGTGAGGGCTATCGGCCCCCAACCGCAGCCAATATCCAGCAGATTGCCCTGGGGAGCGGGCGGCGGAACGTCCGACAGGAGTATCGCCGTTCCCTTGTCTACGCCGTCGGGGCTGAAGATTCCTGATGACGTCTGCAGATGGCGCGTGGCTCCAGCGAGCTCCACTGTGAGTGGCTTACGGGTGAACGGCCCAGCCGGCTGGGCGGTGAAATAATGTGCAGACTCCATAATTTGCCAGATTAGTTGGCTATTGGCGCCTTGGGAAACCGCCCTGGTCCCGGGTTCGTTTGACACGGCTGATAGTGTTGTGGTCATGTTCCTGATCTTTGAGTAATTGGCCGGACCCCGTCTGGTCCCCAGGCGTTCCACGGCACCGCCCGCGACGCAGGCCAAGCTTGGCACCATGCCCGGCTGATGGCCTTTCCGCCCGGCAGGTCCCACAGGCATATGTCAGCCGCCACTTCCTTGTTGCGGCGGACGCTCAGAAGATCAAAGCCCCACCAACGTATCCAGAGCATGGATTCCCGGAATTGCGCCATCGCGCGAACCCCGGCGGTTGCAGGACCACCACTTCAGGCAAGCCAGGACCTCCTTGCGGATCCACCCGTTAGATCACCCATGCCACGTCCCCCGCGGGCCAGTGGCGTCAAGCACACAGGAGGCCACTTTGGCCCAAGCCCGTCAGCCCAGCGCGAAGAGCGCCCCATCGAGCGACAAACAGCACTATTCTGGAATTGCCGAACAGTCTAAGGAGACCATGACCACCCAGAAGCACTCCGGATCCGATTCCGACGCCCAGGACATGAGTCCTGAACAAATCCAGGCCGTCATCGACCGGATTCTTTCCAAGGATGTCCCTGCGCAGGCATCCGATGACAACGACGCCAGTGGTGTATTCGGCAAGGCCCAGGCCATCTCGACCCTGGACCAAGAGCACAGTATTTACGACGGCGACCAGGAAGACCTGGCCGAGCGCCGCGCCCTGCGCCGCACCGCGGGGTTGTCCACGGAACTTGAAGATGTCACAGAAGTTGAATACCGGCAGCTGCGCCTTGAACGCGTTGTCCTGGCCGGTCTATGGACAGAAGGCACCCTGGCCGACGCCGAGAACTCGCTGCGCGAACTGGCGGCCCTTGCCGAGACCGCTGGTTCCGAAGTACTGGACGGTCTGGTCCAACGCCGCACCAAGCCGGACCCGGGGACGTTCCTTGGATCCGGTAAGGCACAGGAACTCAAGGACATTGTTGCTGCCACAGGCGCAGACACGGTGGTAGTGGACACCGAACTGGCGCCGTCACAGCGCCGCGGCCTCGAGGACATTGTTAAGGTCAAGGTCGTTGACCGGACCACGCTCATCCTGGACATCTTCGCCCAGCACGCCAAGAGCCGTGAAGGCAAAGCCCAGGTAGAGCTCGCGCAGCTGGAATACCTGCTTCCGCGCCTGCGTGGCTGGGGCGATTCCATGTCCCGGCAGGCCGGTGGCCAGGTGGGCGGGGCCGGTGCAGGCATGGGCTCGCGCGGTCCCGGTGAAACCAAGATCGAACTGGACCGCCGCCGAATCCGCACGCGCATGGCCAAATTGCGGCGGGAAATCGCCGCGATGAAGCCGGCCCGTGAGACCAAGCGCGCCAACCGGCGTCGTAATGCTGTTCCGTCCGTCGCGATTGCCGGATACACCAACGCAGGTAAGTCGTCGCTGTTGAACCGCCTCACGGACGCAGGCGTCCTGGTGGAGAACGCACTGTTCGCCACCCTGGATCCCACGGTCCGCAAAGCGCAGACTCCTGACGGCATCGGCTACACGCTGGCCGACACCGTCGGCTTCGTCCGCTCCCTGCCCACCCAGCTGGTGGAGGCCTTCCGGTCAACGCTGGAGGAAGTGGCCGATGCGGATCTCATCCTCCACGTCGTGGACGCATCCCACCCGGACCCGGAAGGGCAGATCGCAGCAGTGCGGACTGTCTTTACCGAGGTCGATGCCCGCAAGGTTCCTGAAATCATCGTCCTGAACAAGGTTGATGTCGCAGATCCCTTCGTGGTGGAGCGCCTGAAGCAGAAGGAACCCCGGCACGCCGTGGTTTCCACCCGCACGGGCCAGGGAATCGCCGAACTGCTGGAGGACATCAGCCGGTCCATTCCGCGCCCGGGGGTGCGGCTTGAAGTGCTCATCCCGTACGACCGCGGTGACATGATCAACAAGCTGCACAATTCCGATTCCGAGATCCTGAGCCTGGAGCACGAGGAAAGCGGGACGCGCGTGGTGGCAATGGTCCGTGAAGGCCTGGCAGCTGAGCTGGAGTCATTCGTCAGCAATGGTTGAGAAGGTGGCGGCGGACGCCGTCGAGTCGGTGGGCGAGAAGAATACCCTCGAGTTGTTGGACCGGGCAGTGGCCGGCATGGGCGGGCAAAGCCGTGCCGGCCAGCACGAAATGGCCAAGCACGTTACGCGGGCCATTGAGACCGGGGAACATCTGCTGGTCCAGGCGGGAACGGGTACGGGTAAGTCATTGGCGTACCTGATTCCGTTGATCGCCCATTCCATGGACAGCGACAAACCGACGCTCGTGTCCACCGCCACCTTGGCTTTGCAGACCCAGATCGTTGGCCGGGATCTTCCGCGGTTGCTGGAGACCATTAATCCTGCACTCGACCGCCCCGTCAACGTGGCGCTGGTGAAAGGCAGGGCGAACTACGTCTGCCTGCAAAAGCTTGAGGGCGGCTTCCCAAGTGAAGAACCGTCCGAAGGGCAACTGTTCTCCCTCGGTGAGGACACCAGCGTGCCGCACTTCGCGGCGTCGGTGGGCGGCCCGTCGTCGCAGCTGGGCAAGGAAGTCGTCCGGTTGCGGGAGTGGGCCGAAACCACCGCCACCGGCGACCGGGACGAACTGATGCCTGGCGTCACCGACCGTGCCTGGCGTCAAGTGTCGGTGACATCAATGGAGTGCCTTGGGGCGCAGAAATGCCCGCTCGCCGAAGAGTGCTTCAGCGAGCTGGCCCGCGCGAGGGCGGCCGAGGCCGACGTCGTGGTCACCAACCACGCCATGCTTGCCGTCAGCGCGTTCGAAGGCCTTGCTGTGCTGCCCGAATACGACGTCGTGGTGGTGGACGAAGCCCACGAGCTTCAGGACCGTGTCACGGGGGCCGTGTCAGGGCAACTCTCAGTCGCCATGGTGCACGCCGCCGCATCGAGCGCCCGCAAGCACACGGCCATCACGGTGGACGCCCTGAACTCAGCCGCGGAACGCCTGGATATTGCCATTGCCGGAGTACCGAACGGCCTCCTCCCCAGCGGACTCAACGACGAACAGCTCGACTGCCTGGACCAGCTGCGCGACGCCACGCGCGCTGCCCTTTCCGATTCGAAGACTGATTCCTCCACCGCCGCAGACGGCGGCAGGCAGCTGGCACGCTCACGCCTCATGCTCATCCTTGAGCTGTGCGAGCGGATGCTCGCTGCCAAAGAGAACCGGGAAGTGGTGTGGTTCTCCCGTAACAGCACCTTCGACCCACAGCAGGGATACTCACAACCAGACGAGACCGCGCCGGCGCTCATCAACATCGCCCCGCTGAGTGTGGCCGGAAGGTTGCGCGAGGGACTGTTCGCAGGACACACCGTGGTGCTGACCTCGGCCACGCTGGCCATCGGCTCGGCTTTTGAGCCCGCGGCCGGAGGGCTGGGCCTGATTGGCGACGGCGCGCCCAGCTGGACAGGAATAGACGTCGGTTCGCCCTTTGACTACCCCAAGCAGGGCGTGCTGTACGTGGCGAAGCACCTCCCCAAACCCGGCCGGGGAACGTCCCCGGAGGCGCTGGACGAGTTGGAGGACCTCATCCGGGCATCCGGTGGGGGAGCACTGTGTCTCTTCTCCTCACGGCGGGCTGCAGAGGAAGCTGCCGACGCCATGCGCCAGCGCCTCGACATGGACATCCTCTGTCAGGGTGAATCAACCATGGCGGCCTTGGTGAAACAATTCGCCGACGAGCCGGACACGTGCCTCTTCGGAACAATGTCGCTGTGGCAGGGCGTGGACGTACCGGGCGGATCATGCCGCCTGGTGGTCATTGACCGGATTCCCTTCCCGCGGCCTGACGACCCGCTGATGACCGCACGCTCCCGTGCGGTGGCACAGTCCGGCGGCAATGGATTCATGGCTGTCTCCGCCACCCACGCCGCCATCCGGCTTGCGCAGGGAGCAGGACGCCTGATCCGCTCTACCGGAGACAAGGGCGTGGTGGCAGTTCTTGATTCACGCCTGTCGACTGAACGTTACGGCGGCTTCCTGCGGGCCGCCCTGCCGCCGTTCTGGGCGACCACTGACCGCACGGTAGTGCGTGGCGTCCTGGAACGTTTGGGATCCGCCAGGAAGGCCTAAGGACCGTTCAGGGGCCGTTCCATGCGGATGGGAAGCTAAAGGGACCGGAGTACGGACACGACCTTGCCCATGATGGTGGCCTGGTCGCCCAGAATGGGTTCGTACTGGGTGTTCTGGGGCAACAGCCAGGTATGGCCATCGCGCTGGCGGAACGTTTTTACCGTGGCTTCGTCGTCCAGCAATGCTGCCACGATGTCGCCGTTGATGGCATCGTTCTGACGGCGGACAACAACCCAGTCACCATCGCAGATCGCGGCATCGATCATGGAGTCTCCAGCGACCTTCAACATGAAAAGCTCGCCGTGTCCCACCAGCTGCCGGGGCAGGGGCAGTACGTCCTCTACCGTTTGGTCCGCCAGGATCGGTCCGCCTGCAGCGATGCGGCCGACCAACGGAACCATGGCCGTATCGCTCGCGCTGGTTAGTTCAGTGACGGCCAAGCCGCCAGTGCTCCGAAGCGTCGCCGGTGCTTCCACGCCCGGGATCGGGCCGCCGTCAAGGGTCAGGGGCATCAGGACTTCCATGGCGCGGGGCCGTTTGGGATCCCTGCGAAGGTAGCCGAGCTTTTCCAGTTGGGACAGCTGGTGGGTAACGCTGGACAGGCTGGCCAGTCCTACAGTGTCCCCGATTTCGCGCATGCTGGGCGGATAGCCGTTGTCATTGACTGACCGCTGGATGGTTTCCAGGATTTTTTTCTGGCGCACGGTCAGGCTCTTGGGAGTCTTTGGAGGCTGTTGGCTCCGCAGGGGTACCCCGCCGCCTGTGGCTTTCGCTGCCATGTTCGCCAATGCCTTTCGTTCCGCCCCGAAAAGAGCCGGGGATGCAGGGGCTGAAAAAATGTCAGACCCTCCTGTTCCACTGAAACAGTGCTGTTCCTTCACTCAAACGTAGGGCAGGCACAGGCGTTTATCAAACATTTGTTCTAGCGAGTCTCGACACCGTTCGTTGATAAGTGCTAAAAATGTCATAGCAAGGTTCGAATATGTGTTCTATAAACCTCGCGCTGAAGCTAGATGTTCGAACAAACTGTTCGAACATCGGCAGGGCACGACGGGAACGCACACAGAATTGGCAGCCGCGCTCCGGAAGCTCCGGTGCAAGGCAATAGCTCAGAAGGGCTCAGCTCATGTCCGCAATCACTTCGTTCGCTGATTTCCGCACCACGCAGGCCCCCGCCCGCCTGCGCCTGACCCGTCGGGGCCGGGTGGTGTTCTTCTTCATCCCTGCCATGTTGCTGGCGGCGGTCCTGCTCAGTCTTGCCGGGTTCATCACGTCCCCTGCCAAGGCCTCCGATTCCCAGGCGCAGTTGCAGCCGCCGGTTGCAGTCTCTGTGACTGTCCAGCCTGGTCAGTCGCTGTGGGGCATTGCCGGTGCAGCGGCTCCGGAGCGCGACCCCCGTGATGTCATCGCTGAAATCATCCAGTTGAACGACCTCCGCGGCGGACGCATCCTGCCGGGGCAGCAGCTGTTCGTGCCGGCCCACTGAGGCCGGAGCGCGCGGCAGGATCCCATGCCCGAGCGTCACAGTTACTCCGCAGTCCCAGTGGCCCCTTAAACTGTTGTAGTGAGTGAGCAGCTTGAGCGACTTGACCGACTACCCCTCCGGACCAACCTGCGTGGACTGAGCCCCTACGGCGCACCGCAGCTTGACGTCCCCGTTCTGCTCAACGTTAACGAGAACACCCATGGCGTCCCTGCCGATGTCCAAGCGGCGATTACTGAGGCGGTGGCAGCTGCTGCCACGGGACTGAACCGCTACCCGGACCGTGAGTTCACCGATCTTCGCGAGGCCCTCGCCGAGTACCTTGGCCACGGCCTGTCTGCAGACAACATCTGGGCTGCCAACGGCTCCAACGAGGTCCTGCAACAGATCCTGCAGGCGTTTGGTGGCCCCGGACGCAAGGCCCTTGGCTTTCCACCCACGTATTCCATGTACCCACTGCTGGCCAGCGGAACGGATACGGAGTACATCCGGGGAGTCCGCGCCGATGACTACGGGCTGGACGCCGCATCCGCCGCGGCGCAGGTACGTGAAACCGGCGCCAACATTGTCTTCCTGTGCTCACCGAACAACCCCACCGGGACAGGCCTGGGCCTTGATGTAGTGGAGGCCGTCTATGAGGCCGGTGAGGCAAGCCAGGCCATTGTGATTGTGGACGAGGCCTACCACGAGTTCGCGCACGACAACACTCCGAGCGCCTTGACCCTCCTGCCAGGACGGGAGCGCCTGATCGTTTCGCGCACCATGAGCAAAGCCTTTGCCTTGGCAGGTGCCCGGCTCGGTTACATGGCAGCAGCTCCGGAGGTTACGGATGCCATCAGGCTGGTTCGCTTGCCGTATCACTTGTCTGCCATCACGCAGGCTACCGCCCTCGCAGCGTTGACCCACCGTGAAGCCCTGATGGCCGATGTTGAAGACATCAAGGTCCAGCGCGATCGTATCGTCACCGAACTTCTCCGCATGGGGCTGAAACCTGCTGCGTCGGACTCCAACTATGTCTTTTTCGGTGGACTCGAGAACTCGCACGAGATCTGGCAAGGCCTGCTCGACGCGGGCGTGCTGATACGCGATGTCGGCATCCCGGGTCACTTGCGGGTTACCGCAGGGACGGAACCGGAAACCACGGCCTTCCTCGATGCCCTCGAAGCACTCCTGGACGGCGCGGCGTCACAGCGCGCCTAAACTTGTCATTAGACCCAAACCACCCCTCCCTGTATAAGGACGTCCCAATGAGCGAAACCGGCGCCACGCCGTCCGCTGCCCGCACTGCCCGCATGGAGCGCACCACCAGTGAGTCCTCCGTGTTGGTGGAGATCAACCTGGACGGCTCCGGAATTTCGGACATCAGCACCTCAGTACCGTTCTACGACCACATGCTGACCGCACTGTGCAAGCACTCGCTCATTGACATGACGGTCAAAGCTACAGGGGACACCCACATCGACGCCCACCACACTGTGGAGGACGTTGCCATCACATTCGGTGAGGTGCTCCGGACGGCCTTGGGTGACAAAGCGGGTATTCGTCGCTTCGGCGAAGCCACTGTTCCCCTGGACGAAGCCCTGGCCCATGCAGTCGTTGATGTTTCCGGACGTCCGTACCTGGTGCACGGCGGTGAACCCGCAGGCCAGGAGTATCACCTGATCGGTGGCCACTTCACGGGCTCGCTGACACGCCACGTTTTCGAGGCAATCACTTTGCACGCCGGAATATGCCTGCACATGAACGTGCTGGCGGGCCGGGATCCGCACCACATTGTGGAGGCCCAGTTCAAGGCTTTCGCGCGCGCACTCCGTGCCGCCGTGGAGTCCGACCCCCGCGTCGAGGGCATTCCCTCCACCAAGGGGGCGCTGTGAGCGGGCAGATCCTGAAGGACGGGGCAGTGGTTGACGCCACGGCATCTGTGAAGCCCGAGTCGCCTGAGGGCAAGCCGACGGTTACGGTTCTGGATTATGGATCCGGAAACGTCCGCTCGGCCGTCCGTGCGCTTGAGCGGGCGGGCGCCCACGTGGTGCTCAGTGCCAAGCCTGAGGACGTTCTCAACGCCGATGGTCTGGTTGTCCCCGGTGTTGGCGCTTATGAGACCGTAATGAAGGAACTCAAAGCGGTTGACGCCATCCGGATGATCGGACGCCGGGTTGCCGGTGGCCGGCCGGTACTGGCTATCTGCGTGGGCCTCCAGGTTCTCTTCGAAGCCGGCGTCGAGCACGGTACCGAGTCTGAGGGCATGGCCGAATGGCCTGGCAAAGTGGAACTGCTTCCGGCTCCCGTGGTGCCGCACATGGGATGGAACACTGTGGACGTACCGGAGGGTTCCACTTTGTTCGCCGGGGTGGAGCAGGAGCGTTTCTACTTTGTGCACTCCTACGGTGTGCAGGAGTGGAACTTCGACGTTGTGCAGCCCCGTATGGCCCCTCCAATGGTCACCTGGTCCGAGCACGGCGCACGTTTCATTGCAGCCGTGGAAAACGGCCCGCTGTGCGCTACCCAGTTCCACCCGGAGAAATCAGGTGACGCAGGAGCCCGGCTACTGCGCAACTGGGTGGACAGCCTGCGGAAGCCCTCTCCGGGGGCTTCCGGAAGCGGTGCTGCCTAGATGTGGTCGGTGATCCTCATGGGCCTGGCCGGCATCCTGGTTGGCGGAGGAATTTCCTTCCACCAGCAGAAGAAGCCCCGATGGGTCTCCATTTCCTTCTACGTGCTGGCCGGGATGTCCCTGCTGGCTGCGTACCTCCTGACACTTCCCGGTAACTGAACCGCTGGTTCCAAGCCAGCGATCCCTCGACTCCAAGGACACTCATGACCACCTCCTCCCAGTCCGTACTGGAACTCCTGCCTGCTGTCGATATTGTTGACGGCCAGGCGGTGCGCCTCCTGCAAGGAGAGGCGGGTTCGGAAACCAGTTACGGGACGCCCCTTGAGGCAGCCTTGAACTGGCAGAACGACGGTGCGGAATGGGTCCACATGGTTGACCTCGACGCCGCCTTTGGCCGCGGCAACAACGCAGCCCTCATCAGCGAGGTGGTGTCGCAGCTCGATGTCAAGGTGGAGCTTTCGGGCGGTCTGCGCGACGACGAGTCACTTGAGCGGGCCCTGGAATTGGGTGTTGCCCGGGTAAACCTTGGTACGGCAGCGTTGGAAAACCCTGAGTGGACCCGGCGGGCGATCGACCGCTTCGGTGACAAGATCGCCGTCGGGCTTGATGTCCGCGGGACCACTCTTGCCGGCCGCGGTTGGACAAAAGAGGGCGGCGACCTGTGGGAGGTTCTGGCCCGTCTTGAGGACGCAGGGTGTGCCCGCTACGTGGTGACGGACGTCACCAAGGACGGCACGCTGCAGGGTCCCAATGTGGATCTTTTGCGCCAGATGGTGGAGAAGACCGGCAAGCCCGTGGTGGCCTCGGGCGGCATCTCCAGCCTGGAGGATCTTCGCGTGCTGCGTGAACTCGTGCCGCTGGGTGTCGAGGGCGCGATTGTGGGCAAGGCCCTGTATGCCGGCGCCTTCACCCTGCCCGAAGCCCTGGACGTGGCCGGCCGCCGCTGATGGGCCGCCATTCAGCCCATGCGGCAGAGCCAAGCCAGCCGGAGAAGCGTGAGCTGCCAGGCCACATCGCCGCGGCTTTGGCAGGTGCCGGGGGAGCCGCGGACTCAGCCGGCCAGCCCTGGGCAGGCAGGAGCCTGGCTGGCGACGACGCCAAAATCCACAATTTCGACGATGACGATGGAACTGCGGACGCCGGTTATCTCGCGGCCGTCGCGGCGCTGATCAACGGAACCGGTGGCGAGGCTGAGGTTGTGGCCGCACTGGCGACGGCACGGGTGTTCGTTCCGGTGGTGGCCCAGTTGGCCGAGGAAGCCGAAGGGGTGGACGGCCTGCATGCCGACAAGCAGGCCGATATGGCATTGGTCACACTCAAGGCCCCCGATGGCCGGACGGCAATGCCGGTGTTCACCTCGGCGGCTGCTTTGGAGGCCTGGCACCCCCAGGCCCGGCCGGTAGCTGTTTACGCTGCACGGGCGGCACTTTCTGCGGTTTCCGAAGGTGCCCAGCTGCTGGTTTTGGACCCCGGCTCCGATTTTGCCTTCGTCGTGCGACGCCCAGCCATGTGGGCGCTTGCGCAGCAGAAGGACTGGACGCCGTCATACCTTGATGATCAACTGGAGACTGCTCTCGCTTCAACGGTATCCACCTTTGCCGCGGTCCGCCGTCTGGAGACGCAAGCCGGTGGCGGCGTTGTCTCTCTCACAGCTGGTGGCCGCCAGGTGCAAGGTGGTGGCGCCGGCCCTGAACTGCGCGTAGTGCTCTTCCTCGAGGACGGGCTGGACGCAGCAGCTGTACAAACGCTTGTGGCCCAACTGAACGATGCGTGGGCACGGATGGATTCCTTTGCCGAAGGTGTTGATTCCATGGAAGTGAAACTGCAGCGTGCGGCACAGGAGCCCGCGCCGCGCTAATGGCAGCACCCGTTCCCCGGGTCTGCCCGGGGAAAAGAGGATAGAGCCAGTGAACTTCGCTCTCTACAAAGAGATGCTGTCAATACGCCCTGTCCGGCGGCTGCTGATTGTGGGGATGGTTGCCCGTATTCCGCATTCCGCCGCCGGAGTGCTCCTGACCTTGCATATTGTCCTGACGCTTGGCCAGGGATATGCGGCTGCGGGCGCGGCAGCGGCGGTCATGACCATCGGCATTGCCCTGGGTGCGCCGTGGCGTGGCCGCAGGGTAGACACGGTGGGGCTGCGGAAGGCACTGATCCCGTCGGTTGTTTCCGAAACCGTCATCTGGTCGATCGTCCCGCACGTGTCGTATCAATGGCTGCTGCCGCTGGTGTTCATCGGGGGCCTTTTCACGCTGCCGATCTTCAGTGTTGTCCGCCAATCGTTGGGCGTCATGGTGGACGGTGAGCAGCGGCGTTCGGCTTTTGCTTTGGATTCCATCGCCACCGAGCTTGTTTTCATGATTGGTCCGGCTGTCGGAGCCGTGGTGGCAACAAGCGGCTACTCGGCGCTTGGCCTGACCGCCGTTGGTATTTCCGTGTCTGTGGCCGGCCTTTTCCTGATGTGGTTCAATCCGCCCACCAGAAGCGAGGCAGCCTGCACGCCGGAGGAGTCCGCCGATCGGGAATCGGCCGATCTTGCGGCCGCGGAGGCGGCCATGGTGGCTTCGGCTCCTGCACATGTTCAGGAAGCGGCCTCGGAAATGGCGTCTGCCACCTCGCGCACGGCCGGGCTCCGGAGCCGGGTGGCCAGGAACTTCACATGGTTCACTGTGTCTGTTGCTGCGCTCTTCGCAGTAGCGGCAGGTTCGGGCATGGTGCTGAGTGGGTCCGACGTCAGCATCGTGGGGCTGCTGGAACGCGGCGGCCATCAAAATGAGATCGGCATTGTCTTCTTCTTTTGGTGCGCCGCGTCGGTGGTAGGTGGTCTCATCTACGGTTCCATGAAGCGGTCCATCTCACCCATGCTCCTCCTGCTGGGCATGGCGGCATTGACCATTCCGATGGGCTTTGCCCAGGACACCTGGACCCTGGCGTTCCTTTCGCTCCTGCCCGGTCTGTTGTGCGCACCAGTGTTGTCCGCGTCCTCCGAAAAGGTCGCCGACCTTGTGGAAGAGGACCGCCGTGGCGAAGCAATGGGCTGGTACGGCTCTGCACTGACCGCCGGTGTCGCTCTGGGTGCGCCCCTGGCAGGGGTCTTCATCGACACTGTGGGTCCGTCGGGCGGCTTCGCAGCGGTAGGGATCGCCGGTGTGGCGCTGTGCGCCACCGGGCTGGTCCTCATGTCCATCCGTCGCCGCGCGGCCCGGGTCTGAGGCTACCTGCACCAGACGACGACGGCGGGCCGACCACTGATGGTCGACCCGCCGTCGATGATTATTCAGGCAGTTGCAGTCAGTTCACAGGTCCGGTGAACTTTTCGCCCGGGCCCTTGCCCGGGGCATCCGGAATGGTGGATGCCTCGCGGAACGCAAGCTGGAGTGAGCGGAGGCCATCACGCAACGGTCCGGCGTGCTGGGATCCGATTTCGGGCGCGGCTGCGGAGACCAAACCGGCGAGTGCGGTGATCAACTTGCGGGCTTCGTCCAGGTCTTTGAGGTCCTCGGCGTTGGGATCGTCGGCAAGCCCGACCTTGACCGCGGCCGCACTCATGAGGTGCACGGCGCCGGTAGTGATGACCTCCACTGCCGGGACCTCGGCAATGTCACGGATCTGCTGGGAGACTCCGGCGTCGGCGGCGGGGGCGTCTCCGCCGAAGGAATTGCGGGAGTTGCTGTCTTCAGTGCTCATACTGGTAAGCTTGTCACAGACCGACTGGAAGTCGTTATTCAAGTGGTCATTCACAGTGTGGTCATCCACAGTGAACCATCGCAGTCAACAGTCCCGCCGCTCGCAATGTGCGCTTGGCGGGTTGTTTCTGTAGAATTGACTTTCAGTTTGCAAGCGGAGTTCTCTCCCACCCGCGTCAGCCGTTTCCCTTCGGGGACAGGATCCCCTTGTGGGACAAGAGGTTGCCGGGTACCTGGTCGGACACTTCAGGGTTGATCCCGGAAGTGCGCACTTTCCATTGGGAAAGTGAATCCGATCTTCGAGGCCTTCGATTGCGCCAGCAATTGGGGGCCTTCTCTATTTGCCGGTGACACCACCACAACCACAGGAGCTTTAACATTAGCGAGCCAAGAATCAATGAGCGTATCCGCGTCCCCGAGGTGCGGCTGGTCGGCCCTGCCGGCGAACAGGTAGGAATTGTCCGCATCGAGGACGCATTGCGTCTTGCTGCCGAATCCGATCTCGATCTCGTTGAAGTTGCGCCGCAGGCTAAGCCTCCTGTTTGCAAGTTGATGGACTTCGGCAAGTACAAGTACGAAGCCGCCGTCAAGGCCCGCGAAGCCCGCAAGAACCAAACCAATACGGTTCTGAAGGAAATCCGCTTCCGTCTCAAGATCGACAAGCACGACTACGAGACCAAGCGCGGGCACGCACTTCGCTTCCTCGGAGCCGGTGACAAGGTCAAGGCCATGATCCAGTTCCGTGGCCGTGAGCAGCAGCGTCCTGAAATGGGCATCCGCTTGCTCCAGCGTTTCGCGGAAGACGTGGCCGAGGTTGGCGTCATCGAGTCCAGCCCGCGCATCGATGGCCGCAACATGGTCATGGTGATCGGTCCGCTGAAGAACAAGGCCGAAGCCAAGGCTGAAGCCCGTCGTGCCAGCCAGCGTGCAGAAGCCAAGGCCCAGAATGAGGCCAAGGCCGCAGGACGCGTTGACACCACGGGGGAGCAGGCGCCGCTGACGCAGAGCCTTGCCGACCTTCTGCCCGAAGGCTTCAAGGTTTCCGAAGAGGAAACCAAGCAGGAAGCACCGGCAGCAACCGAGGCACCCGCAGCTGAAGCAGCGCCGGTTGTCGAAGAAGCTGGGGTTGAGGCTCCGGTTGTGGAAGAGGCACCGGAAGCAACAGAGGAAGCACCCGTTGCTGAGGAAGCTCCGGCTCCCAAGGCAGCACCGGCACCCGAGGCAGCACCGGCACCTAAGGCAGCTCCGGCACCCAAGGCAGCTCCGGCTCCCAAGGCTGCTCCGGTGGAGGCAGCTCCGAAGCCTGTTGTGCCGGCTGCGGCCCCGAAGCCCGCAGTTCCTGCGGCCCCGAAGCCTGTCGCCAAGCCGGCGGCTCCCAAGCCGGCAGCCCGGCCCGCGGCCCCCAAGGCCGCGCCGAAGCCTGCAACACGTAAGACCAATTAGTTCAACGCCGCGGAGGCCCTGGCCTCCACCGGCAAGCAACCAGCACGTCGGCCCCTGGTGGCCGGCTGCGCGATAGAATCGCGGACTTGTCCGTGGATACGTAAGGAGATCGGTTCCCATGCCGAAGATGAAGACCCACAGCGGTGCTAAGAAGCGCTTCAAGCTGACCGGTACCGGCAAGCTGAAGCGTCAGCAGGCCAACCGCCGTCACTACCTGGAGCACAAGTCCTCCAGGCTGACCCGTCGCCTCGCCGGCGACAAGCTCGTCTTCAAGGGCGACGCCAAGGTCATCAAGAAGATGCTCGGCGTCTAAGTTCCAAGTTCTTTGGTTACTGCCATCCGGCAGGGACCGACTACACCAAAAGCCTTCTCAGGCCGGCCGGGTTTCCGGCAGTAGCAGCTTGGGATAAAGATTTCTGAAGGAGTACGCACGTGGCACGTGTGAAGCGGGCGGTAAACGCCCACAAGAAGCGCCGGGTTGTCCTCGAACGCGCCAAGGGTTACCGC
>Ga0153977_1000028_pt1 | contig 88426 bp, 78 predicted proteins | sample TSGA061MetaG_FD_104710 | JGI IMG/M metagenome (GOLD analysis project Ga0153977, IMG submission 104710) | Attine ant fungus gardens microbial communities from Georgia, USA - TSGA061 MetaG | ecosystem: Host-associated > Fungi > Mycelium > Unclassified | place: USA: Georgia, Yuchi Wildlife... | reverse complement strand
CCGCCTGGTCCTGGAGGCCGGGGCGAAGGTCCTGGTGGACGAGAAGGACCTGTGGGAGAACGGTGACTTCACCACCACCATCCTGATCGTGAACAAGAAGTTCGCCGCCGAGCACCCGGAAACCGTGAAGGCACTTTTGAAGGGTCACGTGGAGTCGGTGAACTGGCTCAACAATGCTTCGGCGCAGGAGAAAGCGACCACCATCAACGCGGTCCTCAAGGACACTGCCGGTAAGCCGCTCCCGGCGAACGTGATTGAGCGTGCGCTCCAGAACATCAAGTTCACCACTGACCCGCTCGCCGGGACGTACAAGAAGCTCCTCCAGGACGGCGTGGACGCGGGAACCACCAAAACCGCCGACATCAACGGCATCTTCGACCTCCGCACCCTGAACGAGGTCGAAGGCAAGAAAACCTCAGCCGCAGGACTCGGCCAGGATTAAGCAGTAACGGGCTGGTCCGCTTCCCTTTGCGATTCGCGCGGGGGAGCGGACCGGCCCTTAGGCACATCAGCTCTACCAATCAACACGAAGGACGGGACCATGCCAGTCGTACTCGAGAACCTGGGGAAGCGCTTCGGCGACGGTGCCCCGGTGCTGGACGACGTCAACGCCACCATCGCGAAGGGTGAGTTCGTCGCCCTCCTTGGTGCGTCCGGCTGCGGCAAGTCCACGCTGCTGAACATCATGGCGGGACTTGAGAAGCCGACGTCGGGCGCTCTTGAAGTACCCAGCGACGGCGCGGCCTTCATGTTCCAGGACGCGTCCCTGTTCCCGTGGCTTACCGCGCGGGGAAACATTGAGCTTGCGCTGCAGTTGGCCGACAAATCCAGCACCAAGGCCGGCCGCCGGGACCGGGCCAATGAGCTCCTGGAACTGGTCCACCTGGGCGGTGCGGGTGACAAGCGTCCCCACGAACTTTCCGGAGGCATGAGGCAGCGCGTTGCGTTGGCCCGTTCGCTGGCCCAGGATCGTCAGCTTTTGCTGATGGATGAACCGTTCGCGGCCCTTGATGCGATCACCCGGGACCTCCTCCACGACGAGCTTGAGCGCATCTGGAAGGAAACCGGGCGGACCATCGTGTTCGTGACCCACAACGTCCGCGAGGCCGTACGCCTGGGCCAGCGCGTGCTCCTGTTGTCTTCGCGTCCCGGCCGTGTGGTGGCTGAATGGGACGTCACTGAGGAACACCGTACCGATGCCGGTCGCGCTGGGGAGCTGACCGGTGTCATCACCCGCCGTCTTCGCGAGGAGATCCGCCGCCATGCCAAGTAACCCCATCACCACCGAAGAGCGGACCCTTCCCGTGACTGAATCCAAAGAGCACATCACGTCGCCGTCGCTGAAGGGCAACGCCTCTGAACTCCGCGACCTCGAAGCCGGCCTGGACAATCTCCAGTCCGACCTTGGCCGCAAGCGCGGCATCGAATGGAAGCGTGTCCTGCTTCCCGTTGTAGCGCTGGTGGTGCTCATTCTCGCCTGGCAGTTCTATGTATCGCTGGGCCTTAAGCGCCGCGACCAGGTTCCGGGCCCCTTGGACGTTCTCAACCAGCTGGTTGTTTTGTGGGGTGAGGGCAAGGTCCAGGAATCCGTGTGGACCTCGTTGCAGCGCGGCCTGGTGGGCTTCCTGATCTCAGTAGTGGTCGCCACCCCTGTGGGCTTGCTGCTGGCACAGGTTGCTCCTTTGCGCCGTGCCTTTGGCCCGCTGATTTCCGGCCTCCAGGTGTTGCCGTCCGTTGCCTGGGTTCCTGCGGCCATCATCTGGTTCGGCCTCACGGACGCAACGGTGTACTTCGTGGTGCTCATGGGTGCCATCCCGTCCATCATCAACGGGCTCATCTCCGGCGTCGACCAGATTCCGCCGCAGTACCGCAGCGTCGGTACCGTCCTCGGTGCGAACCGGCTGCAGATGGCGCTGCAGATCATCCTCCCTGCGGCTCTTCCCGGGTACATCGGTGGCCTGAAGCAAGGCTGGGCGTTCTCCTGGCGTTCCCTCATGGCGGCTGAAATCATCGCCGTCGGTGGCACCATCGGCTTCGGTCTGGGCTCGCTTCTTGACCAGGGCCGTGCGTTGTCCGACATGGCAATCGTCATGTCCGCGATCCTGCTGATCCTGTTCGTGGGCATCCTGATCGAGCTCCTGGTGTTCGGCCCGATCGAGAAGCGTCTGCTTCTGCGTCGTGGTCTGCTGGCGGGCAGCTCGCGGTAACCCTCCCTTCTAAGGCAACGCGGGGTCACTTATGGCCCATGTTTGGTATCAACATGGGCCAAAAGTGACCCCGCGTTGCTGTGTCCGGGCGTCAGAGACCGGTCAGGAGGCCCTTCATGTCCTGGATCTCCTTTTCCTGCGCCGCCACGATGTCCTTGCCGAGTTGGACCGCGTCCGCGTATTTTCCTTGGCTGATTTCGGTTTTAGCCATGGACACAGCACCTTCGTGGTGAGCGATCATCTGAGTCAGGTAGAGCTTGGCTGCTTCCGTGCCTTGGGCGTCCTTGAGCTTCTGCAGTTCGGCCTCGCTCAACATGCCGTCCATGCTGTGGCCGTCGTGCCCGGAGGATCCCATGACTGGCATGTTCCAGCTCTGCAGCCAGCCCGTCATCGTTTGGATTTCGGGGGCTTGGGCGGCTCTTATCTGAACTGCCAGCCCGTTCACGGCTGCCGGGATGTCCTTCTTGGCCAGGATCGCGTCCGACATTTCGACGGCTTGCGCGTGGTGCGGAATCATCATCTGGGCGAACATGACGTCCGCCGCGTTGTGAGCTGACTCAGAGCTGTTTGGCGAGGGGGTGGCCGTGGGCGCCGACGTCCCATGATCCATGCCCGGCATCGAATCCGAGCCGGAATTCGAAGCGCAGCCGGCCAGCGCGATCAGTGCCGCGAGAGCAGTGCCCGTGATAATAAAGCGTGTTTTGTGCATCAGTGAATGGTCCTTTGACGATTCAGGCGGCATCTTGGTCTGCCGCGGAGGGTAAGCAATGGAGACCCGGAGCTGTGGAGCTCCGGGATGGGGAGGGGACGGACGCGTGTCGGCGACCCGCTCCAGTGCTTACGTCCTGCTGATGCTGAGCTGCCCCGGAGTGGGGGCTGTTGGTTGATAGGACCAGGATGGCTGGGGCTCGTCGTGTCCCCGGTCCGGGGAATCGGCTGCGACGGCGTCACCGGGAGGCGATGCGGCGAGGGAGCCGGTTTTCAACGAAGGGGTGCAATTGGCGCTGGCGGCCTGGGAGCAGGCGCAGCTTCCCGACGTGCACTTCTCTGCCTCGGCAGGCGGAGTTTCCGAAAGGTGTTGCGGGGAGCTGTGCGCGTTGTGGGTGGCAGCGGCCGTCGGAAGCGGCGTGGCTGCGTTGACCGAGTGCGTACCGTGCGATCCGTTGACCACGTGCATCCCCAAGATGCCGGCAATGACGGCTGCCACCAGCAGCAGGAGCGGAGCACGCAGTCGGAAAGCCGCAAGTGTCAGGTGGGACAGGCGATTGTTCACTGTACCTGTGCTCCTTCCCCTTCGCTCCGGACATCAGCAGCATACCCCGGGAGGGTATTTAGGTCGAGTCGAAAACCGTCCAGGCCGCTCCGACCCGCAAACCCTCCAGACGTGGAAATCCCGGGAGTCCGGAAAAGGATCCCGCGATCCGCTGCGTCGATCTGCTTGGAGCCCTAGAATCGGCGAATGGGCCTTCTAACGTTCAGCATCAATGTCACCTTGGACGGTTGCGTCGACCATCGGGAGGGCATCGCCGATGACGAAACACACGCCCACTTCACCCGGCTCCTGGAGGAAAGCGGTGCAATGCTCTGGGGCCGCACCACCTACGAAATGATGGAGAGCTACTGGCCGCTGGTGGCCCGCGGCGAAGTAGAAGCTCCACCAGCCCTGCGCGATTGGGCGCTCGCCCTGGAGACCAAGCCGAAGTACGTCGTATCGTCCACCCGGAGTGACTTTCCGTGGACCAACAGCCACCACTTGGTGGGCGAACTCCGTGCGGCGGTGCAGGACCTCAAGGATGCAACACCCAACGGGGTGCTTGTCGGCAGCGGCAAACTCGCCACACAGCTGGACAGGCTGGACCTGATCGACGAGTACAAATTCCTGATCCACCCCATGATCACCGGCCACGGTCCCACCTTGTACCAAAGCGGACTGCCCGGCACAAGGCACCTGGAACTGATCTCAGCGGTACCGCTGAACGACGGCGCAGTCGCCATGCACTATCGGCGTGCTGATTGAGGAATGAGCGGGCACTGGTCAGCGTTGTTCCGGACATGCACAACAAGCGGATCGGTTTCCTGTCCTTTGGCCATTGGGCCCGCGTCCCAGGCTCCCTGGTTCCTACGGCCGGCGAGGCCCTGAAACAGGCGATCGAGCTGGCCGTCGCCGCGGAGGAAGCGGGCATCGACGGCGCGTTCTTCCGCGTGCACCACTTTGCGCGCCAGCAGGCGTCGCCGTTCCCCCTTCTGGCAGCCATCGCAGCACGGACAAGCCGTATCGAGATGGGCACCGGCGTGATCGACATGCGCTACGAGAACCCGCTCTACATGGCCGAGGAAGCCGCTGCCACGGACCTCATCAGTGACGGCAGGCTGCAGCTCGGTGTGAGCCGTGGTTCACCCGAGCCTGCCCGGAACGGCGCAGCGAATTTTGGTTACGTCCCAGCCGACGGTGAAGACGGCGGCGACATGGCCCGGCGTCACACAGCGTTGTTCCGCAAGGCCATCGCCGGTCACGGCGTGGCCCAAGCAGATCCGCACTACTCCGGAGGTGCGACAGGCTTGCTTCCCATCCAGCCTCAATCACCGGGCCTTCCGCAGCGGATCTGGTGGGGAGCAGGGACCCGCAAAACAGCAGTCTGGGCCGCGGAGCAGGGCATGAACCTCATGAGCTCAACACTCCTCACTGAAGACACCGGCGTGCCCTTCGATGAACTCCAGGCAGAACAGATCCGGATGTTCCGCGAAGCCTGGGCCGCTGCAGGGCATGATTTCGAGCCCCGGGTTTCGGTCAGCCGCAGTGTCATCCCGATTGTGGATGCCGAGGACAACCGCTACTTCGGCCTCCGCGCCCAAGCAGACAGCCAGGATCAAGTCGGAATCCTCGACGGCGCGTTGTCCCGTTTCGGTAAGAGCTACATCGGCGAGCCGGACGCGCTGGCCGATGAATTGGCTGGAGACGCCGCGGTCCAGGCGGCTGACACCGTCCTGCTCACTGTGCCGAATCAGCTTGGTGTGGATTACAACGCCAAGCTGCTGGGGAATGTGGCCAAACACATCGCCCCGGCGTTCGGGTGGCAAGCCTCTCACATGGTGTGATCCGGGTTGTGAACTGGACGGCCCTGCAAAGGCCGGTAGTGTTGCTCGCTGTGCGCGGTTGCCGCGCACCCCAAGAGCATTCGTGCGTTACGTCAACGACGACGGGACGCACCCGGACATTTAAGGTTTCCCATGGACATTCAGAATCTCCTCGAAGACATCGTCGGCGCAGTTCAGCCGCACGTTGGCCAAGGGAAGGTGGCCGACTACATTCCGCAGCTGGGATCTGTAGATCCGGACCAGTTCGGGATCTCGGTGGTTACCCGGGAAGGTGAGGTGTTCTCGGCCGGGGATGCCCACGTGGAGTTCTCCATTCAAAGTATCTCCAAAGTCTTCGCCCTGGCTTTGGTACTGGCTTCCGACGGCGATCGCATCTGGAAGCGTGTGTTCCGGGAACCCTCGGGCAATCCGTTCAACTCGCTGGTTCAGCTGGAGAGCGAGGAAGGCATTCCCCGGAATCCGTTCATCAATGCCGGTGCGATCGTGGTGACGGACCGGCTCCTGAGCCTGACGGGGAACGCTGCCCACGCTGTCCGGGATTTGATGCGCCAGGAGACCGGTAATGCGGGCGTCGATACGGATCAGGTGGTGGCGTCGTCCGAACTGGGCAAGGGGCACCGCAATGCTTCGTTGGCGCATTTCCTGGCCAGCTGCGGCAACTTGGAGAACCCGGTGGATGACGTCCTGGATTCCTACGCCAAGCAGTGCGCCTTGGCCATGACCTGTGAAGATCTTGCCCTCGCAACCCGGTTCCTCGCCTCGAACGGCCTGGGGGCGGACGGGACGCTGGTGTTGTCGCCGGCACAAACCAAGAGAATCAACGCCGTGATGCTGACCTGCGGAACGTATGACGCCGCAGGCGAGTTCGCGTACCGGGTGGGCTTGCCGGGAAAGAGCGGGGTTGGTGGTGGAATCGTGGCCGTGGTTCCCAACAAGTGCGCCATCAGCGTGTGGAGCCCGGGTCTGGGCCGGTCCGGCAACTCGGTTGCGGGAGTGGCCGCATTGGACGAGTTCACTACCCGTACCGGGTGGTCGGTCTTTTAGACGCCGGATCACCGCATCCTGTTGCAGACTTTTTGTGACGTTGGATTACCCAGCGTTACCGGTTGTTTCCGAGCCTTTGAAGCATATTACGGCGCCGCCCTACAGTTTTTTCATGGCAATACAGGACATTTACCCCACCGCGCTGCGGCTGCTCGGCCGCCCGGTGCTGGTTGTGGGCGGCGGCCCCGTCGCGGAGCGCCGCGCCAAGGGGCTGCTCGACGCCGGTGCGAAAGTCACCGTGGTCGCTCCCGTTGCCACTGAAACACTTCAAGGCCTGGGCGCATCAGGACTCCTCACCTGGGAAGCGCGTGAGTACCGCACGTCAGACCTCGACGGCGTCTGGTTCGTACAGACGGCCACTGGCACTTCCGCTGTTGACACCCAAGTAGCGGCCGACGCCGAGGCGCAGCGTATCTGGTGCGTCAACGCTTCTGACCACGAAGCATCAGCGGCGTGGACCCCCGCCGTGGCTGTGGTGGATGACGTCAAGATCGCCATCAACGCCGGGGGAGACCCGCGCCGCGCCATGGCTCTGCGCAATGCTGTCGCCACCGCACTTGAGACAGGCGACCTGCCGCTCCGCCGGCACCGCAAGCCGGACGTCAACGGCAAGACTCCCGCAGGTTCAGTCGCTCTGGTCGGGGGCGGTCCGGGCGACTCGGGACTCATCACCGTCCGTGGCCGCCGCCTGCTGGGCCAGGCCGACGTCGTTGTTGCCGACCGTCTTGGCCCCCGCGGGCTGCTCAAAGAGCTTGCCCCTGATGTCCGCGTGATCGAGGTCGGCAAGACGCCAGGCCACCATCCCGTGCCGCAGCTTGAGATCAACCGCATCCTCGTGGACGAAGCCCTGAAGGGCAACCGTGTGGTCCGCCTGAAGGGCGGCGACCCCTATGTCCTGGGCCGCGGTGGCGAGGAAGCAGAATTTTGCCGGCAGAACGGCGTCGAGGTTGAAGTGGTGTCCGGCGTGACATCCGCGATCTCGGTTCCGGCAGCGGCCGGCATCCCGGTGACGCACCGCGGACTGGCGAAGGGCTTCAGCGTCGTCACCGGCCACGAGGAGCTGTCCGAAGTCCCCGCACGCCCGGATCACACTGTGGTGTTGCTCATGGGAGTGGCGCAATTGCGCGATTCCGCGGCTGCCTTGGCAGGCTCGGGTCTGCCTTTGGACACTCCAGTAGGTATCGTAGAGAACGGGTATTTGCCGGATCAGCGCGTCACCATCGGCACCTTGGGAAGCATCGCGGACCAGGCGGAAGCCGTGGGTGTGGCCAATCCAGCGGTCATCGTGATCGGCGACGTGGTCCGGGTCAGCCCCTTTGCGCCACAGCATTTCAAGACCGCTGACTACAGCACTATTACCCCAAATCGTCCCCGCGTCCGCAGTAACTGAGAAGAAGAAGGAACACAGCCGTGTCAATTAGCACCCCCGTAGGTTCTGCGGACCGTCCGCTCCGCGTCGCCGTCATCGGCTCCGGCCCCGCCGGCGTGTACGCAGCTGACATCCTGACCAAGAGCGAGGCCGTCAAGAGCGGCGAACTCAACGTCAGCATCGACCTCTTCGACCGCTACCCGGCCCCCTACGGCCTGATCCGTTACGGCGTTGCTCCGGACCACCCCCGCATCAAGGGCATCGTCAACGCCCTGCACAAAGTGCTTGACCGCGGCGACATCCGCTTCTTCGGCAATGTCGACTACGGCACGGACATCTCCATCGAGGATCTCCGCAAGCACTACGACGCCGTCATCTTCGCTACCGGCGCCATCAAGGACGCCGACCTGAACATCCCGGGCATCGAGCTTGAGGGTTCCTTCGGCGGCGCGGACTTCGTCTCCTGGTACGACGGCCACCCGGACGTTTCCCGCGAATGGCCGCTGGATGCCAAGGAAATCGCCGTCTTGGGCAACGGCAACGTGGCACTCGACGTGGCCCGTGTCCTGTCCAAGCACGCCGACGACCTCCTGGTCACCGAGATCCCGGACAACGTCTACGCCGGGCTGAAGAACTCCCCGGTGACCGACGTTCACGTCTTCGGCCGCCGCGGCCCCGCCCAGGTCAAGTTCACCCCGTTGGAACTGCGCGAACTTTCGCACTCCAAGGATGTGGACATCATTCTGTACGCAGAGGACTTCGAATTCGACGAAGAGTCCGACCGCCAGATCCAGTCGAACAACCAGACCAAGACCATGGTCGGCACGCTCACCAACTGGATCGCCGAGCAGCCGGAGGACCTTCACGAGCTGAAGGCTTCCCGCCGCCTGCACCTGCACTTCCTGCACAGCCCGGTGGAGATCGTGGACTCCGCAGAGACGCCGGGCAAGGTTGCCGGCATCAAGTTCGAGCGCACCGAGCTGGACGGCACGGGCAACGCCCGCAGCACCGGCGAGTTCATCGACTACCCGGTCCAGGCCGTGTACCGCGCCATCGGTTACTTCGGTTCGGCGCTGCCGGACGTTGAGTTCGACCACAAGAAGGGCGTCGTGACCAACGACGGCGGCCGCGTCCTGGACGCCGACGGCCAGCACGTGCCGGGCCTCTACGCAACGGGCTGGATCAAGCGTGGTCCTGTGGGCCTCATCGGCCACACCAAGGGTGATGCCTTGGAGACCGTCACGTACCTGCTGGAGGACCGCGAAAACCTGCCGCTGGCCGAGGTTCCCGCGGCAGACGCCGTCGTGGATCTGCTGGACGCCCGCGGCGTGAAGTTCACCAGCTGGGAAGGCTGGCTGGCACTGGACGCCCACGAACTCGCCCTCGGCGCGGCAGCTACCGAAGCCGGCGGTTCGCACGGTGTTGAGGTCAAGCGCGAGCGCGTCAAGGTTGTGCCGCGCGAAGACATGGTGGATATCTCCCGCGACGGCGTATCCGCGCAGGTCTAATCTCTCTCAAAACAACGCGGGGTCACTTATGGCCCATTCCGGTCGTCGGGATGGGCCATAAGTGACCCCGCGTTGCTTTAACCTGAGGTATGGACGTCGTCGTCATCGAAACACCCCAACTGGGCGACCGCAGTTACCTGGTCCACGACGGAACCGTTGCGCTGGTGATCGACCCGCAACGGGACATCGACCGGGTGGAAGCGGCAGCAGCCGACGCCGGCGTCCGGATCACGCACGTGGCCGAAACCCACCTGCACAACGATTACGTCACCGGCGGCCTGGTCCTGGCGGAGAAGCATGGTGCCGATTACTGGGTGAACGGTGCGGACGAGGTTTCGTTTGCCCGGGTCCCCGTCTCCGACGGCCAGGTTCTTCGCGTCGGCCGGCTCCTGGTGGGAGTGGTGGCCACTCCGGGCCACACGCACACTCACCTGTCATACGTGGTTCGGGATGACGTGCCCGACGGCGGCCCGGAGGCTGTGTTTTCCGGCGGCAGCTTGCTTTACGGTTCCGTTGGGCGGACGGACCTGATCTCGCCCCATGACACTGCGACGTTGGCTCACCAACAGTATTCTTCGGTCCGACGACTGGTGGACTCCGCCAAGCCGGACGCGGCACTCTACCCAACCCACGGCTTCGGGTCGTTTTGCTCCATCGGACCCGCGAGCCACCAGGATTCGTCAACCATCGGCGAGCAGACGGAGTCCAACCACGCTTTGACGGATCCCAATGAGGAACATTTCGTCTCTGAGCTACTGGCGAACATCACCGCCTATCCCGCGTATTACGCCCACATGAGTCCGCTCAACGCGGCCGGGGTTGGCCCGGCGCACTTGGCTGTGCCGGACTCCATGGACGCCAAGGAACTGGACCGGCGTCTCACAGCGGGGGAGTGGGTGGTGGATCTGCGCAACCGCGTGGCGTTCGCGGACAACCACCTGCACGGCAGCGTGAGCTTCGAGTACGGCCGCGGGGACAATTTCACCAGCTACCTCGGCTGGGTGATCCCGTGGAAGCAGCCGCTCACATTGCTGGGGCCACGGGATGAGGTGGAGAAGGCGATTCGTGACCTGGCGAGGATCGGCATCGAAAGTCCGGATGCCGCCGTCGGGCCTCATGGCAGGACCATCGACTTGGGGGCCTTGGCGCCGGAGTCTCCACAAGTGAGCTACCCGCACGGGGACTGGAGCCTTTTGTCCAGGGAGAGAAAGCCGGAGGATGTGGTGCTGGACGTTCGTCGCCCGGAGGAGTTCGAGGCCTCCCACGTGCTGGGTGCACTGAACGTACCCGTCCATGAGCTGCTGGGAAGGATCACGGAGCTGCCCGAGGCCAGAACCTGGGTGCACTGTGCCACGGGGTATCGGGCGAGTGTTGCAGCCAGCCTGCTGGACCGGAGCGGACGCGAGGTAGTGCTGATCGACGCCAGGTTCAGGGACGCGGCCGGGGCAGGGATTGAAACGAGCTAGCTAGCGCGGGTTCTGGTCCGAGCAGTAATCGAGGTTCCGGTACACGCTGCGTACTGCGGCGTCGGGATCGCGGGTTTCCAGGGCGTCCACCAGTTCGTCGTGGCCCTCGCGGGGAATGCCGTTGAAGCCGCCCTTGCGTTGCTGCCGAAGGAGGTCGTTGTGGAAGACTCCGCCAAAGGAAACATAGAGCTGGTGCAACAACGGATTGCCTGATGCCAAGGCTACGCGTTCGTGGAACTCCCAATCGGCGCTGGCCCACGCGGGGTAATCCTCGGCCAGCCACGCATCGTGGCGGGCGGCCAGGAGGCGGCGCATCTCGGCCAGGTCCTCCGCGGTGGCGTGTTTTGTCGCCAGGCGGGCAGCTTGGGTATCAAGACCGAGCCGGACCTCCACAATGTGTTCCTGGGTGTGCTCCAGGTACATGCGCTGGGCTGCTCCGGACATCTCGCTGTTTGCACGCACATACGTGCCGTCACCGCGACGGACTTCCAACATGCCTGAATGCGCCAGTGCTTTGATGGCCTCGCGGAGGGTGCCGCGGGAAACTCCCAACGTGGACATGAGCTCGGGCTCAGCCGGGATGCGTTCCTGCAATGGCCACTCGCCGGATTTGATCATGTCCCGCAGCTTCGCGGTAATTTCCTCGGCCAGGGCCGGGCGGTGGGAAGGCGTCAGGGTCATGCGGTCCTCGGTGCGGTCTTGGTGGCAGTGCGCTTGCTGGTAAGCAGGTGGCAAGTGACCATGAGCGCCACAGCCACGATGGACAGCAGGCTCATGGGCAACACCCAGCCGCCAGTGGCGCTGTGGAGCAGCCCCATCCCGAACGGGCCGATTGCCGCAATCAAGTATCCCAGCGATTGGGCGATGGTGGAGAGCGCGGTGGTTTCCGCCGTCGAACCTCCGCTGCGGCTGATGATCACCAAAACCAGCGGGAAGATACCCAAGCCGAAACCGAACAGCACAGCAGGCACAACGGCCATCGTCGTCGGCAGCCACAGCATGGCGGCGATGGCCAGGAGCGTGGAGCTGCTGGCGAGGTACAGGGCGGGGCGGAGCATGCCCGGCCGTGAGCCGAAAGCGAGGAGGATCATTCCGGCCGCCACCGACACCAGCTGCATGACGCCGAACTGGAGCCCGCTTTCGGAAGCGCTCAGGCCCTGCGAAGTCAGGATGTAGGCGAACCAGCTCATCACCGCATAGGCCAGGAAAGCCTGGAACGTGAAGATGGCGGTGATCAGGATGCCAAGGCGGGTCCGGAGCAACGGCCACATGGAGACGCGGGGCCGATCGGTTTTGGTGCTGTTCCGGTGCGTGTGCAGGACAACCGGCAGGAAGCCCAGGAGCGCGGCAACCCCGAGCAAGCCCCACGCAGCCAGCCCCATGGACGGCGAGCCAAGCTGCTGGGCCATCGGGACGCTGACCGCTGCGGCAAAGGTGGCACCGCCGGACATCGTGAAGGTGTAGAGCCCGGTCATCATGGACGTGCGGTCCGCGTAGTGCTCGCGGATGAACGAGGGCATGGCCACGTTGCACACGGCCAGGCCGGACATGGCCAGTACGGTGCCGCCCAGCAGTGCGCCGGTCACCGGCACGCCACGCACCAGAAGGCCTGCAGCCAGCAGGGCCAAGGCAATGGCAATGGCTTTCTCAACACCGACGCGCCTGGTCAACCAGGACGTGCCCATGCCCGCAACGGCAAAGCACAGCAGCGGGATGGACGGCAGGATCGATGCCACCAGGGCCCCGTAGCCCAGGACCTGCTGCAGTTCGTGGAACAGGGCAGCGGCGCTGGTAATGCCGGCACGCAGGTTCAGTCCGATGAGCACCACGGCAATAATGCCGACGACGGCGACGACCCTCGTTCTCGGGACTGCCTGGTTAGCCGAAGCGGAAGAAGCCTGGGTAGCAGCAATCGTCGGGATGTTTCCTGTCGTGGGTGTCAGAGGGGTCGTCGCCATATCTAAAGGTTAGACGTTTGACGTCTAATGTCTACAGTTTTGTGGCGAAGCTCTCCGGCTGCTGCCTAGCGGGGGTTTCTGGAGCCCAACCGCTGGACCGCCAGGGCAAGCCACAGCTGCACCCGGTCCTGCGTCTGCGACGGGTCGTAGCCAGTCAGCTCGGTGATCTGGGCAAGGCGGTACCGAACGGTGTTCCTGTGGAGGGTGAGTGCCTCGGCCACCGCGGCAACAGAGCCGTTGTGGTTCAGATAGCTCTCCAGGGTGGCCACCAGCTCTGCACCATGGGCGGCATCGAACTTGCGGAGCGGGGTGAGCGACTCGCTGGCCATGTCTGCCAGGGGAACGTCCTCGCTGGCGAGCAACAGGGAGGTCAGGCTCAGGCGTTCCGGCTCGTTGACCGGCAGGCCGTGCGCCGCGGCGTCGCGCGCTTCGAAGTAGCTCCAGCGCAAGCCGTTCGGCTTGGTATAGGCCCCGCCGATACCGATCACTGCATGGATGCCGGCCTCCTGCAGGTGGTCGCTGAGGCTCTTGGCCAAGGCGGTGGCGGAACTGCCGTCGTCGCTGACCACCGTCACCAGGTCCTTCCCGACGACGGCGCTGACGCCGCCTTCCAGCGCCTGGGGCAGGGAAATACTGACCAGCTGCTTGTGGTGTGCCGTGGACTCGGCAACCAACACCACGTTCTTCCGGGTGCTGTTGATGCCCACGCCTGCCAGGCGGCGGGCGGCCTCGATGGTTTCCAGGGTGCCGTGGATGACGTCGTCCAGCACTTGCCCGGCCATGGCGCGCTGGGACTGGCGCTGCTTGACCATATTGTTGAGCTCCACGCTGATGAGGTTCTGCGCGTAGCTGACGATTCCCGAGTCGATGAAAGGCTGCCGCAACCAGAGCGTGCAGGCGTCCCTGCGGCCGGTGGGAATCGGATACGAAGCCCAGCCATCCGCCGTCGGGGCCGGCTTCCCGGGCACGCTGTTGTAAAGCTGCGCGCTGAACTGGGTGAGCACCACGTCAGTGCGCAACATGCTGCCAAGCTGCTTGAGGAGTTCGTTGAGGCCGCCGCCGGTCAAGAGCGAGCGGGCCAGGATCTGGTGTCCGGCGAGGAGGCGCTCCAGGTTGGAATAGTGGTCTGCGGAGTGGGACTCTGCCACCAGTTTCCCAATGGCGATGAACGGGATTTCGTAGGGCACCTCCACCAAGGGCAGTCCCCAGCGGTTGGCCTCGGCGATCAGGGCCTCCGGAACGGATTCATGGGTGAGGCCTATGCCGAAGCCGATGCCCACGGCCCCCGCCCGTTGGACCTGGCGGACGAAGCGCCGCTGGTCAGCGGCGCTCTTAAGGCGAAGGCCGGTAGTGAGGACCAGCTCCCCGCCGCTCAGGAACCGCTGAGGGTCTTCCAACTCGGTCACGGCAACCCAGCTGATGTCCTGGTTCCACGTGGTCTCGGCAAGGCCGGATTGGCGGAGTTTCAGGGAGGGGACAGCGACGAGTGAAGCGAGGGACAGGGCCATTGTTAAAGCGTAACCCGGCGCTGGGCAAGCGCACTAAGCGGGGTGGGCTTGTGTGTGCAGCTGACTATTCCTTGGACCCCCTCCCTGGCATAGGCTCTGATCAGCTAAACCCATGCCCAGACACCGAAAGAGGGTTGCACACCGTGGTTCAAACCTTGCAGAACTTCATCAATGGCGAATTCGTCACGCCGGCAGGTACGGGTCTCCTGGACATCGTGAACCCCGCCACCGGGGAAATCGTTGCCAAGTCTCCCATTTCGGTGCAAGCCGATGTGGACGCTGCCATGACCGCCGCGAACCAGGCCTTCAAGAGCTGGAAGAAGGCAACCCCCGGCCAGCGCCAGCTCATGCTGCTCAAGCTCGCCGACGCCGTGGAAGCCAACAGCGACGAACTGGTTGAAGCCCAGCACCGCAACACCGGCCAGGTCCGCTCCCTGATCGCGTCCGAGGAAGTTGCCGCCGGTGCAGACCAGCTCCGCTTCTTCGCCGGTGCCGCACGCATCATGGAAGGCAAGTCCGCAGGCGAATACTTCGAGGGCCACACCTCCTACGTGCGCCGCGAACCGATCGGCGTCGTAGCCCAGGTTGCTCCGTGGAACTACCCGTTCCTCATGGCCATCTGGAAGATCGGTCCCGCCCTGGCTGCCGGCAACACCGTTGTCCTGAAGCCCTCGGACACCACCCCGGAATCCACCCTGGTGCTGGCCCGCCTTGCCGGGGAGATCTTCCCCGCCGGCGTGCTCAACGTTGTCCTGGGTACCGGCGAAACCGGTGCCATGATGGTTGACCACAAGGTCCCCGGCCTGGTCTCCATCACTGGCTCCGTCCGTGCAGGCATCGCAGTGGCCAGCGGCGCAGCCAAGGGCCTCAAGCGTGCCCACCTGGAACTTGGCGGCAAGGCACCGGCAATCGTCTTCAAGGACGCCGACATCAAGAAGAGCGCAGCGGCCATCGCCGAGTTCGCCTTCTTCAACGCCGGCCAGGACTGCACCGCCATCACCCGCGTGCTGATCGAGGACTCCGTCCACGACGACGTTGTGGCAGCCATGGTGGAGCACACCAAGACCCTGCACACCGGTTCGCAGAACGACGAAGACAACTACTTCGGTCCGCTCAACAACGTGAACCACTTCAACGCAGTGACCTCCGTGGTTGAGCACCTGCCGGCGAACTGCAAGATCGAAACCGGCGGCCACCGCGCAGGCGAGAAGGGGTTCTTCTTCGAGCCCACCATCATCACCGGCGCCAAGCAGAGCGACGACATCGTGCAGAAGGAAACCTTCGGCCCGGTCATCACTGTGCAGAAGTTCAGCACGGAAGAAGAAGCGCTCGAGCTGGCCAACGACGTCGAATACGCCCTGGCGTCCAGCGTCTGGACCACCGATCACGGCACGGCCATGCGCATGAGCCGTGACCTGGACTTCGGTGCGGTCTGGATCAACACCCACATCCTCCTGACGGCAGAGATGCCGCACGGCGGCTTCAAGCAGTCCGGCTACGGCAAGGACCTCTCCATGTATGGCGTCGAGGACTACACGCGCATCAAGCACGTGATGTCTGCACTCGATGCATAACCCGGCTTCCCAGAAAGGCAACCACCTCATGACCACCACCGCGAACGAACTCTCGTACCGCATCGAGCAGAAGCGCAACATCAACGGCGCCTTCCCCGGCCCCAAGTCGCAGGCACTGGCTGAGCGTCGCTCCGCCGTCGTAGCTGCCGGCGTCGCCTCGGGCGTCCCCGTCTACGTTGAAGACGCCGACGGCGGCATCATCCGCGACGTCGACGGCAACTCCTTCATCGACCTCGGCTCCGGCATCGCCGTGACCAGCGTCGGCGCGTCCGACCCCGCCGTCGTCGCCGCTGTCCAGGAAGCTGCTGCACACTTCACGCACACCTGCTTCATGGTCACCCCGTACGAGGGCTACGTTGCAGTTGCCGAGCAGCTCAACCGCCTCACCCCGGGCGACCACGCCAAGCGCACCGTGCTGTTCAACTCCGGCGCTGAAGCCGTGGAGAACGCCGTCAAGGTTGCACGCCTGGCCACCGGCCGCGACGCCGTGGTTGCTTTCGACCACGCGTACCACGGCCGCACCAACCTGACCATGGCACTGACCGCCAAGGCCATGCCGTACAAGACCAACTTCGGCCCGTTCGCGCCCGAGGTCTACCGCATGCCCATGAGCTACCCGTTCCGTGAAGAAAACCCGGAAATCACCGGTGCCGAGGCCGCCAAGCGCGCCATCACCATGATCGAGAAGCAGATCGGTGGCGACCAGGTTGCCGCGATCATCATCGAACCCATCCAGGGTGAGGGTGGTTTCATCGTTCCGGCCGAAGGCTTCCTGCCGGCACTGTCCGCATGGGCCAAGGAAAAGGGCATCGTCTTCATCGCCGACGAGGTCCAGTCCGGCTTCTGCCGCACCGGTGAATGGTTCGCTGTTGACCACGAGGGTGTTGTCCCGGACATCATCACCATGGCAAAGGGCATCGCCGGCGGCCTCCCGCTGTCCGCCATCACCGGCCGCGCAGACCTGCTCGACGCCGTTCACCCGGGCGGTCTCGGCGGTACCTACGGTGGCAACCCGGTTGCTTGCGCAGCAGCACTGGCTGCTATCGACACCATGGAGCAGCACGACCTCAACGGCCGTGCCCGCCACATCGAAGAGCTCGCCCTGGGCAAGCTCCGCGAACTGGCTGAAGAAGTTTCCGTGGTTGGCGACATCCGCGGACGCGGCGCCATGCTGGCCATCGAACTGGTCCAGCCCGGTTCCAAGGAGCCGAACGCCGAGCTCACCAAGGCCGTTGCCGCCGCTTGCCTCAAGGAAGGCGTCATCATCCTGACCTGTGGCACCTACGGCAACGTGATCCGTCTGCTCCCGCCGCTGGTCATCAGCGACGAGCTGCTCATCGACGGCCTCGAAGTCCTCGCCGCAGCCATCAAGGCCAACGCGTAACTTTCACCGCTTGACGCACACAAGGAGGGCCGGGGTTTCCCGGCCCTCCTTCTGCGTTCCGCGCCGGGGTCGCCGGAGCACGCCGGGATCGCCGGAGCGCGCCGGGATCGCCGTAGCTACACAGCGATTCCGCATGGCTCCCGCGATCTCGACGCCGGAACGCCCTAGGTGCCCACCGTCAGGTTCTTCTGGTGGCCATGCCCGTCCAGCTGGACCTCGATGACCACGGGCCCGGCACTGACCAAGGCCACGCCGTCGTCAGCCTGTACAACGGTGCGCCACTGGGAACCAGGCAGCGTGATCCGGAGGCTGGCCTGGGTCCGGGATGGGTCGGACACGGACAGAGTGAGCTGGTTGCCGGCCTGGTGTGCTGCCAGGGTGCAGGGGCCGGAGACTGTATAGCCCCCTGCGGTGCCTGCTGCGAAGAAGTTGGCCAGGACAAGGTGGTCCTTGTCCACCTCCACCATCTGGGCCTCCGACGAATTGGCCAGGACTTTGACATCGGAGTTGGCCGACTGGGAGAACGTGGTGGAATGGCCTGCCGCGGGCAACACCATGTAGGCATAGCCCGAGCCCACCGGATCAGTGCCATGGCGGTGCGTGATGGTCACATAGTCCCGGGTAACAGGATCGGTTGACCCGCCGGTGTCGGCCCCGGAGTTCACGTCGAACCAACTCCCTGTTCGGCGGACCACGGCCACTTCCGGCTCCCCGGATACTCCCGGCGCCTCGAGGAACACATAACCGCCGTGCCCCTCGATGTGCACGGACCTCTTGAGCTGCACCGCTGCATCCCCGGGTGCCATGCGACGGTTCCGGGAATCGGTCCGCAACGCAGGCACGGTCCCTGACGCGAACGCCCTGTTCTCCACCGTGGTCTGGACAGCAGCCCCACCCGTGCCGGTAATGCCCGCCCCCAGGCAGACCACCGCGTCATCAAGGGAGAACCAGGACTTCCTGCCGGACAACGTCTTGTTGTGGTTGAGGTGAACCATGCCGATGACACCCCATCGACCGTCCATGGTGAGCCCACCGGCAAAAGCCTGGAAAGCGCGGGGAATTCCGGTCCCGGCGCCTCCCGCGCCGCTGGCTCGTACTTGATCGTTGACCGTGGTGCCGGGAAGGGCATAGGGATCCACCGTGGGCCAGAAATCTGAGCTGAATTGCGAGGGGTCCTGGCGGGTGTAAACGAACGTCATCCCGTCGCCCTGGTACCAGCCGAGGTTGTTCTCACTGTTGCCCCACTCATACCTGCCGATCCGCTTGGAGGACAGGTTCACGGTGCAGCCCCATTGCTGCCGGTGGTGGACCAGTCGGTCCTGGTCAGCGAACATGCGGCTGTACACCGGTGCCGGCGCGGAGACCACGGTGGTATTGGAGAGGACGTCCAGGGACAACAGGGACTTTGCCAGGCTCTGCGTTGGGTGTCCCACGAGTTTCTGGTCCGCACAGCGTTCCAGCCAGCCCTTGGCCAAGGCCAGGAACCGGGAACGATACGGCTCTTCGCAGCCTGGCGCCAACAGCAGCACCGCGGAGATCAGGCCGAAGCCGCTGACGTAGTCGGGTTCCCGTTGCCGCGACACGGCGCGGCCGCGGACGGTGTCCATGATCCGGCCGTCCCATACGAACGGGGCATAGGTCCGTTCAACTGCGTCAAGGAGCACGGTTCTTTTCGGGTCGTTGACGGCCCACGTGCTGCCACCGAGCATTGCGATGATCTCAGCGATACCGGCTAACGCCACCACGCCGTAGGTCCCGGCATAGGGCAGGTAGGTGTGCTGCACGAAGGACCCGTCGGTATAGAAGCCGTCGCCGCTGGTCACGTAGGTGAAAACACTGTTGACGCCGCCGCGGACGGTGTCGCTCAGGGCATCGCGTCCCAACACGATTTCATCGGGACTTTTGTCGAGGATGCCGCGCATGCAGCAGGCCAGGGCCTTGTCCACGCGATTGGCGCCCGTCTCGGCGAAAGTTGTAGCACGGCCGCGCCAATTCGGGTTGGGCGTGAACCAGCGGACAGCTGCCAGCAGGGACGTCCGCAGGCTTTCGGGGACCTCGGAATGAAGCAGTGTCAGGATATCCACGGACTTGCGGGGAATACCGATTTCCCAGAACCACCAGTTTCCGGCAGCGCGCATCCCGGGCTTGTACGCGGTGTCGTTGAGGAGCTTCAACCCGGCAACGATGTCAGCGGCCAGTGCCGGGTTCCCGGCGTAGGGATTGCCGGGTACCGCGTAGCCCAACGCCATGTCGTAGAGGCGGTTGAAGTGCAGGCCCAGGTTGCTGGTAGCCGTAGCCGACTGTCCTATGCCCGTCAGCGGGATATCGGGCCACAAGGACGTCCGGACCGGCGCTTTGTCCATGGTGGTCCACCACGTACCGGCGGTGTTTCCCGTCCCTTCGAGCTGCCCTGCGAGTTCGGGGACATCCGCGGCGCTCCGGCTCCCGGTAAGGACCAGGCGTCGGCGATCCACGAGTTCCTGCAAGCCGGCGTCGCCCGCGGCCATGGACGGCGCTCCCTGGGACAGCAGGGCCCCGGCGAGGGCGGCAGCCCCCGTGGTGCGGAAGAGATTTCGGCGGCTCATGGTGGGTCCAGTGAAGTTCAAAACTGCTCCGTTCAAAACTGTTTCGGGGGTGAAGGGAATGCGGCTGCGGTGATGCTTTCCGCAGCTTTATGTCCGGTTCCCGGGCCCCTCAACAGCAGTGAACGGAGTGTTCACGACTGTTTGGGAGGTGACACCGAGTCGCGGATGACTATGTGCGTGCCGACGGTGAGGGTGTTGTCAGAGGAGGCGCCGGCGTCGTGCGGTGACTGGGCCAGCGCCAGCCGCACGGCTTCGCGTCCCAGTTCCTCAAGCGGCACCCGCACAGTTGTCAGGCGGGGACGCAGCTCGCTGGCCACAGGGACGTCGTCGTAGCCAACCACTGAAATGTCCTCCGGGACCCTGATTCCGCGTTCTTCGAGCGCCTCCAGGATTCCGGCGGCCACGAGGTCGTTGGCGCCAAAGACGGCGGTGAACCCAAGGTCCTGCTCCAGCAGTTCGCGCATCCGGCTGTAGCCGAAGCCGCGGCCAAAGGCTCCTTCGTGGACCAGTGCAGGATCGCGTTCAATACCGCGGGCATCCAGGGCGCGGTAGAAACCGGCCAGCCGGGACGCCGTCGTCGAAAAATCACGGGGGCCACCGACGTAGAGGATCCTCCGGTGTCCCTGCGAGATCAGGTAGTCGGTGATGGCGAAGGCGCCTCCTTCGTTGTCGTAGGTGACCATCTTGGTGGGAACACCAGGGCCCAGGGACGGCCTGCCGCAGAGGACCAACGCGGATCCTGCCGCTGCGAGTGCACGGGCACGGTCGGCCATCTGCTTCCGATACCTGGGATCATCCGACGCTCCGCCCACCACGATCACCGCGTCAGTCCGCTGCTCGCGCATCAGGTCCACCAGCGCGAGCTCACGTTCCTTGTCGCCGTGGGTGGCGGTGATCAGGCACAGGCGGCCCTCGGCGCTCGCCTGCCGCTCCACGCCCCGGGCAATATAGGCGAAGAAGGGGTCGGCGACGTCGTTGATGATAATTCCGACAGTGCGGGTGGTGGCGCCGGCCAGGGCACGGGCATGCGCGTTGGCCACGTAGCCGAGGTCCGTCACGGAGCGGAAAATCCGCTCACGCGTGGCTTTGGCCACTGGGTAATTGCCGCTCAGGGCCCTGGAAACGGTGGCCACGGACACGCCGGCCGCCTGCGCGACGTCGGCAATTGTGGCGCCGCTGCCGCCGCGGGCATGGATCGGATCTGTGGGGGAGCTTTTGTCAGTCACTAGGCGATTCTCGCAAGATCCGCCGCCAATACCGGATAAGCCAAGGGCAAGCCCTCGCTCAATCGCCGGACTTCCATGACTGCGTGGCTGCCCAAACGGTGGATCTCGTTGCCCATTGCCCCCGCGATATGGGGAGTCAGCACCACATTGGGCAGGGTGTGCAGGACCGAGCCGGCAGGAAGCGGTTCTGGATCCGTGACATCCAGATACGCGTCAAGCCGTCCGGAAACGAGCTCCGAGGTCAGGGCTGCTGCATCGATCAGGGCGCCGCGGGCGGTGTTGATGACCAGTGTCCCGTCCTTCATGAGGGCAAGTTGCTGCGCACCGATAATGCCGCGCGTTTCAGCGATGTCCGGTGCGTGGATGCTCACCACATCGGAAAGGGCGCAGAGCTGGTCCAGGCCAACAGCTTCAACGCCCAGTTCGGCGGCCTCGACGGCGGTGAGGTAGGGGTCGTAGACAAGTACCCGTGCGTCGAGGTTCTTGAGCAGTCCGATCACTTGGCGACCGACGCGGGAGGCGCCCACCAAGCCGATAGTGACGCCGTTGGTTCCGATGGCAGGGAACCCTGCGGTGTTGCGGGAGGCGCCTGTGATGCGCAGTTGTTCGCTGAACCTCCGGGCCCTCTTGAGGCCCATGACGATCGCGGCGAAGGTGAACTCGGCCACCGGCACAGCATTGGCCGCGGCCGACGACGACACCTGGATTCCCCGTGCGTACACCTCAGGGGACAGGAAAGTTTTCACGGTGCCTGCCGCGTGGATGATGCAGCGCAACCGGGGCAAGTGGTCCAGCACGAAGGCATCAATGGGAGGGGCACCCCACCCGGTGATGAGCAGTTCGACGTCTCCGAGGCGCTCCAAGGTGCCCGGGACGGTGAAGTCGGAGACGGGTTCGGGATCCAGCAGGGTGACGATTCCGCGGAGCCGGGCAAGGTCTTCGGTGCTGAACAGCGTGGGCAGGTTACTGAGGCCCATCGCGAACGCAGCCTTGATGATGCCGGCGTGCTGGAGGTTGATGGTCACTGCAGGTTTCCGTCCGGTCGTAGTGGTCAGTGAATAGAAAGCGCTTGCTATTTCGATGTCAGCGTAGGTGCGTCATGGAAAGGCTGTCAATCCCGGATTCCAATGAATATAAGGATCTGAGCGTGTTATTGACATCACACATTTCTTCTGGGTAGCTTGTTTCCCATAGTAAACGCTTACTATTTCTAGCCGTTGAGCGCTTCCGGGCGCCGGGCCACTCCACATCCGCCGGTTACGGCGCAGACAGAGGAAATACATGAGCAGCAACAGCCAGACACTTACGCCCCAGGCGGGCACCGACGTCGGCATCCCGGCGCCGGTGGCGGAAGGCCGCCGTCGTGGTCGCCCACCGGCGGACGCGGGGCAGGGCCGCAAGAAAAGCCTCATGGCCCGGATCCGACGCGACAAAGTGATGTTGCTGTTGATCGCGCCCGGCTTCCTGTACTTCGTGGTGTTCCACTACGTCCCACTTGCCGGCAACATCATCGCGTTCCTGGATTACAAGCCGTACCTCGGTTTCGTGGACAGCGTCTGGGTGGGCCTGGAGAACTTCGCCGCCATGTTCCAGGACGGCGCCTTCTGGGAGGCCCTCCGCAACACCCTGGTGATCACGGGGCTCCAGCTGGCACTGTTCTTCCCGGTTCCCATCTGCCTGGCCCTGCTGCTGAACAGCATCGTGTCCAACAGGATCAGGAAGTTCGTCCAGAGTGTGGTCTACCTGCCGCACTTCATCGGCTGGGTGATCATCGTGGCCGTTTTCTCGGAAGTCCTCGGTGCCACCGGCGCTGTCCCGCACCTGCTGGAGAGCCTTGGCCTTCCGCGCTTCGACGCCATGACCACTCCCGGGTTCTTCCCCTTCCTGGTCACCATCCAGTCCATCTGGAAAGACGCGGGATGGGGGACCATCATCTTCCTGGCAGCCCTGATGAACGTGGACCAGGAACTATACGAAGCCGCGGCCGTGGATGGAGCCAACGCACGCCACCGGCTGTGGCACATCACCCTCCCGGGGATCATGCCGGTGATCATCCTGCTCCTCATCCTGAACCTTGGCAGCATCCTGTCCGTCGGCTTCGAACAGATTGTCCTCCAGCGCGACAACGTAGGCCCCGGCGCCGGCGAAGTGCTGGATACATACGTCTATTTCCACGGCATCCAGGACGGCCAGTGGGGTCCTGCAGCAGCCGTGGGTCTGGTGAAGGGCATCGTCGGCCTGGTCCTGGTGCTCAGCGCCAACAAACTGGCCCATCTCTTTGGACAGGAAGGTGTCTATTCCAATGGCAAATCCAAGTAGCACGCTGGCGTCCGGCCTGGGCCGGCTGAAGGCCAGGGACACCCGCCCCATCTGGATGGAGAAGCCGAAGCCCGCCGTCCAGGTGTCCAAAGCCATCGCCCTGGTAATCATCTGCTTCCTGGCCCTGTACCCGTTGCTTGCCGTCCTGGCCACGAGTCTCTCCAGCCAAAGCGAGATCGCCAACAACAACGGCCTGGTCCTGTTTCCCAAAGAGCCCACGTTCGCTGCCTACCAAACAATCTTTGCCGGCGGCGTCGTGACTGATGCGTTGATCCGCTCACTCCTCATCACCACAGTGGGAACAGCCCTCTCCCTGGTGGTCACGGTCGCGATGGCGTACGGCCTCACACGGCGGGATCTGGTGGGCGGGCGTTTCTACCTCATGACAGCCCTCTTCACCATGCTCTTCAGCCCCGGCATCATTCCCAGTTTCCTCATGGTCAAGGAACTCGGACTGCTGGACAGCTACGCGGCCCTGGTCCTGCCCACGTTGATGAGCGCTTTCAACCTGGTGGTGGTCCGGTCGTTCTTCATGAACCTGCCGCAGGAACTGTTCGAAGCCGCGAAGATCGACGGCGCGGGAGACTTCCGCATCCTGGTCCAGATGGTGCTGCCACTCTCACGGGGCGTGCTGGCCGTCGTCGGGCTCTTCTACGCGGTGGGCTATTGGAACGCATTCTTCAACGCAATGCTCTACCTGAACGACGACAAGTGGCCGCTGTCCATGATCCTGCGCCAGTACGTGCTGCTCGGCCAGCCCATGGGCGACTCCGCAGTAGCCGAAATCGCGGTGCCGTCGCAGGCGATCCAGATGGCCGTCGTCGTGATTTCCCTGATCCCCATCGTGATCGTGTTCCCGTTCCTCCAGCGGTACTTCACCAAGGGCGTCCTCACCGGCGCCATCAAAGGCTAGTCAAACTCTCCATTCTTGAAAGGGAAGACCCATGAACGCAGTACCCTCTGCCGGCCCCAGCCGCCGGAACTTCCTCTCGGTAGCCGGCATCGGTGCGCTCGCTCTCTTCAGCGGCGGAGCCCTGGCCGGGTGCGGACAGCGCACTACCAGCGTTGCGTCGAACGCCAGCGAAGCTTTGTTGCCCACGCACATGCCCCTCCAGGCAGCCGCCGCCGACATCCCCGGTACGGCCCAAGGTGTGCCGTCAGCGTTCTACAAGTACCCCGCACCTTTCCGCAGTGTGCAGGCAGCACCGCTGAAGGGTGGCAAGATCACAGCTATCACCAACCTCTTCGGGACGGCCCCGAACGCGCGGGCGGACAACCCGGCGTGGCAGGCCATCGAAGCCCGCTTGGGCGGGCAGGTGGAGATCACCTCGGTCTCCTCGGACGACTACGCCACCAAATTCAACACGATCATCGCAGGCGGCGAACTGCCCGACCTCATGCTCAACGACGGCGCCGCAGTGCCCAACATCGTGGAGTTCCTGCAGGCCAAATGCGCGGACCTGACCCCGTTGCTCGGTGGCGACAAGATCAAGGACTACCCCAACCTGGCCGCCATCCCTGAGGTGTTCTGGAAGCAGACAGTCCAGGCCGGCAAGCTCTACTCGCTGCCCATCCCGCGCAACCTGACCGGTGGATCCGGCTTCGTGAACCAGACGCTCCTGGAGAGTGTCGGCATCAAGTCCACCGAGGACATCAAGGACAAGGACGACTTCTACCGTGTGGCCAAGGAGCTCACCAATCCCTCGAAAAACCAGTGGGCGTTGGGCAGCACCAAGTTTGGGCTCACCATGCTGCACCATATGTTCCGCACACCAAACGTGTGGAAGAACGACGGCGGCAAACTCACCCGGGCGTTCGAAACGGACGAATACCTGGCCGCGATCGAATTCGCAGCCAAGCTCTACAAGGACGGTCTGTACGTGCCTGGTTCCGAGGGCTGGACGAAGTCGCAGATGGTGAACTCCTTCATCTCCGGCAAGGTGGCCATGATCTATGACGGACTACCGGCCTACATCGGACCTACAGGCTACGGCCGCAGCATTCCCGCGGCGAACAAGGCCAACAAAGCCGTGCCTTTCATTCCCGTAGGCCACGACGGCGGCAAGGCCCAGACCTGGCTGGACAACGTCACGTTCGGCACCGTGATGCTGAAGAAGGCGGACGAAGCCAAGCTCAAGGAAGTCCTGGCCGTGGCCAACTTCCTGGCGGCACCGTTCGGCAGCGAGGAATACCTGCTGCTCAACTACGGCGCGGAAGGAGCCGACTACACCTTGGACGCCAACGGAAACCCGGTAGTGACCGATCGTGCCCTGCTGGACAATGCGGTTCCGTGGAAGTACCTGGCTGCACCCCAGCAAGTGGTCTACGACCCGAGCAATAAGGACATTGTGGACGTCATGCACAACGCCTACTCCAAGCTCATTCCACTGGGCGTCGAAGATCCCTGCGGCACGCTGTTCAGCCCCACCAACGCCAGCAAGGGTGCCAAGCTGGGCCAGCCCGTCTCCGATGCTGCCACTGCGGTCATTGCCGGGCGCGGCACCATGGACGCGCTCAAGAGTGCCGTAGCTGACTGGAAGAAGAATGGTGGCGACACCATCCGCAGCGAATACGAGTCAGCGCTGGCCAAGTAGCCAGTCCGAACAAACCAAGGATCCAACACTGTGACACAGCCTCCGCCAGTAACACAGCCCCGGCTTCCCAATCCCGACCCCGTCCTGTCCCCGTTCACGGGCTGGACCCGCGGCCACTGGGAGAATACGGCCGACCACTGGCTCGAACACATCCGTGCGTATTCCAGCCCTCTCAAGGCCAGTCCGCGCCTGCCGGGCCCGGTGACGCGTGACGGCGAGCGCCGGGAAGGCATGGAGGCCATCGGCCGGAGCCTGCTGATGGCTGCGCCGCGTATCGCCGGTGCCCGTGGCCAGGACCGGTTGCAGCTGGCGGCTTGGTACCGGGAGGCGCTGCTGGCCGGTACTGATCCTGACGGCGCGGAGCGTTGGCCGTTGGGCGTCACGTGCAAGTCTCCTTTGTTGGGGGTGACCAACTCGATCGTGGAGGCTGCGAATATTGCCTTCTCGCTCCACATTTCCAGGGAGTGGTTGTGGGAGCCGTTGGATGTAGGCGGGAAGAAGCAGGTTGCCGACTGGTTGCGGCACCATGCCCGGCTTGAGGTGTGGGGCAACAACTGGCAGCTCTTCCCGGCTATGGCGGAGGGCTTCCTGCGTTCGGTGGGCGAAGACGTTTCGGGCTGCACGGGGGCTCGGAACGTGGCCCGTGTGGAGTCCTGGTACTTGGGCGACGGCTGGTACACGGACGGGCCGGAACATGCCATCGACTACTACAACGCGTGGGCCATCCACCCCTATTTGTGGGCTTGGTATGACATGACCGGCCGGGGGGACACCCCTGAGGGTCGTCGTCACTTGGAGCGCTTGCGGGAATTCGTGGGCACGCAGAGCCTGATGTTCGCCGGTGACGGGGCCGTGCTGCATGTCGGCCGATCTCTGGCGTACCGCACTGCGGTCCTGGCGGCCCTGTGGTGTGCGGAGATCTCGGGAGTGAACCCGCTGTCCCCGGGTGCTACGCGTCGCCTGGCATCGGGCGTACTGGCGAACTTCACCGCGAAGGGCGTTGGTGTTGATGGTCCGCCGAGCCTGGGCTGGTACGACGAACACCTCGGGTCCTGCCAGGCGTACAGCGGCTTCGGTTCACCGTACTTGGCCGGCATCGGCTTCCTTGGTTTGGCGCTGCCGCCGGAGCACAGGGTTTGGCAGGACGTGGAAGAGCAGCAGCCCACCGATGGCCCGGCTACCGTTCGGGCTTTGCCGGATGTGGGGTGGACTTTGGCCGGCGGTGCCGGTTTGGTCCGTCTCACGAACCATGGCAGCGATCATTGCGGCCTGCCGGTGGGTGGCGGCACGGACCCTGACGATCCGCACTACGCCAAGTTCTCCTACTCCACCCACACAGCGCCGGGGACGGGAGTTGCGTGGGAGGACAACGTGGACGGTCACCTTGCGTTGTTGGGCTCCGACGGCGTGGCGAGCCGGCGTTGTGCCCTCCGCGCCACCCGCACGGACGGACCCGTCAGCGGTTCTGTCCACATCCCGCAGTTGTATGGGAAGACCTTGCCCGGCACGGCTGTTACTACAGTTTCCGTGGTGGACGGCATCTACGAGCTTCGCTGCCATCTGGTCCGCGGACCGGTGGAGTATTCGGTCCGGGAAGGTGGTCATGCCGTGGCCGACGCCATGCAGATGGACGTGGGAATCACCGGGGACACCGCGTGGGTGAGCAACGGCGATGTGTTCGCCGCTGTGACGGCCGTCCACGGCTGGGAGGAGCCACGGACCACCCGCTATACGGGTGCCAACGCCATGGGCGAGCACTCAGCAGTCCCCAGCTTCAGCGCGCGGCGCAGCGGTGAGGAAACGGTCCACGTTGCCCTCCACACGCTGACCCGGGGACAGGCTCCGGCGCCGGAAACGCTCAAGGCGGCTGCCGCCGTCGTGGTTTCCGGCACGGACGTCTCCGTGTCATGGGCAAGCGGAAAGTCGCAAACTTTTGACTTGCGGACGTTTGTTCCTTGGGACGGGCAGGTGGGTAAATGATGGACCTCAAGTACGGGGCATCGCGGGAAAAACCCCGTGAGGATGCGGCAATGAAGCGGTTCCGGGGCCATCGCGTGGGCCAGTTCATTCACTGGGGTCTTTACGCCCTGCCGGCAGGCCGCTGGGAAGGGAAGGACGTGGAATTCGCGGCGGAGTTCCTGCCGCGCGTGGCGAAGATTCCCCAACATCGCTGGGAGGCGCTCGCCAACGATTTCACGTTGGCGGATTTCGACGCCGAACGGTGGGCAGACACGGCCGTGGCGCTGGGTGCCCGCTACATGACCATCACCACCAAACACCATGATGGCTTCTGCTTGTGGCCGAGCACGCATACCGACTTCCATATGGGGAACACCCCTTCCGGTCGCGATGTCCTGGGCGAACTGGTGGCGGCGTATGAAGCCCGGGGGATTGACGTCAACTTCTACTACTCGGTGCTGGATTGGCGGCACCCGGACTGGCGTTTCACACTGGAGAACGACGCCGACAACCTGGCTTTCGCCCGTTACCTCGACTTCGCGATGAAGCAGTTGGTGGAACTGGCCGAACGCTATCCGAGTGTGAAGGGTTTCTGGTTCGACGGCACGTGGGACGAATCAGTGAAGGCCAACGGGTGGTGGACGTGGGAAGTCGAACGGATGCTGAAGGAACGTATTCCCGGCGTTGTGGTCAACAGCCGCTTGCGCGCGGACGACTTCGGAGCCAGGCACGTGGACTCCAATGGCTTACTCATGGGCGACTACGAAAGCGGCTACGAGCGCAGGCTGCCCGAGCCGTGGGACCGGAGCGTGGCAGCCCACGACTGGGAAGCGTGCATGACCATCCCGCAGGCCAGCTGGGGCTACCACCAAGGGCCTTGGGCGCAGTCGACACTCAAGCACCCGTGGGATGTGGTGGACATGATCGCCCATTGCACGTCCTTGGGCGGCAACTTCCTGCTCAATTTCGGACCCCGAGGCGACGGCTCCATGGCACCGGCAGAGGTGGAAATCGCCCGCACGGTGGGGCAGTGGCTCGGAGTCAACGGTGAAGCGATCTACGGCTGTGGCTTCGCCGAGGGCTGGGAGTACCCGGGGTGGGGATACTTTACCCAGGACAGCAGCACGGGGCAGGTGTTCGCGGTGGTGACACGGGAGCCGGCGTCCGGGCGGATCCGTTTGGAACTGCCCACGGGCATGGAGCTTGTGGGTCTGCAGTTGCTGGGCTCCGCCGGGCACCCGTTCAATGAGCACCCGTTCAAGAGGCTGGCCGGCTCCGTGTTCGAGGTGGATTTGGGGGGTGCCACGAGCGCCGGTCCGCTCGTGTTCGCGCTGGAAACCGGTGCCATTACCGGTCCAGTGGCCGAAAAGGAACCCAACCCGGACGTCCTCGACTAAAGCAACGCGGGGTCACTTATGGCCCATAAATCCCCTCGGGATGGGCCATAAGTGACCCCGCGTTGCTGTTTAACGGGCGGCGGCCAGACGGGCCTTCTTCTTGATCACCGAGTTCTTCCGGGTGGTGCGCAGCATGTCGATGGTCAGGAGGACCAGGGCGAGCCAGACGACGCAGAAGCCGACCCAGCGGGCAGTGGTCATGGTTTCGTGGAACACCAGCAAAGCCACGACGAACTGGAGGATCGGGGCGAAGTACTGGAGCAGCCCGATGGTAGTCATCGGCAGCCGACGGGCCGAGGCGCCAAAGAAGAGCAGCGGCACGGCCGTGATCACACCAGAGGAAACCAGGAGCCAGAAGTGTCCTGCGCCCAGGGTGGTGAGGGTCTCAGCTCCCGTGACGCCCAGGACCACCATGGTGATGGCTGCGAAGGGAGCCAGCACCATGGTCTCGACGCTCAGGCTCGTGAGGGCATCCACTTTGGGACCGACACGCTTTTTCACGAATCCGTACAGGCCGAAACTGAACGCAAGAATCAGTGCGATCCACGGGAGTTGACCGTAGGAGAAGGTCAGGACACCCACTGCGACGAAGCCGATGCCCACGGCCGTCCACTGCAAGGGGCGCAGTTTCTCTTTGAGGACAAACACACCCAGAAGGACCGAGACCAGCGGGTTGATGAAGTAGCCCAGGGACGTCTCAACGGCGTGGCCGGTGGTGACGCCGAAAGTGTAGGTGAGCCAGTTGATGGCGATCAGTCCGGCGGCCAACGCGAGCGGCCCGAACACACTGCGGTCCTTCAACGCGGCGCCGAAAACCCTCCAGGCCCGCGTGATGGTGATCAGGAGCGCGCAGAAGATGAGGGACCACACGATCCGGTTGGCCACAATTTCAATCGCCCCGGCAGGCATGAGGATAAAGAAGTAGAGGGGAAGCAGGCCCCATAGTCCGTACGCGCCGATGCCGAACAGAATTCCCGCCGTCGACTCGCTCCTCACCGGTTTGGCCGAACCGCCGGTGCCTTTGCCGCCGCTCCCGGGTACCGCCGTCGCGGGCCGGTTTGAAGGGGAGCCTGAGATGATCTGTTCGGGAGTCGACACATTTTCGCCAACACCAACAGTCCCCGCAATATTCCGCAATCTTTGTGAATCTATGTGACTCCTGCCATATAAGCGGCCGGGTGTAGGGTCGGCACCTAGAATTGAAGTCTGCGCGCCCCCAACAGCGGCGTGGCTCACTGCTTCGGAAGGGCTCACGGTGTCCAACTCAGCCGCAACCATCCCCAATCGTCCGCTTCGCATTGCCATTGTGGGCGCAGGCCCTGCCGGTGTTTACGCCGCGGATATCCTGACCAAGTCCAACGAGGTCAAAGACGGACACGTGGAAGTGAGCATCGATCTCTTCGAGGCGTATCCCGCACCATACGGGCTGATTCGATACGGCGTGGCGCCGGACCATCCCCGCATCAAAGGCATCGTGAACGCCCTGCATAAAGTGCTGGACCGCGGCGACATCCGCTTCCTGGGCAACGTCACCTACGGCCGGGATCTGACCCTTCACGACTTCCGCGCCTTTTACGATGCCGTGATCTTCTCCACCGGCGCCATCAAGGACGCGGACTTGAAGATCCCGGGCATCGACTTGGAAGGCTCTTTTGGTGGCGCGGACTTCGTCTCCTGGTACGACGGCCACCCCGACGTGCCCCGCGAATGGCCGCTGGACGCCAAGGAAATCGCGGTCATCGGCAACGGCAACGTGGCACTGGACGTGGCCCGGATGCTGGTCAAACACCCCGAAGAACTGTTGGTCACCGAGATTCCGGACAATGTCTACGCCGGCCTCAAAAGTTCACCCGTCACCGACGTGCACGTCTTTGGCCGCCGCGGCCCCGCGCAGGTGAAGTTCACGCCCCTGGAACTGCGCGAACTGTCCCACTGCAAGGATGTGGACATTGTGCTGTACCCGGAGGACTTTGAGTTCGACGAAGCCTCGGATGAGGCGATCAAATCAAACAACCAGATCAAGACCATGGTCAACACCATGACCAACTGGCTGGTGGAGGAGCACGCAGAATCGGAGCAGCCCTCTTCCCGGCGCCTGCACCTGCACTTCCTGCACAGCCCCGTGGAGATCCTTGACTCGCCCGAAACCCCCGGCAAAGTGGCTGGCATCAAGTTCGAGCGGATGGAACTGGACGGTACCGGCAACGTCAAGGGCACCGGCGAGTTCATCGAATATCCGGTCCAATCCGTGTACCGTGCCATCGGCTACCACGGATCGCCGCTGGAGGAACTTGAATACGATGCCCGCCGCGGTGTCATACCGAACGACGGCGGCCGCGTCCTGGGTGCCGACGGCAAGCCCGTGCCGGGAATCTACGCCACCGGCTGGATCAAGCGCGGACCCGTTGGGCTGATCGGGCACACCAAGGGTGATGCCCTGGAAACCATCGGGTGCCTCCTCGAGGACCGGCTTGCCCTGCCTCCGGCCGAGAATCCGGACCCGCAGGCCATCATCGACCTCCTGGACGAACGCGGCATCGAATACACCACCTGGGAAGGGTGGAACCGCCTGGACGCCCACGAAGCAGCGCTCGGTGCCTCATGGTCCGCTTCCGACGCGAACCCGAACGGCGTGGAACGCGAGCGGATCAAGGTTGTGCCGCGCGAGGAAATGATCCGGATCTCCCGCGGCTGACAATCTTCTCCGCCCGAACTAGACTGCTGGGTACTGTGCCGCCCACCACATGCACGGTACCCAGGGGAGTTCGATGAGGAATCCAGTCCATCCAATGGCTCCAGGCGGTGATGCCGCGGAGCTGCTGCAGAAGCGCGCCCTGGCCGGCCACGAGCATTTGGAGGCTTGGCGCGGGGGAACCAGCGTTGAGATTCCGGGCCTTCGTCGCCTGGTCCACGAGTCGTGGCAACGTTCGGCCAGCCTGAAGGCCAATCCGGATGTTCCCGAGGCGCCCTTGGCGATGGATCGCGACGAGCTGGAAGAGTACCGCCGTCAGCATCCCTTGGCCACCATCATGCCCGTCATCAAGAAACTCCTCGTCCAGCCAAGCCATGACAGTGGGCTGCTCGTGGCGGTGGGCGACGACGTTGGCCGGCTTCTGTGGGTGGATGGCGATCCTGTGATGCAGCGGCGGGCCGAAGGCATGATGTTCGTGGCGGGCGCCGACTGGTCCGAAGCGTCCGTGGGCACCAGTGCACCCGGTACGGCGTTGGCCCTGGACCGCAGCATCCAGATTTCCGGTGCCGAGCACTTCAAACGCTCCGTCCATCCGTGGAGCTGCACCGCCGTTCCCTTCCACGACCCCGATTCCGGAGCCGTGCTGGGCGTGGTGGACATTACCGGTACCGAGACTGCCGTAGCGCCGCACACCCTTTCCCTGGTGGAGGCAACGGTCGCAGCCGCCCAGGCGCAGTTGCGCATCGAGCGGCTGCAGCTTGCGGCCGCGGTTCGCGAGAAACCACGACGCCGGAGCGCGGCGGCCGCCTCCGGCAACGCCCTGTACCGCAACAGCCTTCAGTTGCTGGGGCGTGACCAGGCCTTGTTAAGCATCGATGGCCGGACAGTGTCCTTGTCCGCACGACACAGCGAGATCCTTGCCATCCTGGGCAATTATCCGGAGGGGCTCAGTGCCGAGGACCTCTGCGCCAAGCTGTACCCGGGCGAGGGATCTTCAGCGACGCTCCGTGCCGAGATGGTGCGGCTCCGTAAGGTGGTTCAGGAGCTCAGCCCGGACGCGGTCCCCGAATCGCGTCCGTACCGCCTGCCCGTGGAACTGCTTCCCGACTCCGGCCAGGTGCTTAGCTGCCTGCACCGCGGCGCCCACCGCATTGCCCTGGAAATCTACAAAGGTGCCCTGTTGCCGCGTTCGGAAGCGCCCGGCGTCGTGCAGTTGCGTGAGCGGGTGTCGCACCTGCTGCGCGAGGCGCTGCTCACTGATGGCAGCGTCGAATCCCTCCTCAAATACGCGGAGCTGCCCGAGGCGAAGTACGACGTCGACCTCCGCCTTGCCGTGTTGAAGCTGCTGCCGCCGCGCTCACCCAAGCGGGCCGCCGTCGTGGCTGATCTTGAACGGATCGACAACGAGCTCACTGGGTGAGTTGAATCACACGGTTGCAACGTAGCTGCAACCTCCCCGCTCCTAGGCTCGAATCAATGGCGACAGCCACCGTGATTCGCAGCAAAGGAGCTAGCAATGACCGTTTATGCACAGCCGGGTGCCGAGGGTTCGAAGGTTACTTTCAAGGACCGCTACGAAAACTGGATCGGCGGCGAGTGGGTTGCCCCGGTCAAGGGTGCCTACTTTGAAAACATCACACCGGTGACGGGCAAGGCTTTTTGTGAAGTGGCCCGTGGTACCGCCGAGGACATCGAACTCGCCCTGGACGCCGCGCACAAGGTCGCCCCGTCCTGGGGGAAAACCTCCGCGACCGAACGCGCTGCGATTCTGAACAAGATCGCCGACCGCATCGATGAGAACGTCGAACTCCTGGCCGTTGCAGAGACCTGGGACAACGGCAAGCCCGTCCGCGAGACCCTCAACGCCGATATCCCGCTGGCCGCCGACCACTTCCGCTACTTCGCCTCGGCAGTGCGTGCCCAGGAAGGCCACCTCTCCCAACTGGACGAGGACACCACGGCGTACCACTTCAAGGAACCGTTGGGCGTCGTTGGCCAGATCATCCCGTGGAACTTCCCCATCCTCATGGCCGTGTGGAAGCTCGCCCCGGCGCTCGCAGCCGGCAACGCCGTCGTCCTCAAGCCCGCCGAGCAGACGCCCACCTCCATTCTGGTCCTCATGGAACTCATCGGTGACCTCCTTCCGGCCGGTGTGGTGAATGTGGTCAACGGCTTCGGTGTCGAGGCCGGAAAGCCGCTGGCGTCCAGCCCCCGCATCCGCAAGATTGCCTTCACGGGTGAGACCACCACAGGCCGGCTGATCAGCCAGTACGCCTCCAACAACCTCATTCCCGTCACTCTGGAACTTGGCGGCAAGAGCCCCAACATCTTCTTCGACGACGTCGCCGCACAAAACGACGCCTTCTACGACAAGGCCCAGGAAGGGTTCACGCTCTTTGCCTTCAACCAGGGCGAAGTTTGCACCTGCCCGTCCCGTGCTCTGGTCCAGGAAGGTATCTACGACTCCTTCATGACCGACGTCGTGGCCCGAACCAACAAAATCATCCAGGGCAACCCTTTGGACACAGAGACCCAGATCGGCGCCCAGGCCTCCAATGATCAGCTGGAGAAGATCCTGTCCTACATCGACATCGGAAAGCAGGAGGGTGCCAAGCTCCTCACAGGTGGGGCCAGGGCCGAGCTGTCCGGAGATCTGGCCGGCGGTTACTACGTGCAGCCCACCATCTTCGAAGGCCACAACCGGATGCGGATCTTCCAGGAGGAGATCTTCGGCCCGGTGGTGTCCGTTACCAAGTTCAGTGACTACAACGACGCCATTGGAATCGCCAACGACACCCTCTACGGGCTCGGTGCCGGCGTCTGGTCACGCAACGGAAATGTCGCCTACCGCGCAGGCCGGGAAATCCAGGCCGGCCGCGTGTGGGTCAACAACTACCACGCCTACCCGGCAGGTGCCGCCTTCGGTGGCTACAAGTCCTCAGGTATTGGCCGTGAAAACCACGCCATGATGCTGGACCACTACCAGCAGACCAAGAACCTCCTGGTCAGCTACAACGAGAACAAGCTCGGCTTCTTCTAAACCCGTCCTGTTCATCGATCAAAGGAGATCGTCAATGTCCACCATGCAAGCAGCAGTAGTTACTGAATTCGGAACCGACCTGAAGGTCATGGAGGTCGAACGCCCGACGCCGGGTCCCGGCCAGGCGCTGGTCCGCCTCATCACGTCCGGGGTTTGTCATACCGATCTGCACGCCGCCGAAGGCGACTGGCCGGTCAAGCCGACACCGCCGTTCATTCCCGGGCATGAGGGAGTGGGTGAAGTGGTCGCCCTGGGCGAGGGGGTTACCGACGTTGCTGTCGGCGACTTGGTAGGAAATGCCTGGCTGTGGTCCGCCTGCGGAGACTGCCAGTACTGCCGGACCGGGTGGGAAACCCTGTGCGAGTCACAACAGAACGGTGGCTACAGTGTGGATGGTTCGTTCGGCGAGTACATGCTGGTGGACACACGCTTCGCTGCCCGCATCCCGGCAGGCTCGGATCCGGTGGAAGTTGCGCCGGTGCTCTGTGCCGGAGTCACGGTTTACAAGGGGCTGAAGATGACCGAGGCCCGGCCCGGGCAGTGGGTCACCATCTCGGGTATCGGAGGCCTGGGACATATCGCGGTGCAATATGCGGTGGCGATGGGCCTGCGTGTGGCAGCAGTGGATATCGCCGATGACAAGTTGGCGCTGGCCAGGGAACACGGTGCCGAGCTGACCGTCAACGCGCTGCATGAGGATCCCGCCGAGGTGATCCAGCGGGAAACCGGTGGCTGCCACGGGGTACTGGTCACGGCTGTGCACCCCTCGGCGTTCGGTCAGGCCATCGGCATGGCCCGGCGTGGTGGCACGATCGTTTTCAACGGGTTGCCCCCGGGCGACTTCCCGGCACCGATCTTCGAGATCGTCCTCAAAGGCCTCACGGTCCGTGGTTCGATTGTGGGTACCCGTCAGGACCTGGAAGAAGCATTGGAGTTTTACGCCCAGGGAAAGATCAAGCCGACGGTCTCCACCCGGGAGTTGTCAGAAGTCAACGCGGTCTTTGACGAGATGAAGCACGCCAAGATCGACGGCCGAGTGGTTCTGAAGTTCTGATGAACCACAACATGTCCCAGGCCATCCTGAAAGCTTCCGTGACGCTGCCCGGGGAGGACTTCTCCCGGGTGGCGCTCACAGGAGCATCCGTGGAACTGCTCCTGAAACTATGGGAGCAGCACGGACCCCTGATGTTCCACCAATCAGGCGGCTGCTGCGACGGTTCATCACCCATGTGCTACCCGGCGGGGGAGTTCCTGACAGGTGACTCCGACGTTCTTCTTGGTCGTTTTGACCTTGGGAATGGCGGGGAAACCAAGCCCTTGGAGTTTTGGATGTCCAAGGAACAGTTCAACTACTGGTCGCACACCCACCTCACTGTGGATGTGGTCCCGGGCAGGGGCAGTGGGTTCTCGGTTGAGTCTCCCGAAGGGAAACGATTCCTGATCCGTTCAACGCTTATGGACTGGGACGTGCCGGCCTTTTAGGGCGCACGGCTGGTGTGATGGGGACTACGTGCTTTCATCACACCAGCCACACCTGTCACTGGCATTCCGGGGGCGTCTCACTATTTGGGATAAATATGGCCGTCCAATGGCCGGACACTATTCTTGATGAGTCCTATACCACCCCCCTCCAGAATGTGGCATTTTTATGAACATTTTCAGGACCAAGTCGATTGAACAGTCGATCGCCGATTCCGACGAGCCAGGTCGCAAGCTCAAACGCAGCCTGAGCACCTGGGATCTCATGATCATGGGCGTCGCCGTCGCTGTCGGCGCCGGGATCTTCTCGGTGGGCGCCAAGGCTGCCGCCAACTTTGCCGGCCCCGCCGTCACCATCTCCTTTGCCATCGCTGCTGTTACCTGCGCGCTGGCCATCATGTGTTACGCCGAATTCGCCACCGCCATTCCCGTGGCCGGCTCCGCCTATGTGTTCACCTACGCCACCATGGGTGAGGTCCTCGCGTGGATCATTGGCTGGAACCTCATCCTTGAACTTTTCACGGCAGCGGCCGTGATCGCCAAGTACTGGGGCATCTACCTCAGCACGGTGTTTGGCCTGATGGGCCTGGACGTTCCGCCGTCCATCCCCGTAGGCGGAATTGACCTCTACTGGGGCGCCTTCCTCATTGTTGCGATCTTCACCGTATTGCTGGTGCTGGGGACAAAGTTGTCCGCACGCGTTGGCAACGTCTTTACGTTGATCAAGATCGCTGTTGTGCTGTTCGTGATCGTGGTGGGTTTCAGCTACGTGAAGTTCTCCAACTACACCCCGTTCGTTCCCGCTTCCGAGCCGACGGCCGGTACGGGAGCAGCGGACGTCATGAAGCAGTCCTTCTTCGGCTTCCTCACCGGCGCAGCTCCGGCCCAGTACGGGACGCTGGGTATCTTCGCCGGCGCTGCTTTGGTCTTCTTCGCTTTTATCGGCTTTGACGTGGTGGCAACCTCGGCAGAAGAGGTCAAGAACCCGCAGAAGACCCTGCCGCGGGGCATCTTCGGCGGCCTGGCGCTGGTGACTTTGCTCTACATCCTGGTCTCCCTGGCGCTCACCGGAATGGTCTCCTACACTCAGTTGGCCGAGGTCAAAAACCCCACGCTGACTACAGCATTCGAAGCCGTTGGCAACACGGACGCAGCCAAGGTCATCGCCTTCGGCTCCTTGGTGGGCCTCACTACCGTCATCATGGTGCTGCTCATGGGCCTGTCCCGTGTTGTCCTGGCCATGAGCCGCGACGGGCTGCTGCCCCGCTCGCTTTCCAAGACCAGCGAGAAGCGTTCCACCCCTGCCCGATTGCAGATCATCTGCGGTGCTGCCGTGGCGATCGTTGCCGGCGTGACCAAGGTGGACCTGCTGGAGGAAATGATCAACATTGGAACGCTCTCCGCGTTCGTGATGGTCAGCCTGGGTATCCTGGTGCTCCACAAGAAGCGCCCCGACCTCAAGCCTGCCTTCCGCGTTCCGTTCGGCAAGGTTGTTCCGTGGGTCTCTGCAGTTCTCTGCCTCTACCTGATGACCAACCTGGCCGTGGAAACCTGGATCTTCTTTGCGATCTGGCTGGTAATCGGCATGGTGATTTACTTCTCCTACGGCCAGCGGCACTCGCGGCTCAACGAGAAGTTCGCATCCGCCAAGGCCGCCGTCAACGACGCCAAGGGCGACCGTCAGACCGAGGGCGACGAGGACGAAGACAGCTTCACGAAGGTCTGAATCCATCGCTGTTGCTTGTCAGACAGCTGCCTGTTTTACCTCCAAGTTTTTACCTCGAGGAGAACGCCCGGGAACCGCTGGTTTCCGGGCGTTCTCCGCGTCCGGGAGTGTTTCCTTCCATCGGCCGTCCTCACAGGCACCAGTCTTGACGGCCACCAGTCCTGACGGCCACCCCTTAGGGCGCCGCGTGCTCACTGACCCACTCCACCAGGGGCCTCAGCGTCTCCCACCGCGAGGCGATTTCATCCTTGGCCGCTACGGTGGACAACCATGACGGCTGTCCGACCTCCACACCGGCCGACAGGGACTTGTGTTTGAGCAGCTCAGCCCTTGGATGATCTTTGTCGAAACCGCGGGGAACGGTCTTGAGTTTCTCCCCTTCAACCGCGAAGCCGGCGTCAGCCAAAGCATCAACGATCTTTTGCAGTGCCAGGCCACTGTCCGGCGCGTCGACTGCTGCCCGGTAGCGTGCCAGCTGAGCCGGCGTATGGGAGTGGTAGCCTCCACCAATCAAGAGACCGTCGGCACTGATCTGCACGTAGTAGCCAACGCCCTCCTGGCTGGCCGCGAAGGCACCCTGTGCTGTTTTGTAGGGTGACTTGTCTTGGGAGAACCGGATGTCCCGGTTGGGGCGAAAGATCTTGGCGGGCCCAAACCGGGGCTCCAGCTCCGCGAGGAGAGCCGTCAGCGGCTCCCTGACCTCGGCGTCGTACGTTGCCTTATGTTCCAGCCACCACTCGCGGTTGTTGTTCTCTTCAAGATCCTCGTAAAAGCGGAACGCGGCCGCATGAATGCCTTTGAATGTGTCCATACAGGGATCCTATGGACCGGAGCGAGGGCACAGCCATAGGAGGACTGTCCTATGTGGAAACAACGGATATGTGGAAACAAAAGAACACCCCGCTGCGGTGTAAAACCGCAGCGGGGTGTTCCCGGAATTGCAGAAAGGAAAGACGCTTAGAGCTTGTTGGCTGCTTCGGCGTCGGACTCGGTCTGGCCAGCGCCCAGGTTGGCACGCAGCTTGGAGCCGAGGTCGGCGTCAACGTTGGTCCAGTACTGGATGGCGCGTTCCTTGATGTCGGCGTTCTTCACGCCGCCCACGGCACCGGTGATGGTGTCCAGGAGGCGGGCCTTGGCGGCGTCATCGTAGACCTCGCGGTACAGGGTACCGGCCTGGCCGAAGTCGTCATCCTCAGCGTGCAGGGTGTGTGCGGAGAGCGTGAGCTCGCCGTCGTTTTCCCAACCACCGGCGGGGGATGCGGGCTCAACAGCAGCCGGGCCACCAACGGAGTTCGGTGCGTACACCGGGGTGCTGGGGGAGTTGAACAGGAAGCGTCCCTGTCCATCCTGGCTGTAGTTGTTGACCTGGTTCTTCGGCTGGTTCACCGGGATCTGCGCGTGGTTGGTGCCCACGCGGTAACGGTGTGCGTCTGCGTAGGAGAAGATGCGGGCCTGCAGCATCTTGTCCGGCGAAGCCGCAATACCCGGAACGAAGTTCGACGGCGCGAAAGTGGCCTGCTCGATCTGCGCGAAGTAGTTCTCCGGGTTCTTGTTCAGCTCCATGGTGCCCACGTGGATCAGCGGGTAGTCGGAGTGCGGCCACACCTTGGTGAGGTCGAACGGGTTGAAACGGTACGTCTTGGCATCCTCGTACGGCATGACCTGGACGTGCAGTTCCCAGGAGGGGAAGTTGCCATCGGCAATGTTCTCCTGGAGGTCGCGGATGTAGAAGTCCGCGTCCGAACCGGCCAGCTCTTCAGCCTGGTCGCCCGTGATGGTCTTGACGCCCTGGTTGGACTTGAAGTGGTACTTGACCCAGAAACGCTCGCCGGCGGCGTTGATCCACTGGTACGTGTGCGAGCCGTAGCCCTGCATTTCACGCCAGGAAGCCGGGAGGCCGCGGTCGCCCATGAGCCAGGTGACCTGGTGGGCGGACTCGGGGGAGAGGGTCCAGAAGTCCCATTGCATGTCAGCGTCACGCAGGTGGGTACCCGGGAGGCGCTTCTGGGAGTGGATGAAGTCCGGGAACTTGATGCCGTCGCGGATGAAGAAGACGGGGGTGTTGTTGCCCACGAGGTCGTAGTTGCCCTCGGAGGTGTAGAACTTCACGGCGAAACCGCGGGGGTCGCGCCACGTGTCGGGAGAACCGTTCTCGCCTGCAACGGAGGAGAAGCGGATCAGCATGTCCGTCTCGACACCCGGCTGCAGGAAGGCAGCCTTGGTGTAGGCAGAAACGTCAGAGGTGGTCTTGAAGGTACCGAAAGCTCCGCCACCCTTGGCGTGAACTACGCGCTCCGGCACCCGCTCGCGGTTGAACTGGGCGAGCTTTTCCACCAAGTAGTGGTCGGTGAGGATGATGGCACCGTCAGCGCCGACGGACTTCGAGTGCGCGTCGGACGTAACGGGGGCACCTGACTGAGTTGTTGAAATGGCAGTCATTGTTCTCCTTTTTCCTATTTCTGGGTTACTGAAGTATTTACGGGAAGCTGTTGTTTAGCCTGGCAATCCTGGCAGATGCCCTGGTACAGGACGTCTGCGATCTGGATGGTCATCGGCTTGGAATTTTCATCCCAGTGTGGAGTGAGGCACGGGGCGTGTCCCACTGCGCAGTCCACGTCCTCCACCTTGCCGCAGCTGATGCAGACAGCGTGGTGGTGGTTGTCACCGACCCGGGTTTCATAGAGTGCCGGGGAGTGCGGGGGTTCAAACCGGCGCAGCATCTGCAGGTCCGTGAGATCGCTGAGCACTACATAAACGGACTGCGCCGTCAGTTCAGGAAGTTCCTGGCGGGCAGCGGCAAGGATGCCTTCTGCCGGGGAATGCGGATGGTGCTGGACCGCGGCGAGCACTGCCAACCGCTGTTTGGTCACACGACGGCCGTGGGCATGCAGGGCGGCTTCCCATTCTGCTTGTTCGGCGGTGTGATCTGTCATGCATTCATTGAAACACTTATTTTGAGGAGTTCACAATAAGGCAAGGCTAACTTCTGGTGAACGTAATAATTCCACTACCGGGTTGACGTCCTCCCCGGCCGAACGGCCGAGCGCATGCACCCGCAATGGCCTTCCCGGTGCCGGCGACTCCACTGCCAGGCAACTGAATCCGCTGACGCCACCGGCCAGCGGCAGCCCGCCCAGGGATGCAGCGATTGCCAGAAGGTCGGCAGGCAGGAAGTCCCGGACGGAAGCTACGCCTCTCACAGGCTCCATCACGGTATGGCGCTCACCCGCCGGGATTGTCCGCACCAGCAGTGCGGGGTCAAGGACAGGTTCGACGGCGGCACCGGGCCCCTCCGCGAACGCCAGGACAGCGTCGGGCAGGTCGCGGCGAAGCACCTCACGGATCGCCTCGTCAGTGACCTCCAGTTCGGACTCGGGGAGTGCCGCCCGGCGGTGGGCCGGAAGCGAGAGCTGATGTCCCGGCGTCGTGGTTTCTCCATCCCAGCGGCCGAAAAGGTGGAACGTGGGAGTTGACGATTCAGCCACCGGTTCTCCCAGCCCGGCCCCCAACGGATGCCACTGATGGGCGAACATGACGGCGCAATGCTCAACTCCCAGCACTTTTGCCAGGGCTGTGCGCGCCAGATGGTGGCAAAAGAGCCAGTCCGTTGCGGACGGGAGCGCGAAATCGGTGGAGGGATCCGACAACCTGATCACAACGTGCGCGGCTGTGAGGGGGTGACGTGGCCGGGCGATCTCCCAAAAGCCCGAACGGTACAGCAATCGTCGTGACATGACCATGTCAACTCCTTCCCCGGGGTGAGCCTACCAAGCCGTGGCGCTGGTTAGGGTTGGACGGTGGCAAAACTACTGGCAGATATCACTCCGCTCAAGGAGAGTCCTGCTTTTCGTCGTCTCTGGCTGGGGGCGTCCGTTGCCGCCATCGGCACCCAACTGACCCTCGTGGCCGTGAGCCTGGAGGTGTACCGGCTGACCCAGGAAAGCTTCTACGTAGGGCTCCTGGGCATCTTCGCGTTGATTCCCCTGGTGATTTCCGGCCTTTACGGCGGATCCATCTCCGATGCCTACGACCGCCGCAAAGTGGCCCTGATTGCATCCCTCGTTCTATGGGCCTCCACAGCCGGCCTGGCCATGCAAGCCTGGCTCGGGCTCGGCAACATCTGGGTTCTTTACGCGTTGGTGGCCATCCAAAGTGGTGCGCAAGGCATCAACGGGCCTGCCCGGAGCGCCATCATTCCACTCCTGGTCCGCAAGGACCTGCTGCCCGCTGCCAATGCCTTGAGCATGCTGACCTTTGGCCTCTCGATGACCGCCGGACCTCTACTGGCCGGGGTGCTCGTTGCAACCATTGGATTTGGCTGGACCTACACGATTGACGTCATCAGCTTCACGTTCGCACTCTGGGGGCTTTTCAGGCTGCCGCCGCTGCCGCCCTCCAAGGATGCCGTGCGGCCCGGGTTCCGCTCGGTGGTGGAAGGCTTCCGCTTCCTGGGCGGCCGGCCCAACGTCCGCATGACCTTCATCATCGATCTCATCGCCATGATCTGCGCGCAACCCCGGGCGCTGATGCCAGCCATCGGCGCCGTGATGATCGGTGGCGGTGAGACCACAGTTGGGGTGCTGCTTGCCTCAACGGCTGTGGGGGCGTTTCTTGCAGGCCTCTTCTCGGGGCCTTTGGGAAGGGTGCGCCGGCAGGGAAGCGCGGTGGTGTGGTCCGTGATGGGGTGGGGCGCCTCAATCGCCGGCTTTGGACTTGTGGTGCTCCTGGCGGGTGATGCTGGACGCAATGGCACCACGCCGTGGCTAATACCAGCTGCGTTCTGCTGTGCGCTGGCCGGTATTTCGGATTCGGTCAGTGCTGTTTTCCGCACCACGATTCTCCAAGCGGCCACCCCGGACCATCTGCGCGGGCGATTGCAGGGGGTATTCATTGTGGTGGTAGCGGGCGGACCCCGGGTGGGGGACATGCTTGCCGGCGGAGTGACACAGTTCCTCAGCGAAGGTGGGGTGCTGCTGCTCGGTGGACTTTTGTGCATCGCCCTGGCGTGGCTCGCGTCCCGTCTCCAACCCGGCTTCGTGGCCTACGATTCAAAGCACCCGGTGCCCTGAACGCCCGTCAGCCGGGTCACCCTACAGCGGAACATGGCGGGCGGCGTCGGCGTTAAACGGGTGACGGCCCCTGCCGGAACCGAAGAGACCAGAGCCGAAGAAAGAGAACGAGAGCAACGTGCATAAACACAACAATGGACTCAAAACCGCGGCATTGTTCGGTGTGCTGTGGGCGGTGTTGTTGGGTTTGGGTGCCATCATTGCCGCAGGAACCCGGAGCACCGCGCCCATCTGGATCATGGCCTTGATCGGCGTCGGCACCACGGCGTACGGCTATTGGAACAGCGACAAGATCGCCATCCGTTCCATGGCTGCCTACCCGGTCACTGAGGTCCAGGCACCCCAGCTGTACCAGATCGTCAGGGAGCTTTCCGTGCGGGCGAACAAGCCCATGCCACGGATCTACCTCTCACCCACCATGACGCCCAATGCCTTCGCCACGGGCCGGAACCCCAAGAACGCGGCTGTGTGCTGCACTGAAGGGATCCTGCACCTGTTGGACGCCCGCGAACTCAGGGGTGTGCTGGGCCATGAGCTGATGCACGTGTACAACCGCGACATCCTGACGTCCTCGGTGGCCGCGGCCGTGGCCGGTGTCATCACGTCCGTGGGCCAGATGCTGCTGATCTTCGGGGGCGGTGACCGGCGCAACGCGAACCCCCTGGCCACCATCGCCATGGCACTGCTGGCGCCCGTTGCTGCCTCGCTCATCCAGATGGCGATCTCCCGGACCCGCGAATTCGACGCCGACGAGGACGGTGCAGAACTCACTGGCGACCCGCTGGCGCTGGCCTCGGCGCTGCGCAAGATCGAGTCGGGGGTGAGCCAGTTGCCGCTTCCGCAAGACCAGCGGCTGGTCAATGCCTCGCATCTCATGATCGCCAACCCGTTCCGTGGCGGCGGGATGCGGCGCATGTTCTCCACCCACCCGCCCATGAAGGAACGCATCAGCCGGCTGGAGGGCATGGCAGGACGCCCGCTCGCCTGACCTGATTGAAGCAAGAAGCTTGGCGGAGACAGCGCAGTGGTGCTACTTGCTTTGTTCTGCGCGCGGCGCTGCTCCGCTATGGCGGAGCAGCTGACGGATCCGGAACGGGCCCATCACCTTGCGTGAAGTTTCATCGAGCAGTTGGTACAGGTGCACCGGCCACTGCGGACATTTGCAAATCAGCCATTCCAGGATCGGCCTGACAAGGGAATCCCATAGGGTGCTGGGGGACCGGACCGCGCTGGCGGATCTCCTCATCAGGTCCCGTGGCAAAGCCACCCATCGTCAGGTGGCTGCCGTGGCGAAGATCGGTCCCATCCGGTTGAAGGAACTGGAAGCTCCCTCCAAGAGTATTGACAAGCTCGTCGTGGGTTGCCAGCGCTTCCTCCAAGCCAAGGAAGTAGTACCCGGGCATAATGTGCATGTCCCCCAGGACGGTCTCATCGTCCGCGCGAGTGCCGTTGTGCCAGCTGCAGAGGGCAACCAACTCATTGCCTATGTGGAAACCCCTCAGCCTCAGGAGACCCACAATGGCTTCAAGCATCTGACAGAACGCCACGGTTCCTGGGCCACAAAATGGAACCCGGGCGCAGAGTTGGCCTCCGTCGTCCTGAAGACTCAGTTTGTCTCCGGCGAAACCCTGGAGGTTTTAGGGACACGAAAGGGCAAAACGCTCAGCAGGTTCATTGGTGATCCTGACAGTTGGGTGACGCTGGACTTCGAACGGGCTGACCGCCCGGGAGTCGATGCTACTGCCACTCCTGGCTAGGAGGCGGCGTGCTGCCGTGTTCGCCATTCAGCCGATGAACGACCAACAGCTCAGAACGTTGGGTTAGTCGTGAGCGTCGAGTCGAACTCCCGGTTGACGCCTTGACCCAGAATCTTGGTGACACGGTTGTTGGCATCGAAGGTCACGTCAATAGCTACCAGATCCCCGTCTCTGCACATCATCTCACCGCTGAGGACGGGGCCGTCGCCAGTGGAGTACCAATCCGAGGTCAACTGGCATCCCTTCAGAGCAAACATCACTCCGGCGTAGTGGAACGCAACGGTGGGAGAGACATAGCCGGCTGCTGTCGCATTGCCGCCCCGGGACAACGCCGTCACAAGTTTGCTAGCCGCCGATCCCCGGGGTGAGGTGACTGGTGACTGCTCTGGTAGCGCTGGAGCAGTTTCGTAGTCTGCGGACGTGGACTGTACCGCGTCGGTCTTGCCGGCTCCAGGAATACACGCGGTGAACAGCCAGATTCCTATCGCCGAGATGAGGCCGAGCCCGAGAATCGCTTGCGGCCAGGTGGACGAGTTCCGCTTCAAAACACCGTGAGACCGCGACATGACTGTGCTGTTTTCCGCGTGGAAAACGGGAACGTCGCCCAACTGATTGAGCAGAATCGTGTTTCCCCAGGATTGGCCATCCCAGTGTCTGACGTGACGGGGCCGACTCTCCTCCCAGTACCAACCAGGTTTCTTTTCCATATGTGTCGCCTTTCGTGCCAATGTTCTTGCCGAAGACTACACGCATGCCTCTGTCACCTGGCGTACCGGCATTGGTTGGTTATGGCTAACACTGCGTACGTCCTTCAGCTTGGCGAAAATGGCTTGGAAAACGCGGAGCTAAAGCGCCGCGTCACGCGAGATGGGTACGGCCAAAAGTGAACGCATGACCGTGCCGTTGCGACGGTTCGGTCATGCGTTCGACAATTACTATTGGGGTGTTCCGGTCGGGGTTGGTGCAATTACGAACTCTCCGATAGTTGTCATACCGTCATCTTCATAGACGGGAACACTGACGGCGCGATTGTTCTGCGCCGCTTGCCATTTCAGGGCCTCCTCCGGTGACTTGAACAGAGAAGGGTGACCGGTCGCCACTTTCAATTCAACGTTGTTCACATAGCCAATTTTGCCATTCGTAGCTTTGGCGAGTATCAGGTCTGGTTCTGCCACCTGATCTTGTGCAATAGAACCGAATGTCTGGCCACGTGAATTGACCTTGAAGATATTTGACGTCTGAGTTGGTGGCTGTTGCTGCGACACCGCAGTTTCTCGATGGTCGTCGATCAGCGTAGGTGTTGCGGCGGCTGTGCCGAAACCAACACCAACAAGAATCAGGGTCCCAATACTGATGTATGCGATTTTATGCTTATTTGCCTTGGAAATCATGACTTCTCCCGTAATTCACGCAGGTTGGACGTAGCCTGGAATGGTCATAAAGCCATAATATATTCCGTTGGAGGCGTCATATGCGTACGACCGCCCATAACTATAAAAGTTGCCGTGGCCCGCGTAACTCGCTGAGGCCGCCCAGGGTGAACCTCCACACACAGTAGACGTCGAATATGAGGTCGGGCTTTCGGAAACTAAGACAGCACCAGTTGTTTCATACATCTGGACAACGCGTCCCTGGGCAGCGAGACTCCCGGCGGTAACGCAAATGAAGGTCGGAGTAACGTAGGTATAGGCGGTTGAGAACCCGGTGGATGGTGTGGTGAGGATAGCGGGCTCAGTTGAGTAGGTAATGCCGTTGACAACGAAGTTGCTCCAAGGTCCCTCAGCCCATCCAGCATGGGCTGCAATCGGAAATGAGGCCATTCCGACTGTCAAAACGGCACACGAAATCAATTTAATGAGTTTTTTCAAAACTCCCCCAATTCTAGAGTTTGTGATCCGATAAGGAGGATCGCAGTGAGTGTAAACTTAATAAACTGGGGGGTTCAATAGAAAATTAGTTTTGTTTCGACCGGCCGTGTTTTTATTACAATAAGGCTACTGAGGTATTTCGGACGCCAGCATGTCTGGTTCCAATACGTGCCCGTTCCCGTCTGTCTCCACAATATGCCCATTGCCGTCTTGAACGATGAATTCACCGACCACGGTTGTCCCATCAGGGTCGTAGACGGGGATCGCGTAACTCTTTCCTTGGCGTTCTGCCTGCCAGGCCAAGGCCTCCTCAGGGGTCCTGAACGTTTGCATCATGGACACTCCTGTGGCGTCATCCAGTTCGGCTTTTCTGACATACCCGAACTGTCCGTTTGTGGCTTTCACAGCAACCAATTCTGGTTGCCCATTTTCGTTCTCAGCCCCGTAGGTTTCTCCGTTCGCATTTGTGGCCCAGTCGGTCGACTCTACGTCGACAAAGGTCCAGGTCAGTCGCCACTGGCTCTGCGCTTGGGTGTTGATGGTCGTAGTCTCTTTGCCGGGAGCGACAGGAAGCTGGAACCTGGTGGTGGCGCCACGTCCTTCAAGGTCATGTTGCTTGCACGTACTGGTCGCCCCTGATTCGTAGGCCCAGGAGCCAGTTGTCAGACACGTCATCTCCAGTCGGATAGCCTTGGCTTCTTTCGGCGCCGTACCTAAATCGATGGTGGCCGGACCGGTGTGGGATTCGGTCGTTGGGGTACCCAAGGGGGTGACGATTGGCGCTCCAGGGATGTTCAGAAGTCCGGCTGCAGTTGCTCCGACTCCACCAAGCACCACGGCACCGGCGAACACACCTGCACCAAGCCACCAACGCGCGGCTTTTCGAGGCCGGGCGGAGGCTGTCTTGTTGACCCGGGAAACCAGCTCAGCGCGTAATGCCTGACTGAAGCTCTCGTCGACTTTGAGATCGCTCATGATCCGTTTCCTTCCATGACAAATTGAGAAGGGGGTGCTGGCTTCGGTTGCAGGACATCCTTGATCTTCGAGCGGGCACGGTGCATCCGGCTCTTGGCGGCGGCTGGTGAAAGATTCAGGAGTTCCGCAGCCGCATTCACCGAATACTCTTCGAAGACAACAAGGCTGATCAAATGGAGATCGATTGAGCCGAGAGTCTTCAGGGCGTCAACAACGTCTTGATCCAGCACAGACTGAAAGTATGTAGCTTCGCCACTGTCTATCTGGGCTTCGTCCTGCCGTGGCAACGAGTCGAGCATTCTTCGATACCTGGTGGATGCCCTGTTGGTATTCCGGGCGACATTGGTTGTTGTCACCAAAAGCCAGGGAAGGATGGAGTGCTCCACCAGAACGACCTTCCGGCGTTTCTTCCACAGCTCAAGGAATGCCGTTGCCAAGATGTCTTCGGATGTGTGGCGATTGCCGCAGAGGCGGTACGCATGCCGGAAAACCCTGTCGCGGTGCCGATCGAACAGCGCGCCGAACGCTGCGCCGTCACCGGCCAGACTCCGTGCCCACAAACCGGCATCTTGAGATTCCATGTTCCCCATAACCTGTAGTGTCCGCGAGGAGGCAAAAGGTTCCATAATTCCGCAAATTTATGAAAGTTCTTTAATTCCTGCGCTGAATCCCGGGAGGCAAGACAGCGCACGACGGCCGTTGGAAGCAGCTTGAGGAGTCGTCACAGCAGGGTCATTGACGGCGGCCACGGCCTTGGCTGTGGTTGCCCGGACGTGTGGCGCTCGGGCAACCACATGATGTCCGTGACCCAAAGGGTATCCGCCCGTAGCCGCTTACAGAAGGCCAGCGCACCGATGTCCGATTTGCCGATGCTTGAGGATTCCCTGATCCGTCCGGCGATCTCATTGAGGACCTCGTTATAGGAGGGAGAGATCTCCGCCTGGAAGGAGGCGCGGGGGTCGTTTTCGGTGCTCCGCTTGCCGAATCAGAAGATGCCGTTGGAATTGGCCTTGGGCAGCGTAGAGACTGCTACGCGAACAGCCCTTCGCCGATGTATCCACCCGCTTGCACTCCGGGGGGCACCGCAAAAAGGCCCGAACCTGTGTGCTTGAGGTACTCCACGGACAACGTGTCGCCCTTGGCCAGCGCCAGTTGCATGGGCACGTAGTGCGTCCGCGGATCCTTCACGAAAGCGATGAAGAACAGCCCGGCGTCGAGGTGTCCCAGGCCGTCTGAACCATCCGTGAAGTTGTAACCGCGGCGCAGCATCCGCACTCCGTTGTTCTGGTCCGGATGGGCCAGCCGCATGTGTGAGTCCATCGGAATCAACGGTTCCCCATTACGGCCCGCCATGGCAAAGTCCGGCGTGGTGAACTCATCTCCGCCCGACAAAGGAGCGCCGGCTCCCTTGGTGCGCCCGATCAGTCCTTCCTGCTCCCGCAGCGAGGTGCGGTCCCAGATTTCGATGTGCATCTGGATCCGACGGGCCACCAAATAGCTGCCGCCGGCCATCCACTGCTCGGACGCCGGACCACCGGGCGCCACCCACACGTGCTCGTCCAGCAGTGCGTTGTCCTCGACCTTGAGGTTGTTGGTGCCGTCCTTGAAACCGAAGAGGTTGCGGGGAGTCACCTGCGCCCGGGACGTTGAGGAGGTGCGTCCGAAGCCGAGCTGGGACCAGCGGACGCGGACCTTTCCGAATCCGATCCTTGCCAGGTTGCGGATCGCGTGGACGGCAACCTGCGGGTCATCCGCGCAGGCCTGCACCACGATGTCACCGCCTGTGCGCCCCGGTTGAAGGTCGTCGCCTGGAAAATGGGGGAGATCGATCAAGGCCTCCGGCCGCCGCCCGTCCAGTCCGAACCGGACTTTGCCGTCCTTCTCGAACAGTCCGGCGCCAAAGCCAAAGGTGAGAGTGAGTTTCGAGGCCGCCAGGTCCAAGGCCTCACCGGTGTCTTCCGGTGGGGCGTCATAAGGACCATCGACGGCGCCGGTCTTGCCGGTGGGATCACCTGCGGCCATGGCCTGCGCTGCGGCGGTCCAGTCCTTGAGCAGCTTGATGAGTTCCTTGCGGTCCTCGGTGGTCACATCGAACGCGGCCATATGAAGACGGTCCTGGGCAGGTGTCGTGATGCCTGCCTGGTGGTCGCCAAAGAATGGAACTACTGCTTCGGCGGCAGTGGGTACGGAGGCTGACGCCGCGGCCGCCGTCACGGCGTCGTGGCCCAGGAAACCGGCGGCCAGTCCGGCAACGGCTCCGGCACCGCCCACGCCGGCCAGCGAGAGCAGGCCACGGCGCGACATCCGCGCGGTGCCGGTTCCAGCGGCAGCAGCCGCGCCGCCGTCGGACGCCTCCCGGGACTTTACGACGTCGTTCGGCTCACCGGAACGCTCGACGTCGGCGGCGTCACCGGTGTGCCCGAAGGGGCAGCCGCTCACAGCACCACGGCTGAAGTGAGCTTGGAGAGGGGCTCACCCAGCGAATCAACCAGCGATGCCAATCCCTGGACCTGCTCCGGGCTGAGCTCGTTGTAGTACGTGAAGCCGTCGCCCTTGGCGTGCTTCTTCAGTTCGGCCTGGAGGGCGGCAAACTTGTCGTCCAAGGACTTGGAGAGTTCTGCGTCTTTCTGCTCCAGAGCAGGCTTCAGGCTCTCGAAGGCGATCCGGGCGCCATCAACGTTGGCCTGGAAGTCCCAGAGGTCCGTGTGCGACCAGATTTCCTCTTCGCCGGTCACCTTGCCGGTGGCTACTTCGTCAAGGAGTTCCTTGGCGCCGTTGCCCAGTTTGTCCGCCGTGAGTTCAACGGTGCGCGTGCGGGTGGCGAGGTCTTCGGTGTCGGCCACCAATTGCTTGGAAATGGCGGTGCGTTCAGCGGCGGTCATTGCCGTGTAGCCGGTGGGCGGGAAGAGGTCCTTTTCGGCGCGGTGCCATCCGGTCCATTCCTGTCCTGGTTCGAGATCGGCTTCACGCGCGTCCAGTTTCGGGTCGAGGTCGCCGAACGACTCGGCCACGGGCTCGATCCGCTCCCAGTGCATGCGCGTGGCTGCGTAGAGATCGCGTGCCTTGGCTGCATCCCCGGCAGCGAAGGCATCCGCGAAGGCCTTGGTTCCGGTGACAAGCTGTTCGGTCTGGTCCTTGACGTAGGCTGCGTACTGCTGGGTTCCGGTGTCCAGGAGCTTCTGGAAATCGGCGTCGACGCTGGGCTTGTTGCCGGACTCGGTGACCTCGAAGGAAGCGCGGATACCGTCGCCCTGCATGCCTGGCTTGCACGCGGTGTTGTATTTGCCGGCCGGTGCTGTGACCACCAGGTTGCGGGTGATGCCGGGCCCGATGTTCTCTACTTCGCCCAGGATCCGCAGCCCATCCTCTGCCAGCAGGTAGAACTCTGTTACCTCGGTGCCTTCGTTCTTCACCGCGAAAGTGAGGTTGCCACTCGGTGCCGTGGAGGCGGACACCTTGCATTCGCTGGCCGTGCTGCTGACCTGGATGGGGCCATCCGCGGCAGCGGTGGTCTTCGTGTTGTCGGTGCACCCCGCAAGGACCAAGGGCACTGCTGCGGCCGCACCGATCACGGCAAGGGTCTTACGAAGTTTCGGTGAAACGGGCATGGGTGAATCCTTTGTCTACGGAGAATGCGGGTGGCCCGGCGGCTTGGGGGATGGGGCCTTAGGGCTGTGTTGCAACAGCGGGAGCTGAGATGGTGCTGGCGGCTCTGGGCTTTGAGGAACGGTTGGCCCGGATGTAAAGGGTCAGGACGGGGATTACGTACAGCAGCCACGCTGCCGCTTCAAGCCAGGTGGTGGCGGGGGAGAAGTTCAGGGTGCCCTTGAGCAGGGTGCCGTACCAGGACGACGGCGGGATGGCGCCTGAGACGTCGAAGGCCAGGTTATGCAGGCCCGGGAGGATGCCGGCTTCCTGGAGGTCGTGGACGCCGTAGGCCAGCACTCCGCCTGCAATGACGATGAGGCCCACTCCGGTCCAGGTGAAGAAGCGGCCCAGGTTGACCTTGAGGACACCCCGGTGCAGCAAGTATCCCAGTCCCGCGGCAGTAACCAGGCCAAGCAGCGCGCCGAGCAGGGGAAGGGTTGTTTCGCCGGTGGCCTGGGCTGCGGCCCAGATGAAGAGTGCGGTTTCGAGCCCTTCCCGGCCAACGGCCAGTGCGGCCACGAGCACGAGGCCCCATGCGGCGCCGTCGGCCGCTTTGTCCACTTGCGAGCGGAGTTCGCCGCCGAGGCTGCGGGCGGTCTTGGCCATCCAGAAGACCATCCAGGTCACCAATGCCACTGCAACGATCGACAGTCCTCCGCCGATCGCTTCCTGTGCCTCGAATGTCAGGCCACGGGGTCCGAAGGTCAGCAGTGCGCCGAAGCCGAAGGAAAGTGCGATGGCGATGCCCACGCCGATCCAGAGGCGCGGGATCAGGTGCCGCCGCCCGGTCTTGATGAGGTAGGCCATCAGGAGGACCACGATGAGTGAGGCCTCGAGGCCTTCACGCAGGCCGATCAGGAAGTTGGCGGTCATGTGGAGTGTTCTTTCGCTAAGGGGAGCCGTACTTAGGCTCGCCTAAGGAAGAAGAATACTGTGCCGCGGCTATTACGCAAACTAATCGTGCTCTAATTTTCCCGTCCATTACGACAGTCGCTGTAGTTACGGGCAGCAAAAAGCCGGGATGCGCTGCCCTGATGGGGCGCGTATCCCGGCTTTTTGCTTGCTGTTGCGGCTGCGTTAGCTGCGGAAGTTCACGAACTGGAGGTCGGCCTCTTCGAACTTCTTGAGGATGTTCATGGTCTCCTGAAGGTCGTCGCGGGACTTGGAAGTCACGCGGAGTTCGTCGCCCTGGATCTGGGACTTGACGGACTTGGGGGCTTCATCGCGGATGATCTTGTTGATCTTCTTGGCGATGTCCTGCGCGATGCCTTCCTTGATGGTGCACTCCAGGCGGAACTCTTTGCCGGAGGGGTAGGGCTCGCCCTGGTCCAGCGACTTCAGGGAGATGCCGCGCTTGATGAGCTTGGACTGGAAAACGTCCAGGACTGCAAGGACGCGGTCCTCGGAGTTTGCCTTCATCAGGATCTTCTCGCCGCTGAAGTCGATCTCTGCGCCGACGCCCTTGAAGTCGTATCGCTGCGCGATTTCCTTCTGGGACTGGTTCAGTGCGTTGGCGACCTCTTGCTTGTCTACCTTGCTGACGACGTCGAATGTGGATTCGCCTGCCATGACTCTCCTTAGGTTGGGGGCCCTGTGAGGGCGGGTTGGGTCTGCCATCCAGCCTAGTACGGAAGCCGGCACTTGGGACGGTGGAGGTCTTTCACAGTTCGCTCACAGCACACGCAAGGTGGGAACCGAGGTAGGTGGCCGAGAGTTGTACCAGTTGAAAGAACGTATCGTCGGAGGATCAGCATGAGCAGCAAGGCCGTCCAGTCCATCAGCAAGTCCGCCACAGCAGCGGCCGGTTCAATCGGCACGGCGGCTGTAGCTGCTGCAAGCGCCGTAGCTGCGGCGGCCGTGGCAGCGTCGATCGTGCTGAGCCCGGTTCCCGATGCCACCGCACGCATGGACGGTGTTCATGCGGATCTTCTGCGGGCTGTGCAGCTCAACCAGATCACCGCCGAGCAAGCCGAGAGGTTCGAAGCCAAACTTGCGGGCCGGATCCTCGGAGAAGCCTGAAATACGCGGAAATCCGGGGTGTCTGCGCTCGATTAGATTCTTCGCTGAAACTTCTGTAAGGTTGTCTCTGCCTTCGGTTACCGGATCGAAAGAAATGGTCTCCGGAAGTGATCTTCTTTTGAAGTTCGGCAGATTACCCGAGCGGCCAAAGGGGGCTGACTGTAAATCAGCTGGCAACGCCTACGGGGGTTCGAATCCCTCATCTGCCACCCAAGGAAAATCCCCGGAACCACTGGTTCCGGGGACTTTTTTGTGCCCTTGAGGATGCCGTCAGGGCCGAGGGGTGTACGGCCACCACCCATTTTGATTCTCAGAGCCGGGGGACACGCCGAAGACCACGGCGTGTCACAGGGCACGAGTGGCCAAAGTGGGTGGTGACGGCCCGGCCGACCTCTGCGCGAAAGGTCCGAAGTGGCCGCTCAGCGACTCTCAGAGATTTTCCGGAGTTCCGCGATCTCCAGCCGCAGGGCAGCGATCTCCTTGACAAGATCCGCCATCTCGGCCAGGACGGGTTCCTCGGCCGCTGCAGCCTTTTCTCCTGCGGCTGCGGCGACGCCCTCGGCATTCTCCTCGATCCGCTGCACGAGCCAGGACGCGATGGAGGCTGTCACGATACCCAGGACCGCAATGCCGCTCATCATCAGGGCCGCGGCCACCACCCTGCCAATAGGCGTCACCGGGTACAGATCGCCGTAGCCCACGGTGGTGATGGTGGTGACGGCCCACCAGGCTGCATCACCAAAGGTCAGGATCTTGGCGTCGGGGGCGTTCTGTTCAACATCCAACACTGCAAGGGCGCCGATGAGGATGAGCATGGCGGCGGCCCCGGCGACGTAGGTGGCCACCCGTCCCCGGAGTGTTTCGCCCACGGTGCGTTGCAGCACGGAGAGCAACGTGACCAGGCGCAGCAGCCGCAAGGGCCGGAAGAAGGGGAGCACCACGATCAGGAGTTCGTGGAGGTTCCAGACAAACCAGCGCATGCGGTCTTCGGCAAGCCAGAGGTTGACGAAGTAGTCCAGCGCGAAGATTCCCCAGGTGATCCAGAGAATCACCTCGAAAGGCGCTGCCGAGGGCCCGTCGACCCGGCCAATGACCTGCCACGCGTAGGCGGCGAGGAATATCAGTGCCGTGGCCATGAGTGGCCACTCGACGAGGTCCCGGTATCGCGCTTGAGTCATACGGGAATACTAGCCACAGGCCGGGCCGGCGGAAGGCGTTCTCAGGCGGTGGTTTCCAGCCAGTAGCCGTCCAGGTGGTGCACCAACTGACGGCCCAGGCCACCCTTGAGCTGGATCCAGAGGGTGCTGCGGTCGTCGGTCATTCCGTCCAAGGTTCCTTCGATGCGGTTCCCGCGCGCGTCCTGGAGTGCCACGGCCTGGTGGCGCTGGAGTTCGGGCCAGACGTCGCCGCTGGGCCTGGTGGTTTGCAGCGTGCTCAAAGGGACCCCCTGATGTGTTCTTCCAATACGAGTTCCAGATATTGTGCACGTCTTTGATGAACCTGCGGTAAACGTTAGTGCAATCGTTGGACATAAAGTTGAACCAACAGCCCGGCGCGTGCTCGGTCCTTCGGCGAAATCCGGGTGGCGTCCCACATTGCGGGCGGCATCTTCCACATGAAGTTACTGATGGGTAACATTGCTGTCATGCACCTGCTTCTTCGCACCCTCATGTTGCTGTTTACGTCCTCCAAGCGCCCGGCCCTCAATGTTTGGGACGAATCGTCGCTGCCCTTGCGGGTGCTGCCCACAGACATCGACATCGCCATGCACGTCAACAACGGCATGTACTTTTCCCTGATGGACTTGGGCCGGTTCGACCTCATGGTGCGTAGCGGGATCTGGAACAAGATGCGCAAGCGGGGCTGGAGCCCGGTAGCTGCGGGGGAGACCATTGCGTTCCGTAAATCCTTGCAGTTGTGGCAGCGCTACACCATTGAAACCCGAATCATAGGGCTCGACACCAAAGCGATCTACTTCGAGCAGCGCATGGTGGTTGACGGCGAGATCTACGCCCGTGCCCACATCGCCACCCGACTGGTTGCCAAGGGCAAGCCGGTAACCCAGGAAGAGATCATCGCAGAGTTCGGTGCGCCGCCCGCGGACCTTGAACTGCCCGGATGGATCCACGAGTGGCGCGAAAACAACGCGCTCCCGGGAGCGCGCCGTCCCGCACCGCACGTCTGGAACTAGACGCCGACATCGCGGCGCTGCAAGGCCAAGGTTCCCAGCGCCACCAGTGCCGCCGATATGCACAGCAACCCTGTCACGGCGCCCCAATCAGCCCCGTTGGACACGGGTGAATTGCCGTAGGCCCAGTGATACGGCGAAAGGTTCAGCAGCCACTCCACGTCGGGACTTTGCCGTCCCACAGCGTTGAAAACGTAGCCGAGGACCGCAACAGCAGCACCGGCAGCGACTCCGTACACCTTTCGACCTGTCAGGGCGCCGGCGAACAATGCCGCTGTACCGCTCAGAAGGGCCAGGGCGGCAAACAGCAGCACGGCGCCAAAAAGGTGCCCGACGTCGATTTCAAGTTTCGCGGGTCCGTTCAGTACCAGCACCAGCACGAAGACCAACGCAGCGAGCAGGACAATGCGGACCAGAATGGCCAAAGCCCGCTCAAGGACTACCTGCACGCGGGTCACGCTATGGGCAAGGGTAAGTTCCAGGAGCCCGGATTCCTCATCCCCTCCCACCGCGGCCGCGCCCCAACCCACCGAAGCCATGGACATCAGCAGGAAGCCGATCAGTCCGAAAAGGGTGGCCTGGGTGTAGCCGGGACCTGTGGCTATTTGGTCGTAGTTCAGGGCCTTGGTCATGCCTTGGGGCAGGGCATCGATCATCTGCTGCATCTGGGCGCTGCCTCCGATGGAGGGGTACAGCGGCAGGTACAGCATGATCGCGCCCGTGAGCCCCACGGCCCACGCCACAGTGGAGCGCCACGAATCAGTCAGAGCTTTGGTGAACAGGGGCAGTGGCCTAGGCACGGTGGGCTCCTTCCGGTTGTCGGCTGGCTCCCGGTGCATTCCCAATACTGGAAGCATCTCCGCCCGTGTAGAGGGTCAGGACAGCCTCTTCCAGGTCCGGCTCTTCAAGGACCAGGTCTGTCAGGTGCAGCCGCGCCAGTTCCTGGACCAGCGGTTGGATATGACCGGACAGCGTGGCGGTGGCTTCCACGGTTCCTGCCGCGTGGCCATCGGCCGGCAGCTCCCGCACCGCCACATTGGCGACGCCGGGCACCCGTGCCAGCAGCGCGCCGACGTCGTGCGCTTCCGTTCCGGTGCTGTTGAAGCGAAGCTGCCTGACCGCCGCAGTCCGCAGGGCCTCCACGGTGGAAACGGTGACAATGTTGCCATCGCGGAGGATGGCGACGGCGTCGGCGGCCAGTTGGACTTCGCTCAGCACGTGCGAACTGAGGAACACGGTGGCACCGCCATCCACGGCCTCGCGGACCATGGCATGGAAAACCTGCTGGACCAGGGGGTCAAGCCCGCTGGTGGGTTCGTCCAGGACAAGAAGCTCAGGCTTGTGCATGAAGGCCTGCAGGAGTCCGAGCTTTTGCTTGTTTCCCTTGGAAAGCTTGCGGGTCTGCCGGTCCAGGTCCAGGTGGAGCCGGTCCGCGAGATCGTTCACGTGCCGTTGGTCCACCGGGCCACTGATCGCAGCAAAATGCTCCAGCATGCGGCGGCCTGTGGTGCGGTTCTCCAGGTACAGCTCTCCAGGAAGATAGCCGATCCGCTTGCGGAGCTCCGTCCCCGCCCGCCTCGGATCCTGGCCCAGGACGGAGATGGAACCCGCGCTGGGCCGGATGATGTCCAACAGGCAACGCATGGTGGTTGTCTTTCCGGCGCCGTTTGGCCCGATCACCCCGAACACAGTGCCGGGTTCCACAGCGAAATCCAATCCGTGCAGAACCTCGCGCTGACCGAACTTCTTGCGTAACCCCTCGACGACGATTGCCTGGGTCACGGGGCATGCTCCCTTCCGTTGTTGGCGTTGTTTTCTTCCAGGGCTTCGCGGGCTGCGTTCAAAAAGCGCGGGTCCGAGTAGAAGCCATGCGTATAGATCTCAAGGAGTGGCAGGGTGAGCTGACGCAGGAGGTCAGGGGCGATGCCGTTGGGCTCCGGAGCCGGAACGCCCAAGGACCGTGAGAGATGCCTGCCCAGCATGAGGACTGCGAGGCTGTTGGAGGCGATGACCACCGCGACGGATCGGATGTCGTCGAATTTCCGGATGGTGCCCGCTTCGATGCCGGTGTGAATGATGTCCTGGCACTGCTTCACGACGGCGTCGAAGAAGGCATCGCCCGCGTCGGACTCATCGCCCAGGCTGCGTCGGATGTAGGCGATCTCTTCCGTGTATTGATCCGGATTGTTCAGGTAGTCCTGGATGAGCCTGCCGGTAGAACCCGGGTCCGCCTTTTCCCGGCCCTGGGTGGCTGTTTGGGCGAGGACGTGCTGGTCGCAGGCCTCGCGGAGACCGGCCTTGCTGCCGAAATGATGAATGACCAGCCCTGGGCTGACGCCGGCAAGGGAGGCGACCGCCCGGACTGTGGCGCGGGAGAAGCCCTCGCGGCCGAAGAGCCCGATGGCGGCGTCCCTGATGCGGGCCCGGGTGGTTAAATCGTCTGCGGTTGAACGCATGTTTCATACGCTAAACACTTGTTCAATGCGAATCAAGGGGTTCCTGATTCGGAAGGCTGCCGCTTTATTCCCAGTGACGCGGGAAGCGAACAGGGGGACATCCGGCGGGACTTCACCGGCCGGGACGCGTACCGTGGGACCATGGCTACAGTTGACATCACTGGTGAACAGTTCGCATCGACCATCGAGGACAACGACATTGTCCTGGTGGATTTCTGGGCTGCATGGTGCGGCCCCTGCCGGCAGTTCGCGCCCACCTACGGAGCAGCATCGGAAAAGCACTCCGACGTCGTCTTCGCCAAAGTGGACACCGAAGCCGAGCAGCAGCTCGCCGCCGAAGCCGGAATCACGTCCATCCCCACGCTGATGGCTTTCCGCGAAAAGGTGCTCGTCTTCTCGCAGCCCGGCGCGCTGAACGCCCAGCAGCTTGAGCAGGTCATTGATGCCGTGAAGGGCCTGAACATGGAAGAAGTCCACGCCCACGTCGCCAAGTCCCGCGCCGAAGCACAGGAAAAGGCACAGGAAAACTAGACTCCATCCGGCGAAATCGCCGTTAAAGCCTCGAGGTCGCCGGAAATTTCCGGCGACCTCGACGCTTTAAGGCGTCCTGGCAGTGCTTGAGCGGTCTCCTAGAGACGTTCCAGCTTTACGGGCTCGGCAAGCAGCGCGCTGAGTGACTCGTTCAGGTCCTGGACAGCGATGCCCTTGGAGTGCTTGTCCAGCAGCTCCTCGGATTCCCAACGCTCGGTCAGGACGAGCTTTTCCTCGGTGGCCTCAGTCAGTTCGTAGCGGATGCAGCCGGGTTCGTTGACGACCTCATCGATCGCGATTTCCAAGGCGAGCTTCACGCGGAAGAACTCGCCTTCGTTGGGGATGAACGTGGCCTGCAGGTCAATGGGTGCACTCATGGTTTCAACCCTACCGGCAGGACACGGTGCCACTGGAGGTGGTTACGGTTCTGTTGCGCGGCAGGGCTTGGTAGCGTTCCGTCATGTTGTCCTACACTGCCGGAGACACTGACGTCCCGCTGCTCGAAGAGACCATTGGCGCCAATTTTGAGCGAATTGCCGCCCAGTTCCCTTTGCGGGACGCCCTCATCGAAGCCGCCGCGTCGCCCGGCGGTGACGCCCGGCGCTGGAGTTACCAGAAACTGAACGACGACGTCGATCGCCTCGCCCGCGCCCTGCTCGCCACCGGCGTGGCCAAGGGCGAACGGATCGGCATCTGGAGTCCCAACTGCGCCGAGTGGACCATCCTCCAGTACGCCACCGCCAAGATCGGTGCGGTGCTGGTGAACGTGAATCCCGCCTACCGGAGCCACGAACTGGAATTCGTGGTGAAGCAGAACGGGATGCGGATGCTGGTGTCCGCCCCGACGGACAGGAACAGCGACTACGTTGGCATGGCCAGGCAAGCGGCGGCCACCTGCCCTGAACTCAAGGAGGTTGTGTTCCTGCCCGGAGATCCTGCAGCGGGGCTCAGCGTGGGCATTCCGGAAGCCGGCCACGAACTGACGTACGCCGAGCTGCTGACCCGGGCGGACGGCGTCGGGCTTTCGGCCCTGCGCGACCGTATGGCCCAACTGGACCCGCATGACCCCATCAATCTGCAGTACACCTCGGGCACCACGGGTTTTCCCAAGGGCGCAACCCTGACCCACCACAACATCCTGAACAACGGAAACTCGATTGGGCGGCTGCTGGGCTACACCGAGCACGACCGCGTGGTGATTCCGGTGCCGTTCTACCACTGTTTCGGCATGGTGATCGGGAATCTCAATGCTCTGAGTTTCGGGGCGGCCACCATCATTCCGGGCAGGGGATTCAGCCCTTCGGCCGCGCTGGAAGCGGTGCAGGACTTTGGCGGGACCTCGCTGTATGGAGTGCCAACCATGTTCATCGCGGAGCTCGCGCTGGAGGATTTCGGCTCCTACGACCTCTCAACCCTGCGAACCGGGGTGATGGCAGGTTCGCTGTGTCCCATCGAAGTGATGCGCCGGGTCATCGACGAGATGCACATGGTGGATGTGGCCATTTGCTACGGCATGACCGAGACCTCGCCGGTGTCCACCATGACGCGTGCCGGGGACACCCTGGAACAGCGGACGACTACCGTGGGCCGGACCATGCCGCACCTGGAGAGCCGGATCGTGGACCCGGGTTCCGGGGAAGTGGTGGAGCGCGGGGCGATCGGCGAGCTCTGCACCCGGGGATACGCCGTGATGGAAGGCTACTGGGGGCAGCCGGACAAGACGGCCGAGGCAATTGACGCTGAGGGATGGATGCACACCGGGGATCTTGCGCGCATGGACGAGGACGGCTACTTGGTGATTGAGGGCCGCATCAAGGACATGGTGATCCGTGGCGGGGAGAACATCTACCCCCGCGAGATCGAGGAGTTCCTGTATCTGCACCCGTCCATCCAGGATGTGCAGGTGATTGGCGTGCCGGACGCGAAATACGGCGAAGAACTGATGGCCTGCATCATCCTCAAACCCGGCGCCGGGCCACTGACGGCCGCCGACCTCGCCGAGTACTGCCGGGGCAAGCTGGCCCACTACAAGATCCCGCGATACATCGACATCCGCGAGAGCTTTCCCATGACGGTTTCCGGCAAGGTCCGCAAAGTGGACATGCGCCAGGAAGCCGTGTCCCGCCTCCACCTCTAAAGCAACGCGGGGTCACTTATGGCCCATGTTTCCGCCATTTATGGGCCATAAGTGACCCCGCGTTGCAGTTGGGGGAAGAGAACCTGTGGATAACTCCATTCGATGGCCGCATTGCCGAGACACTGGAATGCATGGTTCGCATCAGTCCCTTGCCCGAGGTCCTCGGCGCCCGTCCTTTTACCGTCTATGAGTCGCGCGCTTTGGGTGTGCCCAGGAAGCGTCTTCGGGCAAAGGACATCAAGGATGGCGGCCGGCTTATCTACCTGCCAAAGGAAACAGATCCGGATCTCATCGAGCGCGCTCGGGTGCTTACGGCAGCTACCCCCGGTGCCTGGGTTTCGCACGAAACCGCGGCCGTACTGACCGGGTTGGGGCTGCCGCCGTGGATGGGGAACGGCGAAACGGTGCATCTGAGCAAGCCGCATGAACTACCCCGGGTTCGGCGGGCCGGTGTGACTGGGCACAGAGTTCGTGTTTTGCCGGGCGAAGTCATGGACCACCAGGGGATTCCGGTAGCGGTCCGCCCCAGAACCTGGCTTGATCTGGCGAAGTCGTTGCCGCTTCCGTATGTGATCGCGATGGGCGACCAACTCATCCGCCAGCCCAGGCCGGCCCTGGAGATGCGTACTGAGCCGTATGCCCATAGTTCCGGTTTGAGGTTGCTCATCCGGCAACATCCCAACCTCCAAGGGGTGGAGAAGGCGCGTTTGGCGTTGGACGAAATGCGGGTGGGCGCGGACTCATTTCCTGAGACCTTCCTGCGCCTGGCTATGCGGGATGCCGGTCTCCCGGAACCTGAACTGCAGTTGCCGCTGAATCCCGAGGACCCGTGGTCGCCGACGGCCGATCTTGGCTATCGACGTTTCCGGATCGCGATCCAGTACGACGGCAGACATCACCTTTCCAGGGAACAGCAGTCAAGGGACAACAGGCGTGATGAAGCGTTCCTCAGCGCGGGGTGGTCGTATTTCAAAGTGAACGCCGATGACTTGGCGGAGGGGTTCGCCGGAGTGATCTCACGCATCAGATCGGTGTAAGCCAACGCGGGGTCACTTATGGCCCATAAATGGCGGCAACATGGGCCATAAGTGACCCCGCGTTGCTTTAGTGGTGGCGGTGATCCTGGACAGTCATTCTGGGGCCGAAGGTCGGCTTGCGGAATCCACTGAGGTACAGCATCCGGACCAGCCGTTGCCTTTGTCCCCGCCACGGCTCCAGCAGTTCGATCATCCCGGCGTCGTCGGTCTTCTGCCCGGTCAGTGCGTAGCCCACGTAGGACGCCAAGTGGTAGTCGCCCACGGAGATTGAATCCGGGCAACCATGGGTCCGCTGGACAACCTCGGCTGCCGTCCACACCCCGATCCCCGGAATGGTCTGCAACCTGGCACCGGCCTGCACGGAGTCCAGCCCGGCCAAACGTTCAAGCGCGACGGCGGACTGCAGCGCCCGCATGACAGTGGCCGAACGCTGTGGTCCAACTCCGGCTTTGTGCCACTCCCAGGAAGGAATGGCCAGCCATTGGCGTGCGGTGGGAGGAACCAGGAGACCAGCTGGTGCTTTACCGGGGGCAGGCGTTCCATACCGGTACATCAAATACCGGTAGCCACGCCTTGCCTCCAAAGTGGTGACCTTTTGCTCCAAAATGGTGGGCACAAGTGAGTCAACCACCCGTCCGGTGGAGGGCAGGCGCACGGCCAGGTTCCGGCGTCGTGCTTCTGTGACGCGGCGCGGGAGCGTGGCATGGAGAGTGGGGTCATCAAAAGCCGACCAGTCGTCGTCGGCACCCAACAACCGGGGGACCCCGGCCACTGCGTCCGATGCTCCCGGACCCCAGGCCTGGGCGTCAACGAACGAATCCGGACCCAGGCCACCGCAGGAGAGCCGAAGGGTCACCGGCCCGGCCGGAGCCGTAAAAGCCATCCAGTAACCGCTGGCGTGCGCCGCGAAGGACGGATCCGCGTTGCCGCGCATGAGCGGAAACATGGTTTGGTCCAGGCGGAAGGAGCCGCCCGGATGCCATCGGACGGCTGCATCCGCCGCGGCCGCGACAAGAGGCGGGGCGTCTGCAATGGTCATGTTTTCATGGTCCCACGACGGGCTGACAATCCCATCAGAAGCCCCTTACGGCGGCGGCTGTCGGGGGGCTAGACTCCGTGCTGTGGCGTGGGTGGGCCGCGCCGGAACCAGCCAAAACTCCAGGAACCAAACCCGCAGAAGCGAGGAGCGCCAGCCATGGCCGCCATAGTGCATTTTGAGATACCCACCGAAGACACCGAACGGGCAAACACCTTCTACCGGAGTACCTTCGGGTGGAACCTGAGCCCCATGCAGGGGATGGATTACACGATCGCCCTCACCGCTCCCTCCGATGAGCAGACGGGCACCCCCAAGGAACCGGGCGCCATCAACGGCGCGCTGTTCCCGAGGACCGATGCGTTGAAGACCCCCATTCTGACCATCGACGTGGACGACATCGACGCCGCTCTTGGGCAGGTGGAGTCCGCGGGCGGTTCTGTGGTCCAACCCAAGAACGCCATCCCCACCATGGGCTGGTACGCCTACTTCAAGGACACCGAAGGCAACGTCATGGGTGTGTGGCAGACAGACCCGTCGGCAGGGAGCTAGCCGGACGAAGCAAGTCCCAAAGCGGGCAGGCGGTAACTTTGTACCTATGAAGTACGCCCAGTCCGTGTTGGACCTCATCGGCAATACGCCCCTCATCAAGCTCAATCATGTTACGGACGGGATCCGGGCAACCATCCTGGTGAAGCTCGAATACATCAACCCCGGCGGCTCCATCAAGGACCGGATCGCCGTGAAGATGATTGAAGAGGCCGAGAAAGACGGACGCCTCAAGCCGGGCGGAACCATTGTTGAGCCGACGTCGGGCAACACGGGCGTGGGGCTGGCACTCGTCGCCCAACAGAAGGGCTACAAGTGCGTCTTCGTGGTCCCGGACAAGGTGGGCGAGGACAAGCGTGCCGTCCTGAAGGCGTACGGTGCGGAGGTGGTGGTGACCCCCACGGCAGTGGCCCCTGACAGCCCGCAAAGCTATTACGGCGTCTCCGACCGCCTGGTCAGCGAGATACCGGGTGCCTTCAAACCCGACCAGTTCTCCAATCCAGCGGCCCCCGGCAGCCATTTCGAGTCCACCGGCCCGGAAATCTGGAACGACACCGATGGCCGTGTCACGCACGTGGTGATCGGGGCCGGCACCGGCGGGACCATCACGGGCACAGGACGGTACCTCAAGCAGGTTTCCGCTGACCGGCCGGAGTCCGACGGCGGCCCGGTCAAGGTCATCGGTGCAGACCCGGAAGGTTCGGTCTACTCAGGCGGTACCGGCCGTCCTTACTTTGTTGAGGGCGTGGGCGAGGACATGTGGCCCGCGAACTACGATCCCGCCATTCCTGACGAGGTCATTGCCGTTTCGGATGCGGATTCCTTCGCCATGACCCGCCGCCTGGCAAGGGAAGAAGGACTGCTGGTGGGTGGTTCCTCCGGCATGGCGGTGGTGGCTGCGCTGCAGGCCGCCAAGGACCTGGACGACTCTGCCGTGGTGGTGGTCATCCTTCCTGACTCGGGCCGTGGCTACCTCGCCAAGATCTTCAACGACCAGTGGATGCGCTCCTATGGATTCCTTTCCGGCGGCGAAGAAGCCTCTGTTGGGGAATTGCTCAAATCCAAGACGGGCGAGATGCCGGACCTGGTCCACATCCATCCCACCGAGACCGTCCGCGACGTCATCAACATCATGAACGAATTCGGCGTCTCCCACATCCCCGTCCTCTCGCAGGAGCCCCCGGTAAAGATGGGCGAAGTCCTGGGCGCGGTGGACGAGCGAAGTCTCACCAGCAAGCTGTTCCGGGGTGAAGCGAAGCTCTCGGACAAGATCGCCGAGCACATGGGGGAGAGGCTCCCGGTGATCGGCTCACTGGAGACCATCTCCGCCGCGCGCGAGCTGCTGTCCGACGTCGATACCGTCATGGTGACTTTCGCTGGCGCCCCGGTTGGAATCCTGACCCGCCACGACCTTCTCGCCTATCTGAGCAACTGAAGCGCCCCGCTTCATCCATACTGTTGAACGAACAAAGAGGAGCTTCCATGTCTGCCAACCCCAACGCCGGTTTCAACACGCGCGCTGTCCACGCCGGACAGGCCTTCGAACCCCGCACCGGCGCGGTTGTACCGCCCCTGCACTTCAGCTCAACCTACGCGCAGGACGGCATTGGCAACCTGCGTTCGGGGTATGAGTACGGCCGCGGCGGCAACCCCACCCGGGACGCCCTCCAGGAACAACTGGCAGCCCTGGAAGGTGGCTCAGCCGCTTTCTCCTTCGGTTCAGGACTCGCAGCCGAAGACTCCCTGATCCGGGCTGTGGCCCGTCCCGGTGACCACATCGTTTTGGGCAACGACGCCTACGGTGGCACCTACCGGCTCATCAACCGCGTACTCGGCGACTGGGGCATCGGGAACACCCCGGTGGACATGTCCGACCTCGACGCTGTTGCTGCCGCGGTTGCTGCGAACAAGACCCGCATGGTGTGGGTTGAGACACCGTCCAACCCGATGATGAAGATCACGGACATCGCTGCGCTCGCCGCCGTGGCGCACGACGCCGGGGCCCTCCTGGTGGTCGACAACACCTTCGCGTCCCCCTACCTGCAGAACCCGCTCGCCCTGGGTGCCGATGTGGTGGTCCACTCGACCACCAAGTACATTGGCGGGCATTCCGACGTCGTGGGCGGCGCCATTGTGGTCAACGACGCCGAACTGGCCGAAAAGATCGGATTCATCCAGTTTGCCGTGGGCGCTGTTTCCGGTCCCATGGACGCTTTCCTGACCACCCGTGGCTTGAAGACCCTGGGAGTCCGCATGGACCGCCACAGTGACAACGGCCAGGCCGTGGCGGAGTGGCTGCTTCAGCGTCCGGAAGTGGAAGCTGTGCTGTACCCGGGCCTGCCCGACCACCCCGGCCACGAGCTCGCTGCGAAGCAGATGAAGAAGTTCGGCGGCATGGTGTCGGTGCAGTTCAAGGGCGGCGAAGCTGCGGCACGGACGGTTGCTGAGAACACTTCCGTGTTTACGCTTGCCGAATCCCTGGGCGGCATCGAGTCCCTCATGAACTACCCCTCGGAAATGACCCACGCTTCCGTGAAGGGAACTGAACTCGCGGTCCCCGTCAACCTGCTGCGCCTCTCCTGCGGCATCGAGGAAGCCGAGGACCTGATCGCTGATCTTGAACAGGCCTTCGCCAAGATCAGCAACGGCTGACATGGTGGCTTCTCCTTCACAGACGGTGGCTTCCACCACCAAACGGGGCTGGATCCTCACAGTGGCAGCTGCCGTTGCCCTCGTGGTGGCGGTGTGCTTCCTGTACGCGTACTACGAGCCCGCCCTGAACGACTTCGAGGTCTACTACTACGGTGGTGGCAAGATCATGGAGGGTGGCGACCTCTACGCCATCCGCGATGGACTGCCGTTTACCTATCCGCCGTTCGCGGCCCTCCTCTTTGCAGGGCTGGCGGCGCTGGGGTTCTTCGCCGGCAGCATGGTTTTCATTCTGGTGGCCCTGCTCGGTGCGGCCACCGTGGCAGCCTGGCTGGCCAGGCACTACTTCGGCCTCACGACGTGGCGGGCAGCTTTTGCCGACTACCGGTTCAGGACCACGGCGCTGCTGGGAACCGGCGCCATCCTGCTCCTGGGCCCATGGCGTGACACGTTCGTCTTCGGGCAGATCAACATCATCCTGATGGGCGTGATCCTGGCTGATTTTGCCCTCTATGGGAAGGCCCGTGCGGGTGCCATCCGGTGGCCCGCGGGTTTGCTGATCGGCTTGGCTGCCGGTGTGAAGCTCACTCCTCTTGCCTTTGGTTTGTACTTCCTGGTCCGCCGCGACTTCAAGGCACTGGGGTGGATGGCCGCTGGCTTCTTTGGCTCGATTGCGGTGGCGTGGGCTGTATTGCCCCGGGCTTCGGTGGATTTCTGGACCAAGATCCTTCCCGATACCGGCCGGATCGGTGGACCGGCCTACGTTGACAATCTGTCCGTCAAGGGCCTGCTCCTCCACTTCGGCATGCCGGACTCTTCGGTCACCAATCTTGTGTGGATGGTGCTGTCCTTGGTCCTGGTGGTGGTCGCCGGCCTCATCATCAGGTGGTCCGTGGCTGTGGATGAGAATTTCGTTGCAGTCTCTGCCACCGCCATCCTGATGCTCCTGATCAGTCCGGTGTCGTGGTCGCACCACTGGGTGTGGGTTGCCGTGGCCCTGCCCAGCATGGCGTTTGCGATGCACCGTGTGCCCTCCCGGAACGGACGGATGCGGCTTGCGGGGTGGGTGATTGTGGTGTGCTCCACCGTTGCCTTCTACATGACACCAAAAAACCTGGCTGTGTGGGCGGGTGCCGCCGAATGGGGCAAGGACCCCCAGACCCAGTGGCAGCTCATGGTGTCGAGCCTGGGTGTGGTGTGCGGGATTGCCATGCTGGTCTACTGGGCCTTGGCGTACCACCCTTCCCGGGCCGGTTTGCTTCCCGGGGCACCTCCCCCGAAAGTTCGCTGACCCCTGACGCAAGCAGTCCTGCCCTTGTCCGCTGTGCCGGGCCGTATGCGGCCGGCAGGCAGGACAAGGGCAGGATCCGCCCCGGCGCTTAGCCGGAGACGCCCTCCCGTCCGTCCTCTTCGCGGCCGGTCAGCCTGCGGCGGAATGTGGGGTCTTCGGCGGCCGTGATCTCCACGTCATACCAACCGTTCATGGTGTCCCAGCCGATCTTCTTCGAGTGCCCGGCTTTGAGCTTCACGCTGTCGCGGCCCGGCGCGTACTGCAGCGACTGCAGGGCCAGCGTCACCGTGGTTGCACCGTTGTTGCGCACTTCCAGTTCTACGGCCTTATTGCCGCGCCGTCCGTTGACTGAAACGTCGACGCCGGACGCCGCACCCGCCGTCGTGCCCTTCAGTTCGTACTGGAAGCGGTTGGGGCCGGTGACGACGACGTCGAACGCGCCTGAGCCGAGGGGGAGCTCCACGCTCTGGCTCCCGAGGACGTCCACGTGCCGGGGTTCGGTTACCTCGCCGGTGTAGCCATACACGGTGAAGTGGGTGGAACGTGTGCCGCTGTTGCCCAGTGCGAGGACCAGCTTTCCGGGCTGGGCTGTGGCTGAGACCCGCGGACGGTAAGGGAGCGGGCGGGCCGGGCGGCTGCCGTCCTCCTGGATTGGGGCCACCTGTACCGCCGGGGGATTGGGGCGCCAGCGGCTGATCTTTGCCGGAACAGCGGCGGGGTGGTCGAGCGTTGGCGGAGTTCCGGGCGCCTGGAAGTTGAAGACGCCGGTCAGGTCGCCGCAGACTTCCCGGCGCCAGGGCGAGATGTTTGGTTCCTGCACGCCGGTCCACCGTTCAAGGAAGCGGAGGACGGAGGTGTGGTCGAAGATTTCGGAGCTCACGTAGCCACCCACCGTCCATGGCGAGACCACCGTCATGGGTACCCGCGGACCGAGCCCGATGGGCCGTGCCGTGGTCCAGTCCGCTGACTCACCCGAGGCGGGGCGTGGTTGGACAGGTGGCGGAACGTGGTCGAAGTAGCCATCGTTTTCGTCGAAGTTCAGGAAGATCGCGGTGCTGTCCCAGGTGTCGGGGTTGCTTGCCACGGTGTCCAGAAGACGGTAGACGAAGTTCGCGCTGCCCACCGGCGTTGAGGCTCCGGGGTGCTCGGAGTCGGCGGCCGACGGTACCAGCCAGCTGACCTGCGGGAGGGTGCCTGAGGTGATGTCGGCACCGAACCGATCCAGGAGGGTGTCCGGCCGGCCACGCCACATGGCTTTGTCGAAGAGGGACCTTTCAGCGTCCGTGAGGGTGGCACGGCCCTGCTCCAGTTGTGCCAGCAGGCGTTCCTGTTCAGCGGCCGGCTTGCCCGCCAGGTTGTCGTAGAACTCTTCGGTGGTCCGCAGCTTGCCCTCAACGGAGGCGAGCATCTTCCGGCCGATCGCTTTGAACGTCTGGAAGTACTCCACGGCGTTGTCCGTGAAGTTGTCCCAGTCCTGGTAGATCCGCCAGGAGACCCCGGCCTGTTCCAGCCGTTCGGGGTAGGTGGTCCAGTCGTAGCCGGCGTGGTCATAGCCGTAGGCCGCGTTGGTCACTGCCCGGTTGTTCGTGCCGGGCTCTTTGCCGGTGGTGCCGCTCCAGAGGTAGTTGCGGTTGGGATTGGTGGAGCCGTTGACGGAGCAGTGATAGGCGTCGCAAATGGTGAAGGTGTCTGCGAGTTCGTATTGCAGCGGGATGTCCTGGCGCTCGTAGAAGGTCATGGTGGATGCGCTCTTGGCAGGAATCCACTGATCGCACCAGCCGTTGTTCCAGGCCGTGGTGGTTCCTTTGAAGGAGTGGTCGAGGTCTCCCAGGTATTGGATGTCGGTGCCGGGCCGTCCCGCGAGTTCGGCCGCTTTGCGCAGGGAGAACGGCAGGACGGTCTCCCCGGTGGCGCGTGGTTGTTCGAACATGGATTTGCCGTTGGGAAGCCGGGGGACGGAATGGTCACCGTAGCCGCGGACTCCGCGGAGTGAACCGAAGTAGTGGTCAAAGGAGCGGTTCTCCTGCATCAGCACGATCACGTGCTTGATGGATTGCAGGCTCCCCGGCGCTGTTGGCCTGGCCATTGCGGCCTGCACCGAGGGGGGAAGCAGTGATCCGGCCGCCGCAAGCGCCGTCGCTGCAGCTGCTGTGCCGAGAAATCCGCGCCGGGAGATTCCGGGTGATTCGGTTGAACGTTTCACCATGTCAGGGTTGTTCAAGGACATTCAGGGTGCCTTTCGTGGTCAGAGTTGACCCGGCAAGCGTAGGCACGGCAGATGAACCGCCGGTGAACCCGGGAGAACCTGCAGGGTGTGTCGCCGTCATATTATGGCTTTCTTTAGGAAAGTCAGCTAGCTTGGTGCGCATGCCTCTTCGCTCTGACTGGTCTGCCCGCACATGCAGCCTCGCCCGTGGCCTCGATGTCCTCGGCGACCCTTGGGGAAGCCTGGTGCTCCGGGAAATCTTCTTCGGCAACGGTCGTTTCGAGGCCATCAAACAGCGGCTCGAGGTAGCCGACACGGTCCTCAGCAAGCGTTTGGGATGGTTGCTCGACGCCGGTTTGCTGGCACAGCGCCCCTACCGGGACGGGAGCCGCACCCGGCAGGAGTACGTCCTCACCGCCAAGGGGGAGGACGCCCTGCCCGTCCTGAACGCCATCATCATTTGGGCAGAGAAACACCTGGACGCACCCAACGAGGTATCCCACATGCGGGTCATCCACACGGACTGCGGACAGGCGACGTCGTCGGCCGATACCTGCACCCACTGCGGCGCCCGCCTCACAGCCGCCAACACCAGCTGGCACAGCTTCAAGCGGACAGAGCAGCCCGTCCCCCTGGCCGTAGCGCCCCGTGAACCCCAAACCAAAGACGCTGAAACGGAGATCCCCGCATGACCGCTCCCGACGTCACAGGAACCTCAGCCGAGAAAACCGGAACGCCGGGCGCCCCCACCGGGAAACGGCGGCGCTTGCACCCCGCGTGGATCGTGGCGGCCGTGGCCTTCCTTGCGCTGGTGGGGGCAGCCGGTTTCCGTGCAGCGCCCGGCGTGCTGATGGTCCCGTTGCAGCAGGAGTTCGGCTGGTCCACCCCGGTGCTGTCATTGGCTGTCAGCATCAACCTGGTCCTCTTCGGACTGACGGCACCTTTCGCAGCAGCCCTCATGGAACGCTTCGGCATCCGCAAAGTCACCTCGCTGGCTCTCTGCCTGATCGGCCTGGGTTCAGCCCTCACCGTCCTGGTAAACCAGTCCTGGCAGATCCTCCTCACCTGGGGAGTGCTGATCGGGCTGGGTACCGGGTCCATGGCCCTGGTCTTCGCCGCGACCATCGCCAACACCTGGTTCGCCAAGAGCCGCGGCCTGGTGATCGGCATCCTCACCGCAGGAAGTGCCGCAGGCCAGCTGGTCTTCCTGCCGTTTATCGCCGCCCTCGCCCAAAACCCGGGCTGGCGCGGAGCATCACTCCTGATTGCCGCAGGTGCGCTCGCCGTGGTGCCGCTGGTGCTGCGCTGGTTACGGAACTCGCCGGCCGACGTCGGGGTGTTGCCTTATGGTGCCCAAGCACCTGAGTCCACGGCCGTCGACGCCGGGACCACAGGGGCGACGTCGGGCAAGGCCGCCGCTGTGGTTGAATCGCCCGGCTCGTCGGATTCCCCCAACGCAGCCGTCCGGGCCTTGCAGGTCCTCAGGCGTGCCATGAAAGTCCGGACGTTCTGGGCTTTGGCGGCCGGGTTCGCGATTTGCGGAGCCACCACCAACGGGCTCATCGGCACGCACTTCATTCCGTCGGCCCACGATCACGGCATGCCCGAAACCACAGCGGCAGGCTTGCTGGCCGTCGTCGGGATTTTCGACATTGTGGGGACCATCGCCTCGGGCTGGCTGACCGACCGCTTCAACCCGAAAGTCCTGCTGGCCGTGTACTACCAGTTCCGTGGGATCGGGCTGCTGGTGCTGCCTTTGCTGCTCGGCTCGTCCGTGGAACCGAGCATGATCATCTTCGTGGTGGTGTACGGGCTCGACTGGGTAGCCACCGTGCCGCCCACCGCAGCGATCTGCCGTTCGGTGTTCGGCGCGGACGGTTCTGTGGTGTTCGGCTGGGTGTTTGCCGCCCACCAACTCGGAGCCGCTGCGGCTGCCCTCGCTGCCGGGTTCATCCGCGACGCCACCGGGCACTACAACTATGCCTGGCTGGGAGCGGCAGCCATGTGCACGGTGGCTGCGGTCATCAGCGCCACCATCCGCAAGGACGCGGTGAAGAAGGAACCCGTGGCGGTTGTCTGATACGGGGTTCTTGGGGCCCCGCAACGCAGGGGGTGGTGTTGTGGGGCCCGCTCTGCGCGGAATTCCCGCGTTGAATCGCGCAAAACAGGCCCCGCAACGCAGGGGGTGGTGTTGTGGGGCCCGCTCTGCGCGTTTCGGGGGCCCGGAAACGCGCAGAGTAGGCCCCACAACGGGGGAATCTAGCCCGCTTCGGTGATCCGGAGGGTCAGCGTCCGGGCTTCCGGCCGCAAGGCGTAGTCCGGCCAGACGTCCGGACCGCACGCCCTGGACCCCAGGCCGTGCTGGGCGGCGTCGAGGTACAGGTAGCTGCTTTGGCTTGCCGGCAACTCGTGCGGATGTGCGGCCGCGGAGATCTCCTGGGCTGTGTGCCGGGAAAGCGTGAAGCCCGGCAAACGGCCACGGGAGTCCGGGAACGCGTTGAGCTGCAGCCAAGGACTGCCGGAGTTCTGCAGCTCCAATGACCGGACGGCGCTCCTGTGACCCGACTCCTGCGGCTTGGCGTACGGAACCGAAAGCTCCTCGATTCCGGAGGAATACCGGCCAACCAGCGTCGCGTGCATGCTGTCGGGGTAGGACTCGCGGGGACCCGTGCCGAACCACGAGGCGCCATCGACGGAGCCAGGCAGATCCAAACGGACGCCAACGCGTGGCCAGATGATGTTCCAGCCGGTGCTCGGCACCAGGTCCAAGCGGAGCCACAGCTCGCCCTCGGAAAGTTGCCAGTTTTCCTCCACGGAGACCCAATGGGCGGTGTCGGCTGCGGCGTAGCGGGTATGGATGACCACGCCCGAATCGTCGGAAGCCACCTTTTCCACCCGGCCCGTGAGCCTGTCCAGGCCAGCGGCACGCCAGATGGTTTCCATGGACGGGGCTGGAACGCCGTCCCCGTTGTTGAGCCAAGGGTCGGCGAGGTCGTAGCTGCCGCGTCCGGCACCGGCGTCGTTGTCCGTGGGGGCCCGCCACAACTCCAGGCGGGGGCCGGACACTGGCAGCCCCGCCAGGGAAACCAAGCGCCCTTCTTCGAACCGGGCAGGACCCAGGGTTACAGTGGGCTCCACCCTGACAGCGCCACGTCCGGCGGATGTCAGGGGCCGAGGGGCTGCCGGGCGGGAACGTGACCCCGCCAGCTCCAGCTGAGCCGCCGAGATCACGTGGCCTGCCTGAGCCCAAGCAGTGTCCTTGCGGAGCACCGCCTCCACGGTCAGCCAGTGTTCGCCGCTTCCCGTCACCTGCAACGCGGGAAGTTCCACCCGGGCCGTGTCACCAGCCCGGAGCGAAGCGCCCATGGAATCAACAACCTCGAGCTCTCCGGCCATGCCAAGGACGCCGTCCACCTCGGTTCGCCAGCGAATCACCACGTCCGACGCGTCTGCGGTGTGCCGCAGGTTGGCGACGGAGACGAAGCGGCGCGTGCCGCCGTCGTGCGTTTCGGTGGAGAAGCCCAAGCGGATCGGTGCGACGATCTGCTTGTACTCGAAAAGTCCCGGGCTGGGGGTCGAGTCCGAAAGGACCATGCCATCCATCACGAAGTTGCCGTCGTGCACCACCTCCCCAAAATCCCCGCCGTAGGCGAAGAACTCCGTGCCATCGGCGGTGGTGGTCCGGATGCCGTGGTCCCGCCATTCCCAGACGAAGCCGCCGTGCAGCCGCGGATAACGGTCCACGAGGTCCTCGTACTGGTCGATGGCGCCCGGGCCGTTGCCCATGGCGTGCACGTACTCGCACAGGATGAACGGCTTGGTGCGCTGCCGCGCCGACTCCGCAGCGGAGCAGCCAAGCAGGAGGGAGCCTGCGTCATCCCGGCCGATCGCCTCTGTTTCCGGCACCGACGAGTACATCCGCGAGTACACGTCGGTATAGGCGCCCGTGTAATCACCCTCGTAGTGGACGGGGCGGCCGGCATCGCGGGCATGGGTCCACGCAGACATCGCTGCGAGGTTGGAGCCGCTACCGGACTCGTTGCCGAGGGACCACATGACGATGGAGGGATGGTTTTTGTCCCGCTCCACCGTGCGCTCCATGCGGTCCACGTACGCCTCACGCCAGGCGGGGTCGTCGCTGGGGTTGCCCACCCAGCCGTGCCGTTCGAAACCGTGGGTCTCAAGGTCGCACTCCAGGATCACCCAGAAGCCCAGCTCATCCGCGATGTCCAGCAAACGCGGGTGCGGCGGGTAGTGGCTGGTGCGGATCGCGTTGACGTTGAACTGCTTCATCATGGCAAGGTCCGCACGGGCGAAGTCCTCGTCGAACACCCGTCCCCGGTCCGGATGCGTCTCATGCCTGTTCACGCCGTGGAACACCACGCGCCGGCCGTTCACCAGGAACTGGTCGCCCCGGATCTCCACGGTGCGGAAGCCCAACCGCAGCGAAACGGTCTCGCCTTCGCTGGCCACGGTCGCGTTGTAGAGGCGCGGAACTTCGGCGGACCACGGCTCGACGGCGGTGATCGCCACCGGGGCGACGTCGGCAGCGGAGTTCCAGACGACGTCGATGTCCAGTTCGGGGACGGACAGGCGAACCGGGAAGGCGGCCTCATCTGCCGTGATCTCCGGATCAATGACCCCGGCGCCGGCGGTGAAGGACGTCCGCAACCAGACGTCGTCCAATCCGGTTCGTGCCCGCGACTGGAGCGTCACATCGCGGAAGATGCCCGGCATCCACCACTGGTCCTGATCCTCAACATAGCTCGACGCCGACCACTGGTGGACGCGGACGGCCAGTAGGTTGCTTCCCGGGCGGAGCGCCTCGGTCACATCAAATTCCTGCGCCAGCCGGCTGCCTGTGCCAACACCGACCTCGGTTCCGTTGAGCCACACCTTGTAGCGGGATTCCACGCCGTCGAAACGCAGCACGGTCCTGTCCGCCCTGTTCCAGTCAGCCGGAAGTTCGAAGGTCCGGCGATAGTCGCCGGTAGGGTTTTCGTCCGGGACATGCGGTGCGTCAGCGGGGAAGGGGAACTGGACGTTGGTGTAGATGGGCCGCCCATAAGCGCCGTCGCCCTCCAACACCCAGTGCGCGGGAACCGGGATCCGGTCCCAGCCGGAATCGTCCAGGTTCTCTTCGGCCACGCCTTCAACTGCTTCACCCGCGGGCAGGACGCCGCGTCCGCCGGGTGTGCCCGGTGCGCCGGACAGCAGCCGGAACCGCCACTTGCCGTTCAAGGAAAGAGTGGGTGCGTCGCTGTGCAGCCATGACCTCGCGGGGAGCCGGTTGCCCGTTCCTGGACCTGGGTCTGTGATGTAGCCGGCTGTTTGGTAGGTGGTCATTTACTTGACGGCTCCTTCTGTCAGTCCTCCACGCCAGAAGCGCTGCAGGACAATCATGGCGATGCTGAGCGGAATGATGGAAAGCAGCACCCCGCCCGTGGTCAGTTCGTAGAATTCAGGCAGGCGGTCCACTTGGCTGAGCCAGTTGTTCAGGCCCAGGGTGATGGGGTAGAGCTCGGAGTCCGAGAGCATGACCAGCGGCAGGAAGTAGTTGTTCCAGATACCCACCAGTTGGAACAGGAACACCGTTACCAGTGCCGGGGTCAGTACCTTGAGTCCGATGGTGTGGAAGATCCGGAGTTCGCCGGCACCGTCGATCCTCGCGGCCTCGATCAATGAGGTGTCAACGGTGGCCTGCGCGTAGATCCGGCACAGGAACAGGCCGAACGGCGAGACCAACGACGGCAACAGCACACTCCAGTACGTGTTGGCCAGGCCCATCTGGCTGAACAGCAGGAACAGCGGGAGCGCCGTCGCTGTACCGGGAACCAGGACGCCGCCAAGGATGGTGCCGAACACCAGGTTCCGTCCCTTGAACTCGTACTTGGCCAGGGCGTAGCCGCCTGCTGCCGCAAAATACGTGGCCAGGAGCGCACCAACGCCGGCGTAGATGGCCGAATTCAGGAACCAGCGGCCAAAGATTCCATGGTCGTAGCTGACCACCCGGCCGAGGTTCTCCCACAAAGAGAATGTGGGAGCGAACCAGAAGCCGTTGGTGGAGAAAAGGTCGGACGTGGACTTCGTGGAGGCAACGAAAACCCAGTACACGGGAATCAGGAAGTAGAGGGTGACCACCACCAAAAGGGCGGTGACAATGATGGTGGACGACCGCCGTCGGCCGGCTGATCGGTCTGGACCAGCGGACCGGGTCCTGGCAGCGGGTGTAACGGTTGGCTTGGTAGTAGTAGCGGTCATGATGACTTCCTGTTGGTCAGTGCGAGGAAGGCGAAGGAAAGGGCGAAGGCGGCCACGGCGATGATGACCGACTGGGCAGCAGCAACGTTGTAGTCGTTGTAGGCGAAGGCCGTGGTGTAGGCGCTGAGGTTGGGCGTGTATTGGCTGTCGATGGCAGGGGCCACCGTTTTGAGTACCTGTGCTTCAGCGAACAACTGCAGTGTGCCGATGATCGAAAACACGGTGGTCAACATGAGGGCCGGACGGATCAGGGGGAGCTGGATGCTCCGGGCCACGCGCCAAGTCGAAGCACCGTCCACTTTCGCTGCCTCGTAGAGTTCCACCGGAATGGCCTTGAGCTGCGCCACGATGATCAGCATGTTGTAGCCCGTGTAGCTCCAGGTGACGATGTTGGCGATGGACCACAGCACGCTGTTGGCGCCCAGGAAATCCGGGGTGAGACCTACGAGCTTGGCCGCATCAAACAGGGGACTGAGGCCGGGCACATAGAGGAACGACCACAGGATGGTGGCAATGACACCGGGAACGCCGTAGGGCATGAAGTAGGCGGCACGGAAGAAGCCGGGCCACTTGGCCGAGGCCGATTCCAACATCAATGCCAGGACAGTGCAGAGAACGATCATGACGGGAACCTGGACGATCCCGAACAGCAGCATGCGGCCGATCGATGCCACGAAACTGCCATCTGCCAAGGCCTGGGCATAGTTGCCGAACCCGGCGAATTCGCTGGTCACGCCGGCCTCGCCGAAAAGTCCGTTTCTGGTCACCTTGGTGAAGCTGGAGAGGATCGCCACCACGATGGGCAGCAGGAACGTGAGGGCGAAGAGCGCCAGGAACGGGGCCAACAGGAGCCAGGGTGCCCGTCCTGCTGCGCCAGTGCGTTTGCCACGGCGGGGCGTTTGGGCTTGACGCTCTGCGCCAGGTGCCACACGGGTGGTCGTCATGCCGCTTCCTTCCGGATGGTGAGGCCCTTGTTCTTGAAAACAGTGATGATCTGCTGCTCGGAAGCGGCAATCGAGTCCACCAGGGAAGTCCCGAAGGCCTTCTTCCGGAAACCGTCACTGAGGATGTTGAAGGACTGCTGGGTCACGGGCCACCAGGACCAGTCGGGGTTTTGCTGTCGGGCCGCCGGGACGAAGACGTCCTGGTTGTAGTTCTGGCCGCCGAAGAACGCCGATGGTTGCTGACGGTCGGTGCCAATGAAATCGGGATTCGGTGACCAGCCGATGCCGCTGTTTTTGATCTCGGCGTCAATGCCTTCTTTGGAGGTGGTCAGCCAGATGGCGAACTCCACCGCTTCCTTGGGGTGCTTGCTGTTGGCCAGGACTGCCGCGGTGGAACCGCCCAGATAGCTGGAGCCAAATCCTGTGCCGCCCCACGTGGGCATGGGGGCAACCCGCCACTTTCCCTCGGAACCACTGACGCCCTCGACCAACGCATCGCCCCAGCTGCCGGTGACGGTGGAGGCGATGCCACCCTTGCCTGCCGCAGCGAACCATCCTGGAGTGAAAGCGCCGTAAGCGGTGGTGACGAGGTCGTCGTCGATCGCTTTGTCGAAGAAGCGTGCGGTGTTGAGCGTGGCGTCGTCTGTCATGTTGATGACCCAGCCATCCTCCTCCGGACGCAGCCACGCCGCTCCTGCCTGTCCGGCGAAGGAAGCAAAAGGTGAGGCGTCGCTGATCGGGAAGCAGTCCAGGTACGTGTCCACGGAGCGGAGCTCGCGGGCCAGTCCGGCCCATTCCTCCCACGTTTTCGGGGGAGTTCCGCCCACCTTGTCCAGAATGGCCGGTTGGTAGAACATGGCCATCGGGCCGGAGTCCTGGGGGACTCCGTAGACGCCGCCCGTGTAGCTGACCTGCTTCCACAAAGTGGGGTCGTAGAGGTGCGCGTAGTCGTTGGCGCCGTAGCGCGAGATGTCCACCAGTCCGTTCGCCAGCATGAATTCCGGAATCGACCGCAGCTCCACCTGGGCCAGGTCCGGGCCGCCCCCGGCTGCCAGCGCCGAGTAGAGCTTCTGGTATCCGCCTGCGTTGCCGCCCGGGATCCACACGACATCCACCTGGATGTTTGGATTCGCTGCGTTCCAGATGTCGGCAACGTTCTGGAAGTCCTTCAACCACGCCCAATAAGTGAGCCGGACGGGACCGCTGGCGGCGGGGAGGGTGGGAGCAGCGTTGACGGACTGGGTTCCCGGCGTTGCGCAGCCGGACAGCAGTCCCATGGCTGCGGTGCCCAGGCCTGCGCCCAGAAGTTGTCTTCGAGTGAAACGGGTCATGAGCCTTCACCTCTTTGTGTCAGGTTGACGTTGCCAGGCACCCGGAGGGCGGGGCCCGGCATGTCGATTGTGACCACGGTAACAGATAATTCGAGTGGTTACTCGAATTTCGACAGGGGTCCGTATCCGCGTACACTGGCTAGCCATGACCACAAAGGACGTGGGCCGCACAGCGAAGCGCGGCCCCTACGCGAAATCCGAGGAACGGCGCCAGACGATACTGGATGCTGCGCACGCGGTCTTCGCTGCCCGTGGTTACCGTGGCGGATCGTTGCAGGAGGTTGCGGACCGAGCAGGGATGAGCCAGACCAGCTTGCTGCACTACTTCCCATCCAAGCGCGACCTCCTGATGTCAGTGCTGGAGCGTCGCGACGAGATCACCAGTGGCGCTTTTCCCGATGACATGGAGGAGGGCTTGGCGGATTCCGTCATCCGGACGGCCCTCCACAATGAGGACATTCCCGGCGTGATCGAGCTCTACACCGTACTCTGCGCCGAATCGGTCACGGATGAGCATCCTGGGCGGGACTATTTCACCGAGCGCTACGGGCGATTGCGCGCAAGCTACGGTCGGCGGTTCGCTGAGTTGGCCGCTGAAGGCAGGCTCCGCCCTGGAGTGGATCCGGACCAAGCTGCGACCTCCTTGGTTGCGCTCTGGGACGGGCTCCAAACCCAGTGGCTTCTTGCTCCGGATCAGGTGGATGTGGCCAAGGGTCTTCGCGGCTACCTGAACCTGGTGATCTTCCCCGGTGCTGACCCAACTGGGTAGCAGATAACGTCGTTCCCAGCGCTGGGAACGACGTCATCTGCTACCTACTTGGGTGGGCTAGCCGCGGAAGGCCCCGATGCCCGTGATGTGCTGGCCCAGGATCAGGGTGTGAACCTCGTCGGTGCCCTCGTACGTCCGCACCGACTCCAGGTTGTTGGCATGCCGGAGCGGTGAGTAATCCAGCGTGACGCCGTTGCCGCCCAGGATAGTGCGGGCGTCGCGGGCGATCTTGATGGCTTCCCGGACATTGTTCAGCTTGCCCATCGAAATCTGCTGCGGCTGGAGCTGCCCGGAGTCCTTCAACCGGCCCAGGTGCAGGGCCAGCAGCGTCCCCTTCTGGATTTCCAGCAGCATGTTCACCAGCTTCTCCTGGGTGAGCTGATAACCGGCCAAAGGTCGCCCAAACTGCAACCGGTCACCGGCATAGGAAAGTGCGGCCTCGTAGGAATCGCGCGCCGCCCCCATGGCGCCCCAGGCGATTCCGTAGCGTGCCTCGTTCAAGCACGAGAAAGGTCCCTTGAGTCCCATGGCACCCGGGAGGAGTGCCTCCGGCCCCAGCCGCACGGCGTCGAACGTTACATCGCACTGAACGGACGCGCGCATGGAGAGCTTCGGCTCGATCGGCGTGGCGGTAACGCCGTCCGTCCCGGCGGGAACAAGGAAACCGCGGATGCCATCATCAGTCTTTGCCCACACCACCATCACATCGGCAAGGGAAGCGAGCCCGATCCAGCGCTTGGCGCCATCCAGAATCCAGCCGTCGGAAGTCTGCCGGGCAACGGTGGTCATGGACGACGGATCGGACCCCGCCGTGGGTTCGGTCAAGGCGAAGCAGCCGATCAGTTCGCCGGCAGCCATCCGGGGGAGCCACTGCTCCTTCTGCTCCTCGGAGCCCCACCGGTGGATGGCGGTCATGGCAAGTGAACCCTGCACCGAGACGAAGGTCCGGATGCCGGAATCGCCCGCTTCCAGCTCCATGGCTGCCAAACCATATTCGACGGCGGTCCGGCCGGGACAGCCGTAACCGTCCAGGTGCATGCCAAGGACACCGAGCTCGCCAAGTTCAGGGGCGATCTCCCGGGGAAAGACCGAGTTCTCGTACCAGCGGGAGATGTTCGGGCGGATCCGCTGGCTGGTGTAATCGCGGACTTTATCGCGAAGGGCCAGCTCATCATCCGAAAGCAAAGAGTCCAGGGCAAGGACGTCGGAGGTGTTCGTCGTTGAATCTCTCATTCCAGCATCGTAGGCGCACCCGGCTGCCGGAGGGCCACCCGCTTCAGGGGTCTTTGAAGGCCCTTCAGTAGGATGGGTGCGGGGGCGACACACTTCCCCCACTGAGACTTTGCTAATTTGGGGGATTTTGTATGGCACTGCCTGACGTCGATTCAAGGGCCGCAACCGATGCCTCGCGGACGCAGGGAACCGCGCCGACGTCTCCGGTGCTGCTCCGCCTGCTGCCCCGCCTGCTGCTCCGCCTGCTGCCCCTGGCCGTGGTGGTCTTGCCGGTGTGGATGATGCTCGCGGAGTGGGCCAAACAGGGGCTGGACTTCAGCGTGTACTGGTTCGGCGGGAGCATCCTGAACCATGCTGGTTCCTCGCCCTCGGACCTTTATGGACCCACCGTCGCGACGGCAGGCGGCCCCCAGCTTCCCTTCACGTACCCACCTTTTGCCGCGCTCGTGTTCGGGCTGCTGGCCCGGCTGCCGCAAACCACTGCACTTAACCTGTTCAATGTTGCCGGTGTGGCCGTTGCCGGCTGGGTTGCCGTCACGATTGTCCGTTACTGGTCAGCAAAGGCAGACCTTCGGAGCGCGCTGTCCTCCACGAAGGGTTGTTGGATTGCTGCAGCCCTCTTCCTGGCGATCCTGTTCCTGGGGCCGTGGCGCGAGACGTTGGCTTTCGGTCAGATCAACATCCTGCTCATGGGCCTCATGGTGGTTGACTTGCTGGTGCTCTCCAGGCGCCGGGGTTCCCGGGCAAGCGGGTTCCTTGTGGGTGTCGCCGCAGGCATCAAGCTGACACCCTTGGTGTTCGGACTGTATTTCCTGATGCGCAAAGACTGGCGTGGCCTTGCGAATATGTCCCTGGGGTTCGTCTTTACGGTGTTGCTCGGCTGGGTTGTGCGGCCGTCGGAGTCCCTGAAGTTCTGGCTGGAGATCCTCCCCGACACCTCGCGGATCGGAGGAGCCGGCTACGTCGACAACCTTTCCATCAAGGGTGCCCTGCTGCACTTCGGAGTTCCGCAGGATGCCGTGACCTTGCCGTGGCTCGCGCTGAGCCTGGGAACGTTGGTTCTGGCGGCCTTCCTGATCAGGGCAGCGAGCCAGCAGGGAGCCCGGGTCGTAGCGGTCTCCACCACCGCACTGGCCATGCTCCTCATCAGCCCGGTTTCCTGGTCGCACCACTGGGTCTGGATGGCTGTGGTCCTGCCGGCGTTCGCCTGGACCATCAAGGAGACCCCGGCGCGGTTGAAGGCCCAGCGGACAGCGATGTCAGCCGTTCTGGTTCTCTCCACGCTGGTGTTCTTCTTCTCGCCCAAGACCATCGGCACAATGCTCGGCGCCGCGGACCTGAACGTCCAGACCCCCGGGGTGTGGATCATGGCCTCCAGCGCCGGTGTCTTCTGCGCCGTTGCCGTCCTGGTGTGTTGGCTGGGAGCCCTGCGCCGGAACGCCATCCGCACTGAAGAGGTGCCGGACGTTCCCACGCGTTTGCGTGAGTGGGCCGCAGCCCAGGTTCAAGCCCGCAACTGAGCCGGTTGGGAGCGCGGGCTACTCGCCGCGCACCACACCGGCGTCGGCCCGTTCACCCGTGAAGTAGGCCCGGGTGGAGGGAGCGAAGCGGCATACAATTGCCAGGACCACGCCGAGTGCCAGGAGCAGCACACCGCTCACGAAGGCTCCGCCGATCCCGAAGATCTGCGTATCGCCGTATGCCGGGTCCCACATCTGAACCGCGGAGATGAAGAACGCCGCCGTGAGAGACAGGGCACCCAGGAGCGGGAATATGCCCCGGAACCAGAGATTGCGGGCAGAATCCCGGAGTGTCGAGCGGAAGAACCAGACGCAGGAGAACCCGGTCAGGGCGTAGTAGAAAGCGATGAACAGGCTGATGGCGCTGATGGAGTCGGAGAGCAGGTTCTCGCTGAGGAAACTCATGGCTACGTAATAGACCACGGCCACCGCACCCATCACCTGGGTGGAGTAGCCCGGCGTCATGAAGCGCTCGTGGACCTTGCCGAAGCGTGCCGGGAGGGCGCCATGGACGCCCATGGACAGGGTGCCCCGCGCCGTTGGCAGGATGGTGGTCTGTGTGGACGACAGGACCGACGCCAGGACGGCGACGACGATCAGCCAGCCCCAAGGACCGAGAACGACATCCTTCATGGCCAGGAAGACGTCGTCCTGGTTGGCTTCGTTGCCCAGGCCGATTCCATCGGTTCCGATGGTCGCGTACATCATCACCAGCAGGGCGACGGAAACATAGATCGCTACCAGCACGGAAGCAGAAATCACCGCACCGCGGCCGGGAGTCTTGGCCGGGTTCTCGGTTTCTTCGTTCAGGGCGAGGCAGGTGTCCCAACCCCAGTAAATGAACAATGCCAGCAAGGCGCCGTGAACCACGGCCCCGGGATCGGCAAACGCGCCCGCCGGGTTGAACCATTCGAAATCGAATGCCTGCCCCTCCGGCGCACCGCCCGCGATCCGGAAAATGATCGCCACCGCAAAAATGCCGAGCGAGATGTACTGGATGTACGTGAGTGTCCGTTGGACGTGTTCGCCCAGCCTGATGCCGCGGTGGTTCACGTAGGTCATGAACACGATGAACAGCACGCCGGTCGCGGTGACCAGCCACTTGTTGTCGGCCAGTGAACCATCTCCCACCAGCAGCCAGAGGTACTTCCCGGCGATCTGGGCCAGATTTGCCAGCACCACGATCCCGGCCAGGGCCACGCCCCAACCTCCCAGCCAGCCTGCCCATGGACCGAACGCTTTGCGGGCCCAGAAGAACGTGGTTCCACAATCCGGCATGGCGCTGTTGAGTTCACGGAAGGCGTAGGCAATGAACAGGACGGGAATGAAACCGAGGACCAGGATCAACGGCGTGTAGTTGCCGTTCACGGCAACGATGAGTCCCAGCGTGGCGGCCAGAGAGTACACGGGCGCGGTGGACGCCAGCCCCAGCATGACTGAGTCGCCGAGGTCCAGGATTCCTGCGTGGAGGCCTTTGGAAGGTACGACGGCGGCAGAGTCGCCGCCCGCTGGGCCGCCACCCGGCGTCGAGGTCTCAGTGCTCATGGTTTTCAGTCCTCATAGTGCAGCTCCGTAAGAAGTGGCAGGGGGCGCTATGGGCGCCGGGGCGTCGATGGTGTTGGGAACAAAGCGGCAGAAATAGTCCGTGATGGGTCCGTCCGACTCGCGGATACCGCACCCCACCGATTCGCCGTCAACCACCCAAAGTCCCAGCACAGGGTGGTTTCCGTCGTAATCGGGGACTGGATGGTACTGCTGGTAGCACCACCCTTCCCGGCCGTAACCACCGGGCTGGGAGATATCGATGCCTGGGGCGTGGATCCGGATGTTGTCGCCTTCGCGGCCGTGAAGAGGCTTGGCCACCCATTCCTTCAGCGGTCCGGGGTCCCCGAGGTAGGCGGGCAACAAGTTTTCATGGTTCGGGTAGAGGTGCCACAGCGCAGCCAGCAGGGCTTTGTTGGACAGCAGCATTTTCCATGCAGGCTCAACCCAGCGCGGGTTGTGCGCGCGCTGTAAAAGGCGGTGCCCGAAAGGTTCCTTCATCATCAGTTCCCACGGATACAGCTTGAACATGGTGCTGATCATGAAATTGTCCAGGTCCACGAACCGGTTCAGGTTCGGGTCCCAGCCAATGTCCGACATGTTGATGCCAATGGTGGTCCAGCCGCCCTGGCTGGCGACGTCGCGCATGTAGGCGGCCGTCATCCAGTCCTCGCCGGACTCCTCGGCTTCGGAGTGGGCAACATGCAGGGTGCTCATGCCGGTCCGGAACTGCAGTTTCTTCCACTGCCGGATCAAGGCCTCGTGGATACCGTTCCACTGGTCCTTCTCCGGGAAGACGTCCTGCAGCCAGAACCACTGGGCCACCGACGCTTCGATCAGTCCGGTGGGGGTGTCGGCGTTGTACTCCAGCATTTTGGCCGGACCGCCTTTGCCGTCATAAATGAAGTCGAAGCGGCCGTAGATGTCCACGTCCCCGGCCTGGAGCGACTCGGCGGCAAGCTCCAGCGCCTGGCGCCCGATGCCGATGTCGCCCATGGCGCCGCTGGCAAGGTACTTCGCTGCCTCCAGGCACATGAGGTGTATGTCTTCGGCGGTCTTCTCGAGCGTTTCCACCTCGTCCATGGTGAACTCGTAGTAGGCCGATTCGTTCCAGTACTCGATTTTGCGGCCATCGGGCATGGTGGTGGTGGAGAAAACCAGGCCCTGTTCTTCGATCTTTTGCTTCCAGTCCGGCCTGGGCGCGGAGTGCAGTCGACGCACGCCTAGCCTCCCGAGCTTCCGCCGCTTTTGGAACTGCTGCCGAAGCCGCCACGACTGACCGTGCCGCCCTTGGTGCTGTATCCAGTGGAGGACTTGGCTCCCTGGGGCACAGTCTTGGTGGCGCTTGGGTAGGAGCTGCGGTTCTGGCCGACGGCGGGCACGCTGGCACCGCGCGAGTAGAAGTACCAGGCGTAAACCCCGGAGCTCCGGCCGGCCGAGCTGCTGTTGTTGCATTGGTCATCGTCAACGCGCTCGCCGGTTTCTTCGTTGAAACAGACCTGGGCGTAGTCAGCTTCCTGTTCGTTGGAGGCGACGATGGCGGTGATGGTTCCAGCCAGCAGGGCGGTCACACCCAGTCCCACCACGACGGTGCGGCGCTGGGAACGCTTCTTCTTCTTCGCTGCCGCGGCGGCATCACGTTCGCGTTCGCGTTCGAACGGGTCCACGACGGGAAGCGGTTGCCCCGGCTGGGCTTGGCCTGCAGTGCCGGCAGGGGCTGATGCCCCGGCGGGTACCTTCTTGTTCCTTGCCGGTTTGTTCCTGGCAGGTTTTCCGCCCTCTTCCGGAGCGTCTTCCACAGGGGTGAAGAGCTCAGGGTGGAGTTCGGGCTTGGGCACCTGCCAGGGAGGCGGCTTGGGAGGGTTGTTGGCCGCGTTGAAGGCATCGTTGTTGTCCCCGCCGCTGCCTTTGTTGCCGGCCGCGTCAGGGCTGTCTTTCGGGTCCATGTGTATCCCCCTGGATAGACCGTGGTGTGCCCGGCGCCACGCCGGGACCGGAATGCTCAGAGCAAGCCTAGTCCTTGCGAACGCTGCAGGCACTCACCCCGGCTCAAAGTGGGGAGAAGTACCCACCTTGGGAACCGTGTAAGGATGTAGCCATGGCGGGAACTGAGGCTCAGGGCAACGGCGACGACGGCACCCTGCTGAAGTTTCCGACCGTGCGCGGAATCGGCCGTGGACGGGTAACGGCAGGACTGGTTCTGGCACTTCTGCTCCCGCCGGCGGTGGAACTGGCCGTGACCGTCCTTAACTTCCGTAACTTCGCCATGATCATGCTTCTCCAGCTGGCTGTGGCTGTGGCGGTGGCGGCCATTGGGGGTCTCTGGCCGGCCGTGGTTGCGGCGGTGCTGGGCAGCTTCCTCCTTAATTACTTCTCGGCAGACCCTGTTGGTTCGTTGTCCATTGCGGATCCCACCACGTTGTTCACCTTGGTGGTGTTCCTGGCCGTTGCCTGCGGGGTGGCCTTGGCTGTGGGACTGGCCAGCCGCCGGGCACAGGAAGCGGCGAGGTCCGGGGCGGAAGCCACGGCGCTGAGTGAACTTGCCCTCCGGATACTGAGTTCGGACGGAAGCCTGGAGACCTTCCTCGAGAAAGTACGCGGCAATCTGGGCATGGACGCCGTGACGCTCCTCGGCTCTACGGTTACCGCTGTCCGTGGTGCGCCGGCTGAATGGCGGGTCCTGGCCAGCGCCGGCCCCAATCCGCCGGTGACGCATGCCGCGGCCGACCATGCCGCCGTCGTCGATCCGCATTACACGTTGCTGCTGCGCGGAGGTCCCTTGTCTCCGCATCATCAGCGGATGCTGGTGGCGTTCGGCGCGTTCGTGGTTGCGGTGCGGGAGCGGCAGCAGTTGGTGAAGAGCCGGAGGGACAACATCCGGTTGTCCGAGGGCAACAAGATGAGGACGTCCATCCTCCGGGCGGTTTCCCACGATTTGCGGACTCCACTGGCTGGAATCAAGCTCGCCGTCAGCAGTCTCCGGCAAGACAACGTGACCTTCCCTCCGGAGGTTGAGCGGGAACTGTTGGAGACCATCGAGGATTATGCGGACCGCCTGGACCACTTGGTGGACAACCTCCTGGACATGTCCCGCATTACTGCCGACGCCGTGAATCCGTTGTTGAGCGGGATTCTGTGGGCGGATGTGCTGCCGGATGCGTTGCGGGGCCTCCCGCACGAGCGGCTGCGCAACGAGCTGCCGCCCAACCTCCCGCCTGTGCAGGCGGACGCAGGAATGCTGGAACGGGTCGTGGCCAATATTGTGGAGAATGCCATGAAGTACGCCCCCGATTCGGACGTGGTGCTGACGGCCCGGGCCGGCGAAGGCATCACCTTGGGGGAGCAACCCGCCAGCGAACTGCGGATCACGGACCACGGGAAGGGTGTGGGCCACGAGGAAGTCCTCACCATGTTCCAGCCGTTCCAACGCTTTGGTGATTCGTCCGCGGCCTCACCCGCGGGAGGTTCAGGGACCAGTGGCGGAATCGGCTTGGGGCTTGCCGTGGCGAAGGGCTTCAGTGAGGCCATGGGCGGCAGGCTCGCGGCGGAGCCGACGCCGGGTGGCGGCTTGACCATGGTTGTGACCCTGCCGCTGTGGACAGGTGACCCGCTATGACGCTGGTATTGATCGTTGAGGACGAGGCCCGCATTGCCCGGGCCATGCAGGTCACCCTCCAAGCCCACGGGTACCAGGCGATGACCGTGGGCAACGGAGCCGACGCGCTGGGTGCAGCTGCGAAGCATCCGGTCAACATCGTGGTGCTGGATCTTGGCCTGCCGGACATCGACGGCGTGGAGATCATCCGCCGCATCCGAGGCTGGAGCAGCATGCCCATTATTGTCTTGTCGGCCAGGCACGCTTCCGAGGACAAAGTGGAAGCGCTCGACGCCGGTGCGGACGACTACGTGACCAAGCCTTTCGGTTTGGATGAGCTTCTTGCGCGGCTTCGCGTGGCTTCGCGTCGTGTCGTCACCGGAGCAGAAGAACCTACCCTGGCGACCGCCGATTTCGTGGTGGACCTGGCCGGGAAGCGGATCGTGAAGGACGGGTCCGAGATCCGGCTGACCCCCACTGAGTGGAACATCCTTGAGCTGCTGGTCCGGAACAAAGGCAAGCTGGTCAGCCAGCAGCAGATCCTTACCCAGGTCTGGGGACAGGCCTATGCCAAGGAGACCCAGTATCTGCGGGTCTACATCGCCCAGCTGAGGCGCAAACTGGAAAGGGACCCCGCGGAGCCACGCCACCTGCATACGGAAGCAGGGATGGGCTACCGTTTTGATCCTTAGCCCCCTGCCCGTCCATCCGTAGACTGGTGCCCATGAACACTGCTTCCGTCCTTGCCGTTTGCCGCGTCCATCAGTTGCTTCCCGATCCCCTCGGAAGTGTGGGCGTCACCGCCATCGACAAACGTCCCATTGAGGGACCGGTCAAGGTCCACAAGCTGGGTGTCCACGGGGACGTGCAGGCCAGCCGTCTGCACCATGGTGGGGAAGACCAGGCCATCTACGCCTACTCGCAGGAGGACGCCGATTACTGGTCCGGCGGGTTGCAGCGGGACCTTCCGGCGGGAATTTTTGGTGAGAACCTGCGCGTCTCCGGAATTGAGACCACGGGAGCTGTGATCGGCGAGCGGTGGAAGATCGGGCTGGATGTGGAACTGGAAGTGACCTCTCCACGGACACCCTGCGCCACGTTCCAGCGCGTCTTGGGGGAACCGACCTGGGTCAAGCGCTTTTCCGAGGCCGGCCGGGTGGGTACCTACCTGCGGGTGGTCAAAACAGGAAGCATCTCAGCGGGGGACCACATCCACCGCACGTTCATTCCCAAGCACGGCATCACCGTTGGCCAGTGGTTCAGCGAGCCCACTCCGGAGCTGGTCCAGATCCTGCTTGATGCGGAGGCAGACGGGGAGATCCGGTTGCAGGAGGATTACCGTCCCGAGTTCGACAAGGTGCTGCGAAGGAGCGGACTCTAGCAGCTCCGGACGCCGGGTGTGAACAAGCTCACCCGGCCTTCGTGTGCTCTTAAGTCGCGGTGGGGCCACCCTGTGCCCTACACTTGAAATATCCCCCACTCCGGAAATCCCTTTATCCTGCCCAATTCTTGAGGCAGGACTGGTAAGTGTTGGGGCCCGCAAATGTGTGCGGGCATTTTCATAGGGAGAGCCGGCTAAAGAAAACGCTGTACAGACTGCTGGGATAGCAGCCAAGAGATGCAGCGGGAAGTCCTGCCATGGGATTGCGATAGCGCCGGACTTCTTGCGAAAGCAGGGCACCTT
>Ga0153977_1000027_pt1 | contig 90804 bp, 85 predicted proteins | sample TSGA061MetaG_FD_104710 | JGI IMG/M metagenome (GOLD analysis project Ga0153977, IMG submission 104710) | Attine ant fungus gardens microbial communities from Georgia, USA - TSGA061 MetaG | ecosystem: Host-associated > Fungi > Mycelium > Unclassified | place: USA: Georgia, Yuchi Wildlife... | reverse complement strand
TGATGCCGTCGAACTTTTCAGTGGCGACGTTCATCGATTGACCGGACATGGACAGCGTCATCTTCGAGCACTTCTCTGCCTGGACACCGCTCTTATCGATGCTGTCCTGAAGCTTCTGCTTATCGAGCCCGGACGTAAGGGTCACCATGGTCATGACCCCTGATGCAGCGTCCAGATCTGCGCCGGCAGCGGTGGTTGAGCCGGCGAGGGTCTCACTGCCACCCAGCGTTGCGAGGTCCTTGCACTCAGCCGGTTCGATGGTGAACATGCTCATGAGCGCCTTCATGGGGTTCTCTTGGGCGAGTTCCTCGCTGGAAGCAATGGTCAATTCCTTGCCTGACTTCGGCTTGATCTGCTTGACCAGTTCAACGAGCTCGTCGTTGGTGTACTGCTTGGCGGCGGTGGGCGTCGGCGTGGCCGTAGCCTCTTGCGAAGCGCTATCAGTGGAGCCGGTTGACCCACCACATCCGGTTAGTGCGATCACTACCAACGCCGACATTCCGACGCTCTGCAGCGCAAACTTCTTCACTCTATTTCCCCCATTGGGTCTACTTTTTTAGCCGGGCGATTCCCAGTCGAGATAAGACTATCGGTCGTGAGCGTGTGGGCAGCGCTGGCTTGGTGCCGGGGGAGTTCTTTACCAGCGTGGCTCTGCGTCCCTTGGCGGTTTGCGGCTCTGAGTCAGCTCCTCTTGCGGCTCGCGATCAAGTCAGAAAGCTGCTGCACATCGGCGGGGTTCGCGTCGGTGGCAAGTGCAACGTAGTGGTCCATGACAGCCGGCCGGTAGCGCACTGGCAGCGTCTGTCCTGGGGCGAGTCGGGTGAGCGCGGTGATCGTCAGGCTTTCGTCTGCGATACCGCGGAACGAGGTGCCGTCGGCGATCTCCACGTCGAGCATCAGGACAACGCGCGGGTTGCTGTTGACCTCCCGCCAGTCGACGAGAACACCAAGCGCCAGCGTTCCATTGCGCAGTTCCGCATTGCGCTTCCGCGCTTCCCCGCTGAGGACCGGGTTCGGGGCGACGCCCGGGAAATTGGGGCCGACGCCGAGCGACTCCCGACTGAGGTCCGGCCTGAGATGCTCCACCAGACCGTTAAGCTTCTTCTTCGAACCGAACATTCTGACCTCTTCCCCCAATAGCGGTGCCGAAAATTCGGCGCTCTGCTTCGCACTTCTCGCGATTCTATGCCACGAGCATTACCGGTCACCGGCACCACGGGGTCCTGTGGACCGCACTGAATGCGCTGGATCTCAGTCCTGGTAGAAGCGAGCCATGGCCTCCTTCGCGGGTCCTGTCATCATTGACGGACGCAAACCTTCGTGCGGAAGTCGCTTTGTTGTGGCATCCCAAATGGCACCCCAGAACGTATCGTCGTCAAGGTCGACGCCGGACGGGCGACGGATGAACCAGTTGAATCCGCGGGGTCTTGGCGGAATTCCCGCATCGGCCAGATAGGCATCAATGTCGTCGTCGATGGATGAGAGGTCGGCTTCAGTCAGCAGGAATTGCTGACTCCGTTCTCCGTCCCCGGGTAGGCGGGCAATCGAACCGTACCGGTCATCCGGTGCCGAGCGCACTCTCGTAACGTTGCCAGGACCAGCAGCCCAGACGACCAAGGCGCCCCAACCGTTCTCGGTGGCACGTATCCAATCCTTTGGAGGCTCCTGCAGTTCAGTGCACTCCCACGGGTCATGAATCATGTTCACCATCTTTCATCCTTGATCGAAGCAAGCAAATCCTTGGGTCGAAACAGAGTTTGATTTTGGACGACCGCGCTCCGACTGTCCTTTGGTGGAGCATGGCAGCAAATCTGGCACACCTTCCACATTCACGAGAATGGCTGATGGCCCGCATAAATTTTGAAGATCGCTGATCCAACTGAATAGCTGGTCACCAACTAAGCCAAAGGCAATTACCCGTGCCCACCCGCTTCCAATCCCGCGCCCACAGCTGCAACGAACGCGTCGGTCTCCGCTGACCGTCGGCTCTTCAGCCACAGTGCCGACGTCCGCCACGCCAGGGGATCACCAACCAGTGGCCGCCACACAATGCCCGAAGGCAATGGTGTCCACGGTTCCTCATTGAAGTGCACCCCGCGGCCGGCCATGATCAGCCCGTGCGTGAAGTGCTGATTCCGTGCGTGCACAATCGCCGCAGGCAAGTACCCAGCATCCCGGCACGTGTGCAGGAACGAGTCGTACAGGGTGGGTGCCATGTGGCGCGGGAAGATGATCAACGGACTCCCGGCCAGGTCACCCAGCCGCACGGCATCCGACGAAGCCAACGGGTGCGCCGCGTTCAGCACCACTCCCAGCGCCCGCGAATACAAAGCCCCCGACTCGAAACCCACGCTGCTCAAAGGGTGACGCACCACCGCAACGTCCAGTTCGCCGTCGCGCAGTCGCTCAACCTGCTCAACGGTGGTGAGCTCGTGCAGGTTGAGTAGAACATCAGGGGCAAGCGAGCTAAACCAAGAGACCATCGTGGACAACGCCACCGGGTTCGTATCCGGAGGCACCGCCACCTGCAGAATGCCCGAAGCGCCGGGCCGGATCCTTCGCATCGACTCCTGCGCCATGGCCACATGATCCAGCACCCCACGCGCGTGCTCCAGCAGCAAAGCCCCGGCCTCGGACAGCTCTACACCGGTGCGCCTCCGGTGGAACAGCTGCACCCCGAGCTCTTTCTCCAGGTCCTTGATCCGTTGCGAAAGCGGCGGCTGAGCCATGTGCAAACGCTGCGCGGCGCGACCGAAATGCAGCTCCTCGGAGAGCACCACGAAGTACCTGAGGTGGTGGAGGTCCATCGCCGCACCATATCAGTTTGGTATCAAGGTGAGTAGATATTGATGTTAGACGGGTCACATTCGCCGATGGTCAGATGGGAACCAAGAAGCCCAACGAACCAAAGGAAACTCCCCAATGTCCCAGGATGTCCTCTTCGAACAGACCGGCCCCACCGCCATCATCACCCTCAACCGCCCGGACAAGCTCAACGCCTGGACCGAGGCCATGCGCAGCGAACTCATCGACTACCTGGAAGGCCTTAAGGGCAACGACGAAGTCCGCACAGTTATCCTCACCGGCAGCGGCCGCGCGTTCTGCGCCGGACAGGATCTGGCCGAGACCGCGTCCATGAACCCCGAGGATCACGAGTCCGCCGAGGCCTGGATCGACGGCTTCGACCGTCTCTATCGCGCCGTCCGCAACCTCGACCAGATCACCATCGCCGCGGTCAACGGCGTCGCCGCAGGCTCCGGTTTCCAGTACTCACTGCTCGCGGACCTCCGCGTCGGAGACTCCAAAGTCCGTATGGGGCAGCCGGAAGTCCTCTCCGGCATCCCCAGCATCACCGGAATATGGGCCATGTGGAGCATCCTCGGCAAGTCCAAAACCTCCCAGTTCGTCCTCACCGGCGAACTGGTGGACGCTGCCGAGGCACAGCGGCTCGGCCTGCTCAACTACTTGGCGGACGACGGCGGCGTGCTGGCTTACGCCAAGGACCTCGCCGCACGCTTGAGCCTCCTTCCTCCGGGCGCGGTTCGGCTGACCAAGAACCGCCTGCGCAGCCTGGAAGACGACGATCTCAGCGACGCGATGGCAGAAGCCAAACGTGTCCACCGCGAGGCCTACGGCACCGGCGAACCGCAGCGTGAAATGGCCCGTTTCCTCGCCGGCCGCCGCTGAGCCGGACGAACACCAAGGAGGCACCATGACAACCACAACAACCCAAGACCGCTACACCGAACTGCGGAACAGCCACCGCTGGGAGGTTCCCGAGCTCTACAACATGGCCGTCGACGTCGCCGACCGGCACCCAAGGGACAAGCGGGCACTCATCCTGGAGTCGGCCGTCGAGGGTCAACGCGAGGTGAGCTGGGGCGAAATCCAGGACCGTTCCCGGCAAATCGCTGCCACCCTCCAAAAGGCCGGCGTCAGGAAGGGCGACCGCGTCGCCGTCCTGCTGCCTCAGCGTTCCGACACACCCGCCGCGTACCTCGGCGTGCTCAGGACCGGCGCCATCCTGGTCACCATGTCCCTGCTGTGGGCGGCTGAGCCGATCCGGTTCCGGCTGGAGGACAGCGGCGCGTCCGTGATCATCGCCGAGGACTCAGCGAAGCATCTCTTTGAGGACTTCGAAGGCACGTTCATCGACATCGACAGCCCGGCCCTCAAAGATGCGCCCACAGACTTCCAGGACATCGAAACCAAAGCCGACGACCCCGCCCTGATCTTCTACACCTCGGGCACCACCGGCCGCGCAAAGGGAATCGTCCACGCCCACCGGACGCTCCTGGGCCACAACGAATTCGAGTACTGCCACCAGATCGGCGACGGCGACGTCTTCTACGGCGCGGGGGACTGGGCGTGGTCGCTGGCCAAGCTGATGGGCCCGCTCCGACTAGGCGCCACGCACCTGGTCTTCCGTCCCAGCGGCGGCTTCGACCCCGCGGCCCTGCTGGACAGCATGAGCCGCCACCACGTCACCAGCGCGCTGGTGAACCCGACGTTCCTGCGCAAGATGCGCGAGGACGTGCCCGACGCCGGGACTCGCTTCCCGCTGTCCCTGCGGACGGTTTGTTCGTCCAATGAACCGCTGACGCCGGACCTGATCACGTGGTTCGAGGGTCAGTACGGGGTGACCCTGCTCGATTACTACGGCTCCACCGAGTCGTACCCGCTGCTGGGCAATTACCCGGATGTGCCGGTGAAGCCTGGCTCGATGGGGCGTCCACTTCCTGGATGGGAAGTCCGCCTTCTGGACGAAAACGAGCAGGAAGTTCCCACTGGTGAAACCGGCGAGATCTGCCTCCGCGCGCGATCCAACCCCCAATTTCCCTTGGGATACTGGAACATGCCGGAGGCGTCAGACGCCGCTTTCGGAGGCGGTTGGTACCACACGAAGGACCAGGCCTACACGGACGACGACGGCTACTTCTGGTTCCTGGGGAGGACCGACGACGTCATCAAAACGTCCGGCTACCGTGTGGGGCCCTATGAGCTGGAGGCAGTCATTCGCGAGCTCGATCCCGTCAGGGACGTGTCAGTGACCGGCGTGCCCGATGAGCTCCGGGGCCAGTCCATCAAGGCTTGGATTGAACTGATGCCCGGTCACGCTGGGGGAGCGGAGCTGAGCGAAACCATCGTGGCGCATGTAAAGGAGAACTTCTCCCGCTTCGCGTACCCACGATTCATTGAATACGTCACCGCGCTGCCGAAGTCCGCCACCGGAAAAGTCCAGCGGGCCCAGCTCCGCGAACTCCCACACGTTGTAGCCTCTCCCCGCCCCGAAGGACAACAATCATGAATACGATGACCGAGAAAGCCGCTGAAACCGAGTCTTCCCCGCGCAGGAGCCTTAAGCGCGTCGCCGCGGCAGCCGCCGTCGGAAATTTCGTCGAATGGTTCGACTCCGCGGCTTATGCGGTCATGTCCGTCACCATTGCGAAGCTCTTCTTCCCGGATTACTCCACGACGGCGTCACTTCTGGCCGTGTGGGCGATCTTCGCCGGCGGCTTTATCGCCAGGCCGCTCGGGGCGGCTTTCTTTGGACGCTACGGTGACCGGATTGGCCGCAACAAAATGCTCGGCCTGTGCGTGCTCATCATGAGCGCGGCGACGTTCTGCATCGGTATCCTGCCGACGTTCGCTGTGATCGGCGTCTGGGCACCCATCCTGCTGTTCCTGTTCCGTGCAGTTCAGGGTTTCACCACCGGTGGTGAGTACACGGGTTCGTCCGCATTCATCGTTGAGTACGCGCCGGAAGGCAAGCGTGCCACGTATGCGAGCATCATCCCGGCCACAGTTGGTCTGGCTTCTGTTGCCGGTGCGTTGCTGGGCGCCGCCATCACGGCTACCTTGAGCCCTGCCGATCTGCAGGCCTGGGGCTGGCGGATTCCGTTCCTGCTGGCTGCGCCCCTGGGGTTGATCGGCCTGTACATCAGGTCCAGGGTGGACGACACCCCGGTGTTCCGTGGCCTTGAGAACAAAGGCGAAGTAGCCAAGCGGCCCCTGGGCGATGCCATCCGGCTGTGCGCCCGCCAGATCTTCACACTTTTTGGCTACAGCATCACCAACGCCATCGCGTACTACCTGATGAGCAGCTACATGATTGCGTACATGACGTCGAGCCTCGGCTACTCCTCGGCCGAGTCGATGATCACGAGCGTGATTACGATGCTGGTGTACACGGCGGTCTGTCCGCTGGCTGCACGGGCCAGCGACCGTTATGGGCGTAAGCGGATGCTGCTGGTGGCCTGCGTTGGCTTTGTGGTGATGACCATCCCGGCGTTCTCCATCATGCCGCTGGGACTCGGTTTCGCGATCCTGGGGACCAGTGTTCTGGGAGCTTTGGTGGCAGTGATCGGTACGTCCAACGTTCCAGCCCTGGTGGAAATGTTTCCCTCTTCGGTGCGGGCTTCGGGTTCTGCCATTGGCTACACCTTGGCTTACGTGTTGTTTGGTGGCACGGCTCCCTTTGTTGCTACCGGGCTGGTGGCTGGGTTCGGGACACCCTTGGCTCCGGCCTTCTACTTGATGGGCATGGCCTTGGTGTCCGCTGTGGTGGTGGTCCTGTTCTTCCGGGAAACGAAGGACCTGTCGCTGTCGCGGACCACGGTTTTGTAGTTTCTCTTGGTTTGAAGAGGTTGGGTTGGGCGCATAAAAGCTCCCAGCCCAACCTTTTTTGTGCCTGTTCACGCCGGCGGGCCACCACCTAGACGACCGCGAATCACCACCTAGATAGCCAAATCCACCACCTAATTTGGGCAAACCCACCACCTAATTCTCGATTTCGATCCTGTGCAAGCAATTCCATTCAGTTAGATGCCGATAGGTGCGGTGTTCACCGCAACCAAATTTGGACGCAAAGTATCCAATTACATCGGAGGAAATTTGAAGAAGAATCTCTTGATGTCCACGAGGGTGGTGTTGGCCACTACAGTAAGCGCGTGCCTCTTGGCGGCCGGTCTTGGCCCTGCAGTGGCAGCCGATGACCGCAGTGATGGGTCGCCGGCGATCGAATACACACAAACGAGTCCCTTGAGCGGCGATGCCGAACCGCCCATTGCGACAGTGCCCATAGCGGGCGCTGAAATACTAACGACGGACGAATCATCGCAAGACAGCATTTCGGTATCGCTACCCGGCACACCGGCGCTTCCCGAAGACGTGGATCTGAGTGGAGTGCCGGCCGGGTTGTTTCACGGGGACGATGCTCCCCTGGTGAGTACGGCGCTGCCGGATGCATCGGTCACCGCCTACGCAACTGAGTATGGAAGCCAGTCCATCATCAGCATCGAGGGTGAAGCGGCGCCCCACGAGTATCGATTCGATCTGGATCTTCCTTCGGGGGCGTCAGCAGAAGTGAACGCTGACGGTTCGGTTCGGATCGTCGACGTCGACGGTCAGCCGCTGGGTCTCGTTCAAGTTCCGTGGGCATACGATGCCAATGGCGCGAAGGTTCCCACGTCCTTCTCCCTGGCAGGTTCGCAGCTCATCCAAACGATTTCCCACGATGCCTCCACGGCTTACCCGGTCAAGGCTGATCCAAGCATCCAGTGGATTCCTTGGCCGGTGCTCGCTGTCTGGGGCGCGGAGATAAAGGCCTTCAGCTCTATTTCCGTCGCCCTCGCGGCTGGCGGGTCATGGGCAGGATGCACTTTCTCGCGGCTCTCTGGAGCCTTGTCCAAGATTGTGAATCAAATCTGCACCGTCGTCGGTATTGCCGGTGTGAAGGGCGTGGTGGATGCCGTTGCTTCCGTATGGGGACCTTCGTACATCAATAGCAACACCTGTTACGGCGTTCCGTTGTACAACCCCCGGGGCGGCCTTGCCACGATGCCGGCCAGGGATTGCTGGTAACACCGGGTACTGCACCGGTGAGGCAAAACCATGAAATGGTATCGCTACGTCCACCCAGCAATTTTCGTTGCGTCATTTATGCCGCTCGTGCTCTCTCTGGTTCCGTTTTGGCACGGCGTCGCAATACCGCTCGTCGCTCTCATCCCCTTTGCGGCCAACGAGATCTGGCTTTCCCGGAAAGACAGGAAGCAGTCTGGAGGTAAGACCCTGACGTAAGCATCAGCGCGACGAACCCTCGGCACGCAGTCTTTGACTGCGACCGGGGGTTCGTCCGCAGGGATCAGCCACCTAGAAGGCGCCTCTTCACCACCTAGACGAAGCCAAACAGCCCCTAATTTGGCCTCATTCACCACCTAGTTTTCCCATTTCGACCTGTGGAGCGCTAAACCGCACGTAGTGTCGATTCCAAGAACGAATACGCTGAAACTGGGGGAGTGCCACAGATGAAGACCACACCGGAAAGGGCCATAGATCCTATCCTGGAGGCTTTGGAAGGTGGAGGCCCGCCTCGAGTACAGCGGGAGATATTCGGAATCCGCCTTTATGACCAGATCATCTCCAGGGATCTGACGGAGATTCCCGAGATTATGGCCGCTGTTGGGGAAACCCACGGGCCAATCCTCGAGCTGACGTCCGGTTCCGGCCGGCTCTCCTGGAGCCTAAGTCCCTTGGGGAGGGAAATGTCCGTGGCGGAGGCGGATATGACTGGTCCTAAACTGGAGGAAACGTATGGTTGCGTGGTCCTCGGGGCAAGTTATGCCACGCTCCTCGAGCCACGCCGCAGGAAAATGCTGTTCCGCGAGGTGAACCGGTGTCTGGCTCCGGAGGGCCGCTTCCTCATGACAGTGGTAAACGCCGATCACCGCGCCGAACTGGAGGTCATCAACAGGGGCGCCACGATATCGCAGCTGGACCAGGACTCCTTCTTTGTCACGGTTGAAAGCCGGGATGCCCTAAACGGCGCATTGCACGTGAGCATGAGCCACATCAGCTTCAACGAGCACGGAACCTACAGGTCATCTGAGTACACGAGCGACATCGCTTTCGTGAGCACAGAACTCATCGAAGAAGAGCTCAGCGCTGAGGGTCTCGGCGTTCTGGAACGCCGGCCCATCACGGTTGATCCCGAAACTGCCGGCATTCAAGAGCTCAACCTCTGGGTGTGCGCCGGAAATCAACAGGGCCAGACAGAAGTAGAGGATCGTCCATGAGTAACAAATCGATGAGCTGGTTAATCCTGGCCCTGGTCCTGACCTTCTATTCCCTCTACGTTTTCATTTCCAACGGCAGCGGGTCTGTGTGGTCGCTGATTACAGGCATCATTTGCGCGCTCGGTGCATGCTCAGCCTTCTGGCGCTCGTCGCTGGAACGCACAGCGGACCGCGGCTGAGGTTGCCGCGGTCCGCTGTGCCACCAAGCACTACCTAGGCTTCGGGCCCTTGCCATGGTCGCGGCTATCGCCGGAGACAACCATCGCAGAACCCCCTCCGCGACGAGTTGGCTCCGAAACGGCGGTGAGCTTCCCGCCGTCGCCGAATTCAATGGCGGTTGCCGCGCCGATCTCGGCCTGGGACGTAAAGGCGTCCCCCGCGGGCGTCAGGCTGTGTCCCAGCGCTGTCAGCGCCGGCCCATAAGCGTCAATGAACGCCGGCTCGGAGCTCACAGACGTACCGTTCCTGGGTGCAGCACGGGGAGCCGCGATGGCCTCAGAGACGGTCATGCCCAAGTCAACACGGTTGATGATCGTCTGCAGGACAGTCGTGATGATGGTGGAACCACCCGGAGAACCGAGGGCCAGGAACGGCTTGCCTTCGTCCAGGATGATGGTGGGCGACATGGAGGAACGCGGCCGCTTCCCCGGCTGGATACGGTTGGGGTCGGCGGCATCGTAAACCGTGCTGAAGTCAGTCAACTCGTTGTTCAGCAGGAACCCGCGGCCGGGAACAACGATCCCGGAGCCGCCGGTCTGCTCAATCGTGAGCGTGTACTCCACCACGTTTCCCCATTTGTCCGCAACGGTCAGGTTGGTGGTGGAGATGTTCTCGGTATCAGAGTCCTTGGCGAGCGGTGACGCAGAAGCCGGGCACGCGCCGTCGTAATCCTTGACGTTACCGGGGGCGACCGGCTTCTTGATTGCCTTCGTGGGGTCAATCAGGCAGGAACGCTCCTTGCCGAACGCCGGATCCAGGAGCGCGTTGGTGGGAACGTCCACGAACGCAGGATCGCCGACGTATTTGCCGCGATCCGCAAACGCAAGCGAACTGGCCTCGAAATAGTGGTGCAACGCGTCCGTTGCTGTCATTTCGGAGAGGTTGAACGGCGCCAGGATGTTCAACGCCTCCCCAACCGTGGTGCCACCGCTGCTGGACGGGGCCATGCCGTAAACGTCATAACCGCGGTAGGTCATGTGGGTGGGGTCTTGATCCACCACCTTGTAGTCGGCCAAATCCTTGGCGGTCATGAAACCAATAGGAACGGGCAGCGTCGGTTTGGCGACCTTGGGCGGCGCCTGGACGGCAGTGGCGATTTCCGTAGCCAGCTTGCCGCCATAGAAGGCATCCGTGCCTTCCTTGGCAAGCAGCCGATAGGTCGCCGCGAGGTCGTGGTTCTGGAAGACGCTTCCGACGGCGGGAGCCTCGCCACCGGGGAGGAACAGGTCCTTGGTGGACGTGAAGTTGCTGAACCGCGCCTGGTTGTCCTTGGTTTGCTGCTGGAAGGTCTCGTCCACGACGAAGCCCCGGGTTGCCACCTTGATGGCCGGCTTCAGCGCGTCACCCAGGTCCATGGTGCCCCACCGTTCCAGGGCGCGCTCCCACGTGGCCGGAGTGCCGGGGACACCGACGGAGACGCCGCTGGTCACCAGTTGTGGGGTGAAGTCATAGGGCTTCCCTGTGACGGGGTCGATGAACGCGTCATTAGGCATAGCCGCGGGAGCAGTTTCGCGGCCGTCAATCGTGCCGACTTTGCCGGTCTTGGCGTCGTAGAACACGAAGTAGCCGCCGCCACCAATGCCGGCGCTGTAGGGTTCGGTTACTCCAAGGGTTGCCGCAGCAGCGACGGCGGCGTCGGCTGCGTTGCCGCCCTGCTTCAGGACCTCGATGGCGGCCGCCGACGCCTCAGGATCCACCGTGCTGACAGCTCCGCCATAGCCCGTTGCCGTAGCTGTCTTTTCCGTTTCACGAGGATCTGCGGAGGCGGGACTGGCTATCCCCACGCTCGTTGCGCTGAGTGCGAAGGCCGCTGCTACGGCGGCCAGTTGACGTCTCACATGTGTCATGGTTTCTCCCAGAACTTTCCCAGACGATGGTGTGGGCGAACGGTTCGGTCACCCTACCCCGGGGTTCTGCGGGGAACAACGGTTGATTCTTGAAGCAGTGGCAGCGCCTCACTGCTGGCCAGCGGCGTGCCGTGCGGCGATGGCCTTTATGGCGACACCCGCCAGCCCTACGCCGACGGCGAGCAACAGCGTTTGCCCGGCACCGCCGTCGGGCCCCAGCGCGGCGGTCAGGACCTGCCTGCCCATGAGAAGCATTTCAGGGATGTCGCCGGCTATGACCCGGGTCCCCACAACTGATTGAGTGGCGGTGAAGACGGCTGGGATGACCCACAGGAATACGAGGTTCAGCGCCCAGACCACCAATCGAACGGGTGGTTTAAGACCGCACCAGGCTAGCGAGCAACCCACAAGGGTGGCGGGAAGCCAGTGGGCGATGGTGACGACCTCGAGGGGTAAGTTCCGATGGGAGGCGATGCCGACCGCCCATAACATCAGCCAGGAAGTTACAGGCGATGCCATGAGCCCAACACCGAGCGTTGTGGTTGCCCGCGACTTCGAAGCAAACAGCAAAACCGCCACAAGTCCGGCGGCTGCCGACAGTATGACGCCCGCCAGCAGCCCGAAGAAGTAGAAGCTCGCCAACTTTCCGCCCATGAGACCGCTGCCGAGGGTAACGAAGGACTGAATGGCCGCCACGCTGTGCACCAGTAGGACGCCGCCAACCGCCCACCATGTGGCTGCCCGGCGGTGAGCAGGTTTCCAGAGCCGTATTGCCAGCCCCGCCACGGCGCCGCCTGTGGTGAGGAGCGCGATCAAACCGAGGACTTCGTATTGGCTCAGGGGCAGCAAGGCCAAGGGCATCTGATCCGGCATGACTTGGTTGGCCCAGAGATTTTGCAAAGGCAGCTTCGCGCCGGTAATCCACCCTGGGACCAGACCAAGGACCGCGGAGAAAACGCCTATCAACAAGGCTATGGCGGGGTAAAAGACCTCGGTGTCCGGCCGACGCTCTGATATCCGGGGGTTCTCCGTTGCTTGCTGGGCATGGCTCACGGAAGCTCCTTGGCGACTGGGATTGGTTGGCGTGATGGGCACGAGTAAGCGAGCCAAACCGTATACTACATTGATTGGATTAACTTGACCTGGTGCGCACCCTCATCGATAAAGATAAGCGGAGAAGCACGCACTGGGACTGCGCGAGGTAGGGAAGGTTGCCATTGGCGAATGCCGGAAAAAAGATGGATTCGGCGATCCCACGTGGTGCCCACTTATTTGTTGATGAATCAAAATCGAAGGCCTATTTCGTTGCCGCCACTGTCGTGAGACCGGAGTCCCTCGCATCTGCAAGGCGGGCAGTTTCGGTTTTGCGCCGCGCTGGTCAGCGCAGCGTTCACTTCAAGAGCGAGAGTGATAGTTCGAGGAATGCCTTCCTAGGGGGTGCGATTCAAGCTGGGCTGAGTGTTCGCCTGTATATCGCTCGCGGAATGCCTGACAAAGTTGCCCGGCCTTTGTGCTTGGAACGCCTCATGGACGACCTGATTCCAGGCAGAGCTGCAAAGCTGGTGCTGGAAAGTGACGCATCCTTGGAGCAAGCAGACCGTCGCATTATTGCGCGGCATCTTCGGGAAAACGATACTGATGGCTCATTGCGCTACATGCACTGCCGGCCCCACGAAGAACCTCTTCTCTGGGTGAGTGATGCCGTTGCCTGGTGTCACCAAAAAGGTGGCGATTGGATTCGAAGGGCAGCCCCGCTCGTGGATGAGCTCATCCAGTGCGTTCCTTAAATACCGCAGGTCCGGCTCGTCATACCATCCGGAAGACTGCCAGACCCACTTCGCAGGGCTATTGCCCATTGCACTAACGATGCTACCCCATTGCAGGTTTGGGTGTAGTCCTCGTTCCTTACTCAGCTGCGTAAAAAATGATCAAACCAGCCGCAGCGGCCTCTGCCCCAACTGCACGGTAATCTCCTGACCCCAGGATGCCGTCAACCGGTCATCCTCCATGCCATCACCGAACACCACCAGTTGGTCCGAAGCCACCGTTATCCGCAGCATTTCGCCGGCCGCCAGTACACCTTCTGTCAACGAGGCCCCGGTGATCGGTGAGGGCCAGGCTTCGCGGACGAACCACGCAAGCCGCGGATCAGTGGGTGCCGGCAAGGCCCGTCCGCCACGTTCCAGTGCGATGGACGCGCACCATCCAGTGGCCCCGGTTCCGGTGGAAACAATGAGGCCCGACGACGACTGCCGCTCGGTCTGTCCTCCGGCCTGCGTGAAACTCGGCGCTGCAAGCGTGTACTTCGCCGATTGGTGGGAGGCATGTCCGACAAAGACTTCGTTGAGCGCCGAAAGTTGCTGACCGTCGTCGAGCGTTGCCGTCACAGTGGTGAGCTCCTGGCAGCGCAGCCGCGCAACATCTCCGGCGGCCAGGAGTGCGGCTGCGGCCGCCGGTGTGTGCCGGACCAGGACGCCGGGGTTCGCGCCGGGCTCGGGGTCGATGCCGATAACCGGCTGCCCGTTCAGGTACTTGGCGACGTTCGCCACCAGTCCGTCCTGACCTACGACGGCGATGATGTCTTCGTCCGTCAGCAGGAAGCGGCTGAGGTCCGCGCGTTCAACTTCGGCCTGGCGCCAATCCGCGGGAACGGATGCACGCACCGCCGCGAGGGCGTCGCTAAGGCGGTCGTGCCGGTCCTGCACGTCCTGGATGCTGCGGCCGCGGGTGCTGAGGAAGAACTCAGCCTGGCCGCGGGTGGCGTGCCGGTCCAAGAGTTCCTGGAGTTCGGTCCGCCGGTGGACGATGACGATGCGCGGGGTTGCCATGGTGTGACCTTACTTGGTGATTTCAGCGGTGGCGGCGGGTTCCTTGAACAACCCGGCCAGTGCGCCGCTGAGCAGGTCCGGGGTGATGGTCAGGTTGCCGATGTTCGGCAGGCTGCCCGCTGCATCCTTGAGCGCCAAGGCCAGCAGGGTGGCTTGCTCCATGCCGCGGTAGACCTCCATGGTGGCGGCTTCGCGGGCTGCTGCTGCTTCGCCGACGAGCCGGATCTGGTTGGCTTCAGCGGCGGCGCCGATTCCCTTGCGTTCGGCAGATCCCTGGGCTTCGATCAACCCGGCCGCGGCCTTTTCTTCAGCAGCGCGCCGGGCGTTTGCGCCTTCCTGTGCGACGAGGTTCTCCCGGCGGACCGCCAGTTCGATCTGGCTTGCCATCTCGTTCTCGGAGATAGTGCGTTCACGTTCGACGGCGACCGCACGCCTCTCGTACACAGCGCGGTCCGCTTCGGCCTGGAGCTGTTCGCGGACCGGCGTCTGCAGGGCGCGTTCCACTTCGGCTTCGGGCCTGACGGCCAGGACCTGCACGCCGAGGATTTCGATGCCGGTGGACTGGAGGCGGGCGTCTGCGCGGAGCGCGTCGGTGAGGACCAGGCGGAGCTGGCTGACGCCGCGTTCGAGTGCCTCGGCGAGTGTTGTAGTGGCGATTTGGTCTATCGCGTGGCTCTGGCACAGCTGCCCGATGATGGTGGACACCTGTTCGCGTCCGGTGGCCGGTGCCTTGCCGGCGGTCTGCAGTCCGAAGTCGAGGCGTGTGGAAACGGCTACAGGATCGATGAACCGGTAGGTCACATTGGCTTGGACGCTCACGTCCTGGTGGTCTCGGGTGATGGCGTGGAAGAGCGTGGGGAGTTCCTGGTCGTCCACGGGAACCTCGCTCAATACCGAGTTGGCGGGACGGAAGAAGAACGCCTGGCCCACTCCTTGGTGCTTGACGGTCCCCTTTTGCAGGTGGACGACGTAACCGGTGGGGCTGCCGAGGAAGTGGCTGATCCAGGGGTAGCGCTTGATGATGGCCATGATGTTCTCCTTCACTTGTTGTCGTCAATTTGACGATAACTAAACAGTAGGAGCTTCCCGCATTATTGTCAATATGACGATAACTACCTAGGATTGATGCATGCCTGAATCCCACCCAGCGCCCCATCGCTTCCCGGTGACCGTCGACGTCGTCGCCCTCACTGTGCGCGACGGCGAGCTGAACGTCCTGCTCATTACGCGCCTCATCGAACCCTTCAAGGGCAAACCCGCGCTTCCGGGCGGGTTCGTTCTCGCAGGCGAGGACCTGCAGGAGGCGGCGGTCCGCGAACTCGCGGAAGAGACCGGCGTCGAACGCCTTCCGGGGTACCTGGAGCAATTGGGGAGCTACGGACCCAAGGGTCGCGACCCCCGGGGCGACGTGCTGACCGTCGCGCACCTGCTCCTGGCACCGGACTTCCCGGTGCTCGCGGCCGGCAGCGACGCCGAGCACGCCGCGTGGTACCCGGTAACTGAGGTTCCGGAGCTGGCCTTCGACCATGCGCGAATCCTGGACGATGCCCTGGAGCGGGCCAAATCCAAGCTCGAATACTCGCCCCTGGGCGCAGCCTTCTGCGGCGAGGAATTCACCATCGCCCAGCTCCGGGCCGTGTACGAGGCAGTCTGGGGCACCCGGCTGGACCCGCGGAACTTCCACCGAAAGGCGACAGGGACACCTGGCTTCCTGGAGGACACCGGTCGCATGACAACGGGCGACGCCGGACGGCCCGCCGCGCTGTTCAGGCTCGCCCCCGAGTCACGTCCGACGGCGGGCCACCCCGCCCGCGCGGTGCTGAACCCGCCGCTGATGCGCCCCCGGAATGGGGCGGCAGGCTAGCTGGCCGGGGTTAGGGCACGAATCGCTTCCGCGGTTGCTTCGGGGTCGCGGGTCGAGATGATCCACGTTCGGCTCCGCGTCTCCACTGTGACAGCAGGCCCGCCCACCAGCAAGCCCCACGTTCTGCGACCCAAATACCTTACGCCGAATCCCTCGGTAAGGGAGCTGGATGGTGCGGGGGAGACATCGACGAGGTCGGCCAGTGCGATCGTCCGGGAGTAGAAGGGGTGGCATCGAACAAGCAATGCATTACTCGTGGATTCGATGCTTACGGTCATTCGTAGCACCACGACGGTCAGGAGTAGAATCACGCCGGCCAGCCCGACATTGATCAGCAGCAGGTTGCTGGGAATTGCGACAGCAATGATGAACAAGGCGGCAACGGCAACAATGGTCGTAACAGCCTGTTGGGATGCGCGGCTGATGCCGGCTGTCGAGATCAACGTCACCGGATGCCTGGAATCCGACGGTCCCGCCGCGCACGCAACCAGCGGTCCACGGAGACGGCGAGTGCCGCCACGGGAATGCCCGCCAGTAAAGCCGGCAATGGACCCAAACCCGGCAGGAGGATGGCGTACGTCCCGAAGCCTCCAATAAAGATCAGAAGACCTCTGCGCGTTCTGACACTCATGGACGTCCCCCAAGGCTGCATGCGACCACGATCTCCGTTGCCGTGGCCATGCCGTGAGCCTACCCCGCGCTCCAGCAGACGCAAGTCGCGGGGATCTAAACGCAGGTCAGCTCCTTTGCATCGATCAGCCGGTTCAACCGGGTCAGAACCTCGTCCGGAGTGCCGTTCGCGTCCACAACAACAAATCCGGAGAGTTCCGGAAGGGCGCGGTAGGCATCGCGAAACGCCTGCAGATCAGCCAGCGTCTCCTTGTCGGTGCCTCGTGCCATGACGCGCTGGTGCGCACGGCGCGGGTCGACGTCGAAATGAACCGCCAAGTCCGGGGCGGGCAGCATCCTTAGCAGCCACTGCAGCAGCCGTCCGCGTTTCAGGCCCTTGCTTTCGCGGAGCGCGAGCTGGCAATGCAAATGGCGATCCATGACAACCAAGCTGTCGGCGCGTCCGGCGCGTGCATGGTTGACCAGGACGGTGAACAGCCGCACACCCGTCTCAATGAAATCCGCGACGCGCGGGGGCATGGTGAATCCGACCTTCTCGGCCAGAAGCGATAACTGCCTCCGGCCGGCGTGGTTGCTCAGCAGCAAGGCACTCCGCCCCTCAGCGCGGGCTGACTCCACCAAGGCGCGGGCCGCCGTCGTTTTTCCTGAACCGTCAATTCCTGTCAGAACAATGAGCATGGAGGCCTCCCCTCGTTTCCTGTCCAACGAAGGGGAGTGGCCGCTTGTCCCGTGAGTCGGGCCACAGCCCTTGACCATGCGCTGCGGATCGCCCCCGGGGCCCTCTCCGCGAAACGGTACTAAGTTTCCTGACGAACTGCTTCGCCAAAGGGGGAAGCACGCCTATCATGATGCTATGTACGAACCACTGACGGGCAAAAGATTCGTTTGGGTCCTTTTCCCTGAGGGTACGTAAGAAATACGGAGATGAATTTCTCCAACCGGTGCCCGTTGGCATGGGTGGCGCTCCACACGGTGTGGAGTACCAGCGGACGCCTTCCTGAATAGACAACAGTTATTGAAAGGGATGCGTAGCTCAATGAACACACTCTTGATAATCGCCGGCGTAATCGCGATCATCCTGCTTCTTGTGGGCGGATTCAACCAGGCACTCAGTTTCCTGCTTTGGGTAGGAATTATCCTGCTGGTGCTGGCACTCATCGGTTGGGTCGTCGGTAGGGGCCGGTCGCGCGTATGACGACTGATCCAAGCGAAGTTGCCGGTTTTTCCCAGGTTCGCGATGGAACCACCACCCCTGGCAATCCCATTCCCAGGGAGCCGGGGGTGCCAGAAACCAGCGGCCCGGGAGACGCCGGTGACGCATCGTCGGGAAGTCAGGATGACGCCGTCGATGCTGGTCCCAGCGAATCTGCCAATCCACCCGGGCCGGCAGAAGAAAAGGATGAAAAGACAGCGGACAACCGCGGTCTGACAACCGAAACCAATCCCACGGATTGATCGGATCAGCGGGCGGCGGGCGGGAGATATCCGGTCCGCCGCCACGCTCCTTCAGGTCCCAAAACTACGGTTTGTCACTTAATTGCTGAGCGTTGTCAGTTAGCGATTGGGGTTGAAATGCGAATCGGTTCAATCATCGGGCTATTGGTAGTCGTCTGGCTCGTTATAGGGGCAGTTGCCGCCGGGCAGCGGGGATACTACAGCGACCCACCCGCCCAATGCTCTCAGGTGGCAACCATTGCCTTGAATATTGTTGTCGGCCCACTCAATTACATGGGCATGAACCCTCAGGGTGGGTGCGAGATTCCAAAGCCGTCATGAGTAAATCTCCGCGGTTCCGGAACGTAGTCCTTACTCTTCTGGTGGTTGTTGCCGGCGTGCTGGCCGGCTGCTCGCAGCAGCCATCCGCCGACGCCCTGAAAGGGCCGGCCGAGGAGGTTTCATCGGCCGTGCGCGCGGCTAGCCTTGCGGTGGATCTCAGGATTTCGGACAGTACGACGGCGGCCGCCGCCTCCACCGCAGCCGACGACATGCTGGGCGACGTGGAGTCCGCCACGAAAGAGGTCCACGCACTCTCTGCGCAAACGCAGGAGGAGCGCACCCTCCGCAACGATGTCCTGGCTGCCTTCTCTTCCGTTTCCAGGGCGCTCCTGCACGCGCGGGACGCCCTGTCCTCATCTTCGAACGGTCCCAGTGACGGGCAAGGGAAAGCACAGCTCTCCACCGTGCAAGGGGAACTTCGCGCTGCCACCGAGCAACTGGACAGTCTGATGACCAAGGCCGGCATCCAGTGAAACGGCTCCTCGGTGTTGCACTTGGCATCCTGACGGCGATCGGGGGCTTTGTCGACATCGGGGACCTCGTGACCAACGCGGTGGTGGGCTCACGGTTCGGCATGTCCCTGGCATGGGTGGTGTTGGTGGGCGTGGTGGGCATCTGTCTCTTCGCCAACATGTCCGGCAGGGTGGCTGCAGTTTCCGGCAGGGCCACCTTTGAGGTCATTCGGGAGCGCCTTGGACCACGCGCCGGATTGGCCAATCTGGGCGCATCCTTCCTGATCAATGTCATGACGGTAACCGCCGAAATCGGCGGCATCGCCCTCGCCCTCCAACTGGCCAGCGGGGTGGCCTATATTCTCTGGGTTCCCTTTGCCCTGCTGGCCGTGTGGCTGGTGGTTTGGCGGGTGAAATTCAGCATCATGGAGAACGTCACCGGGCTCGTGGGCTTGTCCTTGGTGGTCTTCGCCGTCGCCCTTTTCCTCCTGAAACCTGATTGGGGTGCGCTGGCCGGGCAGGCGTTTTCCCCGTCCGTTCCGGCGCAGGAGGGCGCCGGTGTGTACTGGTACTACGCCATTGCCCTGTTTGGGGCGGCCATGACGCCGTATGAGGTGTTCTTCTTCTCCTCGGGGGCAGTGGAGGAACGCTGGAAGATCAAGGACCTGGCCCAGTCGCGCCTCAATGTCCTCCTCGGGTTCCCGCTGGGCGGGTTGTTGTCCATTGCGATCGCCGGGTGCGCCGCCGTCGTTCTTCTTCCTGCCGGGATCAGCGTCACTTCGTTGTCCCAGGTTGCGCTTCCGGTGGCGCAGGCCGGGGGCCAGCTGGCGCTTGCTGTCTTGATTCTGGGGGTGGTGGCAGCGACGTTCGGGGCCGCTTTGGAGACGACGCTTTCCAGTGGTTACACGCTGGCGCAGTTCTTTGGTTGGTCGTGGGGCAAGTTCCGCCGGCCGGCCCAGGCAGCCCGGTTCCACGTGTCGATGATTGTGGTGTTGCTGGCTGGGGTGGCGGTGCTGGCCACGGGCGTCGATCCCATCCTGGTGACTGAATACTCCGTGGTTTTTTCGGCGATTGCCCTGCCGTTGACCTACCTGCCGATACTCATCGTGGCCAATGACCCGCAATACATGGGCAAGCACGTCAATAATCGAGCGGTGAACATCGCCGGAGTGACCTACCTGTTCGTCATCCTGGTTGCCTCCCTGGCGGCCATCCCACTGATGATCGCCACAGGAGCTGGAGCATGAGCAAACGCAAGCGTGTCCAACCGCGGCAACTCCACGCTGCGCCCTCGCCGGCAGGCCTTGTGCTCGACGCCCAGCTGCACTTGCTGGACCGGCAGATATTGGACGTCGACGGCGTCCCTGTCACCACTGTTGACGACATCGAACTGAGCGGGCCCGAACCCAATGAAGAGATTCCCGAAGGAACTGCGCCGCCTCAGATCACGGCCCTGCTCACCGGGCCGGTACTGGGAACCCGCATCTTCGGCGGCAGGCCGCCGTCGAGCCGTTTGATCCGTATTCCGTGGAAAGTGGTGGCGGGTGTGGACACGGTGGTGACGTTGGGTGTCCGGGCCGATTCGATGGACGCCTCATGGGTTGAGCGGTGGCTGCGGAACCATGTCATTGCCCGGATCCCGGGAGGCAGCCATGAACCTTAGCGACATGCTGGGCAGCGATGTGCTGGATGGTGCCGGTCGGCGGCTGGGCGAGGTGTCGGATGTCCGGTTCGCGTTGGACGCGGGAGCGGGCCAGCTTCTGAGTCCAGCCAGGCTTGTGGGAATCGTGGTGAGTCCGCGGACGGCGTCGTCGTTTCTTGGCTACGAGCGGCAGGAAATCAGGCAACCTTGGCCGGTGGCGCAGTTGCTCCGTTGGCGGCACAGGGGCTCATTCCTGGTGCTGTGGGAGGACATCGCGGTGATGGGTTCGGAGGGGGTCCGGCTGCGGTCCGGCTTCACTGCATACGATGCGCGGCTGACACGATAGACCATCGAAAAGCGAATTGCTAAGTTTACTGATAATTTTGGCGTAGCATGGACATGCCACTAAGTATCCTTATAGGTTCGAAGTGTTCCATCATCACGTTCGCCGCATCGGAAAGGACAAGTCATATGGACAAGCAGGACGCGACACCCGAAGAGGAAGTAGGAGGCTACGGCACTCCTACGGCAGAGCAGGAAGCCGGCGGTGGCCAGGCCCAGCCACGCGTTGAAGAAGACATCGACGAGGCCGCACTGGGCGAGGGTACCGGCGCGCCGAACCTCAGCCACCTGGATCCGGAAGACTCGGACAGCTCCGGAGAGCCGGGCGCAGGGCGCTTTGGCGGTATCGATGAACAGTCCCACGCAGAGCAGTCATCCCTGCCGGACGATGCGGAGGAACTGCCGGATGGCAGCGGAAACGACCTTCCCCAGGAAGAGTCGCCGAACGATGATGACGAAGAAAGTTTTGACGCCGGCTAAGAGCTTTGGCTGGCGCGCTTAGACTGGCGCGCCACTGGTTAAGCAGCCAGCCGGTTGGTGCGCCGCCGGAAATCCCGAATCTGGAAACAGAGGCTAGATCGAAGGAGCAAGACCCATGGCAACGGTGAACAAGTCAATTGACGTGGACGTGCCCGTGTCCGTCGCGTACAACCAATGGACTCAGTTCGAGTCGTTCCCGGAATTCATGAACGGGGTGGAGTCCGTGGAGCAGATCGACGACACGGCCCTGCACTTTTCCACCAACGTGGGGGGCGTCAAACGCGAATACAACGCCCAGATCATCGAGCAGGTTCCAGACGCATTGGTGAGCTGGACAAGCGTTGACGGCCCACGGAACTCGGGCACTGTGAGCTTCGTGCCCCTCGAAGATGCCCGCACCCGCGTCAATGTGGCCATCGACTGGGAGCCTGAAGGCCTCGCCGAAAAGGCCGGATCCGCGCTGGGCGTGGACGAACTGCGGGTGGGTGCCGACCTGGACAAGTTCAAGAAGTTCATGGAAGCTCAAGGACACGAGTCCGGCGCTTGGCGTGGGACAGTGTCCGGAGGCGATGTGGACGACGCAGGCGGAGCACTCCTGTAAGTTTTGGCTTCACGCGAGGGCCGCCCGTATCTACGGGCCGGCCCTCGCGGCATACTTGGAGTAACCGTGAAGGGGAGTATTGAAGGCCATGGCAACGTCCAGCAGCGTAGAGGCAGAACAGAAATTCGACGCACTGGAGTCCACGCCGCTTCCGAAGCTGGACGCCATCGACGGCGTGGGCAGAGTCGGTGACCCGGTAAGCCACACGTTGGAAGCCACCTACTTCGACACCAGCCAGCTTTCCCTGGCACGCCACGGAATCACCCTCCGCCGCCGCACCGGAGGACACGACGCCGGCTGGCACCTCAAACTGCCGCTCGGCCCCGGCAAACGGACCGAAATCCATGCTCCTTTGGGCAGCGCAGATACCGTTCCGGTGGAGCTCCTGGACAGGGTGCTTGCCTACACGCGGGCGCATGCCGTCCTGGCAGTGGCCACCCTGCACACGGATCGTGTGAGCTACGCCTTGTACGGAAACCAGGGCGGGCGTTTGGCCGACTTCGTGGACGACCGAGTCCAGGCCCAGGTAACTGTAGGGGACGGCCGCCGGCTCGAATGGCGGGAATGGGAGGTGGAACTGGCGGCCTCCGACGGAACCGGTGACGGCCTGTTGGCTACCCTGACGCACCAGCTGTCCGCTGCGGGTGCCACTCCCAGCCACCGAAGCTCCAAACTGGCCACCGCGCTGGGCGGCGAATGGCCTGCCCCCGGAAATGCCGGCCGGAAACCGGACACCACCAAAGGCGCCGGCAAGAAAAGGGCAGCGGACCCCATACTTAGCTACCTGCAGACGCAGCTCACCGGCCTGTTTCTCCAGGACGCCCACGTGCGGCTGGGCCGTGACGATTCGGTTCACCAGCTGCGGGCCTACACCCGACGGATACGTTCTGTGCTGCACAGTTATCGTCCGCTTTTCGCCGCCGGGCCCATTGATGACCTTGAACGCGGGCTGAAGTCCCTTGCGGAGACCCTCGGACGGTACCGCGACACCGAAGTCCTGCATGAGCGCCTCCGGAATGCCCTTGATGAGCTGCCTGACCACGTGATCCTGGGCCCACTCCACGACGAGCTTGAACAGCGGATGGCGCTCCGGGCGGATACTGCGATGGCCGGCATCCGGACCCGTCTGACCAGCCCGGCATACTTCCGCCTCCTCGACGACCTCGAAGCATTCATCGAGTCGCCTTCCCTGACGACGAAGGGAAGCGCACCGGCAAGGAAGACTACCGCGAAGCTCGTCAACAAAGCCGTGAAGCGGCTGCGTAAACGCCACGACGCGGCGATGGCGGCCGCCGTCGGGCACTCACGCGACGAAGCCCTGCACCGCGTACGCAAGTCAGCCAAGAAGCTGCGTTTCGCAGCGGCGGCCGCAGAAAGCGTCCACGGCAAGCGTGCCGCGAAGCTTGGCAAGGCTGCGCACAAAATCCAATCCATCCTGGGCACCCATCAGGACAGCGTGTTGGCGCGCGAAGAGTTGCTGGCCCTTGGTTCGACGGCCGGACTTGGCAGCGCAGCCTTCACCTACGGGGTGCTGCATGCCCGGGAATCCGCCGTTTCAGACGCCACGGAACGCAAGTACCTGAAGGGCAGCGCTATGGAGTTGAAGCTGCTTCCCGGGAAGTAGGGAGACTGCGCGGATTCCCTCTAGTTGCCCACAGCAACCAGACGTAAACTGGCCTTCGGTTTCACTTCGAAAGCTCGGAGACAGCATGCTCTGGAAGGTACTGGTTCGCTTCCTGCGGCCGCATCAGCGACTACTGGTGGGCGTCGTCATTTTTCAGTTGGCGCAGTCGATTGCGTCCCTATACCTGCCGACGCTCAATGCCGACATCATCGATAACGGCGTAGCAGCCGGGGACACCGATTACATTCTGCGCATGGGCGGCCTGATGCTGCTGATTACGCTTCTGCAGATCTCCTGTTCCGTGGTTGCGGTGTATTTCGGCGCCAAGGCGGCCATGGGTATGGGCCGCGATGTCCGCGATGCCATCTTCAGCCGGGTAGGCGAATTCTCGGAACAGGAAGTCACCAGGTTTGGTGCTCCATCCTTGATCACCCGGTCCACCAACGATGTCCAGCAAGTGCAGCAGCTGGTCCTCATGTCCTGCACGCTCATGGTCGCGGCGCCGATGCTGAGCATCGGCGGCGTGATCATGGCCGTGCGACAGGACGCGCAACTGTCCTGGCTGATTGCCGTGTGCGTGCCCGTGCTGTTGGTTGCCGTCGGGCTGATCGTGACGCGCATGGTGCCGCTGTTCCGCAAAATGCAGGTCCGGATCGACGCCGTGAACAGGGTGCTGCGCGAGCAGCTCACCGGCATCCGGGTGGTGCGGGCGTTCGTTCGTGAAGACATGGAAGTGTCCCGCTTCGGCAAAGCGAACGACGACGTCACCGACGTCGCGCTGCGGGCCGGCCGTTTGATGGCGCTCATGTTCCCTGTGGTCATGTTGGTCATGAATGTCTCCAGCGTGGCGGTGATCTGGTTCGGCTCCTTCCGGATCGAGGACGGCTCCATGCAAGTGGGCACCCTGATCGCGTTCCTGAGCTACCTTATGCAGATCCTCATGTCCGTCATGATGGCCACGTTCATGGCAGTGATGATCCCGCGTGCGTCGGTTTCCGCCGACCGCATCGGCGAGGTGCTGGAGACCGACTCAAGTGTCCGGCCGCCGTCGAACCCTGTCACTGGCGGCATCCGCCGCGGCGAGTTGGAAATGCGCGACGTCGGATTCGCCTACCCGGGTGCCGAACGGCCCGTGCTGAGTGGGCTGACATTCACTGCCCGGGCGGGCGAGACCACTGCGATCATAGGCAGCACCGGAGCCGGGAAGACCACGTTGGTGAACCTCATGCCGAGGCTGTTCGACGCCACGTCCGGGTCCGTCCGAATGGACGGCGTGGATGTCCGCGATCTCCACCCGGACCTGCTATGGGGGCACATTGGCTTGGTGCCGCAACGGCCGTACCTGTTCTCCGGCACGGTCCGCAGCAACCTGCAATACGGCAAACCGGACGCCACCGAGGACGAACTGTGGCAAGCGCTGCGCGTGGCCCAGGCGGACGACTTCGTCCGCGCCATGGAAGGGGGCCTGGATGCGGCCATCTCCCAGGGCGGCACCAACGTTTCCGGCGGGCAGCGTCAACGGCTCGCCATTGCGCGGGCCTTGGTGAAGCAGCCGGAGCTCTACATCTTTGACGACTCCTTCTCATCCTTGGATACCGCCACCGACGCCAGGCTCCGGCAGGCCCTCAAACGCCATACCAACGGTGCCACCTTGGTGATCATCGCGCAGCGCGTGTCCAGCATCGCCGACGCAGATCGGATCCTGGTCCTCGACGACGGCAGGATCGTTGGGCAGGGAACGCACGAAGAATTGTTGGAGACATCCGAAACGTACAGGGAAATCGTCTCGTCCCAGCTGGCGGCGGAGGAGGCAGCATGAGCACGTCCACTGCTACAGGCGGCGGTCGTGGCCCCCAGCGCCCGGGGATGGTCCCGGGCCGGGGAGGCCCTTTCGCTGGAATGAACATCCCGGCAGAGAAAGCCTCCAACTTCAAGGCTTCGGCCCGCAGGCTCCTGGGGACCCTGCAGCCGGAACGGCTCTGGCTGGCCCTGGTGCTGGTCTTCGCCGTGGCCAGTGTTGCGCTGTCCGTAATCGGTCCCCGGTTGCTGGGTGAAGGGACCAACCTGATCTTCGCCGGGATCGTGTCCAAGCAGCTGCCCGCCGGGGTGTCCAAAGAGCAGGTCATCGCGGGCCTGCGGGCCTCAGGCGAGAACAGCAAAGCCGACATGCTGGGCGCCATGAACCTCACGCCCGGCGTCGGAATCGACTTTGCCGCACTGTCCTCGGTGCTGCTGTGGGCATTGGCCCTGTACGTCCTTGCTTCAGCCTTCGGGTGGATGCAGGCCTACGTCCTCAACGGGGTGGTCCAGCGGACCGTGTACCGCCTCCGCCAGCGCATCGAGGCCAAAATCCACCGACTGCCATTGCGCTACTTCGATTCCATCCAGCGCGGTGAACTGCTGAGCCGGGTAACCAACGATGTTGATAACATCTCCCAAAGCCTGCAGCAATCCATCAGCCAGGTAGTCTCCTCCCTGCTGACCGTACTGGGCGTGCTGGTAATGATGTTCCTGCTCTCGCCCCTGCTGGCACTGATCGCCTTGGTCACCATTCCGCTGACGCTGGGGACCACGTTGCTTATTGCCAAGAGGTCGCAGAAGCTGTTCGTGGCCCAATGGAAGAACACCGGTGAGCTCAACGGCCAGATCGAAGAGACCTACACCGGGCACGCCCTGGTGAAGGTCTTCGGTCGGCAGAACGAGGTCCAGGAGAAGTTCCGCGCCAAGAACACTGAGCTGTATCAGGCAAGCTTCGGAGCACAGTTCGTCAGCGGTCTGATCATGCCGGCCATGACCTTCATCGGAAACCTGGTGTACGTGGGCATTGCCGTAGTTGGCGGTCTGCAGGTGGCCGCCGGTTCCATGCAATTGGGCGATGTGCAGGCTTTCATCCAGTATTCGCGGCAATTCACCATGCCTCTGGCGCAGCTCGGATCCATGGCGAACATGCTGCAATCCGGGGTTGCCTCCGCCGAGCGTGTGTTCGACCTCCTGGACGAGGAAGAAGAGTCACCCGAACCCGCTCCTTCCGGTGCCCCGGCCGGGCGTGGACGCCTGGTGTTCGATAACGTCTCCTTCCGCTACTCCCCGGACAAGCCCCTGATCACCGACCTCAGCCTGGTGGCAGAACCCGGCCAGAGCATCGCAATCGTGGGTCCCACGGGTGCCGGCAAAACCACCCTGGTGAACCTGATGATGCGCTTCTATGAGCTGGACTCCGGGCGGATAACGCTCGACGGCGTGGACATCGCCTCCATCTCGCGGCAGGAGTTGCGCTCGCGGATGGGCATGGTCCTCCAGGACACGTGGCTTTTCGGCGGCACCATCCGGGACAACATCGCCTATGGCCGGCCTTTGGCTTCGGAGGCGGAGATCATGGAGGCCGCACAGGCTACCTATGTAGACAGGTTCGTGCGTTCGCTGCCCGAGGGCTACGACACCGTACTCGACGACGAAGGCGGCAATGTCTCAGCCGGGGAGAAGCAACTGCTGACCATCGCCAGGGCCTTCCTGTCCCGGCCTTCGGTGTTGATCCTGGACGAAGCCACAAGCTCCGTGGATACCCGGACCGAGGTGCTGGTGCAGAAAGCCATGAACGCGCTCCGTTCGGACCGGACGAGCTTCGTGATTGCCCACCGGCTCTCCACCATCCGCGACGCCGACCTGATCCTGGTGATGGAGGACGGGCAGATCGTGGAGCAGGGGAATCACGCGGAGCTGCTTTCAGCTGGCGGGGCGTATGCCCGGCTGTACGAGGCACAGTTCGCGGCGCCGGTGGCGGAGGCCTGAACCCCTGGTTTGTTCGGAGGCTTCGGGAACGACGGCGGGCCTGATTTCCTGGGAGGTACCTTCACCACCCTCTTTGAACTCCGGAACGCCATATTTCAACCCTATTCGGTTGTTTTCGGATCAAGCTGCGGCCAGAGTGGGTGGGGAAGGCCACGCGCACGTGCCTACTACGGTAACCGCGAGGGCCGGAGCACGTTGGCGTCGCCCGCCTTGCCGGGGTCGAGCGGCACCGGGCTGGATAACACAGCTGGTCCACGATGGAGCAATCCGCCAGAGATCACCTGGCACCGCACGCCACCACGTCCGCGCATCGCCTTGTGGGCACCCGGAGCGAGCATTTCATCCATCCACGCACAGGGGTGAGCGGGCCGGCCGGCCTTCAGCCGCACCACATCTCCGCCTGACTCCAGCGTGAACTCGTGGCCAAGCAAAGGAGCCAGTTCCACTCCCCGCAGCACGACGTTCCGGCGCGTCAGCAGTGGATCGAAAGGCCCGGCGTCGAGCTCCGCGGCGATGGCTTCCAGCGCCTCAACGGCGACCACCGTCACTGCGGCGTCCATATGGGCGGCCTTGCCGAAGAACCTGTCCCCAACAATTCCTTTGCCGGCAACCAGCTCGGCTTGATCGGCGTCGGTTGTTGGAACATCGGCGGCACCTTCGCGTGCGCGGCCAAAGTAGGCGTGCGCCGGCGACACCAAAAGGTGCAGCACTTCGACGTCGTACCTGTAGTCAGTCATGCCTCAACGCTAGCCCGGGTTGGCTGGGCGCGCAGGGGTGCGCCGGGTCGCTGTGTGTGTCCCAGGCCGCAGCGCCTCGGGCGCAGCAGGGATAAGGTGGCACGGTGAACTTTGCCGAAGCCTCCGACGGCGCTGAACTTGCCTGGACCGAGGCCGGCGAAGGTGAGCCCATGCTGCTCATCGCCGGACAGGCGACAGCCATGGATGGTTGGGGCCCGACGGCGGAACTTCTGTCCCGCTCTTGCCGCGTCATCCGCTTTGATCACCGGGGGATTGGCCGGAGTGGAAAGGGCGAAGCTGACCGCTACACCACACGCCTTCTTGCGCAGGACGCTGCGGCCGTCCTCAGCGCTGCCGACGTGGATTCAGCACACGTGTACGGTCATTCGATGGGCGGGCGCATTGGGCAATGGCTGGCCATCGACTATCCGCGGAAAGTCCGGACCTTGATCCTGGCGGCAACGAGTGGCGGGAAATTGCCTGACAGCGCAGCCGGCCCGGACAAAGCCGCGCTGGACGCCCTGGTCAGTGGCGACATTTCCCGCCTGGAGCCGCTCTTTTTCGACGCCGAATGGGTCCGGAACAATCCCGATGCCACGCACACTTTCTTCAGTTCCCGTGCGTCGGCGTGGGCCAAGGCGCGTCATTTCCGGGCCAGCCGGGAGCACGATGCCTGGAGCGAACTCGGCGGGATCACCGCTCCCACCCTGATCCTCCACGGCACCGAAGACAGGCTGACTCCGTTGCCCAACGCCCTGCTGCTCCGCCAGCACATTGCCCGTTCGGTCCTCGTCCGGGTACCGGGTGCGGGACATGGGCTGCATCTGGACCATCCGGAGACCATCGAGTGGATCCGGGAGTTCATTGAGCGCAGGAGCAGCTAGGCGCACGAGCAGCCAGGCCCTAGACGGATTCCCCGGCAAGCCTTTGTACCAGTGCATCGACGATGGGCAGCTGCCCTTTGACGAGCTTGGTCCGGGCCAAGGTTTCCTCAAGCCACTGGGCGTCGTCGATCTCCGGGAAATCTTTGATGGCGCCGGATCCCTTGGGCCATTCCATGGGAAAGGTGTTGCTGACAATTTCCTCAGGCTGAAAGTCAGGGGCTTGCGCGGTGAACGCAGTAATGATCTTGCCCGAGGGCTGCCGGAATGTGCCCAACAACGCGTAGTCCACCAATGGCGGCGGAGCGCCGATTTCTTCTGTAAATTCACGTCGCGCGGCAACCAAGGCGTCTTCGTCGTCGGAGAATTCACCTTTGGGAATTGACCACGCATGCTGATCTTTCCTGGCCCAAAAGGGCCCGCCCATGTGGGCTATCCATAGTTCCAATTGTCCGGCCGTGTTTCGCCGGTATAGGAGGATGCCTGCGCTGCGGATAGTGATGGTGCCTCCCGGGCCAAGGTGTTCAACATTCTTCATGAAACACTTCAAGGCTACGCCGCCAGGCACCGCCGTTATCCAATCGATGTTAATTCCTGAATCCTGGGTACCAATTTCGCTTCCCGCCAGGCCATGGCTACTCGATAATCGAGGAGTTGTACGTTCTCCGGGGGTGGAACGTATTGCGGCCAGCGGGACCAGCCGCTGGCATTCTGGGCGCATCAGCAGGAGGAAACAGTCATGGCATTATCAGTGAGGCAACTGCCACGTGGGGGACGAAAAGCAATGGGGGTAGCTGTGATTGCGGCAGTTGCCTTATCCATGTTTGCGGGAACAGGGCCGGCGCATGCGGCGGACACAACACCCATGGCCGATGATCCCGGCCCGGTGGGGAGTTTTGCGTGGAAGGGGTTCAACTGGCAAAAGCGTTTCTGGGGTGGGGCACCCATGTACAACGCGAGCTGGGATGCCAATAACGTCAGCAACCCGGATGCCAATGGATATGTAAAACTATCCCTCACCAATCCCACGGGGACTGCGCCCAAGGGTGCAGAGTTCCAGTCCACCCGTGAAGGTTTCGGCTATGGCACGTACAGCACCACTGTGGAGAAGGACGTCAGCTCGCTCCAAAAGGAAGTGGTGTGGGGCTGCCTTTTCACTTATGACCCCAATGCGGTGCCTGGCTACACCGAGATCGACCTCTGTGAAGCGTCAGCGTGGGGCGGGGGTGCCGCGTATGGCGAAAGCTGGCCGGTAACCCAGGGCCACGGGTACTGGTTCGATGCCACTTTGCCGCCGGGCCAAGGCAACAACACGGTCACTTTCGACGTCACGAGTGCGCCAATCCTCACCCACCGTATGGTTTGGGAGCCGGGCAAGCTGACTTTTGAGACGTTTGCCGGGGAGGGCTATGACGGGCCGCTCCTGAAGAGGACAGTCCTGGAGGGTTCCAATGTTCCCACTCCCGCCAAGGAACAGATTCACTTCAACCTGTGGGTAACGGGCGGTGGAGGCGGAGACGCTGCACATGTTGCGCCGGAATCTGTCACCATCAGGGATTTCTCCTTTGTCCCGGCGAACCAGCTCACCGGTCCGGTTCCGACCATCACCGGCACAGCAGCAGTGGGCTCAACGCTTACAGCCGTGCCGGGGACGTGGCCAGCCGGAACTTCCCTGACGTATCAATGGTTCAAGAACGGTACGGCAATTTCAGGAGCAACAGGACCCACCCGCGTCCTGGCAGCCGGGGACCAGGGGGCCAGCCTGACAGTCCGGGTGACGGGAAGCCTGACGGGTTACGCCTCAGCCACCAAGGAGTCCGCCCCAACGGCGGCAGTGGTGGCCGGAACCTTGGTGGCTCCGACTCCGACCATCACGGGCACGCTCACGGTTGGTTCCACTCTGACTGCAAACCCCGGAACGTGGACTTCCGGTACAGCTCTGACGTACCAGTGGTACCGCTCCGGGGCGGTGATTGCCGGAGCGACGTCCAAGACCTACAAGCTTGTGAGCGCCGATCAGGCGGACACCATGAGCGTCCGGGTCACCGGAACCAAAGCCGGCTACACCACGGTTTCCAAGGTTTCGGCAGGAACAGCGATCATTCCCTAGGACGGCAGGTTCTTCTGCGCGCGGACGGGAACGATCCTCTTGATCGCGAGCCCCAGTGCCAACATGGCGAAGGCGGCCAGGGCGAACCAGAACAGGTCGCCTGCGCCGGTCATGGCAAGGGTTCCGGATCCCATTCCTGCTGCGGCTGCTCCACCGAGGGGACTGACGGGGTTGTTGTACACGGGGTTTACCAAACTTTCTTGCGGTTGAGTGCTGCATCCAGGTAGGCCTTTGCGTGCACAGCCTGGAGGAAGATGTCGATCACTGTTTCGTACATGGTTGCGGCCAGCAGCATGTACCTCCATCCCCGGAACCGCACTGTGACAATGCGTTCCAGGATGAAGATGCCGGTGACTGCAATCCAGAAGGGCTGGAGGTTCAATCCCATCCCTGAGATGAGCGCGAAGAGGATGGAGCCAAAGTAGGCCAGCGTCACGATGACGCCGATCATGGAAAGGAACTGGCGGCCCCAGTAGGGCCTGGTCACTTTGGTCCATCCGTATTGCACGCAGTTCTCCACCGCGCCCCGCTTCCACCGGAGCCGTTGGGCCCACAGCTCACGCCACGTGGGCATGACTTCGGTAACCAGCGTGCAGTTGGATGGAGATGCGATTCGGTAGCCCAGTGTCAGCAGGGCGAAGGAGAGTTCGTTATCCTCTGTCAGGACGGACGTATCGTAGATGCCGCCCTTGCCGTTTCCGGGAGGGAGTGTGCCCTCCAGGCGCGCAGCTGCGACGTCGCGCAGTGTCTTGACGCGGAAAAGTGCGGCCGTCCCGGTCACAACCAGGCACTTGCCATGGAGGCGTTTGACGTCCCTGGCGTAGCGGGCATATTCGTTGCGTTGGAGGTGTCCTACGAAGCCGCCTCCGGGACCTCCGCTGAAGACCCCGCCCACTGCGCCGAGCAGTTCGTCGGCGAGCAGGTTTTGGGTGGCATTCCCAATGAAGTCGAGGGCAAGCTGGGAGTCGGCGTCCTGGACCAGGATGAGGTCCTCGGGGTCGGCATCAGGAAGCAGCTGGCTGAGGGCGAAGTTCAAGGCCCCGGCCTTCTTGTCCTTGTTTCCCACGGTACGGATGACTTCGGCTCCCTGCGCCAGTGCGAGCTCTTCGGTGTCGTCCGTGCAGTTGTCGGCCACCACGATCACGCGGTCCGGGCGGTGGGTCTGGTTGTTGAGGGATACGAGGGTTTCGGTGATGCCGGCGGATTCGTTGTGGGCCGGGACCAACACGGTGACCACACCACCAGCAGCACGGTGGGATCCGCGTAAGGCTGCAGCCGTGTCCGGCGCGGCGGCTGTGTCCGGTGATGCCTGGACCTTGGTTTCCGTGAGCATTGTGATCCCTCCGTTCGTGAGTCGAAAGCGTTGACTCACTTAGAGTTCCAATGCCAACGCAAGAAATGCGCAGGCAAACCGTCAAGGAAAACTCAAGGTTCGCTCAGGGTTTGCTTGAAGCGTCACACAACTGCTGCGGGATCCCGTGTGGGATTAAACGCAAGAGGACGACGTCGGGAGGTCCCGGCGTCGTCCTCTTGCGTTGGTTTCGAGCGGCTTAGCGGCTCAGGCTGACCGTGAAGGTCTTCGGTCCGCTGAGGGTCACAGCGATGCCGCAGTCTTCTGCTGCAGCGCGGTGGGAAAGGGACTGGATGGCGGCATCGATGGTGTGGTCGATGGCCGACTTGTCCCAGATTTTCAGCGTGATGGAGTCAGTATGTGTCGTCATTGTCAGTACTTTCACTCAGGCTGGTGACAGCCCCCAAGCTTCGTTGCCCGGGGCCGCATCCTCGTCGGTGAGGATTGCTGATTCAGCTTGTATGGGAACGGATTCCCTCATTCATGGTTCATGCTGCCCACCGTGATTGACAAGCGAATCCAGCCAAGTGTGACCGATTACACGTTGCTTGTTACTCCGTGTAACCGGTGCTGGCGCTGCGCTCCCGCCAGCGGTCCACCTCTGCCCGCATGGCTTCCTCCACGGCGTCGTAGGCAAAGACGGCGTCTGCTCCAAGCAGCAGGAAGGCGGGCGTTTGTTCGGCTTCCACGGCGCTGATGATGACCTCGGCGGCCTTGTCCGGATCACCCTGCTGGGTGCCGTGCACTGTGTCGTTTTCCTTGCGGCGCTTGCCCGCGGTCTGGGCGTAATCATCAATGGCTTCTGCGGATTGCGTGAGGGAACGCCCGGCGAAGTCCGTCCTGAAACCACCCGGTTCCACGGCTGTGACCGTAATGCCCAGCGGTGCCAGTTCTTTCTGCAATGAACCGGAGATGCCTTCCAGCGCAGCCTTGGTGGCCGAGTAGTAGCCGGATCCCGGCGGGCAGATGCGGGCACCGATCGAGGAGATGTTCACAATCGCACCCGAACGCCGGGAACGCATGCCGGGCAGGACGGCCTTGATCATCGCCACAGGGCCGAACACATTGGTGTCGAACAGCGTCCGGACGTCGGCGTCGTCGCCCTCTTCGATCGCGGCGCGGTAGCCGTAACCGGCGTTGTTGACCAGGACATCCACGGCGCCAAACCGTTCTTCGGCCTGCTGCACGGCCGCATCCACCTGCGACTGATCGGTGACGTCGAGCGCGACGGCAAGTGCCGTCGTCGGGAATTCCGTGGCGAGGTCCTTCAGGGTGGCGGTGTCGCGGGCGGTGACGACGGCGTTATCGCCTTTCGCGAGGACCGCCCGGGCAAGTGCGCGGCCGAGTCCGGTGGAGCAGCCTGTGATGAGCCAGGTAGTCATGATCTTCCTTTCATGGTTGACCTATCCCACTGAACGCTACTCCGCGGTGCTGGGGGAGTGACGGCCCATACAGGTATTGCCGGTGCCACCCATGGCAGCCGACCACGCCGTTCAACCCACGTGGACCCATGGGCGGCGGCTCACATCGGGTTCGGCCTCCCTCAGGACTTCGCGGGTCACCGGGGCAATTTCGCCTTCGCCCAGGAACAGGAAACGCATCAGGTTGGTCATCGGGTTGCCCTCGGTCCAGCGGAAGTAGATGTGGGGCATCAGCCCTGTGACATCCCGGATATGCAGTAGTACGGAGGCGATGGTGTTCGCCACCACCGGACCGTGGACCTCCAGGATCCTGTAGCCGTGCCGTTCGATGCCCTTGACGTACAGTTCGGTCTCGAAATCGGAGGTGTCGTCCAGCACCACTTCAAGGAACAGTCCGTGGTAGTTGAGGGGGAGATGGCTGACCTCGATGGCCGAAACCAGCTTTTCCCGGTAGGCCTCCGCCGTGAGCCTGCGGGGTTCGTGGGCGATGAGCCGGATGGGTTCCACGCCGTCGTCGAGGATGAACTCCAGGGCGTTGCGGTCCATGTGGACGTGCGTGGCGTGCAGCTCGAACGACCTCCGCACGCGCGACAACAGGGAGATTCCTATGATCCCGGCGATGAAAACAGCCGCGATCCGAATGCCTTCGGGCCGCTCTACGACGTTGGCCACCGTGGTGTACACGAAGACGGCGGCAATGGCGCCGAAGCTGACCATGCGTTTGCGCTGCCGACGACGGCGGGTGGACAGTGTCACTGCCACGGCCGCTGACGTCATCAGCACCAGGACGCCGGTGGCGTACGCACCGCCCTGGGCGTCGACGTCGGCGTTGAAGACGAAGGTGATGAAGAATCCCACCAGGGTGAAGACCAGTACCAGTGGCCGAACCGCTTTGGCCCATTCCGGGGCCATGCCGTAGCGGGGGAGGTAGCGCGGGACGAGGTTGAGCAAGCCAGCCATGGCGGAGGCGCCGGCGAACCACAGGATGGCGATGGTGCTGATGTCGTACACCGTGCCGAAGCCCAGGCCGAGGTACTCATGGGCGAGGAACGCCAGGGCGCGGCCGTTCGCCTGGCCGCCGGGCTCGAATTCGTGCTCGGGAATGAGGACCACAGTGGTGAAGCTGGAGGTGATGAGGAAGGAACTCATGATCAACGCCGCGGTGGTCAGCATTCTTCGGGTTCCCCGGATGCGTCCCGTTGGCCTTGCCTCGGTGTCATCCGGATCGCCCTGCACTTGCGGCATCACGGCTACACCGGTTTCGAATCCGGAAAGGCCCAGGGCGAGTTTGGGGAATACGATGCAGGCGATGGCTACGGCCATGATCGGGTTGCCGTGTGATGTCCAGAGTAACTGCCACCAGTCGCCCACGGCGGTGGGATGCGTCAGGACCTCCACCACAGTGGTGGCGACGACCACCACGTTCAGGCCCAGGTAAAGGACCACAAGTACGACGGCGACGCCTATTGCCTCCTTGAAACCACGGAGGAACACGGCGGCCAGGAGCGCCAGAAGGACCAGCGTGACGGGCACGTTCTGGCCCTGCAGCCAGGACGGCATCACGGGGTTCTGGATGAAGTGGGCCGTTGCGTCCGCCGCGGACAGGGTCATGGTGATCATGAAGTCAGTGGCGGCAAAGCCGAGCAGCACCAGGACCAGCAGTTTGCCTCCCCAGCGTGGCAGCAAACGCTCGAGCATGGCGATGGAGCCTTCGCCGCGGGGACTTTCGCCGGCCACGCGCCTGTAGACCGGGAGTGCGCCGAGCAAGGTGACGGCAACCAGGACGATGGTGGCCAGTGGTGAGATTACGCCCGCGGCCAAAGCGGCGATGGCTGGCTGATATCCCAGCGTGGAGAAGTAGTCCACACCCGTCAGGCACATGACTTGCCACCAGGGGTGCTTCTTTTCGTGGGCCGCACTGACCACGCCCGGGCCGGGATGCCGCCCTTTGCTGTCTTGCAGGCCGAAAAGGAGCCACGTCCGGAATGACGTCCAGCCCCGGGGCCTGGGTGCCGAGGGGTCTGCCGGTGGTCTGCTTAACGTGGTAATGGGTGCCCTCCCAGACGCTCGTTGATTTGAGCTGAAGATAGCACCGTGCAGGCTTCATGATGCCGGAAGAGGGCAATTCTTGATGAGACCTTTACGCGAGGGGTGAGCTCTTGGGGCTTTCAAAGCTTTGAGAGCTAACCCCTCACGGTGTGAGGTCCAAGGTGTAGACCACCAGCTGCACCTTCGGCGCCGGCCGTTCCTTCTCCCGCCCGGGCCGGCGGACGTAGCCCAGCCGGCGGTACAGGCGCTGGGACGGTTCATTGCCGACGGCGGTGTCCAGCACCACGCGCTGGGCACCTTGGGCTGCGGCCAGGCGGGCGGACTCGTCGAGGAGTCTTTGGCCAAGACCGGTCCGGCGGGCCTCAGGCAGCACTGCCAACAGCCTGAGCTCCACTTCGCCGTCCTCAGCCTGCCTGCTGAGACGTGACCCAAAAGGCAGGAGGCTGGCGGTGCCCACCAAGCGGGCTGTTTCCAGGTCTTCGGCTACCAGCAGCACACCTTCACGGGCCCTTGCGGCTGCATCCAGCAGAAGGTGGAGTCGTGCCTCGTCCGGCTGATGCGCGCCGGGAAGATGGTGACCGAAGCCTTGATACGTCAGCTGCCCGACGGCGTCGTACTCTTCGGGGCGTGCCTGCCGAATCACATAAGTGCCGGTGGCGACGGCAGGTGTGGTGGTCATGCTTGTCCTTTCTGCTGTGGATCGAGTCCGAGATGGGATTTGAGTGTGGTCCCCGAGTACTCGGTGCGGGCCAAGCCGCGCTCCTGGAGTATGGGAATGACTGTGGTAGCGAAGCGCTCCAGGTCCTGGGGCAGGAGCGAGAACATGAGGTTGAAGCCGTCCGCACCGCCTTCGGCGTGCCAGCGTGCCAAGGAGTCGGCCACGTGCTGCGGCGTCCCGATGAAGTCGTGGATTCGTTTGTCTCCGGTGAGGATCGAATAGAGATCCTTCAGCGTTACCTCGTCCTCGCGGCCATGGATCTGTTCGCCGGCAGAACGGAAATCGGTACGGGGCTGTGTGATGGTGGGAATGCCGGACTGGGCCACTGTGGCGTCGGCCCCGAGGCCGGTGAAGTCGAGCTGGCCGGCGAAGTATTCCTGCAGGAAGTCCAGAACCTGCTGATCGGTGATGAGGTTATCCAGCTCGCGGATACGCTCCAAGGCTTCCTCACGGCTGTCCGCGACAACGGGCGAGATGGCCTGGTAGACGTAGATTTCGTCGGGATTCCGGCCGAATGCCGTCGCCTGAGCCCGGACGGACTCCCGGTACTGCCGGGCTTGCGGAATATCCGGATGGCTGGCGAAGAGGGCGTTGGCGAATCTCGCGCCCAGCTTTTGTCCAGGACCAGAGGTTCCCGCCTGGGCCAGTAAGGGGGAGTGCTGAGGAGACGGGCCGATGTTCAAGGGGCCTGCCACCTTGAAGAACTCTCCCCGGTAATTCAGGCGGTTGAGTTTGTGGCGGTCGAAGAACTCCCCGGCCTCCTTGTCATAGAGGAAAGCGTCCTCGCCCCAGGAATTCCACAGGCCCTGCGTCACCTCAACGAACTCCTCGGCACGGCGGTAGCGCAGGCTGTGGTCGAAGTGTTGGTCGGCGCTGAAGTTGCCGGCGGTGCTGTTGGTGAGGTCCCGCGTGGTGACAATGTTCCAGCCAACACGGCCGCCGCTGATGTGGTCCGCGGTGAGGGCAGCGCGCGCAAAGTTGAAGGGCTCATCGTAGGACGTTGATGAGGTAGCGATGAGGCCGATCCTGCTGGTGACCGCGCCAAGGGCCGTGACCAGGCCGATGGGGTCGAAACGGTTGAGGATGCCGGGGTTGGAGGTTTCGTCTATCGCGAGGGAATCGCCCAGGAAGATCGCGTCGAACCTGGCTTCTTCGGCGATGCCAGCGAGCTCCACCTGATGCGCGAAGTCAATGCTGGCCTGCGGGAAGGCAGTTTCGTGGCGCCACGAAGCCAGATGGATGCCTGTGCCCACAAGGTAGGCGAAGAAGTGGATCTGCTGGCGTTCACGCGTGAGTGTCTGGTTCATGGGCCTGTTCCGGTGCTGTTCGGTGCTCTTCGGGGGCAGGAAGGTTGAGGGGCAGCGGCACTCTGTGGCGCAGGGCCGCCGCCCCTCAAGTGCTACTTGCTCTTCTTGATGGCTGCTTCTTCAGCCGTGAGGACTTCCTGCAACTTGGCTGCAGTCCAGTCCGCTTTGAACTGGAGGTTGCCGTCGTTGAGCTTGGTCACCGAAGCCTCAACCTCAGGCGTGTGATAGGCATCCACAATCTTCTTCCACGTGGGATCGTCCTTGCGGTCTGCCTTCACCACGAACCCGTTGATATAAGGAGCCAAGGACTCCGAGTTGAGGTCTTCCTTGAAGATGATCTTCTCGTCGCCCAGGCCGCCCTTCTGGGCCTGCGTGTTGTTCACCACTGCAGCGTCCGTGGTTCCCTTGAGCGCGTTCACCGTCTGGTTGCTGTCCACCGGGACCACTTTGATCTTGCTGGAAGTGATCTCAGCCGGGGTGGACAGCGAGTTGCCGCCATCCTTGAGCTGCAGCAATCCTGCGGTCTGCAGGTTCAGCAGGGCGCGTGCCTGGTTGGTGGGGTTGTTCGGGATGGCGACCTCGGCATCTGCCGGCAGCTCCTCCACGGACTTGAACTTCTCCGAGTACAGCGCCAATGGGTACACCGCGGTGGCGCCCACGGGAACCAGCGTGCCGTTGCTGTTCACATTGAACTGCGACAAGTACTTCAGGTGCTGGAACAGGTTGATGTCCACCTGCCCTTGCTGAGTGGCGGTGTTGATCTGCGCACCATCGGTGAAGTTCTTGACCTCAAGATCGATGCCCTGATCCTTCAGCTTGTTCTTCAGGAGGGTCCAGTGCTCCTCGGCGCCGTCGTCCACACCGATGACCACCTTGGTGTTCGCGGCGGTTGACGAACCACTTGACGCACCCCCGCAAGCCGAGAGCGATAGGGCGGCAACCAGGCCGACGGCGGCGACTAACAGGCGGTTCTTCATGATGCTTCTCCGTACAAAGGGTATTGATGCGAATGGAAGGTACGGGGTGTTCCCCCTGCCTCACGCTAGGCAGCCGGGGTGGTGGGAATCGAACCCTTTCGCAACACTCCGACGCGCATCGTCAAGGAAAGAAACCGCAGGTCACAGGGGGTCATTGGGTTCGATGCAAGGGCTGGGGCGCTGTTGGAATGGGCATCCAATCAACCCCAAAAGGAGGCTCCGGTGAGCGCGATCGTTTCGCTGCGCGGCGTCAGCAAACTGTTCCCGGTCCAAGGAAGCGCCCAACGCACCAAGCCAGTGCGCGCCGTCGATGACGTCACCCTGGACATTGAAGAGGGCACGGTGGTTGGCATCGTTGGCTACTCCGGTGCCGGAAAATCCACCTTGGTGCGCCTGCTCAACGGCCTGGAACGTCCCTCCGAAGGCCAGGTGTTCGTCAAGGGACAGGACATCTCGACCCTTCCGGAAGGCCAGCTGCGCAAGGTCCGCAGCGGCATTGGCATGATCTTCCAGCAATTCAACCTCCTGAAGTCCCGCACCGTGTTCGGGAACGTGGCCTATCCGCTCAGGGTGGCCGGTTGGCCCAAGGACAAGATCAAGCCGCGGGTGGACGAACTGCTGGAGTTCGTGGGGATCGCCGACAAAGCGGGCTCGTACCCCCGGCGACTTTCCGGCGGGCAACAGCAGCGCGTAGGCATTGCCCGTGCGCTGGCCAACGCCCCGGACATCCTCCTTGCGGACGAAGCCACCAGCGCCCTGGATCCGGAGACCACCCGCGACGTCCTCCGCTTGCTCCGACGCATCAACAAAGAACTCGGCACCACCGTTGTGGTCATTACCCATGAGATGCACGTGGTCCGCGAAATCTGCGACACCGTGGTGATGATGGAATCCGGGTCCGTGGTGGAAGCCGGGCCCACCTACTCCGTGTTCGCCAACCCCCGGAGCGACTCCACCCAGCGCTTCGTCGCCACTGCCGTCCACGGCACACCGGAACCGGATACCGTCGCCCGTCTCTCCGCTGCTCATCCCGGCCAACTAGTCTCCATCGGCATCTCCGAGGCAGCACCCACCCCTCTGGTCGCTGCCACGTTCGAGCGCCACGGCGTTGGATCCAGCGTGGTCTACGGCGGGGTCACCGAGATCCAGAACAAGATCCTCGGCACACTCACCTACGAACTCACGGGCAGCGACGCCGCGATCGACGCCGCGCTCGCCGACTTGGGCGACGTCACCGCCGTCGAACGCCAAACGGCGGCCGCCGAGCAACAGACCGACCCCGCCGATAGTGCCGTTCCGCACCTTCCCGTCCCCGCAAACGCCGGAGAACAGCCATGACCGACTGGACAACCCTCCTGCCCGTCCTGGGCGAATCCTTCCAACAGACCATCTACATGGTGGTCATCACCGTCCTGCTCAGCGGCATCGCCGGGCTTGCGTTGGGCGTCACCCTCTACGCCACCAGGCCCGGAAACCTGTTTGCCAACAAGGCCGTGTTCTCGTTCCTGAACTTCCTGGTCAACATCATCCGGCCTATCCCGTTCATCATCTTCATCACCGCCATCGCGCCGCTGACACTGATTGTCATGGGCACCACCATTGGCACCACGGCAGCGATTTTGCCCATGGCACTGATGGCCGGTGTGGTGATCGGGCGTGTTGTGGAGCAGAACCTGGTTGCCTCCGACCCTGGCGTTGTGGAAGCTGCCCGGGCCATGGGCGACAGCCGGCTGCACATCCTGTGGTCCGTGGTGATTCCCGAATCGCTGGCACCGCTGATCCTGGGCTACACGTTCATGATCATCGCGATTGTGGACATGTCTGCCATGGCCGGGTACATCGGCGGCGGTGGGCTGGGCAATTTCGCCATCATGTACGGCTACCAACAGTTCAACTGGGAGGTCACGCTGGTGACCGTCCTCATCATCATCGTTATGGTGCAGGCCGCGCAGTTGCTGGGCAACTTCCTGGCGCAACGCATCCTCCGCCGCTAAGTCTTTTGGAGATTTCTTATGCCTATCGAATTCCTCGGCATGGGCGCCGGCAATGACTCCACGGAGACGTCGCCGGCCACCACGCCCTTCTTCGACCCCCGGTATGCGGCCCGTATTGCGCGGATCCACGAGGACAACAACTGGGACCACGTTCTGTTCGCCTACAACTCCACCACGCAGGACCCCACTGTCCACGCGGCGTGGGTTGCCGCGAACACCGAACGGATCCAGCTACGGCTGGCGCACCGCCCCAACGTCTCGCATCCCACGTTCGCGGCCCGGTCCTTCCTTACGCTGGACCACATCGCCGAAGGCCGGCTGACCGTGCACTTCATCACCGGTGGAAGCCAAGCGGACCAGGCCCGGGAGGGTGATTTCCTGGCCAAGGATGCCCGGTATGGCCGGACGCAGGAGTACATGCAGATTGTGCGGCGGGCGTGGTCCGGGGATTCGTTCAGTTGGGACAGCGAGCATTACCGCTTCGAGAACTTCGCCTCGGGTCTGGGCCCGTTTAACGGGAAGCGGCCGGGTATCTCCTTTGGTGGGTCGTCGGAGGCTGCCTGGGTGGTAGGGGCAGCCGAAGCGGATATCTACGCCTTGTTTGGCGAACCGTTGGCCGATGCCGCGGGCCAGCAGGAGCAGATCCTTGCGCGGGCCGCTGCGCTCGGGCGGACCGATCCGCTGCGCTGGCAGATAGCGTTCCGGCCCATTGTGGCGGCCACCGATGAACTGGCGTGGGAGAAAGCCCAGGCCATCCTGGGAACATTCCAGGCCCGGCGGTCCGCCGGCGAAGTGATCGATCCTGTTCGCCACTACAACCAGAAACCTGAAGCCGCAGGCACCCAACGCCTCCTCGCCGCGGCGGAACGTGCCGACCTCCACGACCGTGCCCTCTGGACGGCCCTCGCCAAAGCGGCGGGTGGTGGAGGTGGAAGCGCGACGGCGTTGGTCGGCTCCTACGACACGGTCACCCAGGCGATCCTGGACTACCACGAGCTGGGGTTCGAGATCTTCGGGCTCCGCGGCTACGACTTCGTCCCGGATGCACTGGAGTTCGGCCAGCACGTCATTCCGCAGCTGAAACAGGAAGTGGCCCACCGGGAGCAGGGCAAGAGTGCCGGTGAAATCCGGGCCGGCCAAGCCGCCGCCCGGGCGCGGGTGCTGGCCGCGGCCTCCTGACCCTCCGCCGTCGCGACTTCCGGAAGGGAAGCCGCGACGGCGGTACTAACGCCGGAAGGCCCGACGGCGGGAGGTACTCAGCGTTCGGAGGTCACCGAAGCGGTGCGCGTTTGAGTGGTTTCGGCGGGCGGAGCGGTCGGCCCGGTGGTGGGGACGCCGGCGTCGCGCAGGGCAGGGAAGCCCCCGTCGACGTGGACGGCGTTGGCGTACCCGAGGACCTCGAGCTTCTGCGCAACAGGACGTGAGCCGTTCACGGAGCCGCAGAACACCACGATCTTCTGGTCCGTTCCGCTGACCTGGGCCAGTCGGTGGGCGGAATCCGGGTTGAAGTCTTCCTCCACATGCTCGCGGTTAACGACGACGGCGCCCGGGACTGCGCCAGTGCTGGCACGGCCGCCTTCGCTGCGGACATCGATCAGCAGGGCGCCTTCTTCGATGAGCTTGGCCGCTTCCTCGGCGGTGATGAGCTGGGTGTCTTCCTGCACGGAATCCTGGACGGTGGTTTCGATGGACATGGTGCTCCTTTTGTAGGTGGTGGGTGGAAAATCGGAACGCTACAGACCCCAGGCCTCGGCGAGCAGTTGGTAGGAGTTCTGCCGGTCTTCGGGGTGGTGGGCAATGGTGGTGATCAGCAGTTCCTGAGCCCCGGTGGCCCGCTGCAGAGTGCGCAGTTTGTCGCTGACGTGATGGGGGTCGCCTACCAGTCTGGTATCCAGGCGGTCCTTGACCAGATCTTCGGCTTCCGCATCCAGGGGCAGTTCCAGGGCGTCCTCGGGGGACGGATAGGGGATGGCACCTTGGCCGCTGCGGATGCCGTGAACCCACTGTGCGTAGCCGCGGGCCAGGTGCCGGGCTTGGCGTTCCTGGGGAGCCACCAGCACGTCCGCCGAGACGATCACGTGCGGTTCCTGCAAGGTGGCGGAGGGCTCGAAGTGGGCGCGGTACTCGGCGATGGAGTCCAAAACCCCCGCAGGTGCAACGTGGTAGTTCGCGCCGAACGGAAGGCCCAGCTTCCCGGCCAAACGGGCGCTGGGGCCGGCAGTTGAACCGTGCACCCAGAACTGCGGCGCCTGGCCCAGGGCCGGGGTTGCGGTGACTTCCTCGCCGTGCCTGGTCCTGTACTCGCCCGTGAAGAATCCGATGATGTCCTGGACGTCGTTTTCGAAATTATCCGTGTCACCCGGGAAGCGGCCCAGCAGTTCACCCTGCAGGCGGAACTTCCTGGGCAGGACCGCGCCAAAGATGGGGCGAGGTGAGGGGATCAGCAGACCGTCAACAATGCGGTCTCCGACTTCCTCCGCAGCGGGAACGACTCCCGGGGCAGGTTCGCTGGGCGACTTCGGCGGACCTGAGCGACCAAAGCCGAGGTCCAAGCGGTCCGGGAACACTGCGGCGAGCGTTCCGATGCTCTCCGCAATTTGGAGGGGCCGATAATTGCCCAGCAGCGTGGCAGCAGTCCCGACACGGATGGTCCTGGTGGCCGACGCAACCAATCCGGCAAGAATGTGCGGGGCCGACCCGGCGACGCCGGTGTTGAGGTGGTGCTCGGCAAGCCAGTACCGCGAGTAGCCGGAAGCCTCGGCAACAACGGCAAGGGCAAGGGTGCTGCGCAACGCCTCGCCGGGAGTCTGCCCGGCGGATACCGGGCTCAGGTCGAGGACTGATAAAGGAGTAACTGAGGGCTTCGGCATGGAACGACCCTACGGAGCGCAATACCCCGGCCAAAGCCGATCCGTCACCGCGCTCAACCGGGCTAAATCCAGCGAAATCCTGAGCAACGGACCGTCATGGAAGCGGGGGCTGAGCGGATAGGGCAACGTACAAATCCGAACATTTCACACCGAAGCCGCACAGTCATTTCTTGTCAAACCCTTGACCGGGTGGTTGAGGCGCTGGTAAACCTTGTTGGCGGAAAGCGTTTTCACGCATCGTTCACATCACTCATCACTATGCGGAGAGATTGTTTGAATGTTTGTGAAACGTTCCAATCCAGCGGTGGCGGACCCCCTGCCGCCCAGCATCAAAGGAGATGTTCATTGGCTCACCCTTCGAAGTGTTCCTATCGCAGTAACCATGGCCGCGCATGGAAAGCCGTTCCCCTGGCGGCCTCTGCTTCGCTAGCAGCGGCCGCCCTGGCACTGACGGGCGTCCCGCTCGCTCAAGCAGCCCCCGCCCAACTCCCTCAATCAGCGCAAGCCGGCCTCCCCGGCGTCGTGCCCTCCGCCAAGAAGCCCGCCGAGCTCCAGCGCCAGGTGGAGAACCTGGACCGCGCACCCGTGGCGGTCCTGACCGACCAGGGCGTCACCGTGAGCTGGCGCATGCTGGGCTTGGACAAGGACAGCATCGGCTTCCAGGTCCTGCGCGACGGCAAAAACATCACGCCCGAACCGATCCGCAACTCCACCATGTTCGTGGATCCTGCAGGTACAGCGCAGTCGAGCTACGTGATCAAAACCGTGGGCAACGGGCAGGGCCAGGACAAGCTGACCGAAGCCGTCACACCATTGGCGCAGAACTATCTGGCCATCAAGCTGGACAAGCCGGCCGATGGCGTAACGCCCGACGGCAAGCCGTATACCTACTCAGCCAACGACGCCACCGTGGCGGACCTCGACGGCGACGGCAAGTATGAGGTCATCCAGACATGGTCGCCATCCAATGCGAAGGACAACTCGCAGTCCGGTTACACGGGCAACGTCTACGTGGATGCCTACAAGCTGGACGGAACCAAGCTGTGGCGGATCGACCTGGGGCGCAACATCCGCGCCGGCGCACACTACACACAGGTCCTTGCATACGACTTCGACGGCGACGGCAAGGCTGAGGTCTCGTTCAAGACGGCGGACGGCACCACGGACGCGGCGGGAACAGTGATCGGCGACGCCAACGCCGACTACCGCAACAGCGCCGGCTACGTCCTGTCCGGCCCCGAGTTCCTCACCGTCTTCAAGGGCGAAACCGGAACGATCATGGATACCGTGGCTTACGAACCTGCCCGGGGTTCCGTTGCAGCCTGGGGAGACAATTACGGCAACCGCGTGGACCGCTTCCTCGCCGCAGCGGCCTATCTCGACGGCGAACACCCGTCGTTGATGTTCAGCCGCGGCTACTACACACGCACGGTGCTGGTGACCTACGACCTCGTCAACGGGAAACTCGTGAAGCGTTGGACCTTCGATTCCAACCAGGCAGGGGATGAGTACAAGGGGCAGGGCAACCACAATCTCTCCGTCGCCGACGTGGACCAGGACGGCAAGGATGAGTTCGTCTTCGGTTCGATGACCATTGACGACAATGGCCAGCCGCTCTACAACACCAAGCTCGGCCACGGCGACGCGATCCACACCGGGGACCTCGACCCGTCCAGGCCCGGGCTGGAGACGTTTGCCGTCCACGAAAGCATGGGCCAAAGCGGGAACCGTGGAGCCACCTTCCGGGATGCTGCCACTGGTGAAATTCTCTGGAGCATCCCTGCTGTCAAGGACACTGGCCGTGGCGCAGCGGGCGACATCGATCCCCGCTATGAAGGGGCCGAGGGCTGGGCTGTGGGTGGCTCAGCTGCTTGGGACTCGCCCGTTGGCCAGCTGAGGTCGGCCAAGGGTGAGTTGATCAGCGGGAACATTCCGGCCGCCAACTTCCTGGCGTGGTGGGACGGGGACCTGCTCCGCGAGATCGTTGACCACGATTACGATGCAACGGCCTCCCGTGGCGTCCCCACCATCAGCAAGTGGAACTGGGAGACCGAGACCAGCGACCGCCTCCTGACAGCTGAGGGTGCCCGCAGCAACAACACCACCAAGGGCAACCCGTCCATCCAGGCCGATATCCTGGGCGACTGGCGCGAGGAGATCGCCTGGCCGTCCACGGACAGCACCGAACTCCGGATCTACACCACCACGGCTCCCACCGAGGTTCGGCTGCGCACGCTGATGCATGACACCGTGTACCGCACGGCCGTTGCGCGTGAGAATGTGGCCTACAACCAGCCGCCGCACCCGAGCTTCTTCATTGGTGAGGGGATGCAGGCCCCGGCGGCGCCCGCCGTCGTCTACACCGGCGCCAAGAAGTAGCAGCCGTATGAAACATAAGAGCCGCCCGGGGTGGTCCCGGGCGGCTCTTATGTTTGGTCAGCTGCGGGGGCTACCTTTGGCCTGGGAGCCCGCCCAATGGTGGGATGAAGCCCGGCCCGCGGCCCTCATCGTCCTTCCGTTCCGCTGCGCTGCGGGTGTCGCTGTCAGCGGTCTCATCCGAATCGCCCTCGAGGTCCACCAAGCCGTTGGTTTGGTCGAACACGTGCGTTGCGGGATCAATCACGGGCGTTGAGTCCGGGGCGGCAGCGGCTCCCGTAGAAGCGGCGGTCCCGGATGCCGGCATCCCGGCTTCGGGTGCTTGCTTTTCGATGTACTCCTTGAATTTCTTCAAGTCTGACTCAGCCTGCCTTTCAACAACGTGCAACTTGTCCCCCAGGAATTCCAGGACTCCGTGAGGTTCGTATTCCAAGGACAGGTGCAGGGACGTCTGGCTGGGGCCGGCTTCCTTGAACTCCACCCAGCCTGCGTTCTTGACACCTTCGACGGCGGCCCACGCCACTGCCCGGTCAATGTCCTGCTGGACGATCCTGGCTTCCCACGTGCGGTGGACGCCTGCGATCTCGGCCACCCATTCAAGGCGGTCGTCGCCGAGCCGCGTCACCCGCTGCACGCCGCCCATGAAGTGCGGGAATTCCTCGAACCGTGTCCATTGGCTGTAGGCCGTACTGATCGGAACGTTGACCATGATTGTCTTGTTCACTTTCGTGGTCACTGTGTCCTCCTCCTGCTCAATCCGGTATTGATCAGCATGCTTACATTATCGGGCTTTTCGGAAAGGAAGAACAGGCCTTACTGCCGTCGGGGACGCGGCGCTAGGAGATTACCCGGCCGTTCTGGATCAGGTACTCGAGGTGCTCGGAAATGTCGGCAAGCACGGAGATATCGGCCACCGGATCCGCGTCCAGGACCAGCATGTCCGCGTCGGCGCCGGGCGCGACCACGCCCAGTTCACCTTCGCGCTCAAGCAGCAGCGCCGCCGTCGTGGTGGCTGAACGGATGGCGTCGATGGCGGGCTGGACCTTGCCCAACAGCCTGAACTGTTCGTTCTGGTGGCGGTGCATGCCGCCCAGAAGGTCGGATCCGAAGGCCATTTTCACGCCCGCTTGGTGGGCCCGGGAAATGGCTTCGAGTCCGCTGGTGAGCACGGAGTCCACTTTGGCCCACATTTCTTCGGTAAGTCCGAACTCCTTGCCCTCTTCCTTCAAGGCCCAGTAGGTCACAAGCGTGGGAACCAGGAAGGCATCCTTCTCCAGGAAGAGCCGCAGGCTTTCGTCGTCCAGGAGGTTGCCGTGTTCAATCGAACGTACGCCGGCTTCCAGCGCGCGGTTGATGGCCCGCGCTGTGTAGGCGTGGGCCGCGACATAGCGGTTGGCGGCCTCCGCCTCTTCCACTGCTGCCCGCATTTCCTCCATGGAATACTGCGTCGAGTCGATGCGGTCGGTGGGGGAGGAGACGCCGCCTGACGCCATGATCTTGATGTGGTGGGCGCCCTTGCGGATTTCGTCGCGGGCGGCGGCCCGGACTGCGTCAACACCGTCCGCTACGCGTCCGATGCCACAGCATCCGCGGCCGTTGGGGTCGTGGTCTTCGCCGGGCAAGCGCATGTCGCCGTGACCGCCGGTCTGGCTCAGCGCATGGCCGCAGAAGTGGATCTTCGGGCCTTCCAGCAGCCCCTCCTCCTGCGCCTGGGCCAACCCAAAATCCGCTCCGGACAGATCGCGCACAGTAGTAAATCCGCGCCGCAGCATCTCTCCCATGATCCTGGCCGTCTGCGCGTAGACGTACGACGCCGGTGTGTATGTCAGTGACCTGAAGTCGGCGCTCGATGCCACCACGTGTACGTGGGCATCGATGAGGCCCGGGATGACGAACTTCCCGGTGCCGTCAATGACTCGGGCGCCGTCAATGACCCGGGCGCCGGAAGGCGCCCCGGCATCCGGTCCCACACTGCTGATCTTTCCATCAACGCTCACGACGTCGGCAGTCGAGTAAGTGCCTGCGTCAACGTCCAGGACGCTTGCGTTGCGGATGACGAGGACCGTGGTTTCAAGGGTGGTGCTCATGTTAAACGGTGTCCTTCCCGGGGACTGCAGGGACTTCGGGTGCTTCGGGTACTTCGGTGGGATGGGCTTCAAAGGCTTGGACCAGCGCGGGCAGGTTCGCGTTGATGACCTCGACGGCGGTGTCCACACTTTGCTGCGTGTACTTGCCTTCCGCGTCAAGGAGCGCCAGGACGCCAACAACATTGCTGTGGGGGTCCAGGACCGGCACGTTGATCACGGCTCCGCAGCCGAGTTGCTGGATAAGGTCGGAATCCGTAAAGACTTCGCGGAGTGCTGCCAGGTCGGGGGCCAGGAACGGTTTCTTGTCTTCGATGACCGTTCCAAGCCAGCCGGGGGATATCTCAACGGTCTTCTCTCCGCCAACCGGGTATTGCGCGGGATGGCTGGTGAACAGTCGTTTCAGTCCGGAACGTTGGGGGATCCACTGCAGTGCGGTGAAGAGGATAGCTCCCGGATCCTGTTGCAGGGAGGCGAAGGCCTGCTGGAAAGTGCTGTCAGTGTTCATGGTGTTTCCGCTCATTTGCTCACTGTTCCTGCCGCTGCCGGGTCATGTTCGGCGCGGGCGTTGATGTCCTCAAGCGACTTGCCCGCAGTGGAGGCGCCGAAGATCACGACGCCAAGGACGCCGATGGTCAGCACCACCGTGGTCATGGTGAACACCCCGCCGAAACCGAGGGAGGCGGCGAAGATTCCGATGATGGATGGGGCCAGGATGCTGCCGACGCGGCCCACGGCACTGGCAAGGCCAACGCCCGTGGCGCGCATCCAGGTGGGGAAAAGCTCCGGCGTGTAGGCGTAAACACCTGCGTAGGTGCCGTTCAGGAAGAAGGACAACGTTGCGGCAGCCACCAGTATCATGCCGGAATCGTTGGACTGGCTCAGCCAGAAAGCGCTGATGGCCGATCCCGCCAGGTAAAGGGCGATGGTGTTCTTGCGGTCAATACGGTCACACAGCCAGGCGGCCGAGAAGTAGCCGGGAATCTGTGCCAGGTAAATGAGGATGGAGAATTCGAAGCTCTTGGTGACTGTAATGCCACGGCCTACCAGCAAGGTGGGGATCCAGGAGAAGAAGCCGTAGTACGAGAATGTGATGACGAACCAGATCAGCCAGATGACGGCGGTCCGGCGGCGCATTGCCTTGGACCACATGAACTTCAGGGCATTCCAGACACTGATCTTTTGCTCATGCTTGGTGATCTCTTCTTCTGCGGACGGCAAGGGGGCCAGGGGCTTCCCGGTCGCTTTCACGACGCTCTGCTCAAATCGATCCACCACAGCGGTTGCCTCTGCGATGCGCCCGCGGCTGATGAGAAAGCGTGGGGATTCGGGCAGTCCGCGACGCCACCACAGCAGGAGGAGGATGGGAACGGCAGTGATGACCTGCGCCCAGCGCCAGCCGTCCTCGCCCATCGGAACCACGAATCGGCCGATCAGTGCCGCAGCCACGAAACCAAAGGAGAAGAAGCCGGCCAGGGTTCCAATGAACCAACCACGGCGTTTCGGCGGAATGAACTCGGAGAGGAAGGGGGCGATGATCACGCTTTCGGCGCCGGCGCCCAATCCTGCAAAGATCCGTGCAATCAGGAAGACTTCGAAGTTGGGGGCCATGGCGGCAATTATCGACATGAGGCAGTAGAAGGCGAGAGCCCACAGCATGACCTTCTTGCGGCCGAAGCGGTCACCCATCCAACCGGCCAGGATTGCGCCGAAGAAGAAGCCGAACGGGGCCGCGGAGCCAACCAATCCGAGGCTGGCGGTGCTGAGGCCCCACAGTTCCTGGATGCGCGGGAGCAGGAACGCGACCACTGCACCGTCCATGCCGTCGAATGAGTAGCCGAGGCCTCCGATGAGGAGAAGCTTGTAGTGTGGTCGACTGAGAGCCAGACGATCCAGGCGTGCTGTGAGAGACATGGTGATTCCTGCCAAAGTGGGCCAAGTTGTACATTTTTAGGAATATGCACGGATCTGTGCAGAAGTGATGTATCGAAGTTACGGCCAAAGTGTGAGGTAGGTCAATAGGTGGAAGAAGATTTCGACTCGTCAACGTTGACCGAGTGGCTGGACAGCCGTGTCCAGGGGCGGAAGCTCGCTGCGCGCCAACTGCAGGTCATTGGCATCCTCCGATCCCAGCCGCGGCTTGCGTCCTACGGTTCGGTCAGTGACATCGCCGGGGCTGCCGCGTCGAACGCCTCCACAGTGACCAGAACCGCACAGACACTGGGATTCAAGGGGTGGGCAGACTTTCAATTTGAGCTGCGCTCACGGTTCCTGGCGTCCCTCAGCGCAGTGGAAGTTGCCGCCGAGCACAATGGCCACATCAACAGTCCGGCACAGGCAGCAGTGTCCACGGACCGGGCCAATTTGGCCCACTTTGAGCGAACCCTGGATGCCAACACCCTTCATGACATTGCGCAGGCGATTGCGGGTGCAAGGCAAACATTCATCGTTGCAGCAGGCAGTTACGCGATCCCGGGCAAGGCGTTGGAGCACAACGCCATAATCGCCGGCTACAACGTCCGGCTCCTCGACGCCGACGTCGCCGCCCTGACCAACGCCATTGCACGGCTTGGTGCAGAAGACCTTGTCATTGCGATCAGCCTCTGGAGGGTCTACGACAGCACCATGCGTGCGGTCGAGATCGCGCACAACCTTGGCACCCCCATCGCCTCCATCACGGACAGCGCAGGATCACCAGTGGCCGTGCATGCTGACCACCGGATCGTGGTGCCCACAGAAGGTGCGGGCTTCTTCCCCTCCCTGACAGGTGCCGTGTCCGCGGTCCAGGCGATCGCCGTCGAACTCGCTTCCCTGGACCGTGAGCGGTCCAACCAGAACATCGCAGCTTCGGAGCGGACCTGGGACCAGATGCGGATCATGCATCCACGGTCCAGCTCCTAGCCAAGCCGTTTCCCAGCAAAAAGATGACGACGACGGCGGGTGTCTCCCGCCGTCGTCGTCGTATGGTTAAGTCCCGGCCGCCTCTCGAAACGGACCAGTGTCATGGCGCGACTGATCATCATGGGCCCTCCGGGTTCCGGCAAAGGCACGCAAGCCGAGCACCTTGCGCGGCATTTCGGGATTCCCGCCATCTCCACGGGGGATCTGTTCCGCGCCCACGTCCGGGACAAAACAGAACTGGGGCTTGAAGCCGGCGGGTTCATGGACCGGGGTGAGTTCGTGCCGGACTACGTCACCTCGGACATGCTCAAGCAGCGCATGGAGGAACCCGATGCTGCCGACGGTTTCCTGTTGGATGGGTACCCCCGGACGGTCGTTCAGATCGGCGCCCTGGACGAGATGCTTGCAACCCGTGGCCAGCAGTTGGAAGTAGTCCTGGCACTCACGGCCTCGGACAGCGAGCTGCTGGCCCGGATGCTCCGCCGTGCTCACGAGCAGGGCCGCAGCGATGATACCGAAGCTGTGATCCAACGTCGGTTGGAGCTGTACCGGGAAGAAACCCAGCCGGTTCTGACGGCGTACACGAAGCGCGGGATTCTGTTGACCGTGGAGGGGACCGGTGAGCGGGAGACCATTACGCAGGCTGCAATTGCCGCCGTCGAAAGGGCGCTGCTGGCTTAACCTGGCGGTGCTCAGCCGCCATGCTTGGAATGCTCACCCAGACGGTGCCATGACCGGTTGTGGTAGACCAGGGCGTCGCCGGGTTCGCCCGGTTGGACGTCACGCATCACGCGGGACTCCAGGGCGTGAACGGCGATGATTGTGGACGTCCCAACCTCCATGCGATTGATGACGGCGCAGCGCACCCAGGCCCGGACGTCGTCATAAACCGCTTCGCCGGTTGCGAGTCTCGACCAGGGGTGGGTCTGGTCGAAGCGGTCGGCGCCGGGGGTCGCTCCAAGCTTCGCCAAGTCGACGTCGTGCGCGTCCAGCAGGTGCACCACGACGGTTTCGGCGCGTGAGAGCACCTTGGACGCAGAGGACAGTGCCGAGACCGAGAAAATCAGCAACGGAGGTTCCGCGCTCACTGACACGACCGACGATACCGTCAGCGCCACCGGTCCTTCGCCGGCATCAGCCGTGATGACGGCGACACCGCCCGGGTGGCCACGGAACAGTGCTTTGAATTCGTCGGCCGAGAGAGAGGACGGGAAGCTTTGCTTCGGAGCCTCGAGCCAGGTTTCCGTGGGGTAGGCGTGAAACATGGTTATGACACCCTGGGGGCGGAGCCGGCGAGTTCCTCGCGAACAATGTTCGTCCCCGCGCTGAGAGCACTCAGCTTGGCCAGTGCGACGTCGCGGGGGAACGGTGCCATGCCGCAGTTGGAGCTGGGGATGAGCTTGTCCGCGTCCACGAACTGCAGGGCCTTGCGGAGGGTGTCGGCGACTTCCTCCGGGGTTTCGATGGTCTCGCTTGCGACGTCGATTGCCCCGAGCATGACTTTCTTGCCGCGGAGGAGCTCGATGAGGTCCATGGGCACGTGGGAGTTCTGGGATTCCAGCGAGACGATGTCGATGCTGGAGCTCTGCAGCAGCGGGAACGTTTCCTCGTACTGCCGCCACTGTGAGCCGAGCGTGGCCTTCCAGTCAGTATTCGCCTTGATTCCGTAGCCGTAACAGATATGCACAGCGGTCTCCACGCGCAGTCCCTCTGCCGCTCTCTCAAGCGCAGCCACGCCCCAGTCCTTGACCTCATCGAGGAAGACGTTGAACGCGGGCTCGTCGAACTGGATGATGTCCACCCCGGCCGCCTCCAGCTCTTTCGCCTCCTCGTTCAGGATCGTGGCGAACTCCCAGGCAAGCTTCTCGCGGCTCTTGTAGTGGTCATCGTAGAGGGTGTCCACCATGGTCATGGGGCCGGGAAGAGTCCATTTGATCGGCCGGTCGGTGGTTGCACGGAGGAACTTGGCGTCTTCGACGAATACCGGCCGCTCGCGGCGAACCGCTCCGACGACGGTCGGTACACTCGCGTCGTAACGATCGCGGATGCGCACGGTCTTTCGCTGTTCAAAGTCCACCCCGCTGAGATGCTCGATGAACGTAGTGACGAAGTGCTGGCGGGTTTGCTCGCCGTCGCTGACGATGTCGATGCCGCGTCGGCTCTGTTCGTGGATGGCGATGCGCAGGGCATCCTGCTTGCCTTCGAGCAGCGCATCTCCCTCCAGTTTCCAGGGGGACCAAAGAGTCTCAGGCTGTGCGAGCCACGATGGTTTCGGCAGGCTTCCGACGACGGTGGTGGGCAAGAGTGTGTTCATGATTGACGATTCTCCGGGGGTCAGTTGACGAGAGCGGGGTATTTGGCGGTCCACCGGTCCAGCAGGTCCTTGTGGGGCGTGATGAAGTGTTCCTCCGTGTACTTCGCCTGCTTGATCGCGAGCTGACTGCGCTCGACGCGGTCGTAAGCGATCTGGGTCCGCGAGTAATCCTGCTCTCCCAGGCTCGGCTGGTAGATGGCGGCGGCGGCGGAGTTCGCGTTGTAGACCTCCGGGCGGTAGATCTTCTGGAACGTCTCCATGGTGCTGATCGTGCCGATGAGCTGCAGGTTGGAGTAGTCGTTGAGCAGGTCGCCGCGGAAATAGAAGGCGAGCGGGGCGACGCTGCCACGTGGCATGAAGTAGCGGACCTGCAGCCCCATCTTTGCGAAGTACGCGTCCGTCAGCGAGAACTCGTCCTGCTGGTACTCGACGCCCAGGACCGGGTGATGGTTATCGGTTCGCCGGTACGTCTTGCTAGTGGAGACGCTGATGCACACCACTGGGGGCTGCGGGAAGCGTTCCTGGCATGCCGGGGAATCGAGGAATTGCTGGAACAGCTTGCCGTGAAGATCGCCGAAGTCCTCGGGAACGGTGGGTTTGCCTGAGTCGCCTGCGGCCGCCGGCAGTACTACGCTGAAGTCGAAGTCACGGACGTAGGAGGAGAAGTTGTTTCCCACGATCCCTTGGTGGCGGACCCCGTTCAGCTGGTCGACGATCTGGATGTCGAGAACCTCGAACAGCGGGAACTGCTGGTCCGTGCCTTCCGCGGTGAACTCTATCTGCACAGAGACGATCTCAAGCTCGAGCGTGTAACGGTCCCGGTCCGGGTTGTCCCAGCATGCCAGATCGTTGAAACGGCGCCGAATCATGGTCAGGGCGTTGCGGAGGTTCTCCTGGCGGTGCTCGCCCCGTGCCAGGTTGGCGAAATTCGTTGTGATCCGCGAGCCTTCGGACGGGGAGTAGTCCTCGTCGAAGGGGGTGGTGGTGATGCTGAAGGTGAAGTCGTCTGCCATGTGATGCCAATCCGTTGATGGGCCGGAGACGGCCTTTCAGAAGGGGATGTATCCATGGTGCAGCTTTTCGATGGGTATCAGGTAACTGCTGGTTACTATGCATACATATAGAATCTTCCTATGCCTCAGATTTCGAGCGGATTGACCTTGCAGCAGCTCCGTTACTTCATAGAAGTTGCAGCCGAGGGGTCGATCTCCGCGGCCGCCGATCTTCTCTACGTAGCGCAGCCGACCATGTCCGCCGCGATGAAGGATCTTGAGGCGCGGGTTGGCCGTGCGCTCCTGCTTCGCTCCGCCCGCGGGGTCACCCTCACCGCCGACGGGGTGGAGTTCCTCGGCTACGCGAGGCAGGTGGTGGAGCAGTTTGCTCTCCTCGAGCAGCGCTATCTTGGCAGGCCACCGCGGCGGCGACTGCTCGGGGTGTCAACCCAGCACTACTCGTTCGCGGTGGATGCCTTCGTCCGGATGGTCAAGGCCACTGATGTGGCCGAATACGAGTTCTCCCTGCGTGAGTCCCGCACCTGGGACATCATCGAGGATGTCCGGACTCTCCGCAGCGAGGTAGGCATCCTCTACCGGAACGATTTCAACCGGAAGGTCATCGACAAGCTGCTCCGGGAATCCGGGCTCGCGTTCACTCCTCTCTTCCTCGCCGATCCACACATTTTCATTTCACGGAAGAACCCGCTCGCCTCAAAAGAGCGTGCGACTCTTGATGATCTCGCCGGCTTGCCGCGCCTTACCTTCGATCAAGGTGCGAACAACTCTTTCTACTTCGCCGAGGAGATTCTCTCCACCCTGTCCAGCAAGCAGGAGATCCGGGTCTCCGACCGTGCCACGATCTTCAACCTCATGATCGGGCTCCACGGCTACACGATCTCGACGGGCATTATCAGCGGGCAACTCGACCCGGAGATCGTGGCCATCCCGCTCGACGTTGACGAACGCATCGAGATCGGCTGGATCGGCCATGCCGCGATTCCGCTCACCGACCAGGCGCAGCGCTACCTCGGGGAATTGCGGACCGTCGTCGCTGAGTTCGGCGTAGCGCTGATCGACTGACTGCAGTTGCGCGGGCGGGTCTTCACTCCTTCAGTGATTGGACGTAGTCGCCCGCCTAGCCCGTTACGGCCGGAAGTTCCGCGCTCAAGGCGCGAAGGTAGGCAGCGAAACCCTCCGGTGCGCGGGCGTGGGTCCGCCCGGAGGTCAGGACGCGGATGGTGTCCGTCGCCACCACCTGGAATCCGCGGCTGCGCAGGCGTTCCACCAGGACCCTGTCCTCGTGCGCCCGCAACCGCGGGAAACCGCCCACGGCAAAATAGGCGGAGCCGCGGACGCCAAAGTTCGCCCCATGGATGTACTGATGGTCCTCGCGGAACGGGTGGAGTTCCAGCCAGCGCCGCAGCACTGCGGGGTCAACATCGTTGGGGTCGGGCTCCACGGAACCCAGGATGGCATCCGCTCCGTTCTCAGCGAGCTCCACCTGACGGACAAGCCAGTTCTCCGGCACCGCGGAGTCCGCGTCGGTGTTGGCGAGCCAGAGGTCGCCGGCGTTGATGGGGCGCCGTGCGGCCAGAGCGCTGCGGAAGCCAAAACCGCGACTGGCGCCGGTGCTCCGCAACGCCACTTCGACCAGGGAAAAGCGGGGATCGCCGGCTACGTACGCGGCGGTGATGTCCGCTGAGCGGTCGGTGCAACTGTCCAGGACCACCGTAATGTGGAGTCGGATGTCCGGGCGTGCCCTGTCGAGCACGTCGGCGGCTGTCCGAAGAGCTGACAGCGCGTGGCCGATGTGCTGGTCCTCGTTGTGGGCGGGCATGACCACTGCCACATCCCGTATGCGTTGCGGCACCGGATCCGTCATGTCGCCCCGCCCGGGGCCACGAGAATTTCCAGCATGAAGTCCTTCTCGCGGTAAAGCCCGTGTGTGGGCCACTCCAGCTGGGTGCGGGCCATCGCATGGACGGCTTCCGCATCGAGCTGCCAGCCCGATATCGGATGCCGCCAGTGGCACAGGAGCAGGGTCCCGCCGGGGAGGGTGGAGGCCTGGATCCTGGCCAGGAGCTCCGTTAGCTCCTCCGGGGAAAGGTAGTAGCCGGTCTCGGACAACACCACCAGATCGAACGTGCCTTCAGGCCACTCATGCGGCATGGTGAGGTGCCTGGCCTCCGCTGACGGATACCCGGAAAGCCGCTTACCGGCCTCCGCGAGTGCCGTGCTGCTGGCGTCCACGCCCAGGAACGTTCCGCAGCGCTTGGCGAGCTCTTCGCTGAGCGTGCCAATTGAGCAGCCCAGCTCCAGTCCTGATTCGTAGGATTCCCGGGGGAGTGCAGCCAGGGTCATGGCCCGCTTGCGGCGTTCGTACCAGCTGGTGGTGTAGCTCCAGGGATCCTCTTCGCGGGAGTGGACCTCGTCGAAGATCCGCTCCGCATCCTTGGCGCTGTTGTTTCCAGCCGTTGAGGGGTGCCAGGCGAAGGTTTCCCACGGTCTCTGGAAGTGTTCCAGGAATGTTCCGGAGAGCAGTGTCTCGTCGCCCGGCTCCCCGGAGAGTGGTTCCGTTTGTGAGGCGTGGGCCCGCATCGCAGCAGCTTTGGCCTCCTGCTCCGACTCTTCGAGCGGGACCCGCACCCACGTTTGCCAGGTTTCATGGTCCGGCCCTGCCCAGAGCCAGTACCAGATGGGGTACTCCAACAAACCGTGGCCGCCGTTGTCGGCGAGCTCCGCCGCCGTGGAGCCCAGGACGTCGTGGTCGGTGTGCCCGTCGGATCGGAGCGGGGCAACGATCGTCACGTTCTCCGCTGGACGCCCTGAAGCTGCGATGGCCTCCCGGACCGCGTCCGCGATCCTGTCTGCGTTGGCTGCCAGCTTGCCGTCAGGCAGTTCCAGGAACTGCCAGCTCGCGCCCGGAGCCAGCCCCGACACAGCCGCGTCGAACTCTGTGAGCCTGAGGGCGGCAAGCTGTTCCGGCGTCGTCGTTGGCGATTCCGGGTGGGACGCTTCGCCGGCGGTGCAGAGCAGGACTTTGATGTCTGCGCCTGCTGCGTGAAGTTTTGCGAGAAATCCGCCGGCGCCCAAGGACTCGTCATCCGGGTGCGCGGCGAGGACCACGAAGGTCATGCCGGCGAGTTCGTCCTTGCCCAGGGGAAGTTCGGGCAAGGCGGCCAGGCCGCTGGCCAACCAGTCCGACTCGGCCGTGCCGGTGTCCGCGTGCGTGAACGTCACCAACTGCGATCCCCTTTCAAGGCCAGGGCGCCCAACTGGGCATCGTCCCGCATGGCGTGGTGTTGCCTGACGTACAACGACAGGTCTGCCATGCGCTTTCCATACGCTTCGTCGAACGCCAACGGGGCGGGGCCCAGGTTCTGCGTCACCAGGGATTGGATGCGTTCGACGGCGGCGGCAGCAGTTCCGCGGACACGCAAGGCGTCGCTCCAAGGGCTCTGACCCTCGGAATCCGAATCCTCCAGCGGCCCGGCGTCGATCCGTTCCGCGCTCTGGGCGAGATGGCTGGTGGCTGTGCTGATGGTGCGGTCGATCTCTCCCAAAGTGGCCAGTGCGATCTGGTCAGGTTCACGGCCGTTGTTGGAGGCCTTGCTCAGCGCCGTGGCGTAGTCCCGGGCCACGGCCACCGCACCGCCCAGCCAGCACGCGGCAACTCCCATCCCGCCCCACGCGAAGCCGGGCCGGGAGAAATACCAGCCTTCATCGCCCACCGGGGTGGCCGGAACGTTGACGAAATGGACCGTGCCGCTCGGGATCTCCTGCAGTCCCCGGGCGGTCCATGCCGGTGTTTCCGCACTCACGCCGGGGTCCTTCAGGTTCACCGCGAAGGCCGCCCTGCCGCCGTCGTCGGGAAGATGCGCGGTGATCACGGCGCCGTCCAGCTGTTGGGCCAGGGAGCACCACGGCTTTGATCCGTGGAGGACGTAGCTGCCGTTTGCGGTGCGCTTGGCTTCGAGCTTCATGCCGGGCCCCTCCGCCGCGAACACTCCCCAGGTGCCTGTCGTGTCGGTTCCGTTCCCGGCCTGGGCCAGGATCGCGAGGGCGTCCAGGTGGGGTTCCAGCACTCGCCCGGCTGCGACATCCACGGCCGTCACGGACGCCAGGAGTTCCCAGAGTTTGGCTGTGCTGCCTTCGCCGGGCATGGGAGCTGTCTGTCCGAGTTCCGCGGCGATGGCGAGCAGGGCCGGGACGTCGCCCACGGCTGAGTTGATCTTTTCCAGAGCCGGCTCGAGGGCTTGGAGCTGTACTGGTGCGGAGCTGATGCGTACGGGCTGGGGGTCGGGTGCGCTCATGGACCAAGCCTATTCTAAGCAGCCTTAGTTTTGGTGCGTCGGGAAAGGGGGCCGCAGCGTGAGGTTCCCGCCTCGAGTGCCATCGGCCCGGACCTCCAACGCGCGCCACCCCCATCAAAGTTCCCATGGGTCCCAACATGAAGCGCATCTTCACAGCTTTTGTCACGCTTGTCACATCTTGGTGTCATTAACCGTGACAGGTTCCGTAGCTTGGAAGGGTCAGCACATTCCGAGCCAGGAGAACCCCATGCCACAGCCCAACGAATCCGCCACCGTCCCCACCGACTCCCACAGCCCGCCGGGCACCAGTCCCACCAAGAGAAGCATCCTCAGCAACCTCGGCGCAGATCTTCCGGCCTCTCTCGTGGTCTTCCTCGTAGCTCTTCCGCTTTCCCTCGGCATCGCCGCCGCCTCCGGAGCGCCCATCATGGCCGGCCTCATTGCCGCAGCCATCGGCGGAATTGTCGCAGGCAGCCTCGGCGGCTCCCCACTGCAGGTGAGCGGCCCCGCCGCCGGACTGACCGTCGTCGTCGCCGGTCTTGTTGCCGAATTCGGCTGGCAGGTGACCTGCGCAATCACCGCTGCCGCCGGCGTCGTACAGCTGCTCATGGGTGTCAGCCGCATTGGCCGGGCCGCGCTGGCAGTGTCGCCAGTGGTGGTCAAGGCGATGCTTGCGGGCATCGGAATCACCATTATTCTGCAGCAGCTCCATGTGCTCCTCGGCGGGCAGGCCGCGGGCTCCGCCGTCGAAAACCTCACCGCGCTTCCAGCCGCAGTCACCAACGTTGAGCTGCACTCGGCACTGCTGGGACTGGCCGTCGTCGCGATTCTGCTGACGTGGAAGTTCCTCCCCGCAGCGGTGCGGAAAGTACCGGGGCCCCTGGCCGCCGTCGTTGCTGTCACCGCGCTGTCCGTAGCGGTGGCGCCGGGCGTTGAGCGCATCAGCTTCAGTGGTTCGATTTTCGACGCCGTCGCACTCCCCAGCCTGCCCGACGGCAACTGGCGTGCCGCCGCCATGGCCGTGATCACGGTGGCCCTCATTGCCAGCATCGAATCGCTGCTGTCAGCCGTCGCCGTGGACAAAATGCACGGCGGAATCCGGACGAACCTCAACCGCGAACTCGTCGGTCAAGGCTCGGCGAACATGGTGTCCGGCATGCTCGGTGGGCTGCCGGTAACAGGCGTTATCGTCCGGAGCGCCACCAACGTCGAAGCCGGTGCGAAAAGCCGGACCTCCGCCATCCTGCATGGCGTTTGGGTTCTGGTCTTCTCGGCCTTGTTCGCCGGTCTGATCCAACTGATCCCGCTGTCCGTCCTGGCCGGCCTGCTGTTGGTGATCGGCGCCAAACTCATCAAAGTGGCCGACATCCGTACCAGCCTTCGCACTGGAGACCTCCTGGTCTATGCCGTCACGCTGGTGTGCGTCGTGGCGCTCAACCTGCTGGAGGGTGTCATCATCGGGCTGGCCCTCGCCGCCCTGTGCGTGCTGTGGCGGGTTCTCCGGGCCCAGATCCAGGCGCACGCCCCGGCGGGAACCGGACTTCCCTGGCGCGTGACCATCGCCGGCTCGTGCAGCTTCTTCGCGCTGCCCCGGCTCAACCGCGTCCTGCACTCTGTGCCCGAAGGCCAGGACGCCGTGGTGGAACTGAACGCCGACTACCTGGACCACGCTTTCCGCGAAGCACTGGTGGCGTGGGAGAAGCAGCAGAGCAACGGCGGCGCGGCCGTGGTGGTGGAAGAACACGGGACCACCGCTTTCAGCGATGCCGAGGACAACTCCCCGCAGCGCCAGGAACCGCGCGAGTTTCCGCTGCCGCCGCGCACTTCGTGGCAGGCCGCCGATGCCGCCCAAAGGAACGACGACGGCGACCCTCACCCGCCGCTGCGCTCCATCCTCCTGGGCATCGACAAATACCATCGCCGCCACGCAGACAAGGTCCGGCCCCTGGTCCAGGACCTCACCGAAAGCCAGAACCCCGACACCCTGTTCGTGGCATGCGTTGATTCGCGGGTGAATCCGAACCTGATCACCAGCAGTGGTCCCGGTGATCTCCTCACCCTGAGGAACATCGGCAACGTGGTGTGCAGCGACGATCATGATGCCTCCATTGACTCAACGCTGGCCTTCGCTGTGAAGGCCTTGTCCGTGGACTCGATCGTTGTCTGCGGCCACTCCAATTGCGGAGCCATGAAAGCTGTGATCGCTGACGCGGAAGGATCAGCCGCTGGTCTGGGACGTGGGTTCGATGCCTGGCTCGAGCATGCCCGACCCAGCTATCAGGCACTCCTGGCGGGACATCCCGTGGCCCGTGCCGCTGAAGCAGAAGGTTTCAGCCGCCTGGATCAGCTGAGCATGGTGAATGTGGCGATGCAGTTGGGAAAGCTGACGGAGCATCCCGTCACCGGTCCGGCCTTGGCATCGGGCACAGTGCAGGCGACTGGTCTGTTCTACGACATCTGCACAGCCCGGGTGGTCCTGGTCACCCCGGAAGGCATTGAGCAGTTGGACCCGAGCATGGCCGTCCGCTAAATCCTTGTGGTGTACCGCCGCCACCTACTTTCGATCCCACACTGCCCCGACACTCCGCACACTCCGCGGCGTGTCGGGGCAGTTTCAATTTCGAAGTAGGTGGTGGCGGTACGGCATGTTGGTTTCGACGACGTCGCCCTGGGTACGGATTAAGCACCGCCAGGTGGGGAATACTGGACGGAGAACCACGAATTCCGGCAGACCAGGGCTGCCGTTCGAGGAGGTGGCGGACACTATGAGTGCCGGGAACAACGCTTTCAGGCGGAAGCTGGAGCGCGGGGCCGAACTTCGGGCCGTCCGTGGCTGGGGCGGCAATGCGGAGGAAGACGCGGAGATCGAAGCCGCCGATGCCGAAGAACGCGAGAAGCGCCGGAAGGTGGATGATGCCGCCCGCGTCGAATACCTGATCCGCGACGCCATGAACCAAGGGAAGTTCGACAACCTGAAGTACGCGGGAAAACCGATCCCCGGGCTCGGTGAGCACTACGATCCCGACTGGTGGGTCAAGGGACTCATCCAGCGCGAGCGGCTGAGCGGGATCGGCCCTCCTGCCATTTTGCTGCGGATCGAAGACGCCGAACTGGACGCGAAGCTTGATCAGCAATACACGGAGAAACAAGTCCGGGACATCCTCGAGGACTTCAACAAACGCGTGATCGAGGCCCGTCGGCAGCTTCAAGGCGGCCCGCCGGTCATCACGAAACTCAGGGATGTGGACGCCGAACTCGAACAGTGGCGGCAGCGGCGCGCGGCGGCCTCCCCGCCGGAACCGGAACCGCAGGCGCCGGCCAAGCGGACCTTTTGGCAGCGCCTCTGGAACGGCACCGGCTAACCCAACCGGGTAGCAGTTGACGTCGTTCTCAGCGCTCAAAACGGCCTGAACTGCTACCTGCTTGGGCGGTGCGCACACAACAGCAGCCGACGGCGGAACCCGGGTACCGCCGTCGGCTGCTGTTTGATGGTGGTGCCGTTATGCGAAGCTGTCTTCCTTGGCTTCCGGAGTGGCCGCGGCGGGCTTGCCCTTGAGCAGCGCAGACAGGTGCGCCTGCTGCTGGCGGAAGTGGCCGTGGGCGGTGAGACCGAACTCGTAGGCGGACTCGGCGTGCTGGGTAAGGTCGACGCCGGTGATTTCATGCTCGCGGGGAACGCGGAAGCCGATGGTCTTGTGGATGATCCGGCCAATGACCAAGGTACCCACTCCGGACAGGGCAATGGTGATCAGAACAGCCACGATCTGCGCGATCAGCTGCTGCGGGCCACCGCCGTACAGGAGCCCACCTGCCACGCCATCCTGCGGGAAAGCGATAAAGCCCAGGGAAAGAGTTCCGATGACACCTGCACCGAAGTGCACCCCTACAACGTCAAGGGAATCGTCGAAACCGAACTTGTACTTCAGGTCAACGAACACAGCGCAGGCAGCGCCGGCCACGAGGCCCAAGCCAACAGCGGCGAGCGGGCTGATGTTGGCGCAGGAGGGCGTGATCGCAACCAGGCCAGCCACCACACCGGACGCTGCGCCCAGGGAAGTGGGGTGCCCGTGACGGATCTTCTCCACCACCAGCCAGCTCAGCATCGCGGCGGCAGGAGTGACCAATGTGTTGACCCAGATCAGGCCGGCCTGCTCGGCGGTGGTTGCCGCGCCGCCATTGAAACCGAACCAGCCGAACCAAAGAATTGCTGCGCCGATCATGATGAACGGAACGTTGTGGGGACGGTGGTTGGGGTCCTTGGCGAATCCGTGGCGCTTTCCCACGATCAATGCGAGGACGAAAGCGGCAGTTCCCGAGCTGACCTCCACCACGGCGCCGCCGGCGAAGTCGATGACCTGGCCGAAGACTTCCGTCACGGCCCCACCGGCGCTCATCAGGCCGCCACCCCACACCATGTACGCCAAGGGGCAGTAGACAACCGTAATCCAGATGGGCACGAACAATGCCCAGGCGCCGAACTTGGCCCGGTCGGCAATGGCGCCGCTGATGAGGGCAACAGTGATGATGGCGAACGTTGCCGCGAAGGTGGCCTTGATGAGATCGGGCGTGCCCACCAGATCCTGCAGGCCGAAGTGTGCGAAGGGATTGCCGAACAGGCCCAGGAAGCCGTCGCCGGTGGTCATCGAGTAGCCCCACAGGACCCACACCACGCCCACGATCCCTGCGGAGATGAAGCTCATCATGATCATGTTCAGTGCTGCCTTGGCGCGGGTCATGCCGCCGTAGAACAGGCCGAGGCCAGGAGTCATGAAGAGCACCATTGCCGCCGACAACATCATCCAGACGTTCTGCGCAGAGATCTCCACCTGCGTTCCCTTCTTTCAAGCCTGTCCGAAACGAGCCGTGATTCATCCGGCTCCCGTAAGCCCCCCGATCAATATTCGGTGAGCTATGTTTCCGACTCAGAAGAGCTAAGTTGCGGGTAAGTTACAGAAATCTCCCGTTCGTGAAGATCAGGTCACTGGCATGTTTCGGGAATGTTAACGGCGCTTCTCCCGGGGTCCGGCCGGGTAGCCGCCCCGCCTGCTGGCGATGATGATGACCAGGGCGATCGCCGTGGGCACTGCCGCCGCCAGCGGTACAAGTTGGGCGCCCACGGTGGTCAGGGCGAGGGCTCCGTAAACGGCCCCGAGCGCGATCCCCAGTTGGATGGTCACCACCGTGAGGCCGTTGGCAGCGTCCTTGTGCTCGCCACCCGCGCGGAGAATCGCCGCCTGGTTGTAGATGCCTACCGCGCCGAATGCGATACCCCACAGCGTCATGAGGCCGAACGCCCCCACCCAGGTGCCGCCCAGCGCCGGCAGCAGGGCGAACGTGAGGGTCAGGAGCCCGACGGCGGCAATCACCGATGCGCGTGGACGGGAGTCAGCGGTCATGCCGGCAATCCAAATGCCCACGAGGCTCGCGATTCCAACCACGGAGAGGGAGATGCTGGTGGCGGATTCCGGCAGCCCGGATGCCAGCAGGAACGGCGCCACGTAGGTGAACAGGGTGAAGTGGGCCAGAAGCAGCAGGGGCCAGGCGATAGCCACCGCGATGACTCCCGGCAATTTCATGGCCGCACGCAGGGATGGAGTCTTCTGGCTGGCGTTGTCGTGGGCGCCCGGAAGGAGCCAGAAGGCCAACCCGGCCAACAGCACGCCCACGCCCGCAAGAACCAGGAAGGAAGCACGCCAGGACATCAGCGATCCCATGAGCGTACCGATCGGAGCCCCCACGGCCAGCGCGATGCTGTTGCCGCTGAACACCACAGCCATGGCTTTGCCCACGGAGTGTGCCGGAACGATCCGTGCAACATAGGGCGCCATGCTGGACCACAGCATGCCGTGCGCGATCCCGCCAAGGAGCCTGGCCCCAATGGCGCAGCCCAATGCAGGGCTCAACGCCAGCAGGACATTGCTGAGAGCGAAGGCCAGAACGGTGGCGATCAGCAGCGTCTTCCGGGGAACCCGGCCGGCCAGGAACCGGGATAGCGGGAGGGCCGTGAAAACGATGATCGCTGCATAGACTGCGGTCAGTGAACCCACCGCAGACTCGTCCACTCCCAGATCACGGCTGATTTGTGGGAGCAGACCCGAGGGCAGGAGTTCTGTGGTCACAGCGGTGAAGCCAGCAGCAGCAAGAACCAGGAGGCCGCCCCAAGGGATCCTGGTGGGGCGGTGGCTCACTGACGGGTCCTGTGGCGTAACCACGCCCGGTCCGGTGGCGTGGTGGGCGTCAGCCACGGCAGGGTCCTGCGTCAAAAATGTCTCCTCCGGGATTAGTCGCGATTGGGGGCGTTAGCGCGAACAATCACAACGCTACGCAATGAAGTCCCGCGGAGGGAGTGTCTGTCAGTCCTACCCATTCACTTGGAAAGTGACGGCGTGCTCACGCAGACTGGGCCTGTGAAGCCGTTCTTGTTGCTGGCCACCCGGGCCGAAGATGCTGCCGCCGATGACGAGTACCAGGCGTACCTCCGGTACTGCCGACTGAAACCGGAGGAACTGGTCCGTGTGCGCTTGGAATCCGGCCCCATGCCGTCCCTTGAGTTGGAGGACTTTTCCGGCGTGATCGTTGGCGGCAGTCCCTACACTTCCAGCGATCCTGTGGAGGAGAAGAGCCCCGACCAGCTCCGGGTCGAGGCGGAACTTTCAGAGTTTCTGGACCGGATCGTGGCCGCGGATTTCCCGTTCCTGGGTGCCTGCTACGGTGTCGGGACCCTGGGCGTGCACCAAGGGGCGGTCATAGACCGCCGCTTCGGAGAACCAGTGGGCGCAACGGAGATCAAGCTGACCGGGGACGGCGAACACGATCCCATGCTCCAGGGTGTCCCGCACACCTTCGAGGCCTTCGTCGGTCACAAGGAAGCGTGCAGCAAACTGCCGCCGAACGCAGTGCTGCTTGCAAGTTCCGCAGCCTGCCCGGTGCACATGTTCCGTATCAAGAACAACCTCTACGCAACCCAGTTCCATCCTGAGCTTGACGCCGAGGGGCTCATCACGCGGATCAACATCTACAAGAACGCCGGATACTTTCCGCCCCACGAAGCCGACGAACTCATCGAATCCGCCCGGCGCTCCTCGGTGAAGGAGCCCATGCGCGTGCTGCGGAACTTCACCGGGCTCTACGCACGCCAGTAAGGACTACGGCCCCACCCGCGGTGCTGCCGGACTGGTGGTGGGCTGTGGTGCCGGCGGGGGAGCAGGGGCCGTGAACGGTCCACTCGGGTAGAGCGCGGTAGCTTCCATCATGTAATTCGCCCACTGCGGGCCGGCGATCATGTAGCCGTCCAGTGATTTATAGAACTTGCCGTTGATCGTGACGTTCTGGCCCGCCCGCTGTTGTCCCGCCGTCGTGTCCCCAAAGAACGACGCCGTGGCGAGCGCCGTCGTGTACCCGGCCACCCAAGTGGCGCCGTTGTTGTTGGACGTTCCGGTCTTGGCAGCTACCGGGACCCTGCTTTGGACCTTGGGTTCGATATACACACCCGAACCCAGTTTGAGTACATCCTGCAGCACCGAGTTGACGCCCCGGGCCACGGCCGGCTTGACGGCTTCACGGCATTCCGGTGTCTGGGCTTCGTATTCCCTGCCCTGGGCGTCGCTGATCTCCGTGATGGCGATCGGCTTGCAGTAAGTGCCGTCATTGGCGAAGGTGGCGTAGGCACTCGCCAACACAAGAGGCGCGACGCCGATGGAGCCCAGGAGGTTGCCGATCTGGTGCATGTTGATCGGTGCGTTGTCCAGTCCGCTGTGCAGGCCGACGGTGTCCACCATCCGTTGGATTCCGCAGAAGTCCAGCTGGGCGGCAGTGGCAAAAGTGGCCGTGTTGATGGAGTTGTAGAGGCCGTAGTTGATGGGCATCGGGCGGTAGTAGCCGGGGTCGTTGTTCTGCAGGTCGTCATCCGCACCTAGGTTCTGCGCCTTCTGGGCTGTGCTGTAACCGCCAAGAACCTTTCCGCAACTGGAACGCCACGGGAAGCCGACGGGGTACACCCTCCGGGAGGCATCCACCACGGCTGTGGGGTTCTTGCCCTCATTGAGCCACTCCGCATAGATGAAGGGCTTCATGGTGGATCCGGGCTGGAACCCTCCGGCACCGTTCAGGTCGTAACCGTTCTCGTCCTTCGCGTCCACGTTGAAGTTCAACTGGGTGTCGAATTTGCCGTCCTGCGGTACGAAGACGGTGTTCTGTGCCATCGCCAAGACCTTGCCGGTGCCGGGCTGCACGGTGGTCATGGCAGCACCCCATTTGTCCGGGTTATCTCCGGCGGAGGCATCCACCTGTTGCTGGGCGGCGGCCTGGAGCCTGCTGTCCAGCGTGGTGGTGATGGTGAGGCCGCCGCGGTACAGGAGCCGTTCACGGTCCTGGACCGTGTCACCGTAGGCCTCGTCGTTAAGGATGAGGTGCGAGACGTAATCGCAGAAATACGTGGCAATCGCGGCCCCGGCGCATCCTTGGAGGGACGGGGTGATGTTCAATTCCACCGGTGTTGCCACAGCCACCCCATGGTCCACCGCGGTGATCTTGCCTTGTTCGAGCATCCGGTCCAATACAAGGTTCCGCCGGGCCAATGCTGCCGCAGGGTCAACCGTGGGGTCGTAAATGCTGGGCCCATTCACCAGGCCGGCCAACAGCGCCGCCTGGGGCAGTGTGAGGTCCGCGGCCGAGGTGCTGAAGAAGTAACGGGACGCGGCCTCGATTCCGTAAGCGTTCCTGTTGAAGAACACGATGTTCAGGTAACCCTCAAGGATCTGGTCCTTGCTGAAGCGTTTCTCCAGTTCCAGGGCGAGTTTGATCTCGCGGAGTTTGTCTCCCACCGTCTTTTCGCCGCTGAGCACTACGTCCTCGGGGCGGCCCTGTGAAAGCCGGGATTCGTTGAGCACGTTGGTCACGTACTGTTGCGTCAGCGTAGAGGCCCCTTGTTTGGTTCCTTTGGTCAGGTTGGAGGTCAACGCACGCATGATTCCGTGCGCGTCCACCCCCGGGTGCTCATAGAACCGGCTGTCTTCGATGGCCACGATTGCTTCGCGAATGAACGGCGACATTTCCTCAAGGGGAACCTTGACCCTGTTCTCCGCGAAAAACGTGGCGATGAGCTGGCCGTCAGCGGTGACCACCTTGCTGGAAAGGGAAGGTGACTCAACATCGAGCTGGCCGGGAAGGCTCTCGTAGAAACCTATGGACCCACCCACGGTTGTGCTGGTGAGGGCAACCACCGGGACCACGAAGCCGGAGATCAACACGCCGCAGAGCAGGCTCACGAAGAAGAACCCGAAGACCCTCAAAAGGACCTTTCCCAGACCCAGTGGTCTTCTGTTGTTCCGCGCCATTTCGTGCCAATCCGTTGGGATGCCAGGCTGAAAAGTAGCTACAGAATACGTCCGGAACGTCTGTTGTTCCATGGGTCAGGTACCCAATAAAGGTCCCAAATCGGACTCAATCCAGCGGCAGCGTCACCCGCACGCTGGTGCCCTGCCCAACCGCGGAGTCGATGTTGACTGTCCCGCCGGCGTCGTGGACGGCGATCGACATCAGCAGCAAACCAAAACCGTGCCTGCGGCCGCTGGGCGCCGCGTGGATCTCGAAGCCGGTTCCGTCGTCCGTGATGGTGAGCTGGATGCCGTGGTAGACGGCGTTGAGGCGGATGGTGAGTTCGCTGGCGTTCGCGTAGTTCAACGTGTTGCTGAACGCCTCCTGAGCCACGTGGTACAGGAGTCCTGCAGCAGCAGAGGAGATCTCGATGCCGTGGTGGGGAGTGTGCCAATGGATTGTGACACCGGCGCGGCGGAGCGGTGCGGCGAGTCGGTCGATGCACCCCGCGACACCCAGCGCGTAGAAATCCACGGGGTTCTGGTCCTGGATGATGCCCTTGACGGCTACCACCTCGTCGACGGCTGCTGACTGTTCCATTGGTTCCCCCACATCGTTGTGCTTCATACCGGAAATTCGTTGTCGGAGTGCCTTTGTATTGGTATTCCGGCTGATTCCAGCGTGGCGCCGCTACATCAAGGAACCTTTTCGATTGGCTCAAGTTCGCATCAAGTTTGCGGGGGAGGTTCATTGTGCTGCTGTCGGTGGGGCACACGGGGGGGGAATTCTGCTGGATCATTCGCCTGTTCCCCCTGAAGATCCCCTGAATACCCGGGGCAACTTAGGGTGCGATGACGAATGATCCAGCAGAATTGCACAGGCCACGAAGCTTAGCGGCGTCCACCACCGCCGCCCGGGCCCTGGGCCTGCGTGTACTGGCCCGCCGTCACGGTGCCCTGCTGCTTGGCGCCGTCGACAGATCCGGTGGTGAGGCCTGCCGTGGCCTCGGCGGTGCCTCCCGTGTAAACCGTGTAGCTTGCGCCGTCGGTAATGGCAGCTGAAGAGAACACCAGGGACGCAATGGTCTTGGTGGTCACGAAAGTCGCCACCACGGCGCCCGAAGAATCCACGATGTGCACCGGGGTACCTGCCGGCACGGAGGAGTTGAACGTGACCTGCACACCGGACTGTGTGGAGGAGGTCCCGGGGGTCACAGCCATTCCCGCGCTGCCCGCCGCTGCCACGGTGCCGCCGGAGACGGCGAGTTCGCCGTTGACGTCGAGCGCTCCGTTGCCGTCGTTGGTGGGCCCGTTGACCACCACGGTCCCGCCGGAAATGCTGGCGTTGCCGTTCGAGTCCAAGCCGTCGCCCTGTGAGTTGATGGTGAGCGCGCCGCCGGAAACGTCCACCGAGTAATCGCCCACGGTCTCGCCGCCGCCCATCCCGCCGCCCATCCCGCCGGAGCCGGAGCTGCTGGAAGTACTCGCCCCGCCGGAAGCGTTCACGCCGTCATCGTTGGATGTGACCGTGACATTTCCGCCGGAGATTGCGATGTGTTGCGCTTCCAGCCCTTCTTCGGATTTGGCTACGTTCACTGTGCCTCCGGAAACAGTCAGGGTGTTGAATGCCTTCACTCCGTCGTCGCCGGCGGTGACGGACAGGGAGCCGCCGCTGACCAGCAACCAGCCGCGTCCCTCGTCCGCATCGTTGTCGGCCTTCACCCCGTCGCCGCCCGCGGTTACCTGGTAGGCGCCGTCCAGGAGTACCGTGTAGTCCTTTCCACGGATGCCGTCGTCTGCTGCGTCCACGGTGACGTTCCCCGAAGCCAGCACCAGGCCGTCCTTGGAGACGATGCCGTCGTTGTACTTTCCGGTGACCTTCAGGGAACCGGGCCCGGCAATGGTCAGGTCAGCCATGGAGTAGAGGGCCGCGTTGGGTGCGTCGTCGCCTTGGTCTGCGTAGCTCGAGGCATCGCTCAGGGTGTTGGTGCTGCCGTCTTCCAGGTAAATGATCGCTTCGTCGGCGCTCTGGACCACGAACGGGGATCCGGTGGAGTTGCCCAGTTCCACGCCGTCCAGGATGATTCGAACCGTGTCCGAATCGCCGGCGGCCACCACGATCCTGCCGTCGCTGAGCGAACCGCTGAGGCGGTAGGTGCCCGCCGCGCTGATGGTGACGGTGTTGCCGTCCACCGCCACTCCAGTGGAGGCCGACGACGTCACTTTGCTGCCGCCGTCGGACAGGCTGATGGCCACTTCAGTTGAGGCATCCCAGGTGAGGTCGTCATTGTCGTAGTGGGTGTCTTCCTCGATGGTGGCGGCCGTGACGGCCTGCTGGGTGGCGCTTGTTGTGGATGTGCCGGACGGGGACGATGAGCTGGTGGCGGCGGTGGAGCATCCGGCCAGCGACACAGCGAGGGCGACGGCGGCAACGGACAGGGAGGTGCGGAACGAGCGCATGGGGTTTCCTTAGCTTTGGGGGAGTTGATCGACGCGGCGCAGGGGCATCCGGCGCCGAAGGGTTTGGTTCCAGCGGTTGGCCGGCAGCTCCGGGTGGAGTGCGGCCATGCCGGTGGCGAATTTGGAGATGCGGCACGGCCGTACACCGTTCGCCCAGAGATGCCTGTCCAGGGGGCCCGGAGCGGAGCCGGACTTGGTCTCCACCACCACAGCGTCGTCCAGGACCCAAGGCTGGCCGTCCGGCCGCTGCCAGGTGACGTCGGAGTCGATCGTGGCACGGCTTCCCGACTCCGGAAGGTACAGGGTGGTGCGGTCGTAGCGGGTGGACAGGACCGGCTCCAGTGGGCCGAACGCCACCTCGCCGAGCGCTGCGGAGAGGGTCTCGTTGACGTATGCCAGTCCTTCGTCCGTCAGCCGGTCGCGGTCGCGGGGTTCGTACGGGATGCGTTCCTTGACGGTGGCTTCGCGTGCTCCCTCGGTTTTGACCTCCAGGAAGCTCACTGCGCTGTCCAGATAGGTCCGGGTGCGGATCTTGAACCGTCGGCGCCGCCCGTGGGCTGCCAGCATGTAACTGTCCAGGGCCGGGGTGTCGAAGTACACGGAGTCGTAGGCGAAGCTCCGGGCTCCAGCCAGCTCCAGGACACGGGCTTCGGCGCTGAACGTGGAGAGAATCCTGCGGGCTGTCGCGGTCGGTACCAAGTATTTGCGGTCCACCCGGGTCAGCAGCGCAGCTTCGGTGGTCAGTTCTTCAAGCCCGACGGCGGGAAGCCGGCCCAGTTGGGGCATGACCGCTTGGGATTGGGCTTCGGTGCGGCTCATGCGGCACCTGCTGAGGTGGGCACGGACTGCTGGGATGCCGGCTGGACAGGCAGTTCCTGTGGCGCCACCGTCAGGGCGCCCGCGGGAAGCCTGAAAGTGGGCTGGGCGGGGAGGACGGCGTACCGGACGTCCACGATTGTCTTGTCGTTCACCAGGTCCAGCTCCTGGATGGTGGCCGAGTGGACCGTGCCGTTGAGGACTTCTTCGAGCCGGGCGTAGAGTTCAGCTTCGTCGTTGATGGCCCGGTCCAGCACCACTGTCTGGTGGCGGTAGGACGAAAGGACCTTGGGATTGTCTCCAATGAACATCACCAGCAGTACCAATGCCATGAGGGACAAGGTGAGCCAGAGTGGTTCGACGCCGATGCCTGAGATCAGCCCCAGCGCCAGTGCCGAGAAGTAGTAGGCAACCTCGTGCTGGGCAAGTTCGGTGGAACGGAGACGGATGATCGACAGAACACCAAACAGCCCCAGACCCAAGCCAACGCCGGCAGCAGAGCCGGACAGTGCAGTGGCCACTGCGAGGACTCCCACGTTCATGCCGAGGTAGGAAACCACCAGGTCGCGGCGCCTGTGGCGGCGGAGGTAAAGGGCCAGTGTGAGGATGGAAATGGCAGCGAGGTCTGCCGCTATGAGGATGAGGGTGTTCATCGGTTGCTCCGGAATCTCTGGGGGAATTGATGTCCACTTTTCAGTGGCAGGCTGTGCTGGAACTGTGCCGGGGCCAAGGGCCGGGTATGCGTTTCCTTCTGTCCGCTACGGCCTTTGCGGACGAAGAGGAATCGGTGCTGCACAGCGAAGCTGATGCCCAGCAGGGCAGCTTCCGTAAGGATCTTTGCGGGCAGGTCCGGGACTGAAACAGACGTCAGTGCCCAGATCGAGGCGTAATTGGCCGCCAGCAACACCAGCACCAGCGCCACATACCCGGCGGCGGCCGCCCGCAGGGGCCGGTCTTTGCCGTGTTCGAACACCAGACGCCGGTTGACCAGGAAGTTCACTGTGGCGCTGACCAGGCGGGCACCCAGCACGGCGATGAGCAAGGAATCCGTGATGGCGATGAGGACCAGGAACATCACCATGTCCACCGCGAAAGCGGACAAGGACGAACCCAGGAACTTCAGCAGCGGCGCATAGATCCTGATGGAGTCAGCTACGGGTCGGAAGTGTGAGCCCGCATTGTCATTGAGGTAGACAGTGGCGATCCCGACGCTGCTGATGCCGTAGCCCGCATGCTTTGCTTCGAGCAGCAGGTTCAGCTCGTATTCGTACCGCTGTCCGCGCACTGTCAGCAACCACGGAAGCATGTCCGCTTTGTAGCCCCGCAAGCCCGTCTGCGTGTCCGTGATCCGTTGGCCCGTCGCGAGCCTGAACAGGCCACGGGTCACTGTGTTGCCGAACCTGCTCCGGGCCGGGACGTTGCCGGTGAAGTTTCGTGAGCCCAGAACCATGGCGGCAGTGACGCCCCGGACCCGGTCAGCGACAGCCAGGATGTCGGCAACGCCGTGTTGCCCATCGCTGTCCGCGCACACTACGTCGTGACCGGGGAAGTGTTCGGTGATGAAGGCGAAGCCGCTCTTGAGGGCGTGACCTTTTCCGCCGTTCACGGCGTAACCAAGCACATGGCACCCAAGCCGCGCGGCGGCGTCGAACGTGTCCTTGTACTCCGGGCCGGAACCGTCGTCCACCACCACGATGCTGGTCCAGGGGTCGGCTTCCTGCAGGTTCCGGACGAGTTTGATGAGCTGTTGGTCCGGCTCGTACGCCGGTATCAGGATGATCATGACTGGGCGATGTAGAGGATGTCCGAGGTGCCGCGCTCTTTGTTTTCGCCCAGCGGGTTGTTCACCAAGGATCCGTTGAAGTACATGGTGGACGAGCCGCCGCCGTCGATGTTGTACGCGGTGGTTGCGCCCAGGTCCTTCATGATCTGCGCCAGGCCGGTCATCGTGACGCCGGCGGAGTAGCCGGGGCTGCGGCCGTCCACCACAACGAACACCAGATGGTTCTGGTCGATGACGCCCACCGCCGTGCGCGGCTGTTCGCCCTGGATGGAGTGGTTGCCGAAGTTCGTATCCACCTCAACGTCCTCGATGCCCGGGGCGATCTCCCCGTTGTCCAGCAGCGATGGTCCGAACGAGAGCGTGTTCCACACCCCGTCAGCGATGAGTTGTTCAGCGGTAGTGGTGGTCTCGTCGTAGACCTTGACGGTGCCGTCCTTGTAGAAGGCCAGGCCCTGCCGTGCGCCCTCGTCCCGGTACACCACACCGTTGCGGATCACGATGCCGGTGTCCCGGAAACCGTAGTAGTCACCGTTGATCGCGAAAACGGCATTGTGGTCCTGGGCGATGGCGGAGGTGTTTTCCGTGATGTTCCCGCCGTAGGTGTCCTCCGCGAATGCCGACTTCAGCGTGGTGGCATCATCAAGCACGACGTCGGCAACGTAGTAGGTGACGGTGCTGTCGCCGCTGCCCGTGGTCACTTTGGAGATGGTGACGCCGGTGTCGCCCGAGGTGTAGCTCGTATCGGTGACCACGGCGCTCGCCGACGTATCGGCGGAAGTGCTGGTCGTCGTCGTGGTGGTGCCGGCCTGGCTGGCTTCGTATTCCGAGACGTTGGTGATTTCGGCGTGCGGAATGACGAAGCGGTCCAGGGCCCAGGCTGTTGCTCCCCCGGCAGAGAGAGTGACCGCCAGGACAGCGGAGACGATCGCGCGCCGGGTCCGGCGGCCTTTGCGGTTTTCGGTCTGTGGAGGAGTCATGCCTCCTTTCTACGGAGGCAGGCTACGCCGGAGGTTTGCTCCACATATGCGGGGGCTGTGAAGGTTCGGCGGGGGCTGTGAAAGTCAGCGACCGCCGGCTTCCCGGGCTGCCTGTTCTATGCGCTGGCGGTGTGCGGCCAATTCTTCGGCGGTTCGCTGGGGGATGTTGGGGTCATTTGGCCGTTGCCCTGCCTGGCCGTCAATGAGTTCCCGGATGATGTCCGCATGGCCTGCGTGGCGGGCTGTCTCGACGCACATGTGGACCAGGATCTGGTGCAGGGTGACGTTGTTCTTTTCGTCGGACCACCACGGCACCACGCCCGGGGCATCCAAGGGGAGGGACTCGATGGTTTCGTCGCTGTGTTTGGCGGAGAAGTGGTGCAGCTCGATGATGTCCTGCATGCTTTCATGGGCAGGGACCCACATGTCGGCGTCGGGCTCGGCGGTGGCCTCATACCAGGGGAGCTCCCGTCCGTTTGGCCGCCCGAACGTTTCGCCGAAGTATCCCAACTCCACACCGGCCACGTGCTTCACCAAGCCCAGCAGGTTGGTTCCCGTGGGGGTCATCGGCCTGCGGGCATCGTATTCGCCCAGGCCCTCCACTTTGCTGAGCAGGTCCTGGCGGCGGGTGCGGAGATAGTGCAGCAACGTTGCTTTGTCATCCATGGTCAGCACTCTACCGAAGGGGTGCGACAACGAGTTCGCCGGAGCAATGCGGGATCGCCGCACCGCTCCGGCGATTTGGCCGCTCGACGGCGGTCCCGCACCTTTCCGGCGACGTGGACGTGACCAGGTACTGCTTTATTCCTCTCTTCGGCATCGCGTTGACTTCAACCCAAGCCAGTGGCGGACCCGGCGAAGGACGCCGGACCCTGTCCAGCCACGAGTGTTAGGAGCATCTCCTTGTCACTTCAATTTCCTCGCAGGACCCTCCTCCAGGGTGCCGGCGCACTATCCCTGGCGGCAATGGTCAGCTCGATGTTCGCGCAGAACGCCTGGGCCGACGCAGAACCGGGCGCAGCGGAGTTCGCAGCGTTGCGGAACCGTTGGGTGGACCAGATCACGGGCCGCAATGTCATCCAAGCGGGCGACTCCGACTTCGCGAAAGCCATCACCGCACTGAACAACAAAGCCGCAGACTCTCTGGCCAAGCTCAACACGTCATCGGGCCGGACATCGGTGTTCACGGACTTGTCCTTGGCCAAAGACGCGGAAATGGTCACCACCTACACGCGCCTGTCCCAACTGGCCACCGCATGGGCTACACCCACCGCGGCCGTGTTCGGTGATGCCTCGGTGCTTGCCGCCATCAAGGCAGGCCTGGCCGACGCCAACACCCTTTGCTACAACGACAGGAAGGAAGAGGTGGGAAACTGGTGGTCCTGGGAGATCGGTGTCCCACGGGCACTCGCTGATGCCATGGTGCTTCTGCACGCGGAATTGTCCGCCGAAGAGCGCACGGCTTACTGCGCGGCGATCGACCATTTTGTGCCCGACCCGTGGCTGCAGTTCCCGCCCAAGCGCGGCAAGATCACCTCTGTGGGGGCCAACCGGGTGGACCTGTGCCAGGGAATCATCATCCGGTCCCTGGCCGGAGAAGACGCGGCCAAACTCAACCATGCAGTGGCCGGGCTCAGCCAGGTGTGGCAATACGTGACCAGCGGGGACGGTATTTTCCGGGACGGCTCATTCATCCAACACAGCACCACTCCGTACACGGGTTCCTACGGGGTAGTCCTGCTCACCGGTCTGTCCAAGTTGTTCTCCCTGCTGGGCGGTTCGGCGTTCGAGGACTCCGACCCTACGCGCAGCATCTTCTTCGATGCCGTGGAAGGTTCGTTTGCGCCCGTCATGATCAATGGGGCCATGGCCGATTCCGTCCGTGGCAGGAGCATCAGCCGCGAGGCCAACACCGGCTATGACCTCGGGGCGTCTGCGATCGAGGCCATCCTGCTCCTGGCCCGCGCCATGGATCCAGCAACGGCTGGCCGGTGGCGGGGTTTGTGTGCGGGCTGGATTGCGCGCAATACTTACCGCCCCATCCTTGGCAGCGCCAGCGTGCCCAGGACGGCACTGGTGAAGGAGCTCCTGGCCACTGGTGTTGCCCCCGTTGCGGAACCGGCCGGCCACAAGCTCTTCCCTGCGATGGACCGCACCATGCACCGCGGACCCGGCTGGGCATTGTCCCTCTCCATGTCCAGCAACCGCATCGCCTGGTACGAATGCGGCAACGGCGAGAACAACCGCGGGTATCACACCGGTTCCGGCATGACCTACTTCTACACCTCCGACCTTGGCCAGTACGACGACGCGTTCTGGGCAACGGCCAACTACAACCGCCTCCCCGGAACGACGGTGGACACCACCCCTTTGCCGGACAAGGTGGAGGGGGAGTGGGGTGCTGCGGTCCCCGCGAATGAGTGGAGCGGCGCCACCGCGCTTGGTGAGGTTGCCGCCGTCGGGCAGCATCTGCTGGGGCCGGGCCGCACGGGCCTGACCGCACGGAAGTCTTGGTTCGTCAGCGGCGACGTCACCGTCTGCCTCGGGGCGGACATCAGCACTGCTTCGGGGGCCAGGGTGGAAACCATCGTGGACCACCGCAGCCTCCACCAAGGCAGCAATACGCTCACGACGGCGTCAGGCACCATCGCGGGATCAGCCGGCAGCGCTGAGGTACTGGGCGACGGGCGCTGGGTTCATTTGGAGGGTTTCGGGGGCTACGCCCTGCTGGACGATGCCCCTCTCCATGTGCTGCGGGAAACCCGTTCAGGCAGCTGGTCCGGGGTCAACATCAACGGCACGGCCACTGTCCATCAACGCAACTTCGCCACCCTTTACCTGGACCACGGGGCCGGGCCTGTCGCCGGCAGTTATGCGTATGTGGTGGCGCCGGGCGCATCGGTGGACCTGACCCGGAAGCTGCTGCAGGGCAACAAATACCGGGTGATCCGTAACGATGCCACTGCGCAGTCGGTGGAGTTCAAGCCCGGGAAGACCACGGCCGCAACGTTCTGGAAGCCTGGGATGGCGGGGGATCTTGGAGCCTCGGGTCCCGCCTGCGTGGTGTTTTCCAGGCACGGAAATGAGTTGAGCCTGGCCGTCAGCGAGCCGACGCAGAAGGCTGCCGGCCTCACGCTGACCCTGCCGGAGGGAACATGGTCCAGCCTGCTGGAGGGCGAGGGCACACTGGGGACCGACGCGGAGGGGCGGAGTACCTTGACGATCGACACTGCAGGTCTCAGTGGCCAGACCCGGCTGGTGAAGCTCCGCCGCTAGAGCATCCTTGTGAGGCCTGCTCTGCGCGCCATTTGGCCCCGGAAGGCCGCAGAGCGGGCCTCACAACGCGTGGGAAACCTGGGGAATCCCGGTTTTCTTCGCTCCGCAGGAATCACGGACAACAATGCGGGGCCGCAACCGGATCTGGTACAGCGGGCACGCGTCACCTTCGGTCAACCGGCGCAGCAAGACATCGGCGGCCATAACGCCAAGCCTGTGTTTCGCCGGCGAAACCGCCGTGAGCGGTATCCGGGCGAGATCGGCCATTTCGTCGTCGTAGGAAACCAGGGCCAGATCCTCCGGCACTCGAACTCCATGCCTGGACGCTGCGCCTTCCAACAAGGCCGCTTCCCGGTCTCCGAAGACCAACGCTGCGGTGGCACCGCTTCCTGCCAGCAGCCCGAACATGTGCTCGGCCTGGTCCGCTTCCCACTCCGGCTTCGTTGCGCTGAATGCCATGCTCCGGTGCCCGTCAGTGTCCAATCCCAAAGCGGCAACGGCGGCCCTGTACCCCGCAACCACCGCTGCCTGGGTTGGATTGCTGCTGCGTGCCGCCTCGTTCGCCCGCGTGAGCAGGCCAATCTTCCGGTGGCCCAAACGGTGAAGGTGCATGACGGCGTCGTACGCTCCACCTTGGTGATCCGAGCAGACGTGCTCAGTGAGGTCTCCCGGCCCCAAGTCGTCCAGGCTCCGCTCCAGGAGGACAACAGGCACGGGCAGGGCCATGAGCTCCGAAGCGCGCTGCTGGGGGTTGGCCAAGCCGGTCAGCGTTGGCACCAGGATGAGCCCGTCCACTCCGGCATCCAGGAGGAACTGGATGCTGGCATTCTCCCGCGTGAAGTCGTAGTGGTACGTGGACAGCTGCAAGCTGGCACCCCGGGCGGAAAGGTGTTCTTCGATCCCCTGGAGAACGCGCGGGTAGTACAGCTGCGTGTCCGGGAGCAGGACCCCAATCACAAAGCGGGAACGCTTTTGGGCACGCTGGGGGGCAGCGACGAAGCTGCCGGCGCCCTGCCGTCTGACCACCAGACCTTTCCCTACAAGATCTTCGAAGGCCCTCCGCACCGTCGTCAGGGAAAGGCCGGTCTCGGCTGCGAGTTGCTGCTCGGTGGGGAGCTTGGTCCCCACAGCCCAGGTCCCGGCCAGGATGTCCCTGCGGAGGTCGTCGCTCAGGTCCTGGAACTTCAAGTTGGCCTTGGCGGTGTCGCGAAGGGCTGCACCCGAGTCCGGCTCGTGTTTCCGCGTCGGCATGATCCATCTCCCGTGATTGACAGGCAATTTCTCCTATCATGCACCAGGTTTTAGAGAGTATTCAGGGAGTAATTGCTCAATGTCGGTGAGTATTTTCATGCAATCCGGAATGCTCATTGATTCCTCGCCTCGAGGCTCAGTAGCAATGGAGGGTGTGGAACAAGAAGCCAAATATCCTTTTCATCCTCAGCGACGACCAAGGCGCCTGGGCCTTGGGGTGCGCCGGAAACCCTGAGATCCAGACCCCGCAGCTGGATGCCCTGGCTGCCCGCGGGACGCGCTTGGAGAACTTCTTCTGCGCTTCGCCTGTCTGCTCTCCGGCGCGGGCGAGCTTGATGACCGGGAACATTCCTTCGCGCCATGGCGTCCACGACTACCTGGCCGGCGTCGAAACCGGACCGCAAGCCATTGATTACCTGAGAGGACAACGGTTGTTCACGGATGACCTCGCCGAGGCCGGCTATCGCCTGGGCCTGTCCGGCAAATGGCACCTGGGCGCCAACGATGCTCCCCGGAAGGGCTTCAGCCACTGGTTCGCGTTGGAGGGAGGCGGCAGCCCGTATGACAGCTCGGTCATGTACAGGTTCGACGGCGGCACCAGCCACCGGGAAACGGTCACCGAATATTTGACGGACGCGATCACCAACGATGCGCTGGACTTCATCACCGAAGCCTCGCAAGGACCCGAACCCTTCTTCCTGGCACTCAACTACACAGCTCCCCACAAGCCGTGGAAGGGGCAGCACCCGCCCGAGTTCGAGGACGCATACCGCGACTGTGCGTTTTCCAGTTGCCCGCAGGAAGCCATGCACCCGTGGACTCCCACCGTGGACGGTGTGCCGATTGGCGGCGAGGCGGACGTCCGGGCTGCGCTGATGGGGTACTTTGCCGCAGTCAGTGCCATGGATGCCGGGATCGGGACGGTCCTTGGCCGACTGGAAGAACTCGGGATCCGGGAGAACACCCTGGTGGTCTTCAGCAGCGACAACGGCTTCAATTGTGGCCACCACGGTATTTGGGGAAAGGGCAACGGGACGTTCCCGCAGAACGTCTACGACTCCTCCGTCAAGGTGCCGGCGATCTTCGCGCTCCCGGGCAGGATCCGGCAGGGGGTGGTGCTGACGGAACTGTTATCCGCTTATGACCTGGCGGCCACCACCCTGGAGCTCGCAGGCGTGGACCCCCGGCCTTTCGAAGATGGGCCGGGTCAATCCTTTGCCGGGCTGTTGGCCGGGCTGCCTCCGGCGGCCGGGGACCGCGCCGTCGTGGTCTTTGACGAATACGGTCCGGTGCGGATGATCCGCAGCACGGACTGGAAGTACGTGCACCGCTATCCACACGGTCCGCATGAACTCTACGATCTTGCGGCGGATCCTGATGAACGCGTCAACCTCGTGGATCGGCCAGCGCACGCGGCACGGGTGTCCGGCCTGCGTTCCCAGCTTCAGGAATGGTTCCAGCAGCACGCTGTCCCGGGGCTCGACGGCAGTTGGCTTCCAGTGGCCGGCGCGGGCCAGGCTGCGTCCGTGCTCGATGATCCCCTGGGGGCATTCACCCCACCCAACTGGGATGGCACCGACGCAGCCGGCGGCTCTTCCTAACGGACGTCGGTGAGAGCGAGTCCCGCGTTGAGCTCTTCGGCGTTTTCGCCAAGCAGCACGGACCTGCCGGTCCGGTCCGCCTCATAGGACGCCAGGACCACCTCCACGATGTGGCGGGCGTGCTCAACACTGACCTTGGGTGCGCCGCCGTCGAGCACTGTGATGAAATCCTGCAGTTGCAGGAAGAAACCCTCCTGGATGTCCTCGGGCCGCGGCTCCCGGACGGTGCGTGATACGCCGTCGCGACGCACCAAGGTTCCCTGGTGCGGGCTGCAGGACAGGGTGCCGTGCTCACACACGATGAGGATCTCGTCCAGCCGTTGTGCAGCATCGGACACCACGGAGATGCTGACATGGACCCCATTCTTGAGCGTCAGCGCGATGGCGCCATCAGTTTCCACGGGAACGCCGAAGCGCTTGAGGGTAGAGGCGCCCAGGGATTCAACAGGCGCCCCACCAAACCAGATGGACCGGTCAAGGCAGTGGCCGCCGATGTTCATCAACGCGCCTCCACCGGCCATGGCCTCGCTGAAGAACCAGTCCGGACGGGTTCCCGGACGGTAATCAGTGGTCCTGTAGTCGCGGATCATGAGTACCCGCCCAAGTTCGCCGCTGGCCAGCACTTCCTCGGCTGCCAGCTTCTCCGGAAGGAAATGCTGGATCTGCCCGATCACCAAGGACACCCCGGCCTCCCGGCAGGCCTGGATCATGCGATCGCAGTCAGCAACCGTGGTGGCCATGGGCTTTTCCACCAGAACGTGCAATCCGTGCTCGGCTGCGGCAAGCACCATCTCCAGGTGCAGGGCATGCGGGGTATTGATGATGACCGCATCCAAACGGGCCTCACGAAACATGGCCAGGTAGTCCCCAAAGACAGAAGCCCCCCACGGCGATGCGACCCTCTGGGCGGCTTCGGGCCGCAGATCGCAGACGGCGGCCAACTCTACGCCGCTGATCCGCGCTGCGGACGCTGCATGGAAGTGTGCCACGGCGCCCGCGCCAATGATTCCAAGTCGTATCAATTTCCCTCTTTAGCTCGGAGCCGGAGCGCGGGCCCGTTTGATGGGAGCACCGCGCAAGTCCCCTCGATTGTTGGGCAGTCCGAAAAGAGGAATAAATGCCTAATTGGCCCTCACCGCAGCCGGGCTGCCATACCGCTGTGGAAACTTTCCAAAATACTCATTGAATCCTGCTTTCGGGGGCTGTGAGAGTCGTCTCACTGAACCGCATCCGGCTGGTTCCCCCTCACTCGAAAGGTGATTCCCATGGGCAAAACGGCCCGTCATCTTCGCCCACTGGCCGCCCTGTTGGGTGCAGCACTTGCCTTGTCCACCACTGCCTGCGGCGGAGCCACCGATGCCTCCCCGGCCGCCGATGCCGTGGATATTTCCGGGTCCATTTCAGGCCAGACCATCAACTATTGGTCCATGTGGAAGGACGGCGAGCCTCAACAAAAGGTCATTGCCACGGCCATCTCGGATTTTGAAAAGGAAACCGGCGCCAAAGTCAGCGTCCAGTGGCAGGGACGCAGCAACACTGAAAAGCTGGTGCCGGCGCTGAATACCAACAACGTCCCGGACCTCGTGGACGGAACCCTCGCCAAACTGGCTCCGGTGATCGGCGACACAGGACAGGCGAGCCCCCTGACGTCCGTCTACTCGTACGAGCTTGACGGAAAGACCGTCAGCTCAGTGATTCCGGAGAAGTTCACCAGCAACGGCGTCTTCAAGGGAGAAGACGGACAGCCCTGGATGGTGCCCTACAGCATCAGCTCCGACGGCATCTGGTTCGATGCCGCCAAGCACCCGGAGCTCAAGGCGAAGCCGCCCGCCACCTGGGACGAATTCATGGAGGTCCTGGACAAGCTCAAGGCCAGCGGAGCAGCACCCATCGCCGCGGATGGTGACATCGCCGGCTACAACTCCACCTGGTTTGTCACCGCACTGCTTCGGCTCAAGGGCGCAGGCAGTTTCAAGGCCCTCGCCGAGGACAAATCCGGTGCAGGATGGGACGACCCCGCAGTTTTGGAAGCAGCCCAAAAAGTCGAGTCCCTGGTCAAGGGCGGATACCTGAACAGTGGCTACAACGCCAGCAAATTCCCCGCGCAACAGCAGCTCTGGGCAAACGGCGACGCTGCCCTGATCCTCAACGGCTCGTGGACACCCACCGAAACCGGTTCGTACGCCGCTCCGGGATTCGAATACTCCTCCTTCCAGTTCCCGGCCATCGGCGACAAGCCTGCCAGTGCCCGCGTGGACTTCATCGGATTCGCTGTTCCAGCTAAATCCAAGAACCAAGTGCCTGCACAGCGCCTTGCAGCGTTCCTGCTGGATGCCAAGTACCAGAACGCCCTCGGAACTGACGCCAAAGTGCTGCCGGTAAGGCAGGACGCACCGGTGGATCCCGCCGTCGCAAGCGTCAAAGCCGCCATTGACGCCGCACCGGCCACGCACCTGCAGAACGACGGCGTGACGTTTCCTGGCTACACCGAGAAGGTCTTCTTCCCCAGGGACGATGAACTGTTCCTTGGAAAGACCACGGCCGCAGAGTTCGTGGCCAAGATGAAGGAAGCCCAGATCCAGTACTGGAAGGACAACGGCTGATGTCCCTGGGTCTGAAAGAGCCTCGCGCCAGTAAGGCGTCACCGCAGAATCCGGCGTCCCGGAAACCGGCCTCCAGGAAGGCACCAGCTCAAGGCCGACAGCCTGGAAGTTCCATCGATGTGCAGCGCAAGAAGCTTCTGTTTCCGTTCGTGGGTCCGGCGTTCGTCCTGTACACGGTCCTGTTCATCGTTCCAGCCCTTGGTGCGGTGTGGATCAGTCTCCACAAATGGGCCGGCTCCGGACCCATGAAATTCGTGGGCCTGGACAACTACGGCCGGATCTTCCGGGACCCGCTGTTCCTGTCATCGTTCGGCAACACCCTGCTGCTGCTGTTCGTGGTGGGTACTGCAATCTTTGTCCTCGCCTTTGCCATGACGCTGGTCCTCCGGGACATGGCAGGGAAGAAGGTGGTGCGCAACGTCATCTTCTTCCCGCACCTTATCAACGCGCTCGTGTTCGGGGTCCTGGCAGGCTTCATCTTCAACCCGGGAGGCATGGTGAACAGCCTCCTGGCTCCCTTTGGGGTGACAGACCCGCCCAAGTGGCTGGCTCAGGACAACATCTTCCCGCTCATCATGGTCACCCTGGTGTGCACCACCACCGGGTACTTCACCACCATCCTGATGGCCGGCGTCGACCGTATTCCGCCGTACTACTACGAGGACTGTGCCCTGGCAGGGGCCACGGCGTTCCAGCGGCTGCGGTATGTGATCCTCCCGCTGACCTGGGATGTCTTCGGTACCTGCGCCGTGCTGTGGACCATTTCGTCGGTGAAGATCTTCGAGATCGTCTGGGTCTTCGGTGGCAGCTCAGGGGCCGGCGTGCCGCCAACCCAAAGCTGGACGGCCGCCGTCTACACCTACGTCAACGCCTTCTCCGGACAGTCAACGCCTGCCTATGGAGCCGCAACGGCCTCCGCCGTGTTGTCGCTGGCGCTGATCTCCGTCCTGGTTGTCCTGCTGCGTCGCGCCATGCGTCGCGACGCCGTCGAGTTCTAAAGGAAATGTCATGAGCGAATACAAACTGCTGGCACCCCTGACTACGCGCAGGAGGGGACGCCGGGGCGTCAGTCCCGCTTTGCGGGGGGAACGCGGCGTGGTCCGGGGCATCGGCGTGGGGCTGCTGTGGCTGGTGGTCGCGATCAGCACCGCGGCATTGGTGTGGATGGTGGCGCAGGCCTTTCGGGATACCCGGGCCATTCTTGATGATCCTTGGGGCGTGCCGGCATCCTTGGACTTCGGCAACTTCGTCCGGGCCTGGACCGTGGGCGATTTCGCGGTGGCCACCTGGAACAGCCTGCTCACCACGGTGGTGTCCTCGGTCCTGACCGTTGCCATCGCCGCACCGTGCGCTTACTACCTGAGCCGGGTGGACAACAGGCTGACCCGCGGGCTGAGCCTGTACTTCATCCTGGGCCTGGGTATCCCGGCGCAGGTCATTCTGATTCCGCTGTTCGTGATGCTGAACAAGGTGTATCTCACGGACAGCATCATCGGACTGAACCTCGTGTACATCGGGGTGTCCATGCCGTTCACGGTCTTCCTGCTCACCGCGTTCTTCCGTTCCCTTCCCTTGGAGATGGAAGAAGCCGCAGCCCTGGACGGGACCACTGCCTTCGGGACGTTCTGGCGCATCACCCTGCCCTTGGCCAAGGGAGGCATCCTGACTGCCTTCATCCTTCAGGTCATCTCGCATTGGAATGAAACCCTTCTGGCTCTGACCCTGCTGCAGTCCACTGAGAAATACACGTTGCCTGTAGCCCTGATCTCGTTCGTCCAACAGCAGACCTACTCGGGCGCCGACTGGGGTGGACTGTTCGCAGGCCTGGTGATCGTGGTCTTGCCGATGCTTGCCATCTACGTGTGGCTCGGCCGGCGCCTCACCGAGGGCCTCACCCTGGGTATGGGCAAATAGCTCCCGACGCCGGCGCCTTCACAGCATGCCTTGTCCTTGGACGAGGGCCAATGCCACAGTGAACCATGGCCACCGAAGAGGACGTCAGGAGAATCTGCCTGGACCTGCCGGGTGTGAGTGAACGCTTGAGCTGGGGGCAGCCGGCCTGGTTCGCCAAAACCCTCATGGCACGTATCTGGGAAGACGGGGTTGTCACGGTCAAGAGCGATGAACGCGAGGCGCTCGCAGCCATGGAACCCGACACGTATTTCTGGACACCGCATCACGCGCAATCCCCGAAGCTGCTCCTGATCCGGCTGGAGGGCATCGACGTGGACGAGCTCGGCGAACTGCTGCAGGAGTCGTACAGGATCGCCGGCGCCCCCCACCCAACGAACCCAACTAAGTAGCAGATCAGGTCGTTCCCAGGGCTGGGAACGACGCGAGCTGCTACTCAGTTGGGTGCGCACGCAAGTTAGACTCGGGCGCATGGGGGACAACAACATACTTGGGGAAAACAACTCACCGCAGCCTGCACGGAAGCCGGCCGCCGTCGTCGTGCCTTTGCTGGGGCTGATCGCGGTGATCGTGGGGCTGATCGTGGCGTTCAGCAACCAAAGCACGGACTTTGGCTTCGTTGCTTACGCGCCGTTGAGCGACACGCTCTTCCTGGGCAACGGCGGGGCCTTTGTCAGCCAGGGCACTCAGCTGGGCTTGGCGGTAACGGGGCTTGGCCTGCTGGTCCTCGCGTTCTGGGCCGGGCTAGCCGTCGGCCGCCGCCGCTGAGATCGCCGCTGAAACGCGAGTTCGCCGCAGAAACGCGAAATCGCCGGACAGCTCCAGCGAACTGGCAGCTTTCCGGCGATCTCGGCGGCAGGCAAGGACTAGGTGAGCTTCACCTGGCGGTTCATGTCCTTGTACAGCAGGTAGCGGAACTCGCCCGGGCCACCGGCGTAGCAAGCCTGCGGGCAGAACGCGCGCAGCCACATGAAGTCGCCGGCCTCAACTTCAACCCAGTCGTTGTTGAGCAAGTACATGGCCTTGCCTTCCAGGACGTACAGGCCGTGCTCCATGACGTGCGTCTCCGGGAAGGGGATCACGCCGCCGGGCTGGAAAGTGACGATGTTGACCTGCATGTCGTGGGCGAGGTCGCTGGAGTCCGTGAAGCGGGTGGTCTTCCAGACGTCGTCGGTGTCCGGCATGGAGGTGGGCTCCACGTCCTTCTCGTTGGTGACGAAGGACTTGGCCTCGAAGCCTTCAAGACGCTCGTAAGCCTTGCGGATCCAGTGGAAGGAGACGATGTCGTTGGAGACGTTCTCCAGGCCCCACTCCGCGCCGGCAGCCAAGTAGGCGTAGCCGCCTTCCTCGAGGTGGTGCGTTTCGCCGTCGAGGGTCAGGTTGACCTGGCCCTTGGTCACGAAGATGACGCCTTCAACACCGGACTCGAACTCTGCCTTGGGAGCCCCGCCGCCCGGTGCGATCTCGACGATCAGCTGGGAGAACGTGGTGGCGAAACCGGAGATCGGCCGCGCGATGATCCACGAACGCGTGTTGGAGAAGCCCGGCAGGTTGCTGGTGACGATGTCCGTCATGACGCCCTTGGGGATCACCGTGTACGCCTCGGTGACGATCGCCCGTTCCGTGGTGAGGTGGGTCTGCGGCGGCAGGCCGCCCTGCGGGTAGTAGTACTTGCCCATGCGAGTTGCTCCTATCAGTGGGAAGTCGGTTGTGCGAGCCGCGGGTGCGCCAGCGCGGTCAGCTGTGAAAGTTCGACGCCGGCAAGCGCCTTGACCTCGTCGGTCCCCACTGCGCCGCACTGGACGCCGCGGAGGACGAAGCCTGCCAGGGCGCGGGCCGTGGCGGGTTCATCCATGACGCCGCCTTCGGTGCGCTCCACATAGTTGCGGAGGCGCAGTGCCGCGGCGGGCAGGCCCTCGCGGTAGAAGGCATACGACGCCGAGAAGCGGCTGGGGAGTTGGGCGGCGTGGAGATCCCAGCCTTGGTAGTAGCCGTTTTCCAGGGAGCGTCGGACCAGCCGGCCGTGCAGCTTCCACGCGTCTTCCACGCCATCGCCCACGGGGATGATGTTGGTGGAGCCGTCGGAGAGGCGGATGCCGGTGCCGGCAACAGCGAGCTGCATGACTTCCTTGGCGAAGTCGGCCACCGGGTGCTCCATGGACTGGTATTCCGCGGAGATTCCCAGGGAAGCGCTGTAGTCGTAGGTCCCGTAGTGCAGGGCGCTGATGCGGCCCGGAACAACGTGGGGGAGCTGGGCTACCGGCGAGGTTCCGTCAGCGCCGATGATGAGCTGCGGTGTTTCCACCTGCACCTCAAAGCGGAGCCGGCCAGCGGGGAGCCCGTGGACTTCCTCAAGGCGGGACACCGCGAAGTCCATGGCCTGCACCTGTGCCACCGTGGTGACCTTGGGCAGGGTGAGGATCAGGCCAGCGGGGAGCTCGCCGGCCTCAGCCAAGGTGGAGACGAACAGGTCCAGCGTCTTCAGGCCGCGGGCCCGGGTGGGGGCTTCGAAGCACTTGAAGCGGATGCCGATGAACGGCGGAGCTGTTCCGGCCGCAACGGCAGTGGCAACAGCCTTGGCGGCAGCAACGGCGTCGGCGTCTTCTGCCTCGTCGCCGCGGTCGCCGTAGCCGTCCTCGAAGTCCAAACGGAGGTCTTCGATGGGCTCAGTGGACAGCTTGGCTGCCACACGCTCAGCCACAGCGGCGGCCAAGTGGGATTCCTGGCCCAACAGCTGACCGAGCTTTTCGAGGCCGCCGTGGGCTTCCGCCGTCGCGAGTGCCTGCGCGCCCCACTCTGCAGCAAGGGAAGGCGTGAAGCGGTCCGCCGGGATGTAGACGGTGTGGATCGGCTGGCGTGAGCCGTCGTCGCCGGGGTAGTTGCGGTCCAGCAACTCATCGGTAGCGGATAGCTGCGACTCGACGTGGGCCAGGTCAGAGGAAGAGAATGAGCCCATCTCAGCCCACCAGCTCGTAGGCAGGCGTGGTGAGGAAGTCCGTGTAATCGTCGGAGAGACAAATGTCCTCGATCAGCTTGGACGCCGGCTCGTAGTACTTGGTGAAGTTCTCGTCGCCGAACTCGATGCGCAGGCGCTCGGTTTCTTCGCCCAGGATGCGGGTGACCAGTTCGCGGGTCACGGTGTTGCCCGTGTCCGCGAGGACGGACTTGTTGCGGATCTGCTGCCATACCTGCGAACGGGAGATTTCCGCCGTCGCGGCATCTTCCATGAGGTTGTGGATGGCAACGGCGCCGCTGCCGGAGATCCAGACGCCGGTGTAGGCGACGGCGACGTACAGGTTCAGGCGCAGGCCTGCCTCCGTGACGGTTCCGCCGGCGGACGCGACGTCGATGAGCTGCTCGGCGGTGACGTTCACCTCGGGACGCTGCTTGTCCAGCTGGTTGGGACGGTCGCCCAGGACGGAGTCGAAGACTTCGCGGCAGGTGGACACGAGGTCCGGGTGGGCCACCCAGGAGCCGTCGAAGCCATCATTTGCTTCGCGGGTCTTGTCGGCGCGGACCTTGTCGAAGGCGGCGGCCGTGACGTCGGGCTGCTTGCGGTTGGGGATGACGGCGGCCATGCCACCCATGGCGAAGGCGCCGCGCTTGTGGCAGGTCTTGACCAGGAGTTCGGTGTAGGCGCGCATGAACGGTGCCGTCATGGCAACGGTGGCGCGGTCCGGGAGGACGAACTCTTCGCCTGCATCACGGAAGTACTTGATGATGCTGAAGAGGTAGTCCCAGCGGCCGGCGTTCAGGCCCGAGGCGTGGTCACGCAGTTCGTAGAGGATCTCGTCCATCTCGAACGCTGCCGGGATGGTCTCGATGAGCACGGTTGCGCGGACGCTGCCCTGGGGAATGCCGAGGAAGTCCTGCGCGAAGACGAAGACGTCGTTCCAGAGGCGTGCCTCCAGGTGGCTCTCCATCTTGGGCAGGTAGTAGTACGGGCCATGGCCGTTGAGGAGAAGCTGCTTGGCGATGTGGAAGAAGTGCAGGCCGAAGTCCACCAACGCGCCCACGGCGGGTTCGCCGTCGATCAGCAGGTGGCTCTCTTCCATGTGCCAGCCGCGGGGACGGGCCACAACAACAGCCAGGGGAGCGTCGGTGCGGAGGCGGTATTCCTTGCCTTCGGGCGAGGTGTAGCTCAGGGTTCCCTGGGCTGCGTCGCGCAGGTTCAGGATGGCGTCGATGACGTTGGGCCACGTGGGGGTGCTGGCGTCCTCGAGGTCCGCAAGCCACACTTTGGCGCCGGAGTTGAGGGCGTTGATGGCCATCTTGGCCGGGGTTGCCGGGCCGGTCATCTCAACACGGCGGTCCTGCAAGGCTGCCGGTGCCTCGGCGACCTTCCAGTCGCCGTCGCGGATTTCCTGGGTTTCCGGCAGGAAGTCCAGGCGGCTGGTGTCCGCAACCTTCTGGCGCTTGACCTTGCGGGCCTCCAGGAGTTCATTGCGGGTACCGGCGAAACGCTGGTGCAGTTCTTCGATGAAGGCCAGTGCCTTGGGGGTGAGGATTTCCTCGGCGCGATCGATCGGCCGGGGATCGGTGACTGTGATAGCCATGTGAGCGGATTCCTTTTTCTAGAGTGCGCTGGCGGCGTTGGCGTGCGCAGCGTTGGCTACGGCGGTCGCTACATCGGCGGCAACATGGGGATCGAAGACGCTGGGGATAATGTAACTCGCGTTCAGCTCGTCGTCAGCTACCCGGTTGGCGATTGCCTCGGCTGCGGCTACCAGCATGTCCGGCGTGATGTCCGATGCTCCGGCGTCCAACAGGCCCCGGAAGAAGCCGGGGAAGGCCAGCACGTTGTTGATCTGGTTCGGGAAGTCGCTGCGACCGGTGGCAACCACGGCTGCGTGCTTGGAGGCAACCACAGGATCGATTTCCGGCGTCGGGTTGGCCATGGCGAACACGATCGCGTCTTCGGCCATGGAGGCAACCTGTTCTTCGCCGATCACGTGCGGGGCGGAGACGCCGATGAAGACGTCCGCTCCCTTGAGGGCGTCGTGCAGGGTGCCGGAGAAGCCCTCTTCGTTGGTGTTCGCGGCAATCCAGCTGCGGTGTTCGTCGTCGTACTTCTCACCCGAGTGGATGGCGCCTGAGCGGCCGGCGGCGATGATGTGCTGCGCGCCCTGGGCCTTGAGGAGCTGGATGATGGCGGAACCGGCAGCGCCGACGCCCGAGACCACGATCTTCACTTCGGAGAGCTTCTTGTCCACAACACGCAGGGCGTTGACCAGGGCAGCGAGCGTGACGATCGCAGTGCCGTGCTGGTCATCGTGGAAGACCGGGATGTCGAGTTCTTCGCGGAGGCGGTTCTCGATTTCGAAGCAGCGCGGCGCGGCGATGTCTTCGAGGTTGATGCCACCGTAAACAGGAGCCATGGCCTTGGCGATCATGATGATCTCCTCGGTGTCCTGCGTGTCCAGGCAGACCGGCCAGGCGTCCACGTTGGCGAACTGCTTGAAGAGCGCGGCCTTGCCTTCCATTACGGGAAGGGCGGCGGCGGGGCCGATGTTGCCCAGGCCCAGGACGGCCGAGCCGTCAGTGAGGACCGCGATGGTGTTGCGCTTGACCGTCAGGTTGCGGGCAGCGGCGGGGTCTTCTGCGATCGCCATGCAAACGCGGGCGACGCCGGGAGTGTAGGCGCGCGACAGGTCGTCGCGGTTGCGCAGGGCTACTTTGGGGACGACCTCGAGCTTGCCGCCCAGGTGCATGAGGAAGGTGCGGTCCGAGACGTGCTGGACGGTGACGCCGTCGAGCGCGTTGAGGGCGTCCTTGACGCGGGCTGCGTGGTCGTCGTCGGTGGTGTTGCAGGTGACGTCGACAACGATCGTCTCGTGGTGGGATTCCGTGACGTCCAGCGCGGTGATTGCTGCACCGGCTGCGCCGACGGCTGCTGCCAGTTCACTGGTAGCGGTGAAGCTCGACGGTGCGGCGACGCGCAGGGTGATCGAGTTTCCGGGGCTCGGATTCGCCATTGAAATTCCTCCTGTAAGGCCCGTTCCCGGGCCGCCGTTCCAAACTGAATGTTTTCGTATTATGGATATTATTATCTACAAAGTGGAAACACAAGCCCTTGTTGGGTCATGTTCGGTGTCATCGCAGAGGTGCCCCTCGTGCTGTATCTTGGGTGTTCTAAGCAATTCTTTTCACGATGCGGATAAGAGTTGTCGGAATCTGAGTCATTGGAGACAAGGGAATGGCTGAAAAAGCCTCCGGAGGCGTGCAGTCCGTTGAGCGCGTCTTTGA